>Ga0209521_10000160_pt1 | contig 45048 bp, 45 predicted proteins | sample Rifsed19ft4_FD_184016 | JGI IMG/M metagenome (GOLD analysis project Ga0209521, IMG submission 184016) | Soil microbial communities from Rifle, Colorado, USA - sediment 19ft 4 (version 2) | ecosystem: Environmental > Terrestrial > Deep subsurface > Rock core/Sediment | place: Rifle, Colorado...
ATAGGTTTCATGGGCGACTGTCGGATTCAATGCGAGAGGATAAGGAGGCTACTTTGTTGTGCTGAGGGTGCTCCCTGTCCAGGTACGCGACGAGGACGTTCGAGTCTATCGCCAGATGTTTTTTATCTCTTCTGGCGTAGGCCATTCTGGTTTACCAGTCCTCTTTGGGACCAATCCGCAAAGCTCCTTCCAAGATCTCTTACTTCTGCGAATCGGCTTGATCACTATACCATCTTCCTGGGTCTCCACTTTGACAACGGTTCCCTCCTCAAGCCCAGTACCTTCCCTGATATCCTCGGGAATGAGCACCCTCCCACGCTGATCGACCACAGTCTGAGTCATGCACGTTCCCACCGAATAAGTGGGAAACGGCATAAAGGTTTACCTCTCGTGAGCAACTTGATTCCCGACGACATTCGTGGGTTCAAATCCCACCGGGCCCACTTGGAATACCTAAGAAAAGTTGCTCCTTTAAACGGCTGAAAGCGGGGTTCCCGTGTTCGTCGGGTCAAACACAGTAACTGCCGTGAGTCCGAACCCCACTCCCCGCACCACGGAACCGACACACGACTGGCTATTTTGAGCAGCATCTCTTTTCTGGTTAGAATTCTCTTAAGGCATGCCTCGTTTTCAAGCTTGGACATCGTGATTAGTTTTGGTTGGTTTTACACCGATATAGAGCCCCCTCCCAATCAGGCCTTTGCGGTCGTATGTAACCTTCAAACCTGCGCTGCGAAATGCGGCTAGGTACTCGTTGTGCGTGAACAACCCGAATTCGTCCAGTTCCGTGAAATGTTTGACTCCTTCGGGTGTGCCGAGGAGGTAGTGGAATTCGAATGTAGAGAGCCTACCTTTGACAACCACAATATTCATTCTGACGAGCTTAAGTTTCGGCTGATTTACGAACACGGCCCCGATATGACCCGGAATAATACTTTCGGGAATCAACCATGGCTCAACAATGAGTACCCCACCAGCGTTCAAGTGACATGCCATGTTCTTGATCGCCCGATTTAACTCCCGAATGGTTTTCATGTACCCAATTGCGCTGAAGAGGCAGGTGATTGCGTCGAATTGTTTGTGCAGATTGAAGGTCAACATGTTCCCGCGATGGAGCACTGTCCTGGGGTTTCGCTTTCGAGCAATGGCAAGTAGTTTCGGCTGTATGTCTAGGCCCTCACATGAATAGTATTTCCACATGGATTGGATGTGGCGCCCCGTTCCACAGGCAACGTCCAGCAATGCTTTCCCTTTGGATTTCTTGTAGCTACGAACAAGCTGATGAATTCGCTTTGCTTCTTTCCGGTAGTCTTTCTCTGAGGCATCGTAGATCATGTCGTAGTAGTCAGCGGATTTATCGAAAGGACTTGAGTGCTCGTCCATTAGCCAACCAACCACGACTTATGTGAACCGTGGTAGAAAGCGTTTTTGAACCCGTTCTTTGTACTTGAGGGAGTTTTTCCTAAACTGCCTTTGTGGCTCCCTCTCTTCAAGCGGCGCAATTAGGAAAATCCTATGATTGTGAAAGTGGCTTGAACAGTGCGACCACGATAAAGACCGCTCGGACCTCTTCGCCCGATTGACCTGGAAACGTTTAGTGCGCAATAAGTAGTAAGTGAGGAAGTGAGCCGATTGTCTGACGAGAATCGTTCTCAGGATAAGCGCTCATCAAAAAACAACTATCCTGCGTTGAGACAGGTACGCACGCCAGTTCCGGTGAGTGCGAATCCCCCCGGGAGAGTCCACAATGTCCAGCCGTTGTTCGGGAAAAGGTCTCTGGCGTGAAGAGAACTGATAGCAGGCGATGCCACGTGGAACACGGTGCTAAGCATAGCTTAAACCTAGCCGCCTCATGCTACGACCAAGAATCCGGTCGGTTACACTAGAAAGTGCTGGAATTGATCACGATCAGAATAGTCCGTTTGACTTTCGTGTTGGTTGTGGTCGCTTCGCTTCTGACGGTGAGTGTCCTGTGGCAGAATCGACCAATAGATTGGAGTTCTGAACGGCAGGTAACGAATGGAGTGGGTGATTCTCGATTGGTGGACATCAAAGGTGGCTCTAATGGTGTGGTGCATCTAGTCTGGGAAGATGATCGCGAAGAGAAGGTGGACGTATACTACAAGCGCAGCACAGACGACGGTGTGACTTGGGGGGAAGACGTGAAACTAACGAATCTGACGCCTCAGACGATCGAGCCCATCCCCCGCTTGGTGACAAGCGAAAATGTGGTCCTAATTCTCTTTTCCAATCGAACAGAAAACGGGGAACATGTCTTCTACGTACTCAGTCAAGACGCCGGCGCGCATTTTTCTCCCCCAAAGCAGTTGTCGTTCGCTTCTGGCGATCAGAGCAATGCCGCAGCGTCGATGGTCGGTAAGGTGATCCACGTGGTGTGGCAGGGCTATCTCCGCGGTCAGGCTCAGACAATCTATGTGAAAAGTCCTGATGGTGGATTGACGTGGGATGACGAGGTTGCTCTCAAGGATTCGGGGCTCTTGGATAGGCATCCTTCCCTTTATGCGGTCGGCGACAACGTGTTTGTGGCGTGGAGCAGAAACGACCTGGGCAGAGAGGCTGTCTTTTTCAGAGCAAGCTACGATTCTGGCGAAACCTGGGAACAGGAAGTCCAGCTGTCCGATTTTGAGCCGCCGATTTTCCTAATTTTCCCTTCCGTCGCGTCGGACGGTTCCGCGGTTCATGTGATATGGAACTGGAAGGAACTGTATTACGCACGCAGCATGGATGCAGGGAAGACTTGGAGTCCTCCGACCGCAATTACGTATGGAGGTGAAGTTCATCTTGCGCCTGAGATTTCCGCAGTCGGGTCACAGATTCAAGTTGTGAGCGCTGCTTTCTTGACTCAGGGAGAACCTCGACGCGTGGGGATTTCGGCTGACATACAATATCTGAAGAGCGCCGACGGTGGGGACCAATGGACGGAACCCTTGGTCCTGACTGAACACGAGTCAGACGTGCTCTCACTTGCGCCTGCGATCTCGATACGGGAGGGAGCTACTTTTGTTGCTTGGCAGGATAACAGGAAAGGGGGGTTTGCAGCCTATTTGATCTCAAAGCCTGACTTCGCAGCCATACACACTTATTGGCAACAATTGGTGTATCCTTTGCTCTTTGTCTTGGCCGCTACGAGCATAGCATATGCTGCCTTGGAGTTGAAAAATAGACGAAGGACGCCGAAGCGGCAACGCGGAGCGCGTCGGACTACAAGAATAAGGTCTCGCCGAAAACGGGTCACACGAACGGCCTAGTCACTGTGGGCTAATCGCCCCACAGTGAGCCATAGATCTCCAAGTACTCTCATGGCAACCCAATTAGCTTCGTCGCCCGCACCAGCTCTAGCACACACACACGAAAAATGGGCAGTTAGGTTGCAAACACCAATGTTGCTATAAAAGGCGTTGGACGTTCATGTGTGTTGATGACTTTGCATCTAGAATACTTTGGACTGCGTGTCCGAGAACTTGAGCGATCGCTGAAGTTCTATACAGAACTGCTTGGTTTGACGGAAGTGAAACGCGGCACGCAATATGAAATCGGTGGCGGGATCTGGGTGCTACTGAAAGATGAGAAATCAAACCAACATCTTGAGCTCAATTGGTATCCCCTCGATTCTCCGTTCAATGTTGAATATCTGCCTGGTGAAGGGTTAGATCATATCGGGTTCGTTGTGGACAATGTTGTAGAAAAATTCGAAGAGTTAGTGGCCAAGGGAGCCGAACCAACTATGATAGATCCAATCAAGACCAAAGGCTGGCTAGCCTACCTGAAAGACCCGGACGGAAATTGGATTGAAATCTTCCAGCGGACACCACCTTCGATGGCACAGGATTAGCAACGTTTGCAGGTTGCGCATTATCTCGGTGTGTGCGCCTAATGGTGCGGGCGGCAGAATTTGAACCGTCATTTTCTTGTGTGTGTGCGCACCAGCATACCCACACACACAAAACTACATGAACGATGACGGACGACGGCTGGTGCGTACCAGCTATACCACACACAAACCATAAGTACGATGCCTGAAATTCAGCGTTCCTGTTGGTTCGCTTGGTAACTCGAAGAGCGTTCATTGGATCTGTTGCTGGCGCACTTGTCGTTGGAGGAGTTGGCGGTTACTTTGGGAGGAACTTACTGACTCCCTCGACCGGCGGAATAGACCCCGTTTTGGGTTTTACGGGTCTGAGCCTGCAGACGGCCCCTCCTCGGCAGCCAGATCACGAAGTCCAGTTGAATATCAGACCTAGACCGCCCGTTCCGATTCCGGAATTCTACTTTGAGCCAACTGGTCTGCTCGTTCAGCCTGGTCAAACGGTGAGGTTCTCAGCTGTCACACCGCACCATTCGGTCTCTGACTTCCACCCGTTGCATGGCAGAGACCTTCGGGTACCGGACGGTGTTCCCGCATTCTCGTCTCCGGTTCTACCGGTAGGATCGTACTGGCTCTACACTTTCGAGAAAGAGGGGGTGTACGATCTGTTTTGCGGTCCGCACGAGTATTTCGGAATGGTGATGCGTGTCGTTGTCGGCTCAGCCACCGGTCCTGGCGCATCTCCCCCGCCTCCTCCAATTCCCCTTCCTGAAGAAGGTGCAACACTACCGCCGTTGCTGACCGGGGCCGCGGTGTTGCGAGATCCCGCGTTAGACGGAAACAATATCGTTCAAAAGGGCACAGTCACCTGGGATGAGCTGAGCGCCGACAGCAAGAAGCTTCTGCTCGCCCTCGCTCCCTAGGTCCCTTTGGCTACTGAGCGGCTAGTCGTTTTCGTGTGTGTGTGCGCACCAGCTGTAGCCACACACAAAATCACGGTTCAAATTCGGTCTTCTGCACCATCTTGACGGAGATGTAACATCGGGGACCCTTTTGAAATTCCACATGGAGGATTGGTTTGAGGGGACGTGGAAGCCACGTACAGACGGTTCGGTTACTTTTCTAGAGCGACCTTGAACTTATCGGTGATTTTCAGTTGATGCCATCCCTGTTCGAAGGCTACGTTTCGCATGCTACGGATTCGCATTACATTTTGAGTTTTCCCTCCTTCCTCTTCTTCAAGCTTGAAGTCAATTAGGCCGTCGTGCGCTGCTTCAAGATTCTTGTAGGCCCAGTCGCTGTGAACGCCCCTGATGATGCCTCTAATTCCGACTTGTTTTGGGCGTTCCCGGCAAAGGAGCGCGAATAGATTCAGAAGTTCTAGTCCTCGGGTCCAGGAACTTGCAGTCTACCGAATCATGTCCGACAAGTGGCTCTTGTGAGCCGTTCTAGGTTCAAGCGGGGTATCGCACTGGGGAACTAGGAATAATCATTCGATTTGTGGCGCCACTGGACGTACCCTTAATACCGTCATATAATTAGAATTCGAATCAGACTTATCTGCACTTACCGAACCTCTAATTAGCTTGCCAGGAAAGGCAAGGCAGGGATTCATGAGAAATGGCGGAATTATGGGACCCTTGGGAAATATCGGAAGGAGCATTTCCTAAAGCAGGTACTTCTTCCGACAAACTACGTTTTCTGCTGAATTATGCGGTGCTGGCGCCTTCAAGTCACAACTCACAACCTTGGTTGTTCAAGATCGTGAGTGATGGCGTCGAGCTCTACGCTGATCGAACACGTGCTTTACCAGTTGTTGACCCTGAAGATCGTGAACTAATCATTAGCTGTGGGGCAGCCCTGTTCAATCTGCGCATCGCGCTCCGTCATTTCGGTTATGAAACCGCAGTGCGGAATTTCCCAGACGCCACAAAGCCCGACCTTTTGGCGCGTGTGAGTTTCGGTGGGGAAAAGGCTGCCACGGCAGAAGAGCACGCCCTCTTTCAGGCAATTGTGAAAAGGCGCACCAATCGAATGCCCTTCGATCACAGACCTGTCCCAGAATCATTGCTCTTCGAATTGCAAGCGGCCGCAACAAAGGAGGGCACTTGGCTTTACATCATCATGGGCGAAGAAAACAGAAACACGGTCGCAGGGTTAATTGCGGAAGGCGATCGGATTCAGATGGCTAATGGTCATTTTCGCCGTGAATTGGCTGCATGGATTCACCCGAACCGGACCGCAAGTCACGATGGTACTCCAGGATTTGCTTTCGGACTCAGTAGCTTGGCATCCTACCTTGGCCCTCTCGTAGTCCGAACCTTTGATATTGGCAGAGGGCAGGCTGCAAAGGGCCGAGAGCTTGCCACGGGGTCTCCAGTTCTAGTCCTTCTTGGGACTGATGGTGATACGCCCGCTGATTGGCTGTCCGCGGGACAGGCCTTGGCGAGGTTACTGTTGCGTGCCCGCGTCGACGACGTCTGGGCTTCCTTCCTGAATCAGCCAATTGAACTTCCTGATCTTCGTGGTAGGCTTGGTGATTCGTTAGGTAGAAAGGGCTTCTCGCAGCTTCTACTCCGAATGGGGTACGGCCAAGATGTCAAGCCAACTCCGCGACGAACACCCGGCGAAGTATTGATGAGAGATAGAATCAGGTAAGAATTTCAGCAGGCATCGACTATAATGCGAAGTCTTTTTTCAGGAAGATTAAGAGGTAGCAGAGGATACTCGGATTGAAAGTTCGATTCTTCTACTCCGAGGATTGCCCTTCTCATGATGAAGCACTCGAGCGTCTCCGCAAGGTAATGGGTGAAGAAGGAATTCGAGATGAGATAGAGGTTGTCAGGGTCGATTCGTCCGAGGATGCAGAGAAACTGAAGTTCATCGGCTCTCCTACTCTTCTCATCAACGGGCGAGATATCGATCCTCCGACGAACCCCTACTATGCACTCACATGTCGTGCCTATCGCCTCGAAGATGGTCGCATCTCTCCGCTCCCCTCAGAGACAATGATCCGCAAGGCGATTCGGAAAGCCGCAGCAGAGGGGTCTTAAAGGAGAATATGTTCTGGTAGGCTAACCCGATGAGAGTGTGAATGTAAACATGGCAAATCTGAAAATCGGCGATAAAGCGATATCCTTCAAATTACCGGGTGTGGATGACAAAGTCCACTCCTTAGATGAATACGCAGGAAAGAACGGGCTCGGGGTGATCTTCAGCTGCAACCATTGTCCATATGTTCGCGCTTGGGAGGATCGGATGGTCCAGATTCAGGCCGACTACGCGGGCAAAGGAATACAGCTGGTTGCTATCAACGCGAATGACGACACGAAATACCCCGACGACAGCTTTCCAAAGATGAAGGAAAGATCAAGGGAGAAGAAATTCAACTACCCATACCTTCGCGATGAGACGCAGGAGGTTGCACGCGCGTACGGGGCCGAAAGGACCCCTGAAGTCTTCCTCTTTGACAAGGGCCTCACTCTGCACTATCATGGTGCAATCGACGACAATTATGACAACCCATCAGCAGTGAAGGAGCATTATCTTCGCGGTGCTCTAGATGCAATGCTCAGCGGAAAGCCACTATCAACATCGGAGACCAAACCTGTCGGCTGCACGGTAAAATGGAAGTAATGCTCCTGCTTTAGCGGCTCATTCTAAGCTTCTTCTTGACGGCGTCACTTGTTAATTCTCGGATGGCATCTGAAGCGATCCATCGCGCTGCTTTGGATTCCCTTTTCCGAATTTCCTTGGCAGTCTTGATTGCCATTCGATTCAGTTGCAGGTTTCTCTTGCCGATCTGCCTGAGCGCCCAGTTTACTGCTTTCTTAACGAAGTTTCTTTCATCCTCGGACTCCCGTTTGATTATTGGGAAATATCGTTCGAACTGTCGATTGCTGGCCTTCTTGTCATGGACAGCCAATGCGGCGATGAGTGCGAATCCGGCGCGCTTCACGAACTCTTCGCTTCTCGAAGTCCATTCTTCAGCTTTCTGATGAGCAAAGCTTGTTTTGTCAAACAAGTTGCTGCAGCATTGGTCACACACATCCCATGAATCAAAGCCCCTGACCCAGTTCTCCATCTGTCTGCCAGTAACCTTCTCAGGGTCATCGGTCATAGTCGCCAGAATTCGCGCCTCGTGGATACCGGAGTCCCAAAGCTGTTGAGCTAGGGAATGATCTGTTCCGATCTCTTTCGCCGTCTTCCGGAGGGTGGGTATAGATACTCCGAGAGTATTGGTGGGATTAATCCCAAACCTCGACATACCCTCAACAGCGGCCGGATTGGAATGGGCCTTCAAACGTCTGATGATATCATCGTAGTTCATCCAGACCATCACGTCACTTTGCGTCAGTGTCCCGCCTATTTGAAATTCACAGGTTGGGAACCAAACCTCTGCGAAAAGGTGCTAAAGGTCTGATTCAGCTGATCTTGGCATCAGAGGATGAAAGAGTCGCTGCATCGACTTTTAAGTATCTTCTCCCGGCGGCCGTCAAGTACAAGAAAAGGATTGATGTGATGTCTATCCGAACGCGCGCTATGCATTTCAACGTCCCAATATGGAAGGGCACAACCCCGATGCTGCAAAAGATGCTTGGTTGAAGACTCTGCTATTTCTTTCCCAGTTCAAGTCACCGTGAACCACAAGTGCAAACTACTTAGATAGGACGAATCCAGACCTCTATGCAGAACGTCCAATTGTCACCGAGAAGATTTGCCATCGCGGCTGTATTCAGTGTAATCGTCTTCACTTCGAAGGCTTTCGCACCAACTCCATTCAAAGACTCGTTTGTAATTGTTCAGGCTCTATTGCTTGGGTTGGCTGGTTTGCTCATCGCGCCGTTCGGTGCAACCTTGGTTTCGACAATAGCTGGCCTGCTTCTCGCTGGTTGGAGCCCAGGATTGGGGATATTCTCAGTCAGTTTCTCGATTCTCTACGGTTTGATGCTGGACGTTTCATTGTTGGTTCTTCATCCGCTCCGTGAAACAGGAAGGCTTGATGCTAGGCGCTTCACATTTGCCGTAACATTGAGCACCGTAGCCATCGGTGCAATAGCTTACTCCGTGACCTTAGCGTTGAGGTTGCTCCCGCGAAATCTTGGCGTTGAGGTTGTAGTGCTAGTGTTTGGAGGAATCACTGGCACCATCGGTGGCTACTTAGGCGTCTTGATATGGCGCAGGATCGGCACTTACCTCCAGAGATAGTCTAGCTCTGACCGAATTTATGTAGTCAATGCCCAAAAAGTGGGCCACAACAAATCGCAACGAGATCCTCAAATCCGTGCTGTCGTCACTCGCTCAACGACCGCAGGGATTTCATCCCAGCGCTCCACTCTGTAAACTCGAGGCATGGGCGTAGTATTCCTGTTCCAAGGTTGGAGGTAGAGAATTCCTGACCCGTGCAACCGGGAGGCCACGAGAGCCATTAGTTCTGCGTTATCGTCTACGTAGAGGTCGTAGTTCAGCCTCGCCTTGCCTTTGGTGCTATCACTGGTCCGCACAAATGAATCAAATGGGATGGCGTATTCCTGAAGCCAAGACTTCGCATGAGGGACAGTGGCTGGGCTCCTTCCCGTCACAATGTCGACTGTGCCGTACTCACCCAGTCGTCCTACCTTCACATTCAAGTTCTCCTCAATGGGGGGAATGTCTTTCCAAGAAAACCAAGCCTCGTCTAGCGTTCTGAAGAATTCATCTTTCGTTATTCCCGCTATCTCCCACGCGTTCCATTGAACAAAGGACTCTACGGAAAGTTTAGCCGCACGCCGTTCGTTGAGCATTCTGCATACTGGGACAATCGTGTCAGCAAGTACTCCGTCAAGATCTACTGCAATTCGCGCAGGCAAGTCCAACCGACTCATTTGCTGTAGAGGGCTTGTGTCACAGAATCTTCACGTCTGACTGAGTAGTCCCGACGATTTCAGTCGCTCGATGGACGATTGGAGAACGTCTTGAGAAAGTGAAAGGTCGAGGGCAGCTTGCGACATGGATATTGTAGCGTTGTGCGCAACAATGTAATCGAATACCTTCCTGTCTACTCCTTGGGGTTCTATTGGGCTGTTTCCCGTTGCACGTGCCGCTTGGGTCGCCTGTTGGGTCGCCCCACAACTTGGACATCGCGAGATGGCTAGTGGGATGTTGACTCCGCACGCAGTACAAGGACGAACTGCAATCGGATAGTACACATAGACCTGTCGTGGTCTCCTAAATCCTTCGAAGAGTCCCTGAACTTTGCTCTTCAGATTCCGCTCGACGTCATGTACCGTGGTCATCAACGAGCGGTGGGCGTGCGGGTAACCGCAGAAGTCACAGGTGTAATTTTGCCCATCGAATCGCAGTACGTAACCGCATCGAGGGCAGCGTCCCAAGCGTTGCAAAGTGATGCCTATTGAAAAGGTCTGCTTGAGTGGTATTATCCATTGCTGAGGTGAGCAAAGGATTACGGCATTGTTTTCTGTTTTCTGACTTCTTCGTGGACCTGTGTTAAGTATGCCTCCGCGGTCAAGTTTCTACTCTTGGCGAGTTTGCGGATGGCGTTTTCTACACCTGTCCCATGCTGGATGGCTTTCTTTCGTCTTGACGCAATGTCATCAGGGACGCCAAGGTCTCTGGCCGCGGCTCTGAGAATCCACTTTCGGGTCACGTCATTCCCTGCTTTGACTTTGTACTCTGATGGTATGGTCAGGGAGAATTTTATGACATCCAGGTCGGCAAATGGAGTGCGTAACTCGACGCCGAATGGAGCTGTCGCCTGCTCATCCCTCTCGTAATTGACCTCCGCCGCTTCGATAATGCTGCGGTAGAGTTCGGCAACTAGTGCTTTCCTGCCTTTTGCATCGAGGATTCTCGCGTACTTGTAGTAACCGCCGTACAGCTCATCGCTGCCCTGACCGCAGAGCATTACAGTGAACCCTTTCTTCGCGGCGAGCATCGCGGCCCAATGTAGCGGAACCGCAACGCTGACTTTCATCAGGTTCGGTTCTTCAATGAGCCATACAACTCTCCGGACATAGGTCTCGAGGACATCAAGTTCGAACGTCTCTGTGGTGAGTGGAAGGTCAAGTTGTCGGGCGTATTTGTCAACAGTTGAGAGTTCGGGGGATCCAGAGAGTCCTACACTGACAAGTTCGACCCCACAACTGGTCTTCGCCAGTGCAGCTGTTAGCGCGCTGTCCAGACCCCCCGAAAACGCGACGGCAACTCTCCCAATGCGCGTTGTGATCCTTCGGATTGATCGCTTCAGTACTCGGACTAGTTGTGTTTTCGATTGCGCATACGTCATCCGTTTTTCTTGAGGAGGCTTGAACTGAATCAAGCGGGCTTCATTGATGCCATGGCGGCTGATAGTGTAGAGTTTGCCGGGAGAAACGCGGTTGGTCTTTGTCAAACCAATGCTCCAAAGAGCTTTCCTCTCGGAAGCAAAGGCCGTGAGCCTTCTGTTTGCGGCAAAGTAGAGGGGTTTCAGTCCATTCGTGTCTCTGAATGCGAATATCTTGGTCTCTCGGGAAACTAAGATTGAAAAACCACCAGGCTCAGACATAACGCGACTTGCTGCACTTCTCATAATCCCCTTCGTCAAATGTGTGTTCGCGAATTTGACCGGATTTTCGCGCTGATAGAATGAGCCATCAAGAGTGAGGGCTGCTTTCGGTCTTTGGAGGAAGCGCTCTGCGACATCGCTATGAGAAGAGCAACCAATTGCCACACTTTCGCTGACGAGGTAAGTGCTCTTGGTAGTTCCCCGATGTCCTAAAGCCAGTAGCAAGTCTTCGATGACCTGACTTGGGTCCCCCGTCTTAGTGTACACGGCTGCAATTGCACCCAAGGGTCGTCGTTTCGGGTTTACCGGGCTGGTTTTATATGAACTACTAATGCTAGTGAGCTCAGGTTGGTCAGTTGCCGATCCTCCCCATCGACACGGGCCGTTATGGGAGTCCTGAGATTCGAAGCGTGTTTGAGGAAGAAACGAGATTCCAGAAGATGCTTGATGTTGAAGCCGCGCTAGTGTGGGCGAGGGCTCAGGTTGGGGATATGCCTCGTGAGGCTGCTGAAGAGATCGAACGCCACGCTTCAACTAAGATCGTTACTGTTCTAAGAATTCACGAGATCGAGAAGGTAACCGATCACGAAATAATGGCGCTTGTTGATGCGCTGGCTGAGGTCTCGGGCAAGAGTGGCGCCTATGTGCATCTCGGAGCCACCTCAGCCGACATTTTAGATACGGCGCTAGCGCTGCAAATGAAAGAAGGACTCGATATCATCTCTAGAAAGCTCGACAAGCTGGAGGAGGTTCTGCTCGGGCTTACAGGGCGCTATCGCGATACGTTGATGATCGGTAGGACGCATGCCCAACATGCTCTTCCGATGACTCTTGGCTTGAAGTTCGCTGTTTGGTTGCGAGAGATTAGCAGACATATCGAACGCCTTCACCAGTGCAGAGAGAGGGTTTTGGCTGGTAAGATGAGTGGTGCGATAGGCACCATGGCGGGATTGGGTAAGAACGCTCGACAAATCCAGGACCTGGTGATGAAGCGTCTGGGCTTGCGAGCCGCTGAGGTAACGAGTCAGATTGTGCAGCGTGATCGTTACGCCGAACTCATCTGCCTCTTCGCTATGGTTGCGGGCTCCTTGGATAAGTTCGCAACAGAGGTGAGGAACCTACAGAGGCCTGAGATTGATGAGTTGGCTGAGCCTTTCGAGGTGGGCAGACAGGTGGGTAGCTCAGCAATGCCCCAAAAGAAAAATCCGTGGAGAAGCGAGAACATTTCGAGTCTCGCCAAGATCGAACGAAGCTTGGTCGGACCTGCGCTTGAGTCAATCGTCACTTGGCATGAGCGAGATCTATCTCAATCTGCATCTGAACGGTTTGTGATTCCTGAAGCCTTCATCTTGATTGACCATATGCTGAATTCGATGACGCGAATCCTGACGGGACTCCAAGTGAATGAACGTCGAATTCAAGAGAACTTGATGAGGTACAAGGATCCGATGATGTCCGAATCGGTGATGATCGCTTTGGTAGGGAAGGGCATGCCCAGGCAAGAGGCGCATAGGCTGCTCCAACAGATTGTTTTCGAAAGCCAAGACAAGAAAAAAAACTTTGGGGAGGTCCTTGCTCAAAATGCAACTATTTCTAAGTATCTAGCAAAACAGGATGTGGAGGCTGCCCTCGACCCGAAATCATACGTGGGAGCGTCTCGCGAGCTTGTGGATGCCGCGGTACAGAAGACGGTTACCGAGCGCCAAGCACGAGGGCTTCCTGGCTAGACGAAGTCTTCATCCCGATAGTCAGTGAGTAGACTCTGCTCAGTAGTCTCGGCTGTCTTCGATTTGAGCTGTTCCCATTCCTCAGCCTTAATCAGCCCACCCACTTGTTCCTTGATTTTCTTCGCCAGCGATGGTCCGATAAGTGGGACGCTCATTAGATCAGTCACAGATGCGTGCTTCAGTTCGTCTAGTCCGTGGTATCCTGCGTTGTAGAGGGCGCGTGCTCTCACCCGTCCGACTCCTTCAAGCTCCACTAGTGGGACGAGTTCTGGTTTGACTCCTCTGGCGCATCTGACTTGAAGCTCGTAAGTTGGTTTCAGTAGGTCCTTGTGCCCGAATAGTTCTGCGAGGTCATGTGTGGCGTGCAGTAGCCACTTCGCAGTGTCAACCATCCTCAGGATGTCCCCGGGTTCGACCTTGTGAACCTCGAGTATCCCATCTTCGCTAGTCTCGTTAATCCATTCATAGAGCACTCTTGCGCACTTTATCTCCGAAAGGAACTCTTCGTAAGTGATCCCGTTCGTGTCCCCGTAGTATTCTGGTACTTCGCACATGAACTCGTCTTGGTGCTCTTTAGCGAAAATGTCCAGCATCTCATCCTCCCCGCGGCGTGGATAGAGCTTCGGGGCAATGTCTGGAGTTCTTGATATGAGGTGCAGAAAACTCACTTCGGTCACATGCTTAGCTCGCGTATACAGTCCATCCCTTAGAACGACTGCTGAAACAGGATCTATGTATAGCTCAGAAACTCTGCGGCCGAATCGTGTCGCCTTCAGGTCTTCGCCTTCGAATTCAACCATTTGCTCCCTGTTCAGGAAAGCTAGGATGTCGCCCAGTTTTGAGCGTATCATCTTCGGATCGTATTGGAACGCATAGAAAGTCTTGGCAAAGAACCTCATTAGCCCTTCCTCGCTGGTTGCGAATCGAGTGGCGATCGTGGCAAGCACGTGTGGACGCAGTACCTTTTCCGCACCGAGTTTGGACCAGATTCGTTCGGGTTCAGCCATCACATAATTCTTCATCAGGTAGTCTTGCTCGTCCTCCGTTCGCGCAATGAGAATCGCTTCACCGAACTTGTCGTATTTCGGTCGTCCAGCTCGTCCGCAAAACTGCTTGTATTCTAAGACTGAGATCGGGTAACGACCGTACCCGGGTTCGTAACGTTCGTAGCTGCTGATGACCACTGTTCGCGCTGGTAGATTCACGCCGGCCGCAAGCGTTGGCGTGGCGGATAATATTTTCAGTCTTCCTGCCTTGAATGCCTCTTCAATGATTCGTCGGTGTCCGCCCGCTAGGCCTGCATGGTGGAATGCCACTCCATTCAATACTTGCTCTGCTAGAGTTTCGCCAAGTCGAGTCCTCTCGCCTGCACCCAGTATGCGTTGGGCGATATTCTCCAAACCTCTTCGGTCTGGTTTTGGCAAGAACCTTCTCAGAAGTGCCGAGGCTTTTCTCCCCATCTCCACCGCGGAACGGCGGGTCTCGGCGAAAATCAATACCTGTCCGCCTTCCCGAACGACGTCCAGCGCAGTGTCGAAGAGGGCATTGGTGTCTGTGTGTGGAATCAGTCGTGATGATCCGTCTTTGAATTGGATTTGGCCGTCGTGATGTACTCCTTCGCGAAGTGGGACGGGGCGCCACTCTGTTGTGATGGGAGTTGCACTCAACCACTGGCCGATTTCGGTGGCGTTCTTGATTGTGGCGCTAAGAGCAATCACTTGAATTCCTGGGTTGACTTTGAGGAGCCGTGTCAATACGACTTCAAGTGTTGGTCCCCTGTCGGCTTCAGTTAAGAGGTGGATTTCGTCGGCGACGACCACTGATATGTCTGCTATCCAAGGAGAACGGTGGCGAAGGAGTGAGTCGGCCTTTTCGTTGGTTGAGATGATGATGTCAAAGTTGGCTAGAAACACATCGGAACTATCATAGTCGCCACTGGTTACTGCTACTCGAACACGTCTGCCGGGTGCCTTCTCGACTCCAGTGTACTTCTGAAAGTCTTCGTACTTCTCGCTCGCCAATGCGCGAAGAGGGGTTAGGTAAAGTGCTTTGCCACCCTTTTCGAGAATTGACTTGAGGATTACGAGCTCCGCCACGAGAGTCTTGCCTGAGGCCGTTGGGCTTGCGAGTACGATGTTCTTTCCTTCAAGTACTCCTGCCTTGATCGCATCCTCTTGTGGAGGATATAGGGTGTCGTATCCTGCCTTCGCTATGATGGCCTTGACAGAGTCATGAATAGGGAGTTCTTCAATTCGCAAAGATGGCGGACTTCTGCTATGCTGCTGTTCGTTTCAGATGGCCGGCTTTTGGAGCATAAAGTATTCCTTCTCTGACCAGTTGCTGCACGAGTCTTCTTGCCTCTTCGTCGGTTATGTCCACTTTGCGGGACAGCGCTTGGTAGAGTGTTGGTTCCTCGACGATTCCGAGCTGCTTCTCTAGGTCGGCGAAGGTGCTGAGGACGACCTGCATTTTGTCTCTGAGACTCTTGGGTTTGCCTGTCATTATGACGTCAATATCGATCTTGCCTGTGGTCGTGTCGATGCCAACATCCTGTAGGGATAGCGTCATCAATCGGATTATTGATCGTGCATCTTCACCCTCCACTCGGTCACGCAGGAAACTTCTCGCTCTAGCTTCGCCTAACCTCACCAGTGCTTCAAGCTGTCGAGGTGTAATTGCGACGGGCGACTCTGTGGATCCTGATAGAGAGCGCATCTTCATGTAGTATTGCCGAATCTCGACCACAGCCTCTTCCGTTAGGACGGGGTCGATTCTCTTGGCGTAGGCTATGTACTTCCTCAGGAGTTCGGGCGTTAGAGGTGGCGCCTCGGGTGGAGCCTTCAGCCTGTGTAGTGTCAGGATGTGGTCTGACATTCTGCTGTCGGCGTCAGGCTCGGGCACGTCTTTCATGATGAATAATAGGTCAAAACGTGACAGAAGTGTGACCGGGAGGTTGATATTGTCCGTAATATTGCGATAGGGGTCATACCTTCCTAAACTTGGGTTAGCTGCAGCGAGAACCGCCGCTCTAGCGTTCAAAGTGGCGACTATTCCGCCTTTGGCAACGCTGACCGTATGCTGCTCAAGTGCTTCGTGGATGGCGACTCTGTCGTCAGGGCGCATCTTGTCGATTTCATCTATGCAGGCTACTCCCTTGTCAGCCAGAACTAAAGCGCCCGCTTCGAGAACCATCCCACCAGACTTTTCACGCATAACAGCGGCCGTCAAACCCGCCGCGGTGTTGTGGCAGAGGATCCCTCCGAGCCCCGCCACAAAGTTCTCCCTTCCTGGAACACAGACATCGTATACGTATTTGTGCGAGTGTTTCACTTGTTGAATCTGCAGGACTTCGGCGAACTGCAGGTCGCCCTTGACTAGCCGACTCAAGTGTGCTGCCTGCGTCAGCGTCCGATGGCCATTCGATGTGAGAATCACGTGCAATCTCCCGTGAGGATAGGAACGTTGGACTAGTCCGTCATGATTGCAACGCTGGAGGTATGCTCTTGCCAGCCGCGAGGGCATTTGATTTCTCGAAGCGAAATCTTTCGCCGACGTCCATCCATCGTGGCGAAGAATTCCCAGTCTTGCGACTCGCTTTGCGCGGCGCCCTTTCATTAGCGAAGTTAGAACGTTCTCTGTGAGCCTTGTGTATCCGTGCGAGCGTAAAGATATCCCTGACTTGGGCGACTTGGAAATTGCCTGAAGAACTGGAAGCGCATGTTCTAGCGGCGGGTCAAGCGGCCTGACGGGGGTCTCTAGAAAGTAAGGGTCCGGGCTCTTCAACTGATAGTGCGGACCGCCAGCGATTCTTCTCCCGTTAACCCATCCCGTGGACGGTCTCCTTGTCACAAACTTGCCGACGATGCCCATGCACTGCATGATTAGGTAGAGGAGGTCTGACATCAGAAGTCGGCTTGCGGTAACCCCCCTGTCCCCTTCTAGGTAAGCCTTCAGGAATTGCGCTTGCAGAGGCGGGCGCATGTTGAATATTATTTCGGGAATGCGTTTTTGTCTGGCTCCTCTGGCAACCCTTAGAGTGTCTCTAAATAGCAGAAGGGCCTCCTTGCTCGTGATTGTAACCGTCGCTCCATTGCTAGTGGGTCTTCTTCTGAATTGTGCACTAACTCCGAAGAGCCTTCGAGCTGAGTCATTGATGGCTTTGAAGATGTGTCTTTCATTGCTGTTGATCTCAAAGTGAATTCTGTACGATTGCTTTCCCGGCGTCTTTCCTTCGTGCAAGTAACCCTCAGCAACGTAGTAACCGAGCAGTCTTGCTAGGTCGGGGCTTTCAGCGAGGGGTCCAAATCTGGACGTCGGATCAATGCTCTGAGGCTGTGTCTCATGCACCATGCGCGGAACAGCCACACAGTCGCCAGCCCGTATTTCCCCAGTTTGAATCGCTTTTACGTCTCCGTCCTGGAAAACGTATATGCTATGATCATTCGTCACTGTGATTTGTCGTCCTGTCTGCAGCTTAATCCTCGTCAAGGGTCGGCTGTAGGGGTGTCTGTACACGTGACTCACCGGGGACCACTCTACGTTGCCAGTTACCGCGTTGTAGCTCAGGCACTCCAAGTCAGCGACGGAAATGAATCCGGCACCGGCCTGGCGATAGTAGCCGTCGACAAGTTCTCCTATTGCCATGACACGGGCGACGCCTCCTTGCCTTACGAAGATTGGCTCATCGTAATCTAGGCTCGTTCCCCGTCCACTTGTGTAAAGCCCGCGGGGAGCAATTCTCGAAACGTACTGTAGCAGCTGGCTCTTCGCGGTCCCAGGATCACCTACCAAGAGTACGTTGGTTTCGCCTCTGATTGTTACGCCGTCGGGGAGTCGTTTTGGTACGCCGCTGAAGAGGAGGTAGAGGACGGCTTCTTTGATGTCTCCGTATCCGTAGATGGAGGGGGCGAGGGAGGCTATGAGTTTGCGGTGGATGAAGGGGTCTTTTGCGAGTTCGCGGATCTGCCGCTCGTCTTCAGGCGTTATCTCGACAACCTCAATTTCCTTCCCGACCACGTCGACGTAGTTCGCGTCCAGTTGGAGCTCGAAGGTGCGCAGTCTCGCCTTTCGCCCAGCGAATTCCTGTTGAGCTCTCGCAATTCCAGTGATGGAGACGCGATCTCCAGGACGAGCGATGTCGACTAGGTCTTCTGAGAGCTTGATGTCCATAGCCCTGGGCAGTTGGCCTGGTGGTAGGTCTTCGGGGCGTTCTTGAATACGAATTTCCTGAGAGTTCATGAAGGTGGATTGTTTCTCCATGAACTCGAAAACTTTGGAGCGGCAGTGAGCACAGACACCCGGGCCGCGCATCAGAGTCCCAGCTTGTTCGACGTAGCTCATGGCATTGCATTTGCGGCACTGGAAAGCCGCTTTGATGAGAAGTGGCTTGACGGAGGTTGCCCGAACGATTATTCCATCGATCAGCAGAAGCCTGCCAATGTTCTCCGAGCCAATCTTTCGGAGCGCATTTCGCTCTGGAAGTTTTCGAAATCTTACGCGAAGGCGCTTGACGATTTCTGCATATTCAGGGTCCTCGATCTTCAGCTGCGCCCACGCGCTTCGATCTAAGTATTCGAAGTATTCGTCAGGCTTGTCAAGGACTGACCGAGCTAAGTCGGGATCGAAGGCGATGAGGTCGTCGAAATCTACGACTATTGATCTGGATCCAGAAAGTGCAACGTGGCCTAGCCGTTTTCTGTACTTATGCTCTCCATCTACTCGGCACGATCGAAGGAAGTCCTGGAAGCGATCCTCGGGCTTCTGGAGTGTGGTCAACTTTTCGTTTCCACACCGAGAAGCTTAGACTTCCATTCATCGATTGTTTTGTTCAGGATAGAATAGAGCACGCGTTCTTCGTATGTGAGTCCTGAGATTAGTTCTTCAGATGGAGTTGGTGACGCGGCCAGCGAGACTATCTTTCGAATTCTACAGTTCACAATATCTCGGACGAGGCTTTCAGTTCTCTCAAGCTCTCGCAACTTCACCTGATCCTGCTTGCTGAGTTCTTGAAGCCCAGCCATGTGCCTTCTCAGCATGCAGTAGAAGTTTGGTTGGAGCGATGGAATCTGTCTTGATGCCGGAATCGTCTCGCGCCAATGAATCTTGGAAAGGGAATTGTAATTGAGGACATCTTCCTCTCTGAATCGTGCAAATCCGAGCTGCACGAGCTCTCTCGCGGTCCAATAAGAAATTTCGATCTCCTGTCCAACTTTGACTGATGACAGCTTTGTTAGTCTCGCTGTCGATTCAGGAATCTCACGAGTTAACACAACCCTGATCTGCGAATTTTCAAAATCGAAGTCTATGTCCTCAACTGTCATCAGTGCTTCCGTCAAGAATAAACCACCAACTCCCAACCGCCCCCCTGACAACGATTTAAAGGATTTATCGAGTTATCCATTCTAAACAGTCGAGATTTCCTATGGAGAGTTCGACGTGACAGGAGAGGCGAGTGAAACTATCTGAGGTTGCTACGTAAGCGGTTTCGCAATTCGAAAGTTACGGGCCAAGGCTTTTCAAGGACGCAGACACCTTGACCTGCACTGGAAATCAAAAGAGCAATTGACTGGAGCGCGCATTTCGATTGAGTCAAAGCGGACTAATGTGGATCGAAAAGTATCGCCCCAAGACTCTTGAAGACGTTGTGAATCAAAAGGAACCGGTTGAGGGAATCAAAGCGCTTCTGAGGACACCGTCCACGATGCCGCATCTACTCTTGTCAGGGCCCCCAGGAACTGGGAAGAGTACTGTGGCGCTTTGTATCGCTCGCCAACTCATGGGTGAGCATTTTCGGAACCTCGTCTTGGAACTTAATGCCTCAGATGAACGTGGGATAGGGGTCGTTCGCGAAAGGATAAAGGGTTTCTCACAAGTAATCCAATCTACGCCTTCGGGTGTTCAGTTCGGCCTGGTTATTCTCGATGAATCGGATGAAATGACCAAGGACGCTCAGACGGCGTTGCGAAGGATTATGGAGACTTCTTCGAGAACCTGTCGTTTCATACTGATCTGTAACTATCAGAGCGGAATAATCGAGCCTATTCAAAGCCGATGCTCTGTCTTCCGATTCAGATATCTTGAGGAGAAAGATGCTGCCGAATACTTGACGCGGATATGCAAGGCCGAAAATGTAGATGCAGATCCCAAAGCAATCGCCCGAATCTACGAAATGTCTGGTGGTGATCTCCGCGGTGCCATAAACTACTTACAGGTGGCCGCGATTCGGTCAGAGGGCGGAAAACTTGACCTCCCAACTGTTAACAAGGTCTTACCTGCTGCTGAAAATGAACTGATCCGGGATATGCTCCTGTTGGCGCTTCAAGGGGATTTCATCAAGTCGCGCGATGTCATGTATGAGCTGATGGGCAAGCACGGTCTGAGCGGAAGGGAGATTGTGAGAGGAGCAAATCGCGAGGCTAGTCGTATTCCTGATCTTAGCAACGAAAAACGTGTAGATGTTATTCGTGCTCTTGGTGAGTGCGATTTCAGGTTGACGCAGGGAGCTAACGAGGACATTCAGATCAGTGCCATGCTTGCGCAGTTAAGCCTGACTGGAAGAAAGTAGATTTCGTATGGCTCAGACGGTCGCTTGGGCGGAGAAATACCGTCCCACAACTGTTGCAATGCTTGTCGGGAATGAGGAAGCAATCGGTAAATTCATTGACTGGCTGAAGCAATGGACGAGCAAACGAAAGCCTGCCAAACCCGCATGCCTCTTGGTAGGGCCGCCAGGTGTGGGGAAAACTACGCTTGCAAGAGTTGCAGGAAACAACCTGCACTTCCGCATCCTCGAGATGAATGCGAGCGACGTTCGGACTGAGAAGGCCATCGAGGCTGTGCTTGGCCCCTCGCGAGTATCAGCGGCACTAGACAGCTTTTCCAGTGATGTTCGCGGAAATCTTATCCTCATAGACGAGGTCGACGGCGTCTTCGGGCGCGAAGACCGGGGTGGGCTCGGTGCGATATTGTCAATTGTCGAGGAATCGCCGGTTCCTATTGTCCTTACTGCAAACAATGTTGAGAATGACCGTTTCGTGGACCTTATGAAAGCCTGCTTCGTGGTCCCGCTAGTCGAGATTCGACCGCGACTCCTTGTTTCACTAATGAGTTACATTCTCTCTCAAGAAAACAAAGCTTTGGCGTCCAAGATCGTCAGGGAGATTGCGCGCACAACCCACGGCGACATTCGCTCCGCGATCAATGATCTGCAAGGCGCGGTGGCTGTGGGATTCAGAGAAGCGCGTTCAAGGCGCACTCACGACTTGACTGAGAAAGATACTCTGAAGGGGTTGTTCGGTTCTCCTGATGTGGGACGCGCTCGGCGTGCCTTGAATGAGAGTGAGATTCCGCTTTACCGGGATCAGCTGCTCCTCCTTCTCCATGATATCCTGCCCTATGTGTTCACGTCGCCTGGAAACCTTGCGAAGGCATACGATACGCTTTCTCGAGTTGACATGGGTTACGGACGGATAGGTGCAAGTCGCTCGCGTGGCATGATGCCGCCGCCATTCAACTTGCCGCGTCGGGACACTGTTCCCGATTGGAGCATCTTGCCCTTCGTTCTCAACGAGTTGGCCACGGTCGGAGCGCAAACAGCTGAAAATGACATCGAACATGTCATTCAAGTCGCCCCGAGACCATCACAGAAGATTCCGGAACGCTACCAGTACAGACTATGGCAGATGGACCGGCTTTGCCGCAGAATCGCCAGAGCGCTGCATGTGTCAAAACGTACAGCGCTCTCTGACATTATTCCATTCCTAGTTACTGCCTTCCAGATCGACGAGGAGAAGGGACGGGAGATTGCACTCAACCTCGACCTCGAAGAACAGGACATCGCGTTCCTAGTTTCCGAGTCGAAAACCGCGCCTATGCCTAAGGGACCTGGAGAGGTCTTGGACCCTGCGGGCTTCAAGTTGCCATACATGGGCAAGGACAAGTTCATCCAACTCATGCGGGCAGGCCTCAGCTATGATCGAAAAGCCGGGAAGTTTGTGGTTAGACGGTTGGATAACTTAGATTCTGTCGAAGAGAGAGTCTCCCAGATTATTTCAAAGCCTGTGAAGTTCAAGCGGGCTGAGCAGAGCGTCGTTGAAACTGAGGAAGGCCAGATCACGAAGGAGTGTTTCGTCGATTCAAAGCTTGTCGCGTGTTCGAAGTGCGAGTTTGTTGATGACTGCCCCACACAGGCCATTAGCACACTCAAGTTCTGCATTTGCGATGAAACCCTTGCAGATCCGGGCAGCTATGAGAAGTACATAGGCAAGAGGACTCCCGCTGCACAGGCAGCACCGCAGCCCCGGAAGCGAGCCACGCGGCGCAAGAAAAGCTGAGCCGCTAGTGTTCTTTGGCGACGCGGATCAGGTGACCTAGTTCAAGTAGGATCAGGTTTTCCATTGCCGTCTGAACAGCGTCTGGGGAACCTGGCAGACAGAAAACCGGTTTATCTTTGACTAATCCTGCAAGGGCACGACTCAACATTGCTGGTGATCCGATTCTGTCGTAGCTCAGTTTTCTGAATAGTTCTCCAAATCCAGGAATTTGCTTCGTGATTATTGGCTCGACACTTTCGAATGTAACGTCTCTTGGGGATAGGCCTGTCCCACCAGTAATTATCAATGCATCGACCTGCTTTCCTGCGAGCGCATTTTTGACCGTCCTCCGTATCATGACTTTCGAGTCGTCGATCAGCTTGCGGCCTTGGACTTGGTGACCGGCATCGGTAGCTAGCTTCTCAATGATGTCGCCGGATTGGTCTTTTGGGGTTTCTCCAGATTTCGATTGGTTATACTTGGACGTGCTGCAGGTTATGATGAATAGTCCGACAGATTTCGGTGACGTCGACTTGTGGTGTTCTGCTACTCTGCTCATTTATCGTCGCTTGACCTTCTTCTTCACTCTTAGGTGGGTTATGGCCGTGGTAGGGTATTGGCCGGTTGCGTCTTTCTCGTATTGCTTGACCATGTCCCAGATGGTGAGGAGGTAGGTTGACGCCGCCGTGAGTGCCTCCATCTCAACGCCGGTCTTGGCGTGACCTTTCACGTACGATTCAACTCTGAGCGTATCTTTGTCAAAGGAATGCTCGTTGCGAACAGCCGTTATTGGGATGGAGTGACAGAAGGGCAGTATTCGCGGTGTGCTCTTTGCAGCCATCAGTGCAGCAATTTCCGCGGCAGCAATCGCGTCACCCTTCTCTAACCTTCCAGTCTTGAGGCGTGTGATGGTTGTAGGTTTCAATTTGATCTCGCCGACCGCTGTAGCCTCTCTAACGATAACGTCTTTGGATGTGATATCGACCATCGAGAAACGGCGCATCCGCAATTAACCCTCTAGCACTGTTGTTAGGATCTGTGGGAAATTAGCTGTTGTGCTGGGATGTGCTCAGGTCAGCGTGTTTGTGGTCGTTTCTTTCGTGAGGCCGCTAACGGCGTCTCTAACTGTTCACGCATGGTTGAGGCGGGTATGTTCTGGAGTCCCAGCAGCGTAGTTTTCCCGCGAACGCCTTCACCTGATTTTGAGGCCGTTATCACGCCTATTGCGCTTAAGCTGTGAGCGTATTTCCAGACCTGAGTATGATGCCTCGGATGGTCGTTGAATTCCTCGCAAACTGCCTTGTACTCGCGTTCCACGGCGCCTATGGTGGCGTAGGCTTCCTGTGATTCTTCGAGAACCCTCGCCAAGGCAAGGAGAAGGTATTTTTCGTGGGGGGATAGGGCCGCTATGTATTCACCGCGTAACATTGGGTAGACGCTTCCAACGGCTTTTCTGACGTGATCGGTGGAAACACGCTTTGCGTTTTCTCCGTCCGCGTACTTTCCAGCACGCCAGAGGAGTTCGATGGAGTATCGTGCGTCACCGCTCTGTCCTCCTATGTCCGCTACGAGTTGAAGGGCCTCATCTTGCATGGCGTTCTCTTTGAAGGCTAGCTGCACTCGATCTTTGAGGATGTCAATGAGTTGACGCGAGCTATACTTGTCGAGTTTAACGATATTCCGCTGGAGAGTGCCGGTTGTGCTCCTGTCGAGTTTTTGGAGGTATTCGAGTTCACGGAGGATGAATATGACTGAAAGCCGTATCGGTTTGCCGACTCGTTCTTCTTGGATACGGGTTAGGTTGTAGATCGGAGTCGATTCCTCTATTCTGATGAGGTGTTCAACTTCATCGAGTGCGAGGATGAGGTGCATGTTCTTGTCGTCGAGCATGTCCATGAGTGTGTGTAGGAGTTCTTCAGGTGCGAAGCCGCGTTTTGGAAATTCAGGTTCGAACTGCGTCAGGACGCGCTTTATGATCATGAAGAGGCTGCCTTTGGCTTCGCGGCAGTTCACGTGGACATACTGAAGGTTGACCTTGCGACTTTTCGCAGCTCTCACTAGATCCGTCCCGAAACGTTGAGCTAGGACTGTTTTGCCAGTTCCAACGTCCCCCGTGATCAGAACGCGTTGACTGGTGGAGAATGGGGTCTCAAGGGAGAAACGGAAGAGTTGAGTGAGGAAACGCATCTGTTCATCGCGGTGAGGAAGCGTGGCGGGTATGTATTCTAGGGAGAGGGGTGCTTCGTCTTTGAAGACTGTGGGCCTCGCTAAGGTTTCCTTCACTATGTCTGAGGACAATTGAACGAGAGCCCCTACTCTCGGCATGGTCTAGACTGCTCCAATCTTATGTGCTTTTGTTGCCCTATGCGATAAAAACCAGAGACCCAAGTGAAACTGATTGACGGTTCTGTTAACTTATTGGCGCTTGGGCCTTTGGGTTAACTCGCTCCCATCGACTTTCAGGATTACCCGCTCTGTGTTGTGGGGGTTCCTGTACCATTGCTTCAGTTGGGAGCGCGGTTGGCGCGAACCTCACGCCTCTCGCTAGGATATTCCTAGCGGCGTTCACGTTGGTCGGTGTCTTTCTATGATCTTGTACAGTTCATCACGCTCCAAAGGACCGATTTCCAGTTCTTTTCCACCTCTCGTGACCAGTCTTCTTCCTCTTCGGAGACCGGTGAATGTGCCGATGACATGGGCGTCGATTCCATTTCTTCTGAGATTGCGCACAATTCGACCGCTCCTTCGTTTATCGGCTGCGATCAGTAGACAACCTGAACTCATAAGTCGCAGCGGGTTCAGGCCAAGGACTGAACATATGCGCCTTGTCTCGGGCTTGACTGGGATTGCCAACTCGTGTATGTGGAATCCGACTTTGGAAGCCTCAGCCAGTTCCCAAACGCCTTGCAGCAAGCCTCCCTCAGTGGGATCATGCATTGCTCGCACTCCTCCGGATTTCACGGCGATCATCGCGTCGTCGACCACGCTAATGAGCCGGTTCATTTTCTGGGCTCGAAGGAGCATTTGCCGAGAGACTTTTCTGCGGAGTCTCTTGGTGAAATCTGATGCTAGCACGGTTGTTCCTTCGATGCCTGCTGCTTTCGTCATGATAACTTGGTCACCAACTCGGGCTCCGCTGGAGGTCACGAACGCGTTCCTTTTGACTAGACCAACCATATAGCCGATTACGATCGGGCGCTTGAGGCTCGGCGTTACTTCCGTGTGTCCGCCCACAACAGCCGCTCCAACTTGTTTTGCGGCTCTATCAACCTGTTTCATTATGATGTCAACGAGTGCGGCATTAGATTTCTCTGGAAGAAGCAAGTCGCAGAGGAACCAGCGAGGCCGGGCGCCTCTGCAGGCTATGTCGTTGGCGTTGATGTGAACCGCGAACCATCCAATGTCAGAGCTCGTCCCTGTGACGGGATCGGTTTTCAGAACCAGGACATATTTGCCGAAGGAGATGAGCGCGGCGTCTTCGCCGATCGATGACCTCAGGATTACGGATGGGTCTTTTGAACCTCCATAGCGAAAGACGTTCCTGACTAGGATATCGGATGGGATTTTCCCAGTCCTGAATGGGCGCATGGTGTGCTCAATTCTACAAGTAGTGTAATGCTTTAAGTAATCAGGTCAAACAGAAATCCTGGAACTCTGGTGTCAACGGATGATTAAGTCGATACTTGATGTTGCCGTGGTTGTTTCCAACTCCAACAAAGCAGTTGAATGGTACAAAGAGAAACTTGGGTTTGAAATTCGCAGTCAAGAGGGCCATTGGGTTACCGTTGCTCCGAAAGGCTCTGATGTTGTTTTTCATCTTTGTGAGACAACCCCCCTCGAACAGGGAAATACTGGGATAGGATTACAGGTCGACGACGTGGACAAAGTGTATGAGGAATTGAGCGGCAAGGGCGTTGAGTTTACACAGAAACCCAAGAAAACCGATTGGGGGACTTTCGCGAAGTTCAAGGACCTCGACGGAAATGAATTCTGGCTGTTCCCGGAATAGATCGTGATGTCGACAAGTTCACAGGATAATCCTAAGACAGTTGTTCAACAAATCATTCAATCTATAGTTGATCGCCTGCAAAGTACCGCGACGGTCAAAACGGTGTTCGGAGAACCGATCGAGACGAAGGGCAAGGTGATCGTTCCCGTTGCCAAGGTAGCCTACGGCTTCGGGTCGGGCTCGGGAGGAGGAAAGAGAGCCGGCACGGAAGATGAGCGGGCTGGCGCGGGGGCTGGCGGAGGCGTGATGGTCAGACCTGCAGGAGTTCTGGAGATAACCCAAGAGGAAACCCGATTTATCCCGATGGGTGGGCGTGGAAAATTGCTGGGGGCACTTTTGCTCGGCCTGTGCATAGGGATGTTTATGGCAGGAGCATGTTGCAAGCGCGCACGGAGGAGCAAGTCCGAATAGTTCGCTATACGCGCTATCCTTCTAGAGAAATCGTAATTCCCTGTTTCAATCTGATGTAGAACCCTGAAATAGCTGAGGGATTCGCCCAGTGACAAAACAGCTCCAACGGATGGCCAGTGCAGCAGGTTCCGTTTAGGGTCGTTGGCCCAAAAGGATCTCAGAGATCGCAGACTGGTCAAACACAATGACGCTGTTTATGATTGCGGGCTCCCGCACTCAAGATCTATTTCACTTAGAGTCAATTGGGCCAGACTCGTCATCGCCCGCTGGGGTAGTTTCCATTGAGACATGCTAATTTGCGTATCTGAATTGATGGCAACCTTATGTGCTCCCATCCCATCGTAGCGTGTTCACGGAGGTCATGTGATCGATGCCGCCGATTCGAATTATTCCCATTGGTTTTGAGAGTCTCGGCGTCAGGTCGATGTGTACATTCGTGGAAACGCAGGATGTGCGTGTGTTGGTGGACGCAGGGGTCGCGCTGGGGCCGCGTTTTGGGAAACTACCCCATCCGAAAGAGTATAGGGCCCGAAACCAGTGCCGAGCCAAGATTCGAGAATACGCCGCGAAAGCCGACGTGATAGTAGTCTCGCACTACCATAATGATCACCACACACCCAACTACACTGAAACTGTGTATGTCGGGTGCAGCGCCGAGGAATCGGAACTGATCTACAAGGACAAAGTGGTACTCGCGAAGGATATTCGTAATTCGATTAATTTCAGTCAACGTCGAAGGGGATGGATGTTTCAACAATTCGCCAAGCGAATCGGAGGCAAGGTCGAGGTTGCTGATGGTAAGACGTTCGAGTATGGGGCGACTAAGGTGAAGATCTCGCAGCCCGTACCTCATGGTGGAGAGGAATCGGAGCTTGGTTGGGTTGTAATGACCACGGTTGAGTCTCAGGGTAGCAAGTTCGTTCATGCGTCTGATGTTCAAGGCCCGATTTCCGGATCAACCACCCGCACAATACTGAAAGAGAAGCCTGACTCGCTGATTTTGGGCGGCCCCCCAATATACTTGGAAGGTATCAAAGTTGACAAAGCCACAATCCGAAAGGGGCTTGATAATGCGGCTGAGATTGCGGGCAAAGTTCCAATGGTAATTTTCGAACATCATCCATTGCGTTCCGAGGACTGGAGAGAGCGCGCCAAGAATGTGTTTGAGGTGGGCTCAGAGATGCGTCACACTGTGACCACGGCGGCTGAATATGCAGGTGAGCGGCTCCAGCTATTGGAAGCAGTTCGCCCGAGGTTATACGAGGAGGAGCCGCCGTCAGAAGCGTTTCTGAAATGGTCGAAACTGAAGCGAGAAAAACAGAGAACTCAGATCCCTCCAATCGAGGCCTGAGAAGATTCTCAATCCCAGCAAGTTCGGACGAAGAATGAGTGAGGTGCCCCCCCAGGGAGGGGGGCAGGCTGTCCTGGGCGGTGGGGTTCTATTCGCTTGTTGGAACATGAAGATTGGAGGCATATGGTGGGAATTGCACGGTTCTGGCTATGCGCCGACTAGTTTAGTTGCCAACCGGAATTTCTTACCGCATGATGGGCATGCGTAGTGTTTGATGTGCAGCGCTGGGCCTCGTCCGTCCTTCGGATGCATGTCCCATTCTTTGGCTGGGCCAATTACTTCGCCTCCGCATTTGAGACATTTCACCAAATGATTTTCACCTCTTTGTTGGCCGCAGTCAGACTATGGACATGAGAAGGGTGGAGCACGTTTGTTTGTGCTGTCACTTGGTCGATGGGTGGGTTGTGACATGGTTGCATCAGGTTTTTCTCATGTCCAAATGGCCCGACTGCCATGGCCCGTCCATACACCGTTCTTGGTATATTAGTGTTTCAGTTACGGTACACTAATATACTTACGTCGACAATCGTTGTATCGGAAATCGTCGCAAGAACTTAAAGCGACGTTGCGTGTATATGAAGCACACATCAACAGGAGGTCAGAAAGAAATGAATGGACAATTCAAGAAGCAATTCGCCCTAGCCCTTGTTTCACTCGCAGTCGGCGCAGTGGTCGCCAGCGTCCTTGGAAATTCCAAGGCCCGCGAGAAGCTGCTCGAGGGAAGCAAGAAGCTCGTCGCGAACTTTCACAACGCCGAGTAGATCGGAACGGCGCAATGACGCCGTATCCTGACTCACCTCCTTTTTGATAATATACGAACGGTTTTCGATCTCCCATATTCGGAGAGATGACGTAGTTCTTCGCATACGAGGAGATGCCACTTCGCTCCCACTTTTACTGGAGAACTTGAGGTTGTCTCGTCGTGACTAGGGCGTCTATTCGCTCTTGGGTGAGCCCCACCCTATTTTCTCTGGATCCTACATGGGTGGGACCCACCTTTCACCGGATGACTCTGTCACCTTGCTCAGCGGAGTCACGTGTTTCGAAGCTAATCGTGACGAATTCTTCTGCCTTAGAAACCCTAAAATCCTGATACATATGTCTAGGCCACCGAGGCGCGTGAGTGGGGCCTCCCACCCGTTGCGCTGGATAAACCCCGGAGTAGGGAGGTTAACGGATGAAAAGCAAAGACCTGACTCTAGTTGCAGTGTTTGCTGCCCTGTATGCGTTGTTGGTTTACTTCTTCTCTCCAATTTCGTTCTTTGCTCTGCAGTTCAGGATCGCGGGGATACTGAGACCGAGCATAGCAAGAAAATGGGTCTTGGCGGTCGGATACGCGGTCGGTGTGGCTGTCGGTAATATCTTCAGCCCGTTCACCGGACCATACGAGCTTGTCTTCATGCCCGTGATGAGCTTCATAGCTGGAACAGTTGGTTATCTGGCCGCAAGACCGTTCAAGAGCAACTATTTCGTTGCAGGGGCTGTCATAGCTACAATAATACCACTGAGCGTTAGCTGGATGCTAAATCAACTTTTCAATCTCCCGATGCTTGCAACCTTTCCATATTTGCTCATCAGTGAACAAGCGGTCTGCTTTCTCGGTGCATCTCTGTTCAAGTTAATCGAGAGACGCTTCAAGTGGTGGTGAACATATGAGAGGGAAGGGCAAGTGCGTAGTGGTTTTTAGCGGCGGACCTGACTCCTCAACCGTGGCCTACTGGGCGAAAGATCAAGGCTACGAAGTTTTCGCTATGACCTGTAAATATGGTCAGATAGCAACGAAAGAAGTCGAATGCGCCACTAGGATCGCTACGAAACTAGGAGTTTCACTCAAACTAATCGATCTCTCCTCTCTCAAGGGGATCTTCTCTGGAGTGACATCACTCGTTGATGCAAACATCCCTCTGACATCAAGCTTTAGCGGACCGATCATAGTGCCCTTCAGAAATGCTATCTTTCTCTCAACAGCGGTCGCCTATGCGGTAGCCATAGGGGCCATGAGAATCTTCTATGGCGCTCAGGGTTCGGATGCTCAGTTCTATCCCGATTGTAGAAAGGAGTTCTACGAATCTTTTCAAAGTGCAGCAAGGCTGGGGACAGGTCAAGACTTAGTGATCGAGGCCCCTTTCAGCCAGATGTCGAAGTCAGCTTTAGTGAAACTGGGGTCGCAACTCGGCGTCCCATTCGGGCTCACATGGTCTTGCTACCTGAATGGCCAGAAACACTGCGGCAAGTGTGAATCATGTACCAATCGTAAGAAGGCATTCGCAGAAGCCGGATTGAAGGACCCAGCAGAATACGTTGAGTAATTGATACTCTGACGAGCTGTTGAATCGGAATGGAATGTGAGATTGTTCCACATCGAATTGGTGCAGGATGATATCACAGAACTGCGGAGAGACTCAGGAGATCTGGTAAGTTGTGCCTTTCTGGGGCAGCTCGACTTTGGTGATGTCGGAGACAAATCGGGCAAAGAGCCCGGGGTTTTCTGTATGCACAGGGAAGAACTTCTTAGGCGCAACTTTCGCAACCACTTGCCTTGCCTCGGTGGGCATGATGTGACCTGAACAATGGATATGATACATGGGTAGGCCGAAGTGATCCAGCCAGTTCACGTACTTGTCGTGTTTGATCTCGAGTTCTTCGTTGAAGGGTTCTGATGTTGAGAAGATGAAGCTGCTTCCTGGTTCGGGCCTGATGTCGAGCATCTCGTTGAAGTCTGAGTATGAGGCCGAGAGGATGACTTTGCTTTGCAGTTCTCCGACCCGCTCTGCGTCAACAACGTTTGGATAGTTGTCGGCGATGGCACTTTCCCAGTTGAAGTAGCGTTTCTTTTCTCGTTGGAAGATGAGAAATTCGGCCGAGTCAACTTCGGGTAACTCGAGGTTTCTGTCTGCTTTCAACTTCTCAAGAATGTAGGCCTGTTTCAGCGAGATTGCAAGCTGCCGCTTGTTCTCTTTCGCTGATTGATAGAAGGTTCTTATTCGGTCGACGTCGGCTGGGCGAAAGTCCGCAAGCACAAGCTTCGGAGTTGCTTTCACAACCTGCCCGATCTTGCTTTGGACTTCTTGTTCTGTTGAAACCTCGGCTTCTGTTAGGTTCGTGCCTTCACAAATCATGGCGATGGGTTTCGACTTGGCTGCGGCCTCAACGAAATCTGCTGTCAGGTCACCTCTTGCGCCGTGGATCCTGAAATCACCGGAGTATACGACAGCGCCCTCTGAGGTGTGTACAATGAAACCGTAGGAACCTGGAACGGAATGGTCAACATGGATGGGTTCCACTTGTAGGGATCCAACTTTGATCTTTGAACCGGTGCGAAAGGTGTTGAATTGAAATCCTTCGATGTTCTTCTCGAAACTTCTTCTGCCCACCGTAGTTTCATTGAACGCTCTCAGAAGAAGCTCGGTGGTTTGACCGCAATAGACTGGAATTTCCTTCTTGAGGAATGGAATGCAGGTTGTGTGATCGGTGTGCGAGTGGGACAAGAAGACTGCGTCCACCTGTGCGGGCCCTTCGTCGAACTCATATGTGCCTTCAATTTTCGGCAGTAAGCCAAACTCGATGAATCCTCTTTCATCTCTTGGTTCAAGCCATGGCGTCGAGTAGAACTTGGATCGTTCGGCGAAATTCATGCCAAAATCCAGAAGGATCCGCGTGTCGCCATCAGTGAGTAGGATCTTGTTTCCACCGATTTCCCCAGCGCCACCGTAGAAGATCAGGTTCACCATGATGCGCTCGTCACAATCCTTGGTCCTTAGAACCATCTTGTCTTGATGTTGGATAAGGCCTTGATATGTTCGCTCAACCGAATGCAATGACCTTGGAACTGTTCTCTATTGCTCTTACAGTCTCGCCGGCGATTTCTGGTCGTTGCTTGAGACGAATCGCTTCTTGGAGGGCAGGCATGGGGTACAGATCAGCGTGGTGGAGCATTGCAGCCACAGCTACGATGGCTGCTTCCTTCTTGCTGACACGTCCCATGTCGAGCGGAATCGTCCGTGCTCGAGTTTCTATTGGTAACAGGTCTCTTCGAATGTAGAGCGTGCTTCTTTCAGTAAGGGCCGCGAATTGACGTCGGGAGAACTTCATGCCCTCAGGGGCCAAGCCTAGAAAGAGATCGGGTTGCTCAATTCCAGTGTAGAATATCTCCTCTGGACTCAGAATGACCTCGGATACTGAGTGTCCAGTCATGACTGTTACAGGGTAGTCGTCTCGTCTGGTGGCGTAAAGACCGCTCAACACTGCTCCAGTTCCTAGAAGCGCTGCTGTCGAAACCACCTTTTGCCCGGCTGCGCCCGCGATGACAATGCGTATCGGGTGGTCGAGGCCCGTCTTGAAGTGTGGCTCCAGCGACTTCGATCGCAGAGTTGGCTTTCCAATCTGCAAAGCCGTCTGCTTACGATAAGCTCTAGCATACTCGTCGCGTTCCTCTTTCTGGATGACGCCAGTGCGCATCTCCAATCTCGTAATCAAATCTTCGAGTGTTCGGCGGTTGAGGGTGTTGTTTGGAACGTAGTATGCTGCGCAGAGTTCCCAGATGTCTAAGAGCGAGAAACCTTCGTGCAAAATGGCTTCTGCGATGAGGTTGGGTAATTCCTTGTCGAAGGCCGTGGTGCGGACGACGTAACTGGCTCCGTTCGCTGCCACAGTCCGAGCAATGTCTAGGGGCCGTTCGAGGTTGCCGAGACGAGTTGTGCTAGTTATTCCGCCGTGAGGTGTAGTTACGGAGTGTTGGCCGCCAGTCATTCCGTAGTTGAAGTTGTTCAGGACTAGGACACTGATGCCGATATTTCGGCGAGCAGCACTCAACAGGTGGTGTCCGCCAATTCCGCATCCCCCGTCCCCCATGATGACAATGACTTTCAACTCAGGATTGGCGAGTTTCATTCCGGAGGCGTATGTGATCGCCCGACCGTGGAGGCCGTGGAATGCATTCGTCTTGAAGTATTGATCCGAGAGTCCAGAGCAACCGATGTCGGTTACGATTACCACCTTGTGCGGGTCCAGTTGCAGCTTCCCGAGAGCCGCGTTTAGCCGGTCCAAAATTAGCGTGTGGCTGCAGCCCGGACAGAACGGGTAGGGTGATTCGTTGCGATATGTGACATATTCCGCTTTCATCTTATCGCCTCCAAGATCTGTTGAGGACTAATCAGTTCACCGTCGACCCTATGCACTCCAATAACGTCCGGTCGGGGACTTGAGCTAGCGCTGTTGGCTAGGCGTTTCAGCTCTAAACAATATTGACCTAGGTTCAGCTCAGGGACGACCACGCGTTCAATTCCATTGAGCGCGCGGGTAATCGCGTTTTCGGGGACAGGCCAAAGCGAGTAGACTACGAGATAAGAGACTTTTTTCCCCTGTTGCCTTGCTATGTGGACGGCCTCGATCGCGCTGCGGGCTGTGATACCGTAGCTGACGACCAAGGTGGTCGCGCCTTGCTGCAGGTCTGAGAACACGGATTCAATTTCATCTCGACGTGCTTCGATCTTTGCGGCGAGATGCTGATTGAGGCGGGCCACATTGTCGGGGTCTTTCGTCAGAAACCCCAGTTCATCATGCGTGGATCCTGTGAAGCGTGTTAGATGTGGACCGCCGATAGGTGATAAATGCGGGATCTCCGCTGGACTGTTGATTCCATAGGGAACAAAGGCATCATCACCAGACTTCTCCACGATCGGAGCCTGATCGTGAGATTGTGCCGTTTCCTGATATTCTGCAATCTTGATAGTGCTCATCGTGGCGACGACTTCTCGATCGGTGAGTAGAAAGACTGGGCAGCGAAACCGTTCTGCCAACTTGAAAGACTGAATCGTCAGGTCGTAGCACTCTCGTGGGTTCGTCGGACAGAGAGCTATTATGGGATAACCTCCGGAGGTCCCCCACCTGACAAATTGCACGTCTCCCTGACCTACGGTCGTGGCGCCCCCTGTTGCGGGGCCCAGTCGCATCACATCCACGATAACCAACGGCACTTCGCCCATGATGGCCAAGCCGATGTTCTCACTGTACAGGCTCATCCCGGGGCCGCTCGTGGCAGTCATGGATTTGGCACCAGTCATAGCTGCACCAATGCACATCCCAATAGAGGAGATCTCATCCTCACCCTGAATGGCAACACCACCGACTTTCGGTAGCTCGCGGATCATGTGATGCAGGATCGGTGACGCAGGAGTGATTGGATAACCAGCGAAGAAATTACAACCCGCAGCCAAGGCGCCTCTTGCAATGGCCTGAGAGCCGTCCACGAACTCAACAAATTCTGAACGCATGTCCGGTCCAGTTAGTTAGGTGACCTCGTCTTTCCCTTAATGGTGCTGGCTATTTCCCACTCTGTGCTAGCATAACGTTTTCGATATTCTGGAGCGTTGATCGCACTCGATGATTGAAGCCGCCAATCATGCACTATGGACTGATAGATGGCTTAGGTTTTTTCATCGATTTCGATCTTTACTCTAGCCGTCGAATCGACGAGTCGATTTCTTGGAATACTCCAAACGCCTCTGCTCGATCTACTGAGATTGCGAGATACCCGTCACGAATTTTCGTGAGTAGTACAGAATCCTTCCCCATATTCACAAGTACATTCTCGAGTTTCCCAGCACCTCCGGACAGCGTCAAACGTTCCGCCACAGCCGTCATGATGAGCGGACCTAATTCCATGAAAGCCCTGTCCTCCGCGTCAGATGTGTAGCTCTTAAGACCAGGTCGCATCTGACAAAATACTACTTTACCGTTCGTTGAGAAAGCCGCCCACCTAATCTTTGGATGCAGTTGAAAAACGTCTTCAGGCGTTAGGGGTCGAGACAAGAGAGCACCTTCACTACGATATGAGTTCGATGACTTATGGCTTTAGCGTATATTCAATGATCTCCAAACGTTATTGGAATGATTCTGAAACCCACAGGCAAATCGCGTTGAATTATATCATAGGGAATAAGTCGAGAAGATGATACGCACCATGATGAGGGTGCGGGTTGATCTCTCAAGGGATCATGCTACATAGTCGGGCCAGATCGTGGAAATCCGGCAGATGATAACAATGAATATGCGACCTGTACTTGTGCTAATTGGAGTAATAGTTGCCTTTCTTGGATTCGGCTGGTTGATGCAGGGCGTGGGAATTCTCCCAGGAAGTTTCATGTCCGGCTCACAATTTTGGGCTATGGTTGGGGGACTGACGTTTCTGATCGGTGTTGCAATCGTTGCAACTAGTTTCAGAAAGGGGAAATAGGTTTCCGCAGTTTCAATTCTTTGCGCAGTCTACAGGTTTCCACGAACTGGTGGATAGCATAGGATAATAAATCAGCTGAACCATCCTAGACAAGAGCGACCTGTAGGCAGATGACTTTGGAATGTTAGAACCCTTCTTTGGAATTCACTTAAGCGCAGTAGCCCTACTCTTGCGGCTCGCGATTGGAAGTCTCTACATCTATCACGGTTACCCCAAATTGGGAACTGCTCGGAAGGGCACGGCGGAATGGCTGAAGAGCATAGGCTTCCCGGGATCGTTAGCGACGCTAGCGGGGGTGGTTGAATTTTTCGGCGGAATTGCTCTAATTCTGGGATTACTAACTTCAATCGTCGCTGCACTTTCCGCTATATGGATGATTGCCACGACTTGGCTGTCCATGACAAAAATCAAGAAGAAATACGCAGGCGGCTATGAGCTGGACATAACCCTGCTTCTAGTCTCTCTCGCCCTAGCCGCGGTTGGAGGAGGAAGCTTCTCACTTGACTATCTACTGGGGATCTGAACTCCGACGGCATCTGAGATCATAAGTGTCGGCGTGCAGAGTGGAACGATTTTCGCGTGTGTAATACCAATTCTCTATCCCTTAGAGAGAACTCTCAATGGTCACTTGTGAAAGATGTCACCGGAAATTCGCCACCTACGGCGCACTGAAGCAGCATTATGGCAACCAGCATCCAAACGTTAAGTGGACCCCAGAACTCGAGAGCAAATTAACTGGCGAAAGAGAAGTTGAAGCATACCGGTCCAATGTTTCTCCCAAGAGAGGGTCAAATAGTAAGCTGATCATCGCGGTGGTCTTGATTCTAATTGTTGCGGGAGCTGCGTGGTATTATGTTTCCACCAACTCAGGTTCAGGCACAACGGTTACCGGCGATCCCACTCTCTCGATCTGTATTACGGATTCTACCGTACTAGCCGAGCATATTCATCCACAATTACAGATAGTGGTCAACGGTCGGCCTGTCACGATTCCAGCGAATGTTGGAATGTCAGCGGCCTGCATGCGACCCGTACACACGCATGATGAGACTGGCGAGATTCATGTGGAATCGCCAGTGGTCTATCCGTACACTCTGCACGATTTCTTCTTGGTGTGGGGGCAACCATTCGATAGTACGCAAGTTCTCCAATACAAGGTAGACTCTGGACATGCGCTAAAGATGACTGTGAACGGGACACCGAATAGTGATTTCCAGAATTACGTGATGCATGATGGCGATCAAATCGTCATCACTTACGGCCCGTCAAGCTAAGATCTGACTTACTTGATCAACAGCCGGCTCAGCTGTCTCATGATCTCTTCGTAATCCGGTTCTTTGCCTGGGTCCTCAGAGATCCACTTGTAGCGGATTGTACCGTTCTCATCTAGGATGAATACTGATCTCTTGGCTGCGGTGTAGCCATCCAGTCCAGCGAAGTCCTCGTGGAGAACCTCATACTTCTTGATTGTCTCCCTAGTGTAATCGCTGAGAATGAGAAAGGATAGTCCGTTTGTCTCAGCGAAAGCCTTGTTGGTGAAGGGGTCGTTCACGCTTATGCCGACGACTTGTGCCCCAAAATCCATCAGCGGCTGTGCTGAATCGCGAAATGCACACATCTCCCTCGTGCACACCGCCGTGAATGCGCCTGGAAAGAAGGCTAGCACACTCTTCTTTCCCAAGAAGTCCTTGAGTGACCGGGTCGTCCTGTTTTGGTCGGGTATCTGAAAGTCCGGTGGTTTCTGTCCAACCTTGGTCGACAAAATCAAGACTCCAATATATGACAGACCGTTGTTAGTGTCTTGATATGACGCTTTCGCCTGAAAACCGAGCAATCAGGTTTCGAGTTGCTGTAACCCAGCGAACATTTCACGGTGGATGAGGAAGTGTATTTGCGAGTTCCGAAAAATTGGAATTAAGCGCAGCTGCATCCGCGTTGATTCGCTGTTTCTTGACACGTATAATAGACCAGTGGAAATAATACTGTGTTTACAATTTGGTAAACCTTGCGCAAGGCGTGTTGGATGCTCAAGTATGTTGAATTGCTCAGACCGAGAAACAGCTCTGGGCAGAATCTGATTTTGTGATAGGAGGGGGATTGATTGGGCATAGTGTATGACAGCGAGAAAGGGGAACTGAGGATACACGGTATACGCTTCGCCGCCACTGACGTCAGGGAATTTTGCAAGCGACTGGACCTCCTGGTTGGGCCCACAGTCGCACGGGTTCAAATGCATAGCCTTGAAGCATTACAAGGCAAGAATGATGTCGAGATAATCCGAAAAGAGAACCCTAATGCCACGATGAAGGAAATCGTTGATGCGCTTGTCGAGATGGACAGTGCTTCCGGTCTAGGGGTCACACGTGTTTCCTCCGGTGACAATTACGACGGCCAGATCTCGATCGAGACCTCTAATCCGTTGGTGGTAGCGCAGGTTGGTGCGGCAAGCGCTTTCCAGACTGCTTGGTGGTGCGGCGCAATATCTGCGCTTCTTGGCAGACCGCTCGATGTGGTGAACATCGTTTATGATGATGAAAGGAACGTGTTGAGGTTTCAGCTTGTCACAAGGAAGGGGTATGATGCTGGAAAAGTGTAGTCTCGCTGAAAGGCAGACGGACGGATGGTTGATAGAAGCGCGTCTGTGCTTGCGAATTGTACGCTTGGGGGCCTTGGTCAATTGACCGGAGACTGGTTGGCGACCATATCGAACCTTCTGCCGCCAACGCTTGCCTTTGCTGCGTTGGCGCTGGCGATCGGCGCGGTTACTAGAGAAAAGATTAGCAGGAATGATCGAATGTCGATTGTCTGGTTCTGTTTCGCCCTAGGCATCCTGTCTTGGTTCCTTGCTGAAGTCGTATGGGATCTCTATCCACTTTACTTGGGCATCCAAACGCCCTTTCCATCAATCGCCGACGTTTTCGGGATTGCCGGTTACATACCAGCCATTGCAGGGCTGCTAGTGCTGATTTGGCCTTTCAGAAGTGAGTTCTATTCCAAGAAGATCGTTGCAGTGTCTTTGTTGGCACTCGTTGCAGTCCTGTCATTGGCGGCCTTTTCAGTTCTCCACGAACAATTTGCCCTTGATGTTCTGGCAGTTGGATTGATTTATGTGGCTTTGGACGTGCTGGTTTTGTCGATCGCTGTTCCAGCTCTGATTGTTTTGCGAGAAGGGAGTTTCTGGAAGCCTTTCTTGGTATTGACTTCAGGAATCGTACTCGCGCTGTTCTCTCACACGGTCTCAACCTGGGTGAGCACGTTGGGACCCTACTATCTAGACCAGCTCTCCGAATTGTTACTTAATTTCGGATACATTCTTGCTACCATCGGATTCTACATGAGAATGGTGCAGCTTTCCAAGAAACTATTGTGATCTGGCAACATGTAGTATCAGTCTGCTTACCCACCCAACTTTCTAGTATTGTCCACGGTTTGGCGCTGCTTTTCATGTGTGTGGTGCTGGTGCGCAGTATTGGACCGCACATACACAAGAAAAGAGAAGGGGAAAACATCGTTGGAGCGTTGCTTTCGCTACCTGTAAGATTCTGCGTCCACTTTCGCGATCGGATACACTCCGTCTACTGGAAGTCCAGGAACTTTAGCGAGAACTTTGCGTATTGATTCAGTGTCTTTTGCGTCCCACTCGCAAAGTATCTTGGTCGCCTTGCCTTGCTCGTTCAGCTGCATCGTAGCACCAATCCAATAGGCGTCCAACGTGACATTGGCTTTGGCCATCTTGGCGAACACTCCAGCTTCGTCAATGGTTGCAGGTGACGGCAGCGTATGAGCCACTAGGAACTTTCCCATCTCATTTCACCTCCTCTGTTTTCTTATGTCACAATCGATTAACTCAGCCAGCCGAAAAAGTGGCGAAGAAGCAATAGTTACCTTTGCAACGTATAGACTTGCCATAACATACGGAATTCCAGATAGAGCACATGTCCCTTGCAACGAGGAACAAACTTCGTGTGTGTGGGTAGGCTGGTGCGCACACACACGAGCAGGCGAATTTGAACTGTTGTCTTAGTGACGGTTATTTATGATAGCAGCTGCATTTTCTTGCTCTATGGTTTGAACAGCCAATCAACCTATGATCCCTGCAACCACAAATAACGCATCTTTTCTCTGACATCCTAAACGTTACCTCTCGATTGCCTCCAATTGTGGTATCTTGAAGATTATTCCCCAGTTCGCTTTCCGTTCTTGGTGTGTGTGGGTCTGATGGTGCGCACACACGAAGGCGTGAGAGTGGGCGCCCAAGCCGCGAAGTCTGTGATCACCCAATGCCAGAAGCCGTACGCTGGGAAAGGCCACTTAGCTTGACGCTAGGGGCGCTCGCTGAAGCTTCCGGTTCTTACTTTGGATTGTAGGCGGGTGTGAAGATGGCGTGGGTTGGGTGGATTTCTACCTGAGGTTCGCTTTGGAACCCGAGCTGTTTCACGCTTGGCATAAGTCTGTTCTTGACGAAGTCGTTGAAGTTGTCGGCGGTGTCCCAGATGTCAGTGATGTGAGCTCCGTTTGCGTCGAACGCCGCCGCGTGGAATCGCAGCCCTTTGGGTACGTTTCCTTCCCAGTTGACTGGTTTCCTTAGGGCTTCATATTGTTCGCGGGTGAAGCCTTTCCAATTCATTATCATGAGAACAGGCATAGTGTATCCCGCCCTAATCAGGTTCAGCACTATATATGACTGACAGTTTTGCAACGAACAGTTTTCGTGTCATCATCGTCATCATTGGTGCGCACACACACCGAATTGACTGTCCGTTTTCTGTGACTGTTCATGTCTTTAGGGGAGGTGTCCTCTAACAACCCCTCTGCAGCAAGACTTCTGCGCGCGATAATTCTGCGCGCAAGCTGGCTAAGTATGCGCAATTCTCCGTGCGACCCCTCGCAGTTCTAGGTATGCAAGTGTCGCGGGCACCATGCAGATCTGCGCGCGTTCCGTTGCGCTAATCCTTCGCGGATGTCAAGTTCAAATCTGGTCTCCCGCACCAATAGGACCACACACACGAAAATTCGAACACAAAACACCAAACGCGCAGGAGCCTCAACCTTGTTCGACTATTAGTTGATCTTACTCGCGCGGAAATTCTGCTCGATTAAGCAAGCTCGGGAACCTACGGAGCGGATGTTACAAATCATGAAGCGAAATATGGTGGCGTGGGTGATCAGGGGCTTCTAAGCGCATTGATCACGGCATCCTTGAAACTTCCCCGAACGTAGCGTCCAGAGTTAAACTCAACCCCCAACCTGGCGCAGAAACGTTTCAGTATGTTCTTCATTATGACTTCACTAGGTGCTGATCCTGTTGCTTTCTCAAGCGCTTTCACAAACAGGTCTAGTCTTGATGGGATTTCGTCTCTTCTTAGTTTGAACTCCTTCTCAAGGAAATCGTAGAAACTTTCGCGGACACTGGCGCTGCACAGGATTGTGAAAGTCTCATCTATGGACTGGAGTAGCGCGTCTTCCTTAACATTGATCCTAAGAGGGATTATCTTGGCCAAGCTCCCTGCTTAAGTTTGGTGTAGAACCCTAGAGCAAAAGCTAGGTAAGACCAGAAAAACAACATTTCCAACGGGTGTCCGTTGTAGTAGGTGCCGTCAAGTGTTGCGAAAGCGAACCAGAGGTCGCCTACAAGCGCTAAGGTGATTCCGAGGATCACAAACACAAGAGGTTTCCAAAATTCACCTCGCCTGAAGAGAAGAAAAGCCGGGATCGCAACGGCCAAGAGCAAGATATCGAAGACCGGGTACGCAACCCCGATTACCACAGATATCAGGTCAGCCTCTGTCGCGAGTATGGAGGGAAAGAGGACTGAGATCGTCGCTCCAGCAAGAATCAGCATGGAAACAGGACCAAGAATCTGGCTCCTCTGAGAGAATGCTTCTCTGAAAGGCCACACCTGCACAAACAGTGCCCAGAAAAAGAACGGGTACCCTGCCAGCCAGAAGAGGTCTCCTATCGAAGGATAGGGAACCGGGACGTTAAGCAGTAGAGCGTAAATGCTCCAAGTCAGTTCGCCGAGACCCCACAGCGCCATCCCGCAAGTGTAACAAAACCATATGATCCAATAACGATCTTTCCAGTTCGGCTTTGACTTTACAAGCGCCAACAGAGCTAGCATCGCGGCGGCGAGAGCGAAGATCGGAGACAACGCGTTCGTGGCGACGTACTGAATGGCTTGATCGTAGTGACCGGCGTAGTATATGACTCCGATCAGTACAGCGGCAATAGCGGCCAGGACATAAGCTGCCCACCTTGAAGCGTTTCGTGAGACTGGCATATGCTATCCACGCGTTCGGAGCATCTCAATAGGTTTGCGGCCCATTGCTCGAACTCATTCTCTCAATAGAATCCCGAGCCATTTGAGGCATGAACATCGAGATCAGAAGTGTACAGCAAAATGGGTCAATGTCTAGGCATCAATGTCTAGACGGTGCGCACACACACGAAAACGACGGTTCAAATTCTCGCGCGCGCACCACTAGAGACACACACAAATTCGACCTACTGCAAGAAAGGAAATACACTTAGGATTCATGTCCTAAAAGATGGGAGCGCCCGGTTGGTCTTAGCAATCAGTTATCTGCAGAAAACTGTGTACTTGTGTGAGATCTGCGGTTTCGGATACGCTGACGAAGCTACAGCAAATAGCTGCGAAAATTTCTGTCGCGAGCACAAAAGCTGTTCTCTGCAAATAACGAAAAAGGCGGTTGTCCGACCTGAATGAAAATATCGTGTGTGCGCCCATCATTAGACCCACACGCACAATTTTGACGATTTGGCTTATTTAGCCGGCACCGGCGATCTTTACAGTGAGATAGGTGACGAGCAAGAGCAGTCCAATGATAGTTCCCCTCTTCACGAACGCAGGCATTAGCTCCTGCTCCTTTTGCTCATACCGCAGTGCATTGATAATGGGCGCGACAAGGAATATGATGGATGGCGAGAAAGCGAGGAGAATCCAAGGTAATCCGCCAACTAGCACAACGCTGACAAATAACGCGAGGACCAAGAAAAGGAGTACAACACACGCCTTGAGCGCTCTCTTCTTGCCAACCAACGTCACGGTTGTCCTTATCATGTCTCTATCGGAATCATGATCTCTAATCTGATTGACAAGCTCTGCTAACATGGATAATAGGAAGAGCATACCGGTCAACCCTGCTCCCACGGAGTCAAGGGGGCGATAAACGGAGTAAGCCATTACTCCATATGTTGCATTCCAAGAAGCGTGGGAGACAACATCAAGACCAGGCCTAGCCTTTATCCTTAGACCGAAAGAATAGCCACCAAACAGTAAAATCACCAGGATCCCAAGCAACCTATTCAGAAAATTAAGGAGATAGATGGATAAGGTCGCCACGCCCAAGAGAACTACCACGAGGGTCCAAGCCGCAGCCGCAGACAAGTCACCCGAGGCTACAGGGTTCCTTGGCTTGCCAGCCTTTTTGTCAAGTTCTGCATCGGCAATGTCGTTAATCACAAAACCAAAAATGGAGGAGACTGTAACGAAAAGAAGCACCGGCAGAATTCTGCTATCGACGGGATATCTGGCCACGAATGCACAGGCCAAGGCAGAAACCAAGTAGCACGGTCCGTACTCATGGAATCTTACGATTCGCACAAACGCGTTCCCCGAAGCAATTGGCTTCATAGAAGCGTACGGTCCAACCTCGACGTTGTTTACTAGATGATGCCTGGAATGGACGTCAGTGGCTGATCTTCCCGTAGCAACCACTTACTGCATCAGACCCGCAACTATCATGCTAACGCCGATTAGGCCGCGCAGAATTCTTCCCGCCTGAAAAAACCAGGGTTGATGGGACGAACGCCAGTAGAGTGTGTTTGAAAATCCTTCGGCTGACAGGTAAATGCCAGCTAACACGAGGAAACTTGATACAAGCAAGCTGAGAGCCAAAACAGCCTGCAAGATGGAACTAATCTACTTTTCCTCATGATGTTATGTTTGAACCAAACTCAACGTGACAAAAACTCGATGCGCCATGAACTGGTGGGGGGTCTAATGGTGCGCACACACACGAAACGACTGCCTGTTTCTGTGACTGCTATTGCGGTTCAAATTTGACTGGCCAGACAATTGCTGGCGCGATCGCTATCGCTGATTCGAGATGAGCTGGCGGTATCCACTCGGAACGAAAAACGCAAGCCCATATATTCCCGTACAGCTGAAGCTACAGGTTGGTGCAAAGGATGCCTCATTACATAGTCCTAGTGAAGCTCACCGAGAAGGGAATGCAGAACCTAAAGCAGGGATGGACGAAAGACCGACCACAGGTAAAAGCGCAGGTTCAGAAGATGGGCGGAAAGATGACGGGATACATGACATTCGGCCAATACGACTTCGTGGAGTTACTAGAGCTGCCGGACGACAGAGCTGCTGCGCGTTTCGCACTCTTGGCCGGGGCAACTGGCGTCGTAAGCACAGTGACTCTCAAGGCCTTCTCAGAAGATGAAGTTGACAAGATGGTTCAGGAACTGCCTTAAACTCTGAACCATTCCATTTTTGTTTTGGACTGCGACATTCATCGACCGTCAAGCATACTTCTAGGCTGCCGCTTAAGTGTAGAATCCTGTGGAATCATTGGTATGACCTGCGGTCGGTTTTTTCTTTGGGGAGGGGGTGGTGCTATTACTGGTGCGCACACACACTTCGACCAAAACTCAGAACTTGCAGTTCGATGCGTTATTAGTTGGTGAAGGTGTTGGGGCGGATTCACTTGATCGAAGACTTGACTACACCTGTTCCTTGAGAACGTTTATGCAAGGCTTGGCGAAAGGCTCTATACCAACTAATCCGAATATTTTGGTGGGCTGTGCTATCAACAAGTAGTAGGAGTGTGGTGACGGCCCTTGCAACCAACCGATCGTGCTCGGTCGAAGAGTTTTGTTCCTCCGGCGTTTTCTTCAAAACAGCCATCGCTTGATAAGCACCGGGTCGCCGTTTTGCCGTTGCAAAACATTAGCCCCGACCCCAAAGACGAGTACTTCGCAGACGGGATGACGGAAGAGCTGATCTCGACAATGTCAAAGATTGGTGGACTCAAGGTCATCGCAAGGACTTCCGTGATGGGCTACAAGGGCGGCGAGAAGAAGATTGACCAAATCGCGAGAGAACTCAATGTCGGCACCATTCTGGAGGGGAGCGTACGAAAAGCAGGGGATAAACTACGCATCACTGTACAACTCATAGATTCTGAAAGCAGTGATCATCTATGGTCAGAATCCTACGACAGAGAAATGAAAGACGTATTTGCGATACAAAGCGACGTGTCTCAGACCGTGGCTGAAGCGCTCAAAGTGAAACTCTTGCCGATGGAAAAACAACGCGTAGAAAAAGAGCCGACAAAGAATGCGGAAGCTTACGAACTGTATCTGAAAGGTCTCCAGACCGCGCCATGGATCGTGGGTGCCTACGAAAGGGAGAACATTGAAAGATCAAGGGAATACTTCGAGCGCGCAGTTGAACTAGACCCGAACTTCGCGCTTGCTTACGCTGGACTCGAGGTTTGCTATATGGAGGCCTTCATGTACAAGCCATTTGATGAAAGGGCTCCGAAAGCCGAGGCCGCTGCCCGCAAAGCACTGGAGCTTGACGACAATCTAGCCGAGTCTCAT
>Ga0209521_10000165_pt1 | contig 44708 bp, 52 predicted proteins | sample Rifsed19ft4_FD_184016 | JGI IMG/M metagenome (GOLD analysis project Ga0209521, IMG submission 184016) | Soil microbial communities from Rifle, Colorado, USA - sediment 19ft 4 (version 2) | ecosystem: Environmental > Terrestrial > Deep subsurface > Rock core/Sediment | place: Rifle, Colorado...
CCCTGCTTGAACATGAGCAAGAACTGTTTGCCCTGATTAATACACTGGACAAACGTGATGACAAAATCATTTTTTTTGAGGATATCGCACCCTTCGGCACACTTAGGGGAAAACTGCAATGGCCCGCAGAAGGCCGGTTGCTGAACAAATTTGGCAGCAGCCGCAAAGGTGCCTCGCTTAAATGGCAGGGAGTAAAGATAGGCGCCAATGCCGGTAATGAAGTTCAGGCGGTATACACCGGCAAAATCATCTTTGCCGACTGGTTCCGTAACCTCGGTCTGCTGATTATCATTGATCACGGGGACGGGTATATGACCCTTTATGGTTATAACCAGACCCTGCTGAAAAAAACCGGTGACTGGGTCCTGGGAGGGGAAACCATTGCCTACGTAGGTGATACCGGGGGCCAGACGGCCTCCGGCGTCTATTTCGAGATCCGCCACCGGGGAAAACCACAGAACCCGGAATTATGGTGCAAAAGATAGTTTGTCCGTATTTCGAGACTTGTCACTTTATAGTGCCGGACTGTATGCTTGACTGTATAAATGAACATTTCCTGTATGCCGGTAACTAAGTAAGCTAAGGAATGGTTTCAGAACAACCTTAATTTATTACACACATACGATCAGCCATGTTAGTCTGGAGTAAATATGAACAGTTTTTTGCGTAAATTCTTTATATTTTTATTGTTACTGGCCACCGGACTGCAGTTTGCAATCGGCCAGAATGAGTCTGCCCCGGAAGGCCTGCCACTGGATGAACTCCGGACCTTCACGGAAGTCTTTGCCAAAATCAAAAACGATTACGTTGAACCTGTCGACGATCGCAAACTCCTGGAAGATGCCATCCGTGGCATGCTGGCAGGACTCGATCCGCACTCCACGTACCTTGATGCTGAATCCTACAACGATCTTCAGGAAGGCACTTCCGGAGAATTCGGTGGACTCGGAATTGAAGTCGGGATGGAAGACGGGTTCATCAAGGTCATCTCACCGATTGATGATACACCGGCACAAAAAGCAGGAATCCTGCCGGGTGATCTGATCATAAAACTTGACGACACGCCTGTTAAAGGCATGGCACTGAATGATGCCGTCAATCGCATGCGCGGCAAACCGGGTACAGACATCACCCTGACCATCCTGCGCAGTAACGAGGAAAAACCCCTGCAGTTCACCATCACCCGGGATGTCATCAAAATTAACAGTGTACGTTCCCGCACTCTGGAACCAGGCTATGGTTACGTGCGTATTTCCAGCTTCCAGGCCAGAACCGGCCAGGATCTGCATACAGAACTTGAAAACCTGAAGAAGGAAAACAACAATAGTATCAAGGGCCTCATACTGGATCTCCGCAATAATCCGGGTGGCGTGTTGAATGCAGCCGTTGATGTCTCCGACATTTTCCTCGACAAGGGACTGATTGTTTACACTGAAGGCCGCATCAAGGATTCTGAACTGCGCTTCAATGCAAAACCGGTCAACGTGTTTGATAAGGTCCCGATGATAGTTCTTGTCAATGAAGGATCAGCGTCTGCATCGGAGATCGTTGCCGGGGCACTTCAAGACCATAAGCGAGCTGTAATTATGGGCCAGAAAACTTTTGGTAAAGGTTCTGTACAAACCATCCTGCCCATGTCGAACCAGGCAGCAGTAAAACTGACCACTGCCCTTTATTACACACCTTCAGGCAGATCCATCCAGGCAGCCGGCATTACTCCGGATATCATCATTGAGAAATTAACTGTCTCGAAAATTGAAGATGACGGCAACGGCCTCGTAAAGGAAGAGAACCTGAGCAGACACCTTGAAAATACCGGCGTGATAGACGAGCCTGTAACAACACATGACCCTGATCTTCAAGGACAGGAAGATGAGGCGGATAAAGTGCCGTTATCTTCATCTGATTATGAACTCTACGAAGCATTGAATGTGTTAAGAGGTATTGTGTTAAGTCAGAAAATCAAGGGGTGATACTTTATGCCTAAAGTACTGGTACCACTTGCTCAAGGTTGTGAAGAACTCGAGGCGGTGACTATCATTGATCTGTTGCGGCGTGCAAAAATTGATGTCACCACTGCCGGGCTGGATAAACAAACAGTTATTGCCAGCCGTGGTGTGAAAATCATTCCTGATACCGACCTCGATAGTGCATTAAAACAGGAATACGACATGATCGTTCTGCCGGGCGGTCTGCCCGGCGCCGATCATCTGGACAATGATCCGCGTATCCGGGCATTATTAAAAAAGATGGCCAGCAAGCACAAATACACTGCCGCCATCTGTGCTGCACCCAAGGCACTCGCCAATGCCGGTGTGCTGGATGGCAAAACAGCCACCAGTTATCCCGGTTTCCTTGATGACATGAATCTGCCAAATACAAAAATCACCAACGAAGCCGTGGTGATTGATGGCAAAGTCATCACCTCACGCGGCCCCGGCACTGCCATGGATTTCGCTCTTACTCTGATTGAAATACTCCTTGGCAAACAAAACCGGGATGAAGTGGAAACGGGATTGGTAAGAAACTAGTTCATTAGTCCGTCATTCTGGCGCATGCCAGAATCCAGTCTGAATTCTTGTCATTTCGAGCGTAGCGAGAAATCTCGCTTTTTTCAGTGTTTCTTTTCGCCTGCTGGCGAGTGACTTCTTTTCAAAAAGAAGTCACCAAGAAAACCTTCCCCCCACTGTCATGGCCTGCGGCTACCTTCGTCAGTGTTCAGTTATCACGGGTCGCGCCTACATGACATCCTGTCATGGAGCCGCTCAATTGTGCATCCCGCACAATTGCCCCTATAACTTCCACCGACTCAGCATGACAAAGGGGGATCTACGCTCGCCTATCGATTTAGACTAGTTATTTCTGAAACAAAATGGATCTGAAAATATTATCCCCATTTGTTGAGATAAAATAAAATGTGCGAAATCAGAATTTACCTTGCCTGCTCTATCCAGTCTTAATCTGAATGCATATTGATTCATATCTGCCCAGTTAAATTCTTCATATGTGTATAATTTTGCATTAAATTCTTTTTTATCTCCTGGCTCGATAATTAAATCCACATCTTCCCCATTTTCATCAATTTCTTTTTGATATCCATCAACATAGTTTCTTAAAATCATCAGCCATCCATTTAGGATATTATTTAAATCAATCGCCATCAAACTCACAAAGAGAGGATCATACCAAAGAGTTTTTCCATCAAGGCTTTTTGCAGGAATGACTATGTCGAAGCTATGTGGATTATATATTTCAAAAACCCCATATCCTTCTTTTAAGTTGGCATGAATCAAGACTAATCTAGCAGATGAAATAATTTTTTCATGACTTAACTGATCGCCATAACATTCATATGTATTTGCATGCAAATATGGAGTGTAAAGCAATAAATAAAAAAACAAAAATAAATATTTTCTTCATAGAGTCTTAAAAACAATATGGTTCCGAGATTAATATTCTCGCGTTTCTATCAATAGTTTCTAATCTATAAACAAAATGTTTGTCAGTGTTTCTTAAATTAGCCCATATATGTACTGATTCACCAGGGTTTATAACAAGCTCACTACGTGGTCCTCCAATACTGCCAATCCATGTAGGAAGAATTATTTTCCAGCCTTCTGATCGATTTTTTAGATCAAGTTTCCATGTATCAGTCCACCATTCGTGTAGATATGGTCCATTTTCTCCATTCTCGTTATAACTCTCGTACACATCAAATTCCAACGGATCAGAGCCTAAGTTTTTTATTAAAAACATGCCTATATTTCGATTTTCATGTTTTTTAATTAGTATTACTTCTGCACTCTTGGTGATATGTTCTTTTACTGACATGAGATCATTGCAACTATAATTTTCACCAGAAAAACATTGTATCGCCCAAAATGAAAATATGATGCACATGGGTCGTCTGGGTATAAAACTAATAGCAGACTTTTGAGAGAATAACGACATATAGATCACCTCCATGTATTTGATTGAGGCATACTTTGTTAAGTATAGTTGACTTAATTAAACTGTCCAGGACTCTTGCCTCCGTGTGCCTTGCCGAATTGTGAGGCAGTGGTAGCGCAAAAATGACAGGATGTCATTTTTAGCAAAACTGAGCATGGATGCGAATTTTTGCGGCGCGTATCCCGCAACGAACAATGAGGGCAGTCGCAGACCAAGGCACTCCGGAGAAAGTTCTTTTGCCTACTTTTCTTCAAAGAAAAGTAGGTCGCCAATGGGCGAAAAGGATGATAAAAGGGGAATAAGTCAAAAGATCATTTTCTGATCTGGATTCCGGGTTGCCTCGCTGAACTCGGCCCCCGGAATGACGGACTACAGGAAATCTATATCAATCTCCCATTGCAAATGCCAGTAACCCCAACCCTATCACCAGGAAAACCGCACTCACCACCGGTATCCCGCTCACCAGAAAAGGCGAATATTTGTCCAGTCCGAAGATGATTGCCGCACAGAGTATGAATGTCGATCCAATGATGGCCAGGATCGTGCGTTGATTCGCTTCCTTGATCTCATTGCGCAATTTTTCAATTTCGGGTGACTTGTTCTGCACGGTAATACGTCCATTACGCAGACGATCGACAAGATCAATGGCCTTGTTCGGCAAGTCAGGCAAACGATCCAGCCAGTATGGCAGGTTCTGTATCGTCCCCTTGAATAATCCGCGCAAACCGCCACGATCACTCATCCAGCGTTCCATTTGAGGTCTTGCAGTTTTCCATATATCCAGTTCCGGATATAGCTGCCGGCCCAGCCCTTCAATATTGACCAGTGTTTTCTGTAATAACAGAAGCTGTGGCATGATCACCATGCCGAAATTTCTGGCTGTCTGGAACAACCTTAATAATAAAGTCCCGAATGAAATTTCCCTGATGGAACGATCAAACAAGGGTTCACATACAGTACGGATGGCGGACTCGAATTCATCTACACGTGTACCGGCTGGCACCCAGCCTGATTCCACATGCAGCTCAGCCACACGCTGGTAATCACGGTTCAGGAAGGCAAGAAAATTTTCCGCAAGATAACGCTGATCAAATTCACTGAGAGAACTCATGATACCGAAATCAACGAACATGATGCGTGGGTGTTGATTCCGGTCACCCTTATTTGTCGTTGCAACAAAAATATTGCCAGGATGCATATCCGCATGAAAGTAGCTGTCACGGAACACCTGTGTGAAAAATATTTCAACACCGGACTCGGCCAGCCATTTCAAATCAACCCCGGCTGCCATGAGGCCATCAACATCACTGACAGGAATACCCGAGATGCGTTCCATGACCATGACATTCTCACGGGTTAGTGGCCACTCAATAGCCGGTATATAAAGTTTATCCGAATTTTCGAAATTCCGGCGCAACTGGGAGGCATTGGCAGCTTCGCGCAACAGATCCAGTTCACCCAGTATCGTCTTGTGGAACTCAGATACAACATTCGTTGGTTTCAAATTGCGGCCATCCTCGGAATAACGTTCGGCCTGTCTGGCCAGAAAATACATCAGGCCCAGATCACGCCGGATAATTTTTTCAATGTCCGGGCGTACTACCTTAACGATCATCTTCCTGCCGTCTTTCAGTGTGGCGGCATGTACCTGGGCTATGGAAGCAGATGCCAGTGGAGTTTCATTAAACTCGAGAAAAATTTCATTTATGGACTTTCCAAACGCCTTTTCAATAATCCGGCGCGCTTCCGATCCGGGGAATGGCGGAACGCAGTCCTGCAATTTTGCAAACTCATCTGCGATATCTTCCGGTAACATATCACGGCGTGTGGACAACAGTTGCCCGAGTTTTACAAATAGCGGACCAAGATCCTCAAGTGCCATGCGCAGGCGTTCTGCACGTGTTCCTTTTGCGCGATGTCCAAACCAGTTCCACGGCAACAGATTAAACAAAAACCTGACTGGCCTGAATAGATGCGTAGCAAAGATAATCTCATCCAGTCCATGACGAATCAGGATTCGTTGTATGGTAAGCAACCTGAACAGTTCGCCAAAATTAACCATGAAGCTGCCCCTTGCCTGTTATTATTTTTTGCAGTCTTGCTATCCTCAGTTGTAAACGTTCTGCATCATTACGTAACACATCTACTGCCGCGATATATTCTTCAACTTCTTCCCGATCCGGTAACATGTCTTTTTCATAGCGCAGGTATTCACTGATATCCATGCTGATGGTCCGGTGTGTTTCCTTTAATAACTTACTGGTTTGTGTGAGTATCCGTACCAGTTTATGTGCGGTCGTATCACCAAACCAGTGAGAAAGATGCTCTTCCCAGTCTATCTCCAGATTTCTGATAATCTGCTGGAAACGCTGGGCGAGTCCGGTATCGCCGATAATCTCCATCTCTGGCGAGAATGTTGTCACTTTGTCATCGCGGTTCAGCAGTAGTCCCATGAAGGCTGAAGGTCGCGCCTTGATCGTGACATTGGGCTTTGCATCATGTTCCGCTTTCATGATGATGCCCTGCTTATCAAATAGCAGAAATATTGCGGTATCCGGACCGGAAATTTCTATCTTGATCACCTTGCCGGAAAGTTCGCATATCGAAATAAATGTCTGTTCATCCTGTTGCAGGACATTGTTGATGAATGTCTGGATCTTTTCTGTGAGACTATGCGTAATCATATATGTCAGATCTTGTAGGCCCGGTGTACGGCAACAATACCGCCCGTCAGGTTATAGTATTCCACGCGGGCGAAACCCGCTGCCTCGATCATTTGTTTGAGCGTTTCCTGATCCGGGTGCATGCGGATAGATTCCACGAGATAACGGTAACTGGCTTCGTCACTGGCGACAAGCTTGCCCAGCCACGGGATCAGTTTCAGGGAATATTCATCATAGAGACGTTTGAGATGAGGTAAGACAATAGTAGAAAATTCCAGGATTATGAGACAACCGCCGTATTTTGTTTTGTCATACATGGACCGTAACGCTGCCTGTTTATCTGTGACATTACGCAGGCCGAAAGCAATATTCACGCAATCAAACCGGTTATGCTGAAACGGCAGTCGTTCAGCATTGGCCTGGACATAATGCATACCACGCACAATGCCTTTATCATAAAGCTTGTTCCTGCCTTCTTTCAGCATGTCATTATTAATGTCCGTTACCAGCACCAGTCCGTATTCACCAACACGGCGATGGAACAACATGGCCATGTCCCCGGTGCCGCCAGCCACATCCAGTACGCTTTGTCCACTTCTGACACCGGATAAATGCACGGCAAAACGTTTCCACAAATGATGTATGCCAAATGACATTAAATCATTCATCAGATCATAACGGGAGGCAACCGAGGAAAAGACCTGTCCAACCCGGCGGGTCTTGTCACCGGGTGATATTTTTTCAAAACCAAAGTCAGTGCTGTCTGTATTCATACATTTACATGCCGTGCATGGCCGGCATCCCTGAGGGCCGTCAGGTATTCCTGCCAGTATTGTTCCTTGTTCTTGCCCATATCATACAGGTATGACCACGAATAAATCCCGGTTTGATGACCATCATCAAAAATCAGCTTGATGGCGTAATTACCTACCGGCTCGACCTGCTTGATTGAGACGTTTTCCTTGCCAATCTGCAGTACCCCCTGGCCGGGCCCGTGACCACGTACATCAGCGGAGGGAGAATAGACCCGCAGGAATTCACAAGTGAATTCAAAATGGCTGCCGTCATCATATTCGATTTCAAGCAATCGTGATTTCTGGTGCAGGTTGATGGTAACGGGTTTGGGATCAGTTGTTGCCATTTAAGATGTCTATATCTAGAAATTGAAAAGTAAGTTAAATTTTCGTCATACTGGTGGATGCCAGTATCCAGTAAAAGGTTAATATACTGGATTTCGGCATTCGCCGGAATGACAGTCTGGATAGATTCAACTCTTAATCAGAGCTTACCTGAGTTTTAAAGAATATATCGGGTGAGATCTTCATTCTGGATCAATGTACCCAGATGATCATTGACGTAGGTTGCGTCCACGGTAACTGTTGTTCCACTCTGGTCTGTTGCCTCGAAAGACAATGTTTCCAGTAATCTCTCTATCACCGTGTGCAAGCGCCTTGCGCCGATATTCTCCGTAGATTCGTTTACATGCCAAGCGATCTCGGCAATGCGCGCGATGCCGTCCTTGCTGAATTTCAACTCCACACCTTCGGTTGCCACCAGTGCTGCATATTGTTCCGTCAGGGAGGCATCCGGTTCGGTCAGAATACGCACAAAATCATCCACCCCCAGCGCATTTAATTCCACACGGATTGGCAATCGACCCTGCAATTCAGGGATCAGGTCAGACGGTTTGGAAAGATGAAACGAGCCGGAGGCAATGAACAGTATATGATCAGTTTTCACCATGCCGTACTTGGTTGACACAGTCGAACCCTCTACCAGCGGCAGCAGATCGCGTTGCACACCTTCACGGGACACATCCGGGCCACTGGTTTCACCGCGCCGCGTGACCTTGTCGATCTCGTCCAGAAAGACAATCCCATTCTGTTCCACAATCCGGATCGCCCGCACCTTGATATCTTCTTCGTTGACCAGCTTTGCCGCCTCTTCTTCAGCAAGCATTTTCAACGCATCCTTTACGTGGAGTTTGCGTGTGGTCTTTCTACCGCCCGCAACATTCTGAAACAGGTTCTGCAACTGATTGGTCATTTCTTCCATGCCCGGTGGTGCCATGATCTCCACACCGATACTCGCCATGTTCAGTTCGACCTCGATCTCCTTGTCATCGAGTTTACCCTCGCGCAACATGCTGCGGAATTTCGCCCGGGTCGTATTGTCGTCTTCCTGCCCGGTGTTTTCAAAAGTACGGGCTTTGGGTAACAGTATATCCAGTACCCTCACCTCGGCAGCGTAGGTCGCCCGATCCTTCACCTTGGCCACCTCGGCCTCACGCATCATCTTCACTGAAATATCGGCAAGGTCGCGGATAATCGATTCCACATCACGGCCCACATAACCGACCTCGGTAAATTTGGTGGCCTCGATTTTGATAAATGGCGCATTGGCGAGTTTGGCCAGACGCCGCGCAATCTCGGTCTTGCCGACACCGGTCGGGCCGATCATTAAAATATTCTTTGGTGTGATCTCGTTTCTGAGTTCTTCTTTCACCTGCATTCTGCGCCAGCGATTTCGCAGGGCAATGGCAACCGCACGTTTGGCTGCATCCTGGCCGATGATGTGTTTGTCCAGTTCGGTAACAATAGCTTTAGGAGTCAACTCTGACATATAAAATAATTCCGGGATTAAGGTGGATTATTCGGCTGACAGTTCTTCGATGGTCAGCGAATGATTGGTATAGATGCAGATATCGGCAGCGATATTAAGCGCGCCTTCGACGATTTCGCGTGCGCCCATATCGGTGTTTTTCAACATGGCCAGCGCGGCGGCCCTGGCAAACGAACCGCCGGAACCAATGGCCATGATGTTGTCTTCCGGCTCGATCACATCGCCGTTGCCGGAGATAATGAGTGAAGTATTTTTGTCCGCGACACATAACATGGCCTCGAGCCGGCGCAGCATTTTATCGCTACGCCAGTCTTTGGCCAGTTCCACGGCAGAGCGCATCAGGTTACCCTGGTGTTTTTCCAGTTTGCCCTCAAACCGTTCAAATAAGGTGAAGGCATCCGCCGTACCGCCGGCAAAACCCGCCAGGATCTGGTCTTTATAGAGACGCCGGACCTTGCGGGCATTGCCCTTCATCACGGTATCACCCAGTGATACCTGGCCGTCTCCGCCGAGCGCTACTTTCTTACCACGGCGTACGGATAATATGGTCGTTCCTCTGAATTGCTCCAAATGTAATCTCCTGATTAAGCGGGAGGGATATTCTACCCAAGATTGTGCCGTGCTGGAAAAAAACAACCTCTTAACAGGTTCCCAATAGTTTTGAATGAGTATTCCGGGCCGGTTTTTAACGAAGTGTGGCCTGGCGCAATAGTTTTTCAGGCCTTTTTCCGGTGCGCTCTGGGATGGGCCGCATCATAAACCCTGGCCAGGTGCTGAAAATCGAGATGTGTATAAATCTGTGTGGTGCTGATATCGGCATGGCCGAGTAACTCCTGTACCGCCCGCAGATCACCACTGGATTCCAGTAGATGACTGGCAAAGGAATGCCGCAGCATATGCGGGTGTACGTTTCCGGGAATACCCTGTTTGATGGCCCAATGTTTCAACCGTAGCTGGAAGGCACGCGGACTGATGCGTTTGCCCCGTTGGGTGACGAACACAGCGGCCTCTTCACTCCTGACCAGATCCTGCCGGATACCAAACCACTTTCTCAATGCCGCTATGGCATGCCGGCCGACCGGTACAGTACGGGTCTTTTTACCTTTACCCAGTACAGTGACCACTGCATCCTTTAAATCCAGATTGTTCATATCAAGCTGAATCAACTCCGACAAACGCAGGCCGGAAGAATACATCAATTCCAGCATGGCCCGGTCACGCACAGCCAGGGGGCTCTGGTCATCTATCAACATCAGTTGTGTCGCCTGATCAGCATCCAGGACCCTGGGTAACTTGCGTGGCGTTTTGGGGGCAAGTATCCCTTGTGCGGGATTCTGTCTGGCCGCGCCCTGTTCGATAAGATACCGGTAAAAAACACGGATGGCGGAGAGATTACGTTGCAGTGACTTACCACCTGCGCCCTGACGATGGCGCCAGGCCACAAACCCGCGTACCCGGTGTCCATCCATAGCCTGCCATTTTTTTATGCGCTGATCCTTGCAATATTCCAGAAAAAATTTCAGATCGCGTTGATAGCCTTTGCGGGTGTGTGGCGAGAGATGCTGCAGGGAATCGAGAAAACTGTTGATTAAACTGGTTTCAGACTCTTTCATTTATTAACACCCGGGAGATTTCTCGCTGCACTCGAAATGACAATCTGAAATGCAGAGTGAACTAAGGTTCAGCTATCCAGGGCTTGATAATAAAACTCAGCACTTCTCCCATATTCGCCAACAATTCAACTCCCATCCCCGGCTGGAACCGTTGTGGATCAAAACTCCCGATAGAAAGTATACCGCCCCAACCCGGCCCATGCAGTGGCACCATGACTGAGGAAGCGATTTCGTTGCCGTCATCACCGAACAGAAATACCTGCTGCTGTTGCTTCATGCGTCCACATATAGGCTCATGCGTTTCTATCATGGTTTTGAACAAGGATTTTTCTTTGGCATCTTTTCCGGCAAATTCAGGACCAGCGAAGGTATCGATAAAAGCGGGATCTCCAAACAGACGTACTGCAACCTTGTCTGCATGGAAATTTTTTCTAAGGTTATCGTAAAGCGTGGAAAAGATGTCTTTGGGTTCGGCAGCATCCATCAGGGTAAGTGCAAGTTTGTGCATGCGTCTTGCCAGTTCTTCATTCTGACGGGCTATTTCGATCAGTTCGTGTAACTGTTTACGGATGAGCTGATTCTGCTCGCGCAAGACATGCACCTGGCGTTCGACCAGGGAAATCGCATCACCACTACCGGTGTGCGGGACTTCCAGCCTGCTCAAAGACTCAGAATGTTCCATGAAGAATTCGGGATGTTTATCCAGAAAATCCACCACATCTTCGGCGGTGATCAATGGCATACTGCGATTGGTGTCGTTCTGCGTCGTCATAGTACTGTCCGTCCCTCATATACAAATGTGGCTGATCCGGTTATCCAGACAGGTTCACCTTCACCCTGCCATGATACCAGTAAATGACCACCCGGGAGAGCCACATCGGTCTCCTCCGCCAGTTTTGAGTCAAGACGACCTGCCACAACAGCCGCACAGGCACCACTGCCACAGGCAAGTGTTTCGCCTGTTCCACGTTCATAGACCCGCAACCGGATATGCCCGGAATCCATGATCTGCATAAAACCCACATTCACCCCCTCCGGGAACATGGGGGATTGTTGAATTTTTGCTCCCAGTTCCTGGACCGGCGCCTTGTCCACATCGGAAACGTACAGCACGGCATGGGGATTACCCATTGAAACCGCACTGAATATTATTTCCTGATTATTTATCTTAATCCGATAGCAGGGCTCGCGCCGGGCAGCTTGCAATGGGATATCCGCCGGTTCCAGCCGCGGAATACCCATATTGACCCGGATTCGGCCATCCGCCAGATGATAGAGTTTGAGCAGGCCCTGGCTTGTTTCCGCAGTAATCTCTTCCTTACGCACGATGCCCCGTTTATAGAGCCAGGCAGCAATACATCTTGCGCCATTTCCACATTGGGCCACTTCACCACCATCGTTGTTATAGATCCGGTAACTGACATCCGCATTATTATTCCGCGCCGGACCCACAACCAGCATCTGGTCAAAGCCGATCCCGAAATGTCGATCGCCGAGAGACCTGATTTGTTCCGGGGTCAGTGTAAATTCCTGCTGAAAGCAATCAATTACGGCAAAATCATTGCCCAGACCATGCATTTTTGTAAAGTTTAATTCCATAATGCATAGAGTACAGGGACTGTTTACGGAAGCAACAGTCAGCTTACTTTTCAGTCATTGAAATGCCATCCGGGACATGAATGGTGGATGTCGGGAATGCACATTCAGTGCCATGCTCTTCGATGATATTAATAATCTTAAGCAGTATGTCCAGTTTGACCTCATGGAATTTGATCCAGTTGGTGGTTTTGGTTAAAGCGTAAATGAAAAAATCCAGTGAAGAAGATGCAAATCTGTTAAAGTTCACAATCAGAGTCTGGCTGGTATCAATCTCGTCATGTCCTTCCAGCATCTTTTTTACCGCAGCCACAATATCAGCCATCTTGCCGGCATCTGCATAACGGATACCGGCGGTTGCAAAGATACGGCGGTTGGTCATCCGCGACGGGTTCTCAACCGGGATCGTGGTAAATGTGGAGTTCGGTACATATAAGAGGCGTTTATCAAAAGTCCTGACACAGTTAATCGCCAGCCAATCTGTTCAACAGTGCCTTCGATCTCCTTGTCAGACGAGCGTATCCAGTCACCGGCAGAGAATGGCCGATCCAGATAGATCATCAGACCACCAAAGAAATTTGACAGCAGGTCCTTCGCCGCAAAGCCGATAATAATACCTCCTATACCACCAAACGCCAGCACACCGGAAACACTGTAACCAGGCGACTGCAATGCAACCAGAATTGCAGTAATAATGACCGGGATTCGCAGTAACTTTCCAATGGCATCGACCGTCGTACGATCATAGCTGATGTCTTCCTGTTCTTTGTGGCGGACTATATTTTCTTCGATACGCCGGATAAACCTGACCAGAAACCAGGCCAGACAAAATATCACGCCTATGGTGCGTATTACGGGAATGACCAGAAATATGGGCGCGCCGGTTTCAACCCGGACTATTTCAGCGGCAAATATCAGACCCAATACCCGGATTAGCAGGGTCAAGGGTGAAAGTATTGCGTCTATAAATGCATCATCCCGGTATGTTTTTGTTTTTCTGAGCTGGGTGTGGACTTTTACAAGTATTTTCTTCAGAAAAAAATTGAGCAGGAGTGTTAAAAAAACAATAACAAATACCTGGACGATCCAGGAATCCAGTTTCAAATATGAAATTACTGCAGAAATGGTTTGCATGATCCTCTCTATATTATCGTTCCCGTTGAATTTTAATATATGGCAGTAACTTTGTAACCCTTGTTTGCCAGCAATGACAAAACACCGTCAGCACCGGGCAAATGCATGGCACCGATGGCAATAAACGCATCGCCTTGCTCAAGAAAAGGCTGCATTCTCTCCACCATCACGTGATTTCTGTCTGTCAGCAAACGCCTGACAAGATCCTTGTATATTTTTTCTTCTGAAAATGAATATTTATTACTGTAGTTAAACAGGCCTTGTAAATTCTTGTCGAGGTAAAACAATTTCATTTGTTCAAAATCATTACTGACAATTTCATAATTACACAATGTGTCCATAAACAGCTGTATCTGTGTGTCGAATTCCATCTCACTGAAAACATTCCCCTGCTCTGTCAATGTCTCCAGGCCATGCAACTTCGCGCCATTTTCCCTGGCAGTATCGAGTAACTGCAAATCCAGCGGCAGCCCGTCCTCCGGCGGATAATTCATGATCAAAAAAGCGGCCCAGGGTTTCAGAAACGCCACTGTCTCTGCAGTAAATTGATAGTTGCTTAGAATTTCTGCTGCACGATCAAATAATCCTGTATCAATAAAATCCCTAAGAGTCGTTCCATCACTGAAGAACATCATTTGTGACAGACGAATTGCCTCATCAGGCTCCGGCAAGGCCTCCATGACATATACACTGGCGTTATTGAGCCTCTCATTTACCGGCTCTGGCAGGTTGGTTATCCTGGGATCTGCCACGTGGATAGTCCCGAAGATATAACTCGGCGTCTCCCCGTCTTTGAATATCTTCCATAGTAACGCATTGGAATAATCAAGAGATTCACTTTTTTTGTGGCTTGCGGTTTCTACTGTGCGGCAATCGTTCTGCGTGACCTGTTCGGCACGCACTACACACGTCCAGACCAGCAAACCAGCAGTGGTCAGAAGATATTTCAGAAATTTCAGAAAATTAAATCGCATCATCACCCAGATCCAGTTCAGGCGTGATATTCAGTTGCGTTATTTCCTTTGCAACTGCCTGCCATTCATTGTCTTTCTTCATCTGATTATAAGTTAATTGATTTTTGCCATGCATCCTGATCAAACGCGCCTGAGATGCAGGATTGGGACTGTAGTCAAATTTTTCAAGGATTTCCGCTGCTGCCTCCTGATTATTACATACCAGCACCATATCACACCCGGCATACAACGCACTTTTCGCACGGCCTGTGTAATCTCCGGCCAGTTCAGCTCCGGCCATGCTGATATCATCACTGAAAATTGCACCCTGAAACTGCAACTGCTGCCGTAATATCTCTTTCAACCAGATGGACGAAAAGCCTGCCGGCTTGTTATCCACTGACGGATAGATCACATGCGCAGGCATAATCCCGGCAATTCCGGCATGGATCAGCCGTTCAAATGCCACCATGTCATCCAGTTGTATATCCTCAAACCGCCGGCTGTCGGAAGGAACAGCATGATGTGAATCCTCAACTACCGAACCATGGCCCGGAAAATGTTTGCCTACGGCAGCCATACCTGCACGACGCATACCCTGCATATAACATTTCGCAAGTGTGGCCACTGTTTCCGGATCCCGATGAAAAGATCGATCACCAATCACCTTGCTTATTCCTTTATGCAGATCCAGCACCGGCGCAAAACTGAAATCCACGCCGATTGCCCGCAGTTCGATTGCCATCAACCAGCCCGCCTTTTCGGCGAGCTGCAATCCCTGCTTATTGTCATCATCAAAAGTTTTACCGACCAATTCACAGGCAGGCAATTTTGTGAAATCTTCACGAAAGCGCTGTATACGTCCACCTTCATGATCAATCGCAACCAGCAATCTTGGTTCGCGCACAGCATGTATGGATTTCAACAGATCTGTAATCTGTACGATGGATTCATAATTTCTTGAAAACAGGATTACGCCGCCTGTTAATGGATGTTGCAACAGTTCGCGTTCCCCGGCTGTGAGGGTGCATCCTTTCAGATCCAGCATGATGGGGCCAAGTGACATGATTAATGAGTAATAAAATTATTTATTTGGTATCTAACAATTTTTTAAATCGATATATAAATAAATTTTTGTTCCATTTTTATATATTGTTTCGCCTTAACCGGCGAGAGACTTCTTTTCAAAAAGAAGTCTCCAAGAAAACCTTCTCCGGATGCCTTGGCCTTTGGCTTCTCTCGATATTCGTTGCGTTCACGCGCCGCAAAGATTCGCATCCATGCTCAGCTTTGCTAAAAATGATATCCTGTCATTTTTGCGCTAACGCTTCCTCACACCTCGACAAGGCATACGGAGGAAATTTACTTGCCGTTGTTTAGCCGGACGTCCATTTTATCTCTTAACCTGTCCCCTAATAAATTTATTGACAATACAACCAGAAATATGGCGACACCTGGTGCCAGTACCATATGCGGGGCGACCAGCATATAACGTGTGCCTTCACGGATCATGCTGCCCCATGATGCATCCGGCGGCTGCACACCCAGACCAAGAAACGAAAGGCTCGCCTCGGCAATTACGGTACCGGCGATGGCAAAAGTAGCTTCAACTATCAATGGCGCCATAATCAATGGTAACAAATGACGAAAAACCATGCGGGATGTCCTGGTGCCCAACGCCCTCGCGGCAGTTACGTGTTCACGGTGTTTAATGGTCAATGTCTGCGCCCGTGCCAGCCGCGCAAATCCGACCCAACCTACTATAGATAATGCTATGACTGCATTCATGATGCCCGGCCCCAGCAGACCGGCCAGGGCAATGGCAAGCAGTATACCGGGGAAGGCAATGAATATATCAATAATCAATACACTAATCTTGTCCCACCAGCCGCCAAACCAGGCTGCAAACACACCGATGATTGTTCCCACAACGAATGAAATAAATACCACACTGAATGCAACCAGCAATGAAGTTCTGGCGCCCATGATCATCCGATCTGCAATCGGGCGTCCCAGATCATCATATCCCAGCCAGGCCTGCCATTCCGGGAGTGCCAGTATCTTCTGTAAAATAATCTCGTCCGGCCGCAGTGACAATAAAGTTGCACTCAGTGCAAGCAGGCACCATGCGGACAGCACGATCACAGGAAAGGATAAATAGCGGTTCATTTTTCCAGCCTCACCCGTGGGTCCAGAAATGCATAGGCAAGATCGGTCAGTAAATTGACAGTGACATAGGTAAGACTGATCAATAATACACAGGCCTGCACGACCGGATAGTCCCTTTTCTGTATGGCTTCTATAGTGAGTTGCCCGACGCCCGGCCAGGAAAATATTGTCTCTGTGATCACTGCACCGGCCAGTAAAGCACCAAACTGCATGCCGAGTACTGTGATGATCGGTAAAGCCGCATTCGGCAAAGCATGACGCAATATCACAGCCAATTGCGAAAGCCCGCGTGCGCGTGCTGCACGGATGTAATCTTCATTCAATATTTCGAGTAACGACGCCCGGACCATGCGTGAGAGTAATGCGGCGAGTGCTGTACCCAGGGTGAATGCAGGCAGTATCAACGAAGCAAACCCTTCATTTCCGCTGACAGGAAACCAGCCGAGCCAGAGTGAAAAAACCATGATCAACAGTGGCCCCATCCAGAAATTGGGAATGGAAATACCAAACATGGAGAGGGTCATGGCGCCGATGTCCCAACGGCTGCCTCTGTACACTGCCGCCATGATACCCAGGGGCAATGCAATTGATATTGCAGTAATGATACTTGCACACGCCAATAGTGCAGTGGGTGGAATACGTTCTGCCAGAAGAGAAGAGATCTCCCGTTTCGAATAGATGGAAGTGCCCGGATCAAGAGTAAAAAGTTGTGACATGAAATTCAGCCACTGCTGGTACAGGGGCAGATGCAATCCCAGCGCAGTGCGCAATGCCTCCCTATCGGCCAACTGCGCAGTTTCCCCAAGCATTACTTCGACCGGGTCGCCCGGCACGATATGGATCAGCAGGAATACAAGTGTAGACACGCCGAATATCACGATAATCGCGGTGATACATCTTGCATAGAGATAATTCAGCATGGGATAGGATATTTGCAGGTATGTTTTTTATGTGGGGAACAGTGCATAAAGGGCAGTTACAGGCTCGCGTTATTTCCGCAATTAATAGTAGAATATGGGTATTATCAGTGAGTCACATAAGATAGCAATAACATGAATGATAATAATATTGATGATGTGGGCAAGGGAATAATGAGCATATTTGTCCGTTTTATAGGATTGTTTCTGTTAATCGCCGGTGTTTACGTCGCCTTGTATGTCATGCTCAAGGCCATGGATCTGTATCAGAACCCAAAGTCCATCGAATATTTTGCACTCGCTATTGAAAAAGGATCCAATATTGACAAGAGTCTCTCCTCCATCAGGGATGCTGTTATTGCAGAGCCGGTAGAAGGTGAAGAAACCTCTGGCGCAAACAGGCAGGGAACCCGCCGGGGATCAGCTGATGCTGCTGATAGTCATGTACGGATATCCTATTTCTTTGCCTGGATTATTATGTTGATGCTGCTGATGCTGATCGGCAGTATATCCCTCAGGGCAATCAAGACCGGGGGTGAACTTGTGCTATACGATATGCAAATCAAACAATTTGCGAAAATGCTGGTGAAAGAATCCAGTAAGTCCAGGCAGTAATTTGTGAATAGCGATCTGTGATTAGAAAGTTATCAGAGACAATCTTAATTACCAATTACTAGTCACCAAGAATTTCCCTGACCAGTTTCTGTCGTTCCTCCGTTGTCATCTCATGCATTTTCCTGCGAAATTCACGTCTTTCTTCCGGTGGTAGATTATCGATATATTGCCGTAATTTTTGACGGCGCTCAGGCGGCAGGCGCCCACCCTTTTCTGCCATGGCACGCCGCTGATCCGGTGTCATACTTTCCCATCGTGATCTTAACTGCCGTTTCTCTTCTTGTGACAGGTTACTGAACCAGTGTCGCCTTTCACGAAGTTCTTTCTGTTCATCCGGCGGTAGATCCTTGAACTTTTTGTAGTGCGCCCGGATATCTTCACGCTGCTCAGGACTTAATGATTGCCAATGCTGCATTCTTTTTTGCATAAGCTCTCGTTCTTCCGGCGGCAGCTGCTGCCAGTCTTCAGCTTTTTTTTGCAATCTTTGCTGCCTCACAGGCGGCATTTCGTCCCAGGACTCCTTTAATACCTCCAGAATCTCCTGTTGATCACCGCTCAGTTGTTCCCAGGGTATCTTGTCAGCAGCGTTGGCAGGACAACTACAGATAAAAAACAAAAGAAAATTTGTCTTTATAAAGACATCAGGTCGAAGTTTCATATTCTTCCAACCACCTGTAAAACTCCAGGTTTTCATAAAAATCAAGCCCGTCAATAGCAGATATTATCTCGATGTCTTCTGCCTTGATCGTCGCTGTCGATACATCATGCTGGATAACATTGAATATAATAATCGCCAGACCGGCCGCTGCGAACGCACCGGCCGGGTATAAGATCCAGTGACGGGATTTTCCCGTTGCAGTGTCGAGTGCGATATTTCTGATATTGTTCAGTCTTGATACTGTTTCCGCATCAATCTGTTCAACGTTTTGATCAAAAACAGTCTTTACTTCATCAATGAACTGTTGTTCCGTTTTGTCTCCAATCATGGCCAATGCCCGTCCAGTTTCTCTCGTAATGTATGTATCGCCCTTGAATAATGTGTTTTTACACTACCGGTTGTACAACTCATCGCTTTTGCTGTCTGCGTAACATCCATGCCTTCGAAAACCCTCAACATGAAGGCCTGTTGCTGGCGGACTGGCAATTGCCTGATGGCCTGATCAAGCACTTCCATCCCCTGCCTGCTTTGTAACTGCTGCTCGGGAGAGCGTCCCCGCCCATCTGCCAGATTTTCCAGACTATTTGTATCCTGTTCATCAGCAGATTGCCCAAACCATACCCTGAAGCGGTTGCGGACAACCTCCCTTCTGTACCAGTCCCTGATCCGGTTTTGCAATACTGTATGGAACAGGGGCATCCATTCAGCAAAATTCCGTGTGCTGTATTTTTCCACGAATCTGCACATTGCGTCCTGCAGAATATCGAACGCATCTTCCCGGTTGCCTGTTGCTATTTCGGCCATACGGAATGCCCGTTTTTGTACACTGCCAAGAAAATGATCCAGTTCCTGTCGCTGTTCCAGAGGTCTTTCCCTCGTGCTGGTTGTATAAGTACGCAGGACATCATACTGCAAACAATGGTGCAGCGGGATAGTACCGCTGTTACACCTGCCCTAAATTTTTCAACGCTGGTCAGACACCCTCCTCCCGATCTTCTTTCCATTTCATATGGCGTTTTTTGCGGAAGGCATCCCGTTCCTCCGGCGTCATGCTCTCGAACTTTTTCCTCATTTCAGCACGGCGCTCTTCAAAGGCCTTACGTTCTTCAGGAGTCATGTTCGCCAGTTTTTCTTCCCGGCGTTGTTTCCAGAAAGACTGCTTTTCTTCCGGCGTCATATTTTTCATCTTCTCCCGCAGGGCTTCGTGTTCGGCCTTGTGTTTCTCCCTTCCTTCCGGGCTCATGTTTTCCCGGCGTTCACGCCATTCCATATGCCTGCCTTCAACACGTTCCATGGTCTGTCCGCCTGACGGATTCTCAACCTCATCAGCCATAACGGGCAAGGCATAGGAACCCGTTGCCAGCAGGCCCATAAAGCTCACAGTCATTAATTGTTTAATATTCATCGTACACTCCGGTTGGTTATGAGTATTTACACCCGTATTAACGCGCCGGGCAATCACCGGTTGACAGGAAATAACCGGAAAACTGATAAAAACCTTGTTGATGCAGATCAAATAGATTGCAAATATATAATTGTTCTGCATTTATATTTTTTTAAATACCCGGTATCGTTATATACAGACATTTAAAATATGAATGGTCAACATATGAGAAAACCGGTTTATCTGTTTCTTCTGTCCCTGCTGCTATTTTGCCAACTTGCGCCTGCCTCTCCTGTTTCAGCGGAGGATGCTGTACGCAAAACAACAGACGAGGTACTCAGGTGGCTTAATCTGGATCGGGATGAACTGAAAAGAGATCCTGAGTATTTAAAAATCCTGGTGCAGGAACTTATTATTCCGCATTTTGATTTTGCCGTAATGTCCAAACTGGTCCTTGGTGACTACTGGCAGAAACTCGGCGAACGGGAAAGAACCTGCTTCTCCAAAGATTTTAGAAATATGCTTGTAGAGAGATATGCCAGAATCCTGCTCAGCTACAATAACCAGTCAATTACCTATGAACCCGCCAAACCCATTGGTGAAAAGGGCTATGTCTCAGTGCGGCAAACCATAACCCGGGACGGGGCAAAACCGCTTCCGATAGAGTATTCAATGTACCAGGATGAAAAGGGCTGGAAGGCCGCCGACCTGATTATTGACGGGATAAGCCTTATAAAAAGTTATCACAATACCTTCAGCGACGAGATACATATACTGGGGATAGATGAATTCATCCGGAGTTTTCCTGACTGCATTCCGCTGGAAGACCCGGAGATGACTTCGCATGTAATAGCTCCTGGCAGTTTAACGCTTGCATGTTTATGATGTCCGAACGTGCTCCCGTTCAAGTTATATAATCCCCTCAAACCGGAATTTTCCGGTGTAATCCTGCATGGATAATCTGGTACAAATCAGGGAGCTCCGTTTCCGCCGCGGATCCCGCGTCATTTTTGATAGTGTCGATCTGGACATTCAACGTGGAAAGATCACTGCCATTATGGGCCCCAGCGGTTCCGGCAAGACCACCCTGTTAAAATTGATCAGCGCCCAGCTCACCCCGGAGGCAGGCACCATCATCGTTGCAGAACAGGACATCCATAGTCTGGGACAATCTGATTTGTTTGAAATGCGAAAACGCATGGGGATGCTGTTTCAGACCGGAGCACTGCTGACAGACCTGAATGTATTCGAAAATATTGCCTATCCTTTACGCGAACATACCCGCCTTGATGAACGCATGATCCGTTATCTGGTATTGATCAAGCTGCATGCAGTCGGATTAAGAGGTGCCGCAAACCTGATGCCGGCAGAACTCTCCGGAGGCATGGCACGGCGTGTTGCCCTCGCTCGTGCGATTATTCTTGATCCCATGATGATCATGTACGACGAACCATTCAGCGGACAGGACCCAATCTCCATGGGCGTATTAATCAAACTTATTAAAACCATGAATGACAACCTGGGCCTCACCAGCATCATTGTGTCCCACGATGTAGCTGAGGTATCCATGATTGCTGACTACATCTACATCATCAGCAATGGCAACATTATGGATCAGGGCACACCCGCAGAACTTGAAAAAACCCACTCTGAGTGGGCCAGACAATTCCTCAAGGGACTTCCTGACGGACCTGTACATTTCCATTATCCTGCGCCTGAATACAGTAAAGACCTGTTTGGAACCTGAATAAATGCAAAATATCGTATGCTGGATAATCAATTGTTTTGAGTTGCTGGGCCAATGGGCCACACATTTATTTGAACGTACCGGACGCAGTGCTCTTTTCCTGTCAAGGATATTTCAAAGTATCCCGTTTGCTATTGTGAGACCATGGTTGGTATTTCAGCAATTATATTCCGTCGGTGTATTGACGATTATTATTGTATTGGTAGCAGGTGCATTCGTCGGAATGGTACTTGGCCTGCAGGGATATAATATCCTGGTACGTTTCAATTCCGAGTCTTCACTCGGGACCATGGTCGGATTGACCCTGGTACGTGAACTTGGCCCTGTAGTGACGGCATTGCTCTTTGCAGGCCGTGCAGGATCAGCTTTGACAGCGGAACTGGGTCTGATGAAAACAACAGATCAATTTTCGGCAATGGAAATGATGGCCGTTGATCCGTTTAAACGCGTCATTGCGCCGCGTTTTCTTGCCGGTTTCATTTCCATGCCATTGCTTGCTGCTATATTCAGTGCAGTCGGTATTTATGGTGGTTATTTTGTAGGTGTTGCCTTGCTGGGTGTTGATGACGGCGCTTTCTGGGCGCAGATGCAGAAATCAGTGGATTTTCATGAAGATTTTATGAACGGGGTATGGAAAAGTATTACGTTTGGTTTTGTAGCCACATGGATAGCACTCTTTGAAGGTTACGATACGGTACCAACTTCAGAAGGTGTCGGAAGAGCAACGACCCAAAGTGTCGTGCATGCCTCGCTGGCAGTCCTGGCACTGAATTTTATTTTAACTGCCTTAACATTGGAGACAAACTGACTATGACTCGGCACACACTGGAAATCTGGGTTGGGGTATTCGTAGCAGCAGGTATTGCTGCGCTGTTCGTACTGGCCATGAAGGTCAGCAATTTAAACACTGTCACTACCGGAGATACTTATAAGGTCACTGCCCGTTTTGATAATATTGGCGGGTTGAGCATTCGTTCTCCGGTCAAGGCCAGCGGCGTCCTGGTCGGCCGGGTCAGCAATATAGCCTATGATGATAAAACCTATTCAGCCATTGTTACTCTCAGTATCCAGCAAAATTTCAATCAGTTCCCGGCAGATTCCAGAGCCAGTATTTACACGGCAGGGCTACTGGGAGAACAATATATCGAACTGCTGCCAGGCGCTGAAGACGATTATTTGAAAGATGGGGACAGGCTCTTGATGGCGGATTCTGCAATGATCCTTGAACAAATGATCGGGCGCATCATCGCGGACAAGATTTCCGAATGAAACTGGATGATATGAAAAAAGAACCGGAATGCACCCTTACTCTCTCAGAAAGCGATGATGGCATTGGTAGATTCTTGCTTATTGGAGTGATGAATTTTGACAGTGTTATACCACTCAACCTGCGTGCCAATGAACTGTTCCCGGAATATACGTCAATCACGATTGATCTCTCCGGTGTTACCTATGTCAACAGTGCCGGTCTGGCACTGCTACTGGAATGGAAACGCAAGGCTGATCTCGCAAACAGGACAATGGAAATAGTGGGTGCACCGAAAAAACTGCTCAATATCGCCCGCGTCAGTGAAATTGAAACTATTTTATCGTTTTAACTAAATTAAAGAGGTCTGATATAAAATTCACTGAACCACAATTTGTCTGATAACCGGAGATAAATGATGACTACTGAATTAATCCGTACTGTCCTGGCATGGAGTACTGTAGTCAATTATGGCCTGTTGCTGTTATGGTTTTTTTTCTTCGTTCTTGCACACGACTGGATGTATCGCTTGCATGGCCGGTGGTTCAATATTCCCCTCCAGTATTTCGATGCGATTCACTATGCCGGCATGGCAGTTTTCAAGCTTGGGATCATAATGTTTAATCTTGTGCCATATCTCGTATTGCGTTGCCTGGTTTGAATAAATGTGAAGAAAAACTTCTTGTATGCAAATAAAAAGGCCCGGTATCACAAAAGATTATTTCTCACGTACTCCCGGCCCTTTTTATCGGGTCATCCTGATGAGGTGATTAGTTAATCGGCCCAGCCACCACTGCCACGAACCATGTAATCTGTCGCAGCGATCACTTCTTCATCGGTTAAATGGGCGAAACCGCCCCGGGGAGGCATGCCCCGCAGCCCGTTAATTGAGTTTACATACACAGTGTCCCGGCCCTGCGCTATGCGTTTGGCCCACAAGGGTTTGCTGCCGTATTTAGGTGCAGCATTCAAACCCGTCTTATGGCAAATAGTACAGTAAGTATTGTATAACTGTCCGCCATCGATCGGCGCCGGTTCAGCAGAGGCTGAAGAAATCAAAAAATTGGCAAAAGGGTCTATACTACCGAATGAAAAAACCAGACATGCAGCCAAACCTGCCGCTACCATGCGGTGCCTCGATACTGCTCTGCTACCGGACACTGTATTTTTTTTATTGTTCATCAGATTATCTCCCAAGTCTACGTTTTTTAAATTGCCGCGTAAGGATAAATCCCCTTGCATGGCTGTGCAGCGCATGATCCAGGCAATGGACAGGGCTGCGGATTAATTTCAGGAAATTAGGCAGTACAAATATCAAATTGTTTCACTTTTCTTCTTTTTTTATAACAGCATTATCCGGAAAGAAAGACAAACCGGGGAGATAGTTTCACAGTTAAAAACCGGAGAATTTGATCTAGATCAAATACCGGCAAAAAGATTTGTTTTAGCTATTACTGAACTCATTAACCAAATTAGTGCCAGATCTTTGGTAATCACCAATTATTTTTCTGAAATATAAACCGGTGTCCCCTCCCCTACCTGATCAAACAATTCCATCACATCCTCATTCCGCATGCGCACACACCCACGTGACCCCGGTTTGCCCATCTCCACATCATCCGGTGATCCATGTATGTAGATATACCGATCATGGCTGTCAACGTTACCTCCCTGATTGCACCCCGGTTCTGTACCGCTCAACCACAGGATACGTGTCAGTATCCAGTCGCGATCAGGAAACTGTGTACACAGATCCGGTGTATACAATTCACCCGCAGGGTCGCGTGAGACAAACACAGTATTTGGTGCATAACCTGCCCCGATCTTTTCAGAAATAATGTGTGAACCCCGTGGCGTGCATTCGCTGTCCATGAGTTCGCCGGGCCCATTCCTGGCTGTGGAAACAGGATACTGCTTTACCAAATCATCTCCATTGAACAATTTCAGGGTTTGTTCGCGGATATTGATTTCGATGTGCAGATTATTTTGCATATTGATAATTTAACGAATTCGCCGTACGTCCTTTAACCCATCATAATTGCCATCCGCTGATAAATTATAGCCGCTGATATCTTTCTGCCGCACCAGTATATTATCTTCATACCAGAGCGGGACATAGGGCAATTGCTGCTGCAAGTAGGCCTGTAATTCCTTGTATATATCAGCCTGTTCTTCAAGGCTTGTGTTCTTCTCAGCCGTTTCAATCAATCCATCCACAACGGGATCAATATAACGTCCACGGTTGGCGCCATCCGGGGGCATTGATGTGCTGTGAAATACATACCTGAAAATATCCGGCATCTTGAGACCTACCCAGGACAGACTGTACATCTGGAAACGCCCGTCCTTGATATCTCCATAAAATGTGCCCCAGTCATAACTTTGTACGTTGACATCGATACCCACCTGCTTCAATTGATACTGGATAATAGTGGCAAGACGCACCCGCAACGGATTGTTGGAAGTCTTGTAACCGAGTTTTAACGGGTTGGCCTGCCCATAACCTGCCTGCGAAAGCAGTTCTTTTGCCTTTTCAGGTTCGTAATCGAATCCGTGAAGACCCGGATGCCCGGACCAATGCCCGGGAGGCAACATGGCACCGGCCTTGTGTGCCGCTGCACCCAGCACATATTGAATAATAGCATCACGATCAATGGCATAGGCAATGGCCTGGCGGATATTCAGATTTACAAGCAACGGGTCCTGCATGTTGAACCCGATATAGGTGAAGACGTTGCCTGGCACTGTTTCAATTGCAATGTTTTCATTGCCTCGTAACCAGTCCATTAATTCAAATGGCAGATCGCCCTGGATCAGATCGATCTCGCCGCGCAGAAGTTTTAATACACGTACCGTGGAATCCTTCACTGTGATGAATTCAATCATCTGCCTGTCTTTTACCCTCTGCAATTTCAGGGTGTCTTCAATTGGCCAGCCGGATAATTTCAGTACGCCACTACCGACGGGTAACTGATGAAACGGATGCCGGGACAAAATTAACCGCTCCGGCAGGATACCGATGACCAGGCGGCCGGGAAATAATGGATCGGTGTTTTTCAGGTAGAAATCTATCGTATCGTTATCTATCACCTTGATTCGATCAATATTGGCAAGTGTGGCACGATGGGGTGAGATATTGCTGGCATCAAGCACGGAATCATACGTGGCCTTGACATCATTGGCGGTAAGATAATCACCATTATGAAAACGCCTCTCACCCGGTTTCAACTTAAAACGATAGTGGGTTGGTTGAAGCTTATCCCATTCAGCCAGTGCAGGCACCATATGATAGTGTTCGTCAAAATCTACCAGACGCTGATAGATCAGGCGATTGATCCGGTGTGAGACTGCATCGGTAGCAAAACGCGGGTCAAGTGTGATCGGCGTAGTGCTTAATCCAAACCTGATAGCGTTATCATCCTGTTTAGTACATCCCACAGACAACAGAATAAGCAGAACAAAAACAATAATCCTGCATGGACGATCCGAAATATTCGAACCTATCTCAAAATCGTGCGAGCGCAGGTGAGACAAGGCGAAAACGGGCGAGAAAGCGGAGTTTACACGGCAGTAAATGAGCATTTTGAGTTCGTTTTCAACGCAGTATCGCCAAGCGCAGCAATTTTGAGATAGGTTCGTGTCTCAACGGACAAATAACGCTATCGATTCAATATGGGATGTATGCGGAAACATATCCATAACTCCCGCTTGTTGCAAATCAAATCCCTTGTTTTTGACCAGTATACCCGCATCACGTGCGAGCGTGGCCGGATTACAGGAGATGTAAACAAGACGCGTTGTTCCATAAAAGCCCATACGGTTGATTATTTTCATGGCACCGGCACGCGGAGGGTCAAGCAATATCTTGCTGTATTCATGGTTAATGAAGTTTGCCTGTATATCATCATCGGCAAGGTCTGACACATGAAATTCTACATTACTGATTTTATTGCACACTGCATTGGCCATCGCCCGCTCGATCAATCCTGCATCTCCCTCTACCCCCGTAACATGATTGCATTGCCTTGCCATCGGCAGTGATAAATTGCCCAGACCACAGAACAAATCCAGCACATTATCCTGACCTGAGAGTTCCAGCAGGCCCAGCGTCCGGGTAATCATTTCATTATTGATGTGCTGATTGACCTGTATAAAATCAACAGGCAGAAAATTAAATTTGATCTGGTGATCAGATAACCAGTAAAAAAGGTCAACCGCACGTTCCGGTGTCAATGGATGGATGGAATCCAGTCCGCCCGGTTGCAGGTAAATATTTATATTCTTGTCAATTTCAAAATTTTTTAACAGACCAATATCAGATTCACTCAAATCTGCCAGATGCCTGAACACCAGGACAGTAACATTATCAGCAACGGCAACCTCGACCTGTGGTAACTGGCGATAAACAGACAACCGGCTGATCAGTTTCTGCAAGTCATCCATCATGAAACCGACCGAAGGATGCAACACTTCACATTGTTTGATATCTGCCAAGAACGATGAATTTTTTTCACGAAAGCCAATGAGTAACTTCTGTTTTTTCTCAACATATTTTGCCCCCAGCCTCGCCCGGCGCCGGTAACCCCATACCGGACCTGTCAACGGCGGCAATATTATTTCCGGTTGCACACCGCCGATATGCCGTAATTGTTCCAGCATAGTGTCCTGCTTGTGCCTGATCTGGTAATCCGGCTTGGCGTGCTGGAAACTGCAACCACCACATACACCATAATGTTCGCATTTTGCATCGACGCGATCCGGTGCTGATTGCAGTATTTCAAGTATCTTCGCTTCACTGTAGCGTGAATGCTGGCGGGTGTATTGAATAACCACATCCTCACCAGGTAACCCGCCATCAACAAATACAGTCTTGCCTGAAACATGTGTTACACCGCGCCCTTCGTGGGAAAGGGATTCTATGGTGACAGTGACGGGTTCAGTCGATACACGTTTACGGCGGGACATTGTTCAAGAATTCAGGAGTCAGGAGGCAGAATTCAGAATAGCCTTTGTATAGGCTGCCAGTAATTTGCTTATTTCTTCTATCTGAATCATAAGTTTACTAGTTTCAGCATATTCGAGATCCTGTATCAGAATCAAATAGTAACGTGTTTCTTCAAGTGAACCTTGTGCAACATTTAGAAACCGTGCCTTATCTGCCCGTCCTTTCTTCTTGAAACCTTCAGCAATGTTTGCTGCTATTGATGTTACAGAGCGTCTGAATTGTGAAGTTAATGCATACTGTTCGCTTTTAGGAAATGCTTGACTCAGTTGATAAGCCTTTAATACAGCTTGATGTGCTTTTTGCCACACTATTAAATCCTGAAATGACTTCGCTGCTTCCCTCATATTATCCTCCTGAATTCTTACTACTGACTCCTGAATTCTATTTTATTATTCTTTCCACGCATTCAGAAATTCCAGCAAATGCTGTTTTCCTTCCGCCTTTAACATCTCACGTACTTTTTGACATTCCGTATCGTAACCTGACCGGGTTTTACGTCCGCGCATGAGTTCATACCGCAGGAAAATCAGATAAGTATTCAGGACATCGGTTTCGCAATAATTGCGAATCGCCTCAATATTACCCTCTATATAATTGTCCCAGACTTGATCACCGCTCATACCCATCTTGCCGGGGAAACCGCATAGGCTGGCGATCTCTGTCAGTGGGGCAAAAGCGCGTGGATCATAAGCGGCAATGATATCCATCAGGTCTGTATGGCGTTCATGGTAACGGCTGATGTAATTGTTCCACTTGAAACTCTGGTCATCACCCCCCGTTTCCCAGTAACGTGGGGCACTGATACCGTGCAACATGGCGCGGTAATGCAATACAGGCAGATCAAATCCGCGGCCATTCCATGACACCAGCATCGGGGTATAACGTTCAATGCCATCAAAGAAACGCTGCACAATCTCCTGCTCATCTGAATCTTTATCACCCAGTGACCAGACACTGATCTTGTCGCCAGTCCTCAATACCACCGAGATAGCAACGATTTTATGCAGATGATGACGCAGGAATTCATTGCCGCCGGTCTGCTGGCGGCGCTGGGCAAACATCGCCTCGGCCGTATCACGGTCATTCAATCCTTCAAGATTGTACAAACGGCGGCCGGTTTCGATATCCGGGATGGTTTCAATGTCAAAAACGAGGATGTTCATAAAGCAGGCACTGGAAATTGCTCCCGGCATTTCCAGCATACACTACGTCCATGTAGATAAGTCAGGAGAAGTATGTGATTATTTGTCATCATATCAATTTTTTACTCCGGTATTCTGGCTTCTGTATTCTGAATTCTTTTTTTCAATTATTTTCGATCAAATATCCCTGTAGACAGATACCGATCACCGCGATCGCAGATGATCGTCACGATCACAGCATTCTGCACTGTAGCGGAAAATCTTAATGTAGCAGAGATAGCACCACCGGAGGAAATACCGGCAAAGATGCCCTCTTCCGCTGCCAGCCGTTTGGTCATCTCTTCCGCTTCTTTGGGAGTTATATCGATGATCTGATCGACTTGACTGCGATCAAATATCTTCGGGAGGTAAGCTTCAGGCCAGCGCCGGATACCCGGAATATTTTCATCGCCTGCCGGTTGCACACCGATGATCTGGATATCCGGATTTTTTTCTTTCAGAAATTGCGACACACCCATGATGGTACCTGTGGTACCCATGGCACTGACAAAATGTGTGATCTTGCCTTCGGTATCACGCCAGATTTCCGGGCCGGTACCTTCATAATGTGAACGCGGGTTGTCCGGATTGGCAAACTGATCCAGCACCCGGCCCTTGCCTTCACATTGCATCTGTTCAGCGAGATCACGTGCGCCCTCCATACCCGCTTCCTTGCTGACCAGGATGATCTCGGCACCAAAGGCATACATTGCCGCACGCCGTTCCATACTCATATGCTCCGGCATGATCAATACCATTTTATAACCACGTATAGCAGCAGCCATGGCCAGCGCAATACCGGTATTACCGCTGGTAGCCTCAATCAATGTATCACCGGGTTTGATCTCGCCACGTTCCTGCGCGTATTTAATCATGCTCACTGCCGGTCTGTCCTTCACCGAACCGGCCGGATTGTCCCCTTCCAGCTTGGCCAGAATAAGATTACTGGTATTGCCGGGCAGCCGTTGCAGCCTGACCAGTGGTGTGTTGCCGACAAAAGCTTCAATGTCAGGAATATTGAGTTTGGATCCGGCAGTTTTGGGCACAGGTGTATTCATAGAAAACAGATTTTGCCAGATTCAGGAAAGAGAAACGAGCACCATAAACAACCAGCCTGGCATACAAACCCTCTATAGCTCAAATGCGGTAAAGTGACTGAAGAAATCCGTGCGTGCTTCAGAGCAGGCTGCGTGCCAGTATCAACGCATCTTCACGGCCAAAGTGAGCTGGATAATAATCGCGGCGCATGCCGACTTCGTCGAACCCGGCGCGAAAATAGAGCTTGATGGCGTATTTATTAGAGGGCCTGACTTCAAGGAATGCAGTATCCACATGATGACTTCTGGCTATCTCCAGCATGTGATCCAGCAGCAATGCGCCATAGCTGTTGTTCTGCAACTCCGGAACTATACACAGGTTTAACAGATGGCATTCACCGGCACCGACTGACATCACGCAATAACCAGTGATCGCTTCATCCAATTCCAGCACCCAGCAACAGTACCCGACACGCAAACAATCCTGAAAAATGGCTGTTGTCCAGGGATGACTATAGGCACAATTTTCTATCTCCATGATGACAGAGAGATCTGCCTCGGTCATGGGCCGGAAAGATGGCGTCGAAATTTTTAATACTGCACTCATATTAATGAGTTATATATCTTCATGGCCATTTGCAGGTCCTGCCAGGATTTGCGTTTCTCTCCGGGTGATCGTAACAGATAGGCCGGGTGATAGGTAACCACCACCGGGATATTGCCTTCCGGATATTCATAACGGTTGCCGCGCATCTGGCCGATCGGGGTGTCAACCTTCAGGAGGTTCTGTGCCGCGATCCTGCCCACAGCCAGGATAATCTTCGGTTTGATCATGGCTATCTGCTGTTTTAGATAACCTTCACAACACACCACTTCTTCCGGCCTCGGGTCGCGATTACCAGGCGGACGGCATTTCAGGATATTTGCAATAAACACCTGTTCACGTTGCAAACCTATTGCATGCAACATGGCATTCAATAACTTGCCGGCACGGCCAACAAAAGGTTCGCCTTGCTGATCTTCATCCCTGCCCGGAGCTTCGCCAATGATCATCCAGTCTGCATTGACATTACCCACTCCGAATACCGTCTGGATACGGCCCTTGTGCAATTCACATTTGGTACAGGCAGCAACCTGTTTGCGCAGCGACTCCCATTCAGGCCGATCAATGCCTGTATCAACCGGCGTATGAACCTGTCCGATCGCTGCCACAACATCAGCAGCATGGTCTTGTCTGGGCACATAGATATCTATGCCCATTTTCTGCAGGTAACATTGTTGTGTAATATTCAGTCCCATTTTAAATCAACCCTGAAACTCAAAATTAAACGAGCGCAGACGAGACGAGGCGAAAATGGGTGAGAAAGCGGAGTTTACACGATAGTAAATGAGCATTTCGAACCCGTTTTCAACGACGTATCGTCAAGCGTAGTAATTTTGAGGTCATATCTGTTGGGGGTGCGCCCGTTCTTCAGGCTCCAGAATCTTGTTCAGTGCATTAATATAGGCCTTGGCGGAAGCTATCACAATATCGGTATCCGCACCCAGCCCATTCACAATCCGGCCGCCTTTGTCGATACGTACCGTGACTTCACCCTGTGAATCTGTACCTGTCGTAATATTGTTCACCGAATATAACTGCAGATCAGAACCACTGTGCACGATAGATTCGATTGCCTTGAAAGTTGCATCCACAGGGCCACCACCGGGACTGTGACTCTGTCGTTCTTCACCATCAACAGATAATGTCACCATGGCATTCGGAATCTCGCCGGTTTCACAGCAGACCTTCATGGAAACCAGTTTAATCCGCTCCTTTGCTGACTCCTGTATGGTATCAGACACCAGCGCCTGCAAGTCTTCATCATAAATTTCATGTTTCTTGTCAGCGAGTTCCTTGAACCGGTTGAATGCAGCGTTCAAATCTTCTTCGCGATCAAACACCACGCCCAGCTCAATCAAGCGGGCACGGAAAGCATTGCGGCCTGAGTGTTTTCCAAGGACCATGCGGTTGGCATGCCAGCCCACATCCTGGGCGCGCATGATTTCGTAAGTTTCACGGCTCTTCAACACACCATCCTGATGTATGCCGGCTTCATGGGCAAAGGCGTTGGCCCCGACGATGGCCTTGTTCGGTTGTACCGGAAATCCGGTAATACTGGAAACAAGCTTCGAACAATTCACGATCTGTGTGGTATCCAATGTCGTATCACAAGGGAACACGTCCTGACGTGTTCGCACGGTCATAACGATCTCTTCCAGTGCCGCATTACCGGCACGCTCACCGAGTCCGTTAATCGTGCATTCCACCTGGCGTGCGCCATTGAGCACGGCAGACAACGAATTGCCTACCGCAAGGCCCAGATCATTATGACAATGTACCGAGAACACTGCCTTGTCCGAGTTCGGTACGCGCTCGATCAATTGCCGGATCAATTCGCCAAACTGGTGTGGCAGGTTATAACCGACCGTATCGGGGATATTGACCGTCGTGGCACCGGCATCGATGACTGCTTCCAGTACACGGCAGAGAAATTCAATCTCTGAACGCCCGGCGTCTTCCGGCGAGAATTCCACATTATCGGTATATTTACGTGCGCGTTTCACGGCATGGACGGCCTGCGCCAGAACCTGTTCCGGTTGCATGTGCAGTTTCTCCCGCATATGAATAGGCGAGGTGGCAATGAAGGTATGGATCCGTGCCGATGCCGCTGGTTTCAATGCTTCGGCAGCGGTATCAATGTCCTTGTCGAGGGCACGTGCCAACGCGCAGACGGTGCTGCCCCTGATCAGTCTGGCGACCAGTTTGACCGCTTCAAAATCATCCGGACTGGCTATCGGAAAGCCCGCTTCAATCACATCCACCCGCATCTTCTCCAGGGCCTTGGCGATGCGTAATTTTTCATCCTTGGTCATGGATGCGCCGGGACTTTGCTCACCGTCCCGGAGAGTTGTGTCAAAAATAATTAATTTATCTTTCATGGTCCTGCTCCGTCACTTGTGCCCATACTAACGTTGGCAGTACAGGCGATACAATATGTATTAAATCCGCTATGCGGACGATATGAAATAAATGATGTAAATGAGGTATTTTTGCCCGGTCAGGGCAGCAGGAACAGAACGCCAGTCAGGGTCACCTGGCGGAACAAGAGGAAGCTGAATTGTCTGTTGTGCTGAATCATGGTTAGGAATATAGCGCCATTACTGATATTTGCAAGTATTTAGAGCGCACGGTAATGGCTCAATTTGAAATTTGTAATATAAATACTGTCATTTCGAAACCACGAAGTGGTTGAGAAATCCTGTCTTTTTAAAGTCTTGAGATCCCTCACCTTCGTTCGGGATGACAAAATGAACCACTGCCGAGTGTACTATTCCTTAATGGATTCCTGTGATTTACGGCTGGCCCTGTGCTTGCGTATCTCGATCAATGTGTAAACCGGCCCGGAAGTCGCATAAAACAGTGAAACCAGAAACAACACCGAGGATGGCTCACTGGCAATAAATACGAACACCAGTACCACGATAAGCACGGCAATAAAGGGGACGCGGCCCTTCAGATCAAATTGTTTAAAACTGTGGTAACGGATATTACTGACCATCAGAATTCCGGCGATAACAGTAATCGGAAAGGTAATAAACAGGATCGAACCGCCATCTTCAATTTCCAGTGTTTCTGCAAACCAGATCAGGCCCGCAATCAATGCTGCCGCTGCCGGACTGGGCAGGCCCTGGAAATACTGTTTGCCTGCACTGGCCGCCTGGGTATTGAACCGGGCCAGACGCAGGGCGGTCGCTGCAGTATAGATAAATGCCGCCAACCAACCCAGCTTGCCGAGACTTGCGAGCGACCATTGATAGATCACCAATGCGGGAGCGAGACCAAAAGAAACCATGTCCGAGAGACTGTCATATTGCACGCCAAAGTCACTCTGTGTATTGGTCAACCTGGCAATACGCCCGTCCATGCCGTCCAGAATCATGGCGACAATAATTGCTATTGCCGCCGATTCAAATTCGGCATTCATTGCGGCAACGATTGAATAGAATCCGGCAAACAATGCCCCTGTGGTGAACAGGTTAGGTAAAATATATATACCACGGCGCCGCTGCATAATTTAACAATCTCTCAACAGATAATTCGTATCCGGCTATATAAGAACAACTATAACAGAAGTAGAGAAATTATAGTGGGTCTATGGTGACTGATTTGAGGATCGGGGACTCAGGTTTGCCTTTCAGCGGGGGCATGCTCGTCATGGATTACACTTGCAGTCCCGTTATTATGGACCAGGTGTGCAATGATCCCGGAACCGGAACTGATGTGGTCTCCAGGCATGACGTTAATCTTTGAATTTACCGGGACCAGCACATCTATCACACCCCCGAAATACAGATAGCCGCAGCGCTGGCCATGTCCGAGGCGCTCGCCGGAGTGTACATAAAAACGAAAGCTGAACGGGCCGAACAGATTTAAATAGATGACTACAACTATTTCATCACCTTCATCACTCCTGATGCGGAAGGCGAATTTTCGTTTACTGGTTTTACTATCCGGCCGCCTGGTCCACTGATTCACTATCTTGCCTTCCATCGGGCTTCTCAGCGAATAGATATCCAGCAATGACATCTTGATCCGTATCTGCAATGCCTGACGTTGTACCCATGGATCATTGATCTCTTCCACGGCAAGCACCTTGCCGGAAACCGGGCTTACAATTGCAAGTGGTGAAGACGTGATAACCTGCACCGGATCACGCAACATGAAGAGAGAGATAAAAAAAACCAACGCCGTTGCCTCTGTGACGATATTGCGGTGGAAATAATAGGCAATACATAGAATAACGAGCAATATGCCTAGTGCTGGCCAACCTTCTCTGGCAATTATGGGATAGCGATTACTCGGCATGGCGGTTAATTAATCGAGGATATCAAATGACTATCAGGTAGTTTGTCATTTCGAGCGAAGCGAGAAATCTGTCTTTCATAATTCTGACAACTGACAATCTGCAACAAACATTAGATTTCTCCCTGCGGTCGAAATGACATAAATCACTTATGGAATGGCTTTAATTCTTGTCCTGATCAACCAGCTTGTTCGCCTTGATCCACGGCATCATGGATCGCAACTTCTCACCGACGATCTCGATCTGATGCTCACGACTGATACGGCGCATGGCTTTCAATGATGCCGCACCACTCTGGTTTTCCAGAATAAACTCTTTGGCAAACTGGCCCGTTTGAATCTCTCGCAGGATTTCCTTCATGGCCTTTCTGGATTCCTCCGTCACGATACGCGGGCCGCGGGTAAAATCACCATATTCTGCAGTATTGGAAATTGAATATCGCATATTGGCGATGCCGCCTTCGTAGATCAGATCAACAATCAACTTGGTCTCATGCAGGCATTCAAAGTATGCCATCTCCGGTGCATAACCTGCTTCAACCAGGGTTTCGAATCCGGCCTGTATCAATGCCGTGATGCCACCACACAACACGGTCTGTTCCCCGAAAAGATCGGTTTCTGTTTCTTCCTTGAAAGTGGTTTCGATCACACCGGCACGGCCACCGCCATTGGCAGAGGCATAAGACAGCGCCAGTTCTTTTGCCGTGCCTGAAGCATCCTGGAATATTGCAATCAATGATGGCACGCCACCACCTTGTTTATAGGTTGAGCGTACCAGATGTCCCGGGCCTTTTGGCGCGATCATGATCACATCCAGATCCTTGCGCGGGATGATCTGCTGAAAATGAATATTGAATCCATGAGCAAAGGCCATTGCTGCACCTTTCTTGATATTGGATTCAACCTCGTCCCTGTAAAGTGCGGCCTGGTGTTCATCCGGCGCAAGTATCATGACAACATCAGCCCATGCGACAGCCGCTTTGATGGATTTCACAGCAATGCCGGCATTTTTGGCCTTGGCTGCAGAAGCCGAACCTTCACGCAGACCGACACAAACATCCACGCCGGAGTCTTTAAGATTATTGGCATGGGCATGGCCCTGTGAACCATAACCGATAATGGCCACTTTCCTGGCTTGAATCAGGGACAAGTCTGCGTCTTTGTCGTAATAAATATTCATTTGCTTTGCTCTCAACAATTAATAAATTGAAACAACTCTAAACTTTTATGAGATTTAATCCCTCTCCCTTGCAGGGGGAGGGTTGGGTGGGGGTAAAACGGTAAATCTCACCCCCATCCTCACCTTTCCCCTCAGAGGGGAAGGAATCTATTTTCTAATTATAATTAAACTCTCAAATTGCCTTCTCACCTCTTGAAATACCGGACACGCCGGAACGGACGACTTCCAGAATCTCCTTTTCATCCAGTGACCCGATAAACGCATCCAGTTTATCCCCGGTACCGGTCATCTCAACTGTATAGGTGCTGTCTGTCACATCAATAATCCGGCCACGGAAAATATCATTCAGGCGTTTGATTTCTTCCCGGGCAGTCCCTTTGGCATGCACCTTGATCAACATCAGTTCCCGTTCGATGTGTTTGCTCTCGCTGAGATCAATCACTTTGATCACATCAACCAGCTTGTTCAGGTGTTTGGTGATCTGTTCGATGATCTCATCCGAACCGGATGTCACCAGTGTCATACGCGAGATTGTCGGATCTTCAGTGGGTGCGACAGTCAGTGATTCAATATTGAAACCACGCGCAGAGAACAGGCCGGAGACCCGCGACAAGGCCCCGGCCTCATTTTCCAGAAGCAAAGAGAGTATGTGGCGCATTAGCCCGGATATTGCACTAAAATCGCGCTGTCTCGCGCCGCGATTGTGGCCGAGAAGGCTTCTCGCGACTGAAAACGTAGCAAGCGACTACGTTTGAAGAAGCATGGAGACTTCTCGGGCGCAAGGGCAAGTGAGAAGCGGGATAAGTCTTTATCCAGCATATCCATACTAATTAATTTATTTCCATTCATACCATTCAATTCGATGTAGTCATTTTCAGCGATTCTGGTTTAGTGCATTATCCGGGCTCTAGGCGAGTTCTCTTTCCGGTGAAAGATGCATCTCATGCTGTCCCTTGCCTGAGGCAATCATTGGATACACGTTCTCGGTCTGATCAGTAATAAAATCCATCAACACCAGCTTGTCTTTCATGGCCAGGGCTTCTTTCAGCGCGCCTTCAACATCACTGGTTTTGTCAACAAGCATACCGACATGGCCGAAACTCTCTGCGAGTTTCACGAAATCCGGAAGCGCGTCCATGTAGGAATGCGAATAACGGCCGGCATAAAAGAATTCCTGCCACTGCCGTACCATACCCATATAACGGTTATTCAGATTGATGATCTTGACCGGCAGCCCGTATTGCAGACAGGTGGATAATTCCTGTATGCACATCACCAGGCTCGCCTCACCGGTAATACAGGCCACGATTGCATCCGGAAACGCTTTTTTAACGCCCATTGCCGCAGGCAGACCAAAACCCATCGTGCCCAGACCGCCGGAATTGATCCAGCGTCTTGGTTTGTCGAATTTATAAAACTGCGCAGCCCACATCTGGTGCTGCCCGACATCAGATGTCACATAGGCATCACCTTTGGTCAGTTCATACAACTTCTCGACCACATACTGTGGCTTGATGATCTTGCTCTTGCGATCATATTTCAGGCAATCGATCCCCTGCCATTCCTTGATCTGGTCCCACCAGGGTTTGATTGCCGCGGCATCCGGTTTGGATTTGTGGTCCCTGAGTATGGCGTTGAGATCTTTCAGCACGTGCTTCACATCACCGACGATAGGGATATCCACCGGCACGTTCTTGGAAATGGAAGACGGATCTACATCGATATGAATGATCTTGGCGTATGGGCAGAATTTCTCCAGATCACCGGTCACGCGATCATCAAATCGCGCGCCGATGGCAATCAGCACATCACAATGATGCATGGCCATGTTGGCCTCATAGGTGCCGTGCATGCCCAGCATGCCGATAAATTGTTTGTCCGTCGCCGGGTAGCCGCCCAGCCCCATCAGGGTATTGGTAATCGGATAACCCAGATAACGGGTAAATTCGATCAGTTCTTCACTGGCCTCTGACAAGATGACGCCGCCACCGGAGTAAATCATCGGTTTGTTCGCCGACAGAATCAGTTCCGCTGCACGTCTGATCTGGCCCGGGTGGCCCTTGACCACCGGCCGGTAGGAACGCATGTCGACAGTTTCCGGATATTCATATTCGCAACTGTCCGCCGTGACATCCTTGGGGATATCCACCAGCACCGGCCCCGGCCGCCCACTCATGGCGACATAAAAGGCTTTCTTGATGGTGGAAGCGAGTTCTTTCACATCCTTGACCAGGAAATTGTGTTTGACGCACGGCCGGGTAATACCCACTGCATCCACTTCCTGGAAGGCATCGTTGCCAATCAGCTTGGTCGGCACCTGACCGCTGAAAACCACCAGGGGAATGGAATCCATATAAGCGGTTGCGATACCGGTAACGGTATTGGTCACACCCGGGCCGGAAGTTACCAGCACCACACCCGGTTTACCGGTAGCACGCGCATAACCATCTGCGGCATGGGCGGCGCCCTGTTCATGCCGGACCAGGATATGTTCAATATCCGTCTGTTTGTATAGCTCGTCGTAAATATGCAACACCGCCCCGCCCGGGTAACCGAACAGGTGCTTGACCCCCTCGTCTTTCAGGGAGCGGATGAATATTTCTGCGCCGCGCAGGATTTCCTTGGATTTACCCACAGTGTGACCCGTATGTTTTAATCAATGTTGATCGAAGCCGGATGTAAGCCGTGAGAAATTACTGGCAATCGCTTTACAGGTCAAGCCGAGTCTTGATAAATCCATAAATTTACGGGAATTAAACCGGTATTTCTGACATTCTGCATCTGCCGGGAATTGCGTTAACATACCCAACCTTTGAGACTTCCGGCTAAAGATCAAATTAATATTCCTTCCCCCTTGAGGGGGAAGGCCAGGATGGGGGTGAGATCTCAGGCTTTTCACCCCCACCCAATCCCTCCCCCATCAAGGGGAGGGTTAAATTTTTTAATGAAATTTTTGCAAGGAGCGGCTTTAAAATACAACCTGGAATTTATAAATGCGATTATCCCGATACCTGCTTGCCACCCTGCGCGAAGCCCCGGCCGATGCCGAGGTCATTTCCCACCGCTTGATGCTTCGTGCCGGCATGATCCGGCAACTGGCTGCCGGTATCTATACCTGGCTGCCCCTGGGATTGCGGGTATTACGCAAGGTGGAAGCCATCGTCCGGGAAGAAATGGACCGTTCCGGGGCGCAGGAAGTGTTAATGTCCGGGGTGCTACCGGCCGAACTCTGGCAGGAATCGGGCCGTTGGGACCAATACGGGCCGGAGTTATTACGGCTCAAGGACCGGCATGACCGGGATTTCTGCCTCGGTCCGACTCATGAAGAGATCATTACCGATCTGGTACGCCGCGAGATCCGCAGCTATAAACAACTGCCGGCCAATTTCTACCAGATCCAGACCAAATTCCGCGATGAAATCCGGCCCCGCTTCGGCATCATGCGCGCCCGCGAATTCCTGATGAAAGACGCCTATTCCTTTCACCTGACCGAGGCATGCCTGCAAAAAACATATGACCGGATGTATGCTACCTATAGCCGCATCTTTGACCGGCTGGGTTTGAAATACCGGGCCGTGCTGGCCGATACCGGCAACATCGGCGGCAGTACTTCGCATGAATTCCATGTACTGGCCGATTCCGGTGAAGACACGATTGTTTATACCGAAAACGGCAAATACGCCGCCAACATCGAAATGACACCGGCGCCGGATGAAGACCTGACTCGTCTGGCACCACAACAGCAATTGCGGGCCGTTGCCACACCGGACCAACATACCATCGAAGAAGTCAGCCAGTTTCTTAAAGTGCCTGTCGAACGCTGCCTCAAGACACTCATTGTTAATGGCAACAATGATGATCTGGTGGCACTGGTGCTGCGTGGCGACCACGAACTCAACCGGATCAAGGCAGAAAAACTGGATGCGGTCGCCAAACCCCTGGCTTTTGCCAATGCCGAGACCATTCAAAAAACACTGAAATGTAATGTCGGCTCCATCGGGCCGGTCAATCTGAACTTGACAGTCATTGCCGATCACAGTGCCTTGACCGTGGGTGATTTTGTCTGTGGTGCCAATGAAAACGGCAAACACCTGAACGGTGTCAACTGGGAACGTGACCTGCCGGAACCACAGGCAGCAGATATCCGTAATGTCGTTGCCGGAGAAGCCGCACCGGATGGCGCCGGTGAGTTACGTATTGCACGCGGTATCGAAGTTGGTCACATCTTCCAGTTGGGGACCAAATACAGCAGTGCGATGAAAGCTGTCTGTCTGGACGAAAAAGGCGCATCGCAAACATTAACCATGGGTTGTTACGGTATCGGTGTTTCACGCATCGTCGCTGCAGCTATCGAACAGAATAATGATGACCGCGGCATTATCTGGCCGGTGGCGATTGCCCCGTTTGCAGTCGCGCTCATCCCCATCAACATGCATAAATCTGAACGGCTGCGTACCGCCGTGATGAAGTTATATCAGGAATTACTGGACACCGGCATTGAAGTCATACTGGATGACCGCAAGGAAAGACCGGGCGTAATGTTTGCCGATATGGAATTGATAGGCATACCGCATCGTTTAACGTTCAGCGAAAGCGGGCTGGATGCAGAAACAATTGAATACAAGTCACGAACAGACAGTGAAAATCAGAATGTGAAACTGAGTGAGGTGGCAAGTTTTATTAAAGAACGTTTATAGGCGATATACATTATTTTATTTCCTTTTTATCCCTTGCTCAGGCAATCCTTAATATATTGCTGGCGTTTATGTTTGGCCCTTTCGGTGTCTGCCAGGGTTGGCATTGCATCCATATAATTCTGGCCAAACCCGCCCGGATCCCTGGTCCCGGCGCCCCCATATCGCGGACTGTAATTCGGTTCAGGGTACAACTCATAAGCCCTCTTCTCGCAGGCTTTTAATTTCTCATCGTCCGTTGCCCAGCCAGAAACAGACAGTAATATGAATATCAATAACACCAATTTTCTCATACGGTAATTCTAGCTCAATTTTAAAAGGTAAAGGAACGGCCTTCTGCAGAATTGTTTCAGTGCAATAATATTCTGCTTTCTTGAATATAAAAGCGGGATTTGTTCTCAAAAACCCTCATTTAAGAAGCAATTCACACATTGGGTATTATACTTTTTTAAATACAAACAATATTCCAAAAAAATATTTCTGGAGGGATTGGTCATGAGTAGCTTTCTGGAGTTATTAAATCCCGGTTTTATGCCCCACGGTCATTGTTTCTACTGGCTGCCCACATTGCTGTGGATGTTTGTACTTTCAGATGCCGGCATCGCCCTGGCGTATTTTTCAATTCCAATCGGTATCTATAAAGTTATAAAATTGAGCAATTTAAAATCAAATAAACAGGTTGTCCGGGTATTTTATCTGTTTGCCGCTTTTATCTTTGCATGTGGCACCACACATCTGATCAAAATTATCACTTTATGGCACCCGATATACTGGATATCTGCTTACGTCAATATATTGACTGCAATTGTGTCTCTGACTGCGGCATTTTTATTATTCCGTACGATGCATGAGACTTCGCAATACATCAGGAGCAAACACGAAGCAGAAAATGAACTGGAAACGATTAATGCAAATCTGCAAAGCGCAAGAGAACTTTTTGCTTACCAGAACATGGCCATTGAGTTTCTGAACGAAACAAATGATTTGCTGGATACATGCACCAATGAAAAGGAATTTTCTGAAGTGGTGATTACTGTCGCACAAAAACTTACAAGCGCCGAGTCCGGTATTTTGTATTTAATTCATAACGACAGTTCCTATGCCGGGCTTGCTGCTTCATGGGGAGAAATTGATAGTGAATCGGTCATTCTTGATCTGGATAAATGCTGGGCATACAGACAACATGATATTTTTCCCAGTTCTTACATAGAATCCTTTTTAACCTGCGATGTTGCGCCATTGAAAAATACTGAACACACCTGCTTCCCGATGGTCGGCGGCGGCAAAATACTGGGTCTGCTCCAGTTAAGGGGAATAAAAAAACTTAAAGGCAACGCAGCCCTGGCAAATCTCGAAACCCTGGTCAAACGGGCAGGACTTGAGCTGATGAACCTGCGCCTCAAGGAAAACCTGACAACGCTCTCAATTAAAGATCCATTAACCGGGCTTTATAACCGGCGCTACCTGGAAGATGTCGCTGAAAAAGAATTGAAAAGATCAGAAAGAACAAAAAATTATTTTAGTTTAATTATGCTCGATATTGATAATTTCAAGGATGTAAATGATAAGTATGGGCACGGCATAGGCGATGAGGTGCTCGTAAAAACATCCGATATCATAAGTAATACAATCAGAAGCCAGGATGCCGCTTGCCGCTATGGGGGAGAAGAATTTGCAGTCCTGCTGCCGGAAACAGGAGAAAAAGGCGCCCTGTTATGTGCTGAAAAAATCCGGGAGAATATACAAAGAATTGATATTAATGCCAACGCAAATGAAAAACCGGGCATAAGAATTTCATGCGGGATATCCACCTATCCTGTGGATGGTGTAAAAATCGCGGACATCATTAAAAATGCTGATACTGCGCTCTATGCAGCGAAAAAATCCGGAAAGAACAAAACCGTCGTATATCAATCCGGCCTGATCTGATACTGATTTATATGTATTGACTCAGACTCGATCTGACAATAAGTGTAAGAAAATAGATTTAATCAAGAATAACCGGAATCGTCTTTGATACGTCATTCTGGCGAAAGCCAGAGGAGTGGCACATGGATGTGCCGTTAACGGAGCGAAGGATGTAATCCAGTCTGATAATCAATCTGTATAATCGACTGGATGCTGGAACATAAAAGCCTGCCCCGGACTTGATCCGGGGTCCAGCATGACGGAGATTCAGTTTCGTGACTGTACTTGATTATCTGACACAGTTTGTCAGATCAAGTCTGAACTTCTACACCTCATGCGGCATTTACCACATCCTGTGGGTCGTATTCGCCAGCATGACGGTGAAGACACTTGATCAGAGGTTACTTAAGTACTATCTCCTCGCTATTTCTTCTTACTCGTTTTATACCTCCCCTTCTTCTCCTGCATCCTGTCTTTGAATCTGGTTGTGATATGTTCACGTAACCATTGCGCAAATTCTTCAACAGGCAATTTCCCTTCAGCCAAAGCAAGGAAGCGCGGAAAAAGTTCAACATCCTCTGCCATAAGCTCACCATCATTCAATTCAATGAATGTTTCACAGGTAACAGCTGCTGTCCGTTTATTACCATCCACGAAGGGATGATTGCGAGCAAGACCAAAAGCCAGTGTTGCCGCAAGATCAGCCAGATCCGGTGGCGGATCACCATAAGAATAGAGTTGCTGCGGTCGTGCCAACGCAGACTCAAGCATATTTTCATCACGCACACCGCTACTCCCGCCATGTTCGGCAAGCTGGCGATCATGAATGGCAAACACTAGAGGCTTTTCGATCCAGATAATCATCTGGCTTTTCAGTTTTCAGACAATTTATGTAACAAGGTGCGGCGCTTATGCATCACCTTCTCCGCAATTTCCATTTGTTTTTCGAATTCCGGATCGTGCGGCATGAGTTTGATCCCGCCCGGAACCTCGGTGGCATAGAGCGTATCGCCTTTATCCACCCGCAACCGGGCAAGCAACTCCTTGGGCAGGACAACACCGGCAGAATTGCCGATGGTCGTAATCTTGAGCTTCATGAGAGTTCTCCGTTGCTGTTAATACCCTTATAAACCAAGGGCTCCCGGAGATTATAACATATGTTATTACATACGAAACCAGGGATTTATCACAGCTGACGCTCAATCCAACCAATTAAAACAATCTCAAAATTTCAATATCGTCATTCTGGTCATGGAATGTACAGAATCCAGTGCCATGGAAGGTATTCTGAATTTACTGGATACACACTTACGTGTTATGAAGGTGAATTACTTTATATATCTTTTAACCCTGCGACAACAAGCTGCGCAGGTCGATGATGGCGGCGTTGGCGCGGGAAATGTATGAAGCCATTACCAGCGAATGATTGGCGACAAAACCGAAACCGGTACCATTTAAAATTATCGGGCTCCACATCGGCTCCTGCGTCCCTTCCAGTTCGCGGATGATCTGGCGCAGACTCACCAGCG
>Ga0209521_10000167_pt1 | contig 44597 bp, 44 predicted proteins | sample Rifsed19ft4_FD_184016 | JGI IMG/M metagenome (GOLD analysis project Ga0209521, IMG submission 184016) | Soil microbial communities from Rifle, Colorado, USA - sediment 19ft 4 (version 2) | ecosystem: Environmental > Terrestrial > Deep subsurface > Rock core/Sediment | place: Rifle, Colorado...
CCCTGGGCTGGGCAGGCGAGGTTGAGAGCGACGCCGGCGACTACCTCATGCTCGTCGACACGAGCGTCCACAGCACGAAGCTCAACCTCGTCGTCGAGCAGTCGATCGACGTCACCGTCGGCCTCGACGAAGGCGGCAACGCCGCTCACCTGGTCACGGTGCGCTACCACAACGCCCTGCCGCAGTGGGCGGAAGGCAAGAGCGAGGCGCTGCTGGCCCAGATGCTCGGCGGCCTCTACGGCGGCTACGTGCGCCTCTTCGTGCCGCGGGACAGCGCCTTCCAGAGCCTCCTCAGGGACGGCTCCGAAGCGGGCCTGCAGGACATGGGCGAGGAGGCCGGCAAGGCCTGGTTCGGCAGCTACCTGGCGCTGCCGGCCGGCCGCCAGGCGAGCCTCACCTTCGCCTACCTGACGCCTCGCATGACGTCGAGCCGCGGCGCCGCCGCCGAGTACCGGCTGGTCCTGCAGAAGCAGTCCGGGACGCGGGCCATACCCGTGACCATCCGGCTGCGGCTTCCCGCGGGCATGATCGCGTCCCGCCTCGTGCTGGACGGCCGGCAGCTGCCCACCGACGCGCTGGTCCTGAAGACCGACCTCCTGACGGACCGCGAGGTCGTGCTGACCCTGAGGCGGAGCTGAGATGCAGGCAGTCATCCTCGCCGGCGGCCTCGGCACGCGGCTGGGCGACCTGACCGAGAGCCTCCCGAAGCCCATGGTCGACGTCCACGGCAAGCCCTTCCTCGAGTACGAGCTCGCCCTGCTCAGGGAGCGCGGCGTCACGGACGTCGTCCTCTGCCTCGGCCACCTGGCGGAGGGGATCATGGGCCACTTCGGGGACGGTAGCCGCTTCGGCCTGCGCATCGCCTACAGCGTAGAGATCGGCTGCCTGCTGGGCACAGCCGGCGCCGTGAAGCAGGCGGAGCCGTTGCTGGACGGCGTCTTCTTCCTGACCTACGCCGACTCTTACCTCCGCGTCGACTATGGGGCGGTTCTGAGCGCGCTGCGACGCTGCGGCGGCCTCGGCCTGATGGTCGTGTACCGCAACGAGGACCGTTACGAACGCAGCAACGTCGTCGTAGAGGACGGGCGCGTCCGCGTCTACGACAAGGAGCGCGCGGCCACGGGTATGGATTACGTCAACTTCGGCGTCTCGGCGCTGCGAAAGGAGGCGGTGACGCTCGTCCCGGCGGGCGTGCCGTACAGCCAGGAAGCCTGGTACCAGGCCCTCATCCGCGACCGCCGGCTGGCCGCCTTCGAGGCGAGCGAGCGGTTCTACGAGGTGGGTTCGCCGGAAGGCCTGGCGGAGTTTCGCCGCCTGGTGGCGGAAGGAGCCCTGCCGTGATCGTCACGCGCACGCCGCTACGCATACCCCTGGGGGGCGGCGGCACCGACCTGCCGTCCTACTACCGCTGCTACGGCGGCTTCCTCGTCAGCGCCGCCATCAACAAGTACGTCTACATCACCGTCAACAAGCGCTTCGAGGACAGCATCCGCGTCAGCTACGCCCGGACGGAGATCGTCGACTGCGTCGAGCAGATCGAGCACCCCATCGTCCGCGAGGCGCTGAAGCTCCTGGGGGTGGAGCGCGGCCTCGAGATCGTGTCGATGGCGGACCTGCCGTCCAACACGGGGATGGGCAGCTCCGGCAGCTTCACCGTCGGCCTGCTGCAGGCGCTGCACTGCCTCAAGCGCGAGACGGCGCCGCCGCAGCAGCTGGCGGAGGAGGCGTTCCACGTCGAAGCCGAGGTCCTGGGCGAGCCCGTGGGCAAGCAGGACCAGTACATCGCCGCCTTTGGCCGCATAACCGCCCTGGAGATCGACCCGGACGGACACGTGGAGGCGGCGCCGCTGGAGCTGCAGGAGGAGGTCATCGAGCAGCTGGAGAGCGACGCGATGCTCTTCTACACCGGCATCCAGCGGCCGGCGAGCGAGGTGCTCGGCGACCAGCAGCAGGCCCTGAGCGAGGGCCAGGCGGACGTCGCCCAGTCGCTCCACGCCATCAAGGCCATCGGCCGGGAGGTGGCGGGCGCCCTCCAGGCCGGCGACCTGCCGCGCTTCGGCGAGCTCCTCCAGGCGCACTGGGAGGCGAAGAAGCGGACCTCGACGAAGATCAGCACGTCCGAGGTCGACCGCTGGTACGCGCTGGCGCGAGAGAACGGCGCCGTGGGCGGCAAGCTCATGGGCGCCGGCGGCGGCGGCTTCCTGATGTTCTACTGCCCGAACCACGACAAGGCCCGGCTCCGACAGGCCATGAGCGCGGAGGGGCTGAGAGAGATGCGCTTCGCCGTCGACAACGACGGCTCGAAGGTGATCGTCAACGTTTAGCATGAGACGGGCTATCTTCCTCGACCGCGACGGCGTGATCAACGCCACCCTCTGGAACCCAGCCGAGTCGGCGATGGACTCGCCCTACAGGCTGGAGGACTTCCGGCTGCTGCCGCGCGTCGCCAACGCGGTCCGGCTCGTAAACGAGCTGGGGTTCCTCGCCGTCGTCATCTCCAACCAGCCGGGCGTCGCCAAGGGCAAGTGCAGCCCCGCCTTCCTGGACGCGGTCGACCGCAGGATGGTGCGCGCCCTGGCCGGCGCGGGCGCCCGCCTGGACAGCGTCTACTACTGCCTCCACCACCCCAAGGCCCGCGTCGCGGCGCTGCGCGTCGATTGCGAGTGCCGCAAGCCGAAGCCGGGCCTGCTCCTGCGCGCCGGCCGCGACCTCGACATCGACCTGCGAGCGTCTTACATGGCCGGCGACAGCGAGCGCGACGTCACGGCAGGTATTGCAGCCGGCTGCAAGGCGATCTTAGTCGGCGACGGCCCGCTGCCGCCCGCGAGCCCCCACCTGCGCGCCCGCGACCTCCTCGACGCCGTCGAGCAGGTCGCCAAAGAAAGTCACGAAGAAAGAGCGATGGTGATCCGAAGATGAATGGTCACTCGTCCTACACGAGCAGGTTCCTGGAGCTAGTGGCCGACGTGGCCGAGAGCATCGACCGCGACGAGGTGGACAGGATGGCCGCCATCCTCTGCCGGCTGCGCGAGCGGGGCGGCCGCCTCTTCGTCGTCGGCGTCGGCGGCGGCGCCGGCCACGCCTCGCATGCCGTCAACGACTTCCGCAAGCTCTGCGGCATCGACGCCCTCTCGCCCCTGGACAATGTCTCCGAGCTCACGGCCCGGATCAACGACGACGGCTGGGAGAGCTGCCTCGTCGACTCCCTCAAGACCTCCCGCATCTCCGCGCGGGACGCCCTCTTCGTCTTCTCGGTCGGCGGCGGCTCCCGCGACCGCGGCCTGTCTTTGAACGTCGTCGCGGCCGTCGAGCACGCGAAGGAGGTAGGCGCCCAGGTCGTCGGCATCGTCGGCCGCCGGGAGGGGACGACGGCGGCGCTCGGCGACTGCGTCATCGTCCTCGACTGCTGCCCCACCGACCTGATGACGCCGCTGGTGGAGGGATGGCAGGCGGTGCTCTGGCATCTCCTGGTCTCCCACCCCCTGCTCGGGCTCAAGCCCGGGACCTGGGAGAGCATGCTCTCGAAAGCCACGAATCCACGCAAGGAGTGATGAAATGCCGATAACCCTACCCTCAGCCCAGCCCCGACCCGCCGGCCGCAACGGCGCGACAGGCCTTCGCGTCAAGGTCTTCGCCGACGGCGCGAGCACGGAGCAGATTCTCAGCCTGGCCGACGACGCCCTCGTCGCCGGCTTCACGACGAACCCGACCCTCATGCGGGCGAGCGGCGTCACGGACTACCGCGCCTTCGCCGACGAGCTCCTCCACCGCGTGAGGCGGAAGCCCATCTCCTTCGAGGTGGGGGCCGACGAGGCGGAGGAGATGTACTACCAGGCGCGCGAGATCGCCTCCTGGGGCGCCAACGTCTACGTCAAAGTCCCGGTGACGAACACGCGCGGCGAGTCGATGATCCCCGTCGCCGGGCGGCTGAGCCAGGAGGATGTTCACGTCAACGTGACCGCCGTCTTCACTCCCGCTCAGGTGGCGGAGGCGGTGGCCGCCCTGGAAGGCGGCGCGCCGAGCATCGTCTCCGTCTTCGCCGGCCGCATCGCCGACACCGGCCGCGACCCCGTCCCGATCATGAAGGCGGCCGTGCGAGCCGCGGCGCGCGTCCCCAGCGTCGAGGTGCTCTGGGCCAGCTCGCGAGAGGTCCTCAACCTCTACCAGGCGGAGGCCGCCGGCTGCCAGATCATCACGCTGACGCCCGACCTGCTGGCGAAGGTCCGCCTGCGCCGCAAGGGCCTGCTCGACTACTCGTTGGAGACGGTGAGGATGTTCCACGCCGACGCCAAGGCTATCGGCGAGATCTTCCCTCGCGAGCGGACGAAGAAGGCAGCGTGAGAAGGCGTCGTCCGAGCGCGAAAGCCGGGGCCGGCCAGTGTCTCTGAGGCTCCCTCAGGCCATCTCGATCCAGCCCAGGCGGTCGGTCGGCGAGCGGCTGGCCGTGGCCATCGACCGCGCCCAGTCGTTCCTGCGGCCGCGCACGCCGTTCACGGCTTTGAACACCGTCTGGCGTCACATCGACAAGGAGGCGTCCAGCCTCCTGGACGTCGGCTGCGGCCGCGGCGAGCCGATGCGCTTCCTGGCCAGCAAGCTGCGCCTCTTCAGCACCGGCGTCGACATCTTCGTGCCCTACCTGCGCGAGTGCCAGCGCGGCCGCCTGCACGGCCAGTACGTCTTGGGCGACGTGCGCCGTCTCCCCTTCCGGCGGAAGAGCTTCGACGTGGTCCTCTGCATGGAGGTCCTGGAGCACCTCTCGGAGGAGGAGGGAGCACAGCTTATCGAGACCCTCGAGCGCCTGGCGCGCCGCCAGGTCATCTTCACGACCCCGGTCGGCGACTGGGACCAGCACGAGTTCGACGACAACGTCTACCAGGCGCACCAGCGCATCTGGGCGCCGGCGGAGATGAAGGAGCGGGGCTACCGCGTCTGGGGCCAGGGCCTGCGCAACCTGGGAGGCTTGTCCGGCATCCAGTCGCCGCTGCCGCTGCTGCTGCGGCCTCTGGTGGACGTGCTCTGGGTGCTGGCCGGGCCGATCAGCCACTCTCGCCCGGAGCTGGCCGGAAACATGGTCTGCATCAAGAACCTCGGGCGGGAGGCGACGTGAGCTCACCTCCTATCTCGAAGGCGCGCGAGGCCGTGGCCGGCGGGCTTCCCCGGCACCTGGGGCTCGCCCGGCGCCACCCGCTGTTCGCGAACTCCTTCTTCCTCTGGAGCAGCGCCGGCATCGGCGCGCTGTCCGGCTTCGCCTTCTGGACGCTGGCGGCGCGCTGGTACGGCAGCAGCGAGATCGGCCTCGCCTCGGCCGGCCTGGCCGGCTGGAGCCTCCTGGCCATGCTCACGCACCTCGGCCTCGGCATCGGCATCGTCCGCTTCCTGCCGGACGAAGCTGGCCGGGAGGCTCAGCTCATCAACACCTGCCTCGTCCTGACCGTCGGGGCCGCCGCGGCCGCCTCGATAGTCTTTCTGGGCGGTCTGGGCATCTGGGCGCCCGACCTCGCCTACCTCCGGGCGCGGCCGCTGGAGAGCCTGGCCTTCGTCCTCTTCGTAGTCGCCGGCGCGGCGTCCGTGATCCAGGACAAGGCCTGCCTGGCGGTGCGCGACGCCAGCTACATCGCGACGAAGACGGCGCTCGTCCAGTTGCTGCGCGTGGTCCTGCTCGTCGCGTTCTCCGCGATCGCCGGTGCCTTCAGCATCGTGGCCGCCGCGGGCTTCGCCAGCGTCTTCGGCTTCCTCGTCGGCTTCGCCTTCCTGCGACGGGCGTTGCCTTCCTATCGCCCGTCGGTGACGGTCGACCGGAGGCTCGTCGCGAGGCTGCTTCCCTACTCCATCGGCAGCTACGGCGCCGAGTTCATCGCGCTGGCGCCGAACCTCGTGCTGCCGATCATGGTCGTGCGCCTGGCTGGGGCAGAGCAGGCGGCCTACTTCTACGTCAGCTGGTTCACAGGCCAGCTGCTCCTCTCCATCTCGCTGCAGGTGGCGTTCGCGCTGTTCGTCGAGGGCGCGCGCGACCAGGAGGGGCTACTCGTCCTCTCCCGTGACGCCATCGCGTTGTGCGTCGGCCTGGTCGGTGTTGGCTGCCTCATCCTCGTCCTCTTCGGCAGCGAGATCCTCAATGTCTTCGGCGCCGAGTACTCGCGGGCGAGCACACGCCTGCTGGCGCTCGTGGCGATTGCCGCCATCCCGGCGGCTTTGAACAACCTCTGCCTGGCAGCGCAGCGCGTGCGGAAGGACATGGCGGGGATGTTCCGCCTCTCCGTCCTGATCGCGACGGCGACCATCGGCATCAGCTACCTGGCCATCCAGCGGCTGGGGCTGGAGGGCGCCGGCTACGGGCTCCTGGCGGGACACGGGCTGGGGGCTCTGGCCGCCGCCCGCTGGTTTCAGACGCGGGTCAGCGAACGGAGCGCGGCGCTCAAAGCCGCGTTCGAAATGGAGTAGGAGGACGCCCTTGACGACGACAGGCCTGCAGCCAACCGCGAGCTTCGACGCGACGGTGAGCGTCGTTATCTGCGCCCTGAACGAGGCGGAGAACCTGCCCCACGTCCTGCCGCGCCTGCCGGCCTGGGTGGACGAGGTCGTGCTCGTGGACGGGCACTCTTCGGACGGGACGGTGGAGGTGGCGCGGCGGTTGCGACCGGACGCGCGCGTCCTCTACCAGCCCGCGCCCGGCAAGGGCGTCGCCCTGCGTCACGGCGTCGAGAGCGCCCGCGGCGACATCATCGTCACCATCGACGCGGACGGAGAGACGGACCCCCAGGACCTGCCGCTCTTCATCGAGCCGCTGCTGGCGGGCTTCGACTTCGCCAAGGGCTCCCGCTTCGCTCGGAGCTGGCGGCACAAGCCGCCGCACCGGCTCCTCGGCAACTGGGCCATCGCCACCACCTGCAACCTGCTGTACGGCACGCGCTTCACCGACCTCTGCTCCGGCTACAACGCCTTCTGGCGCAGCACGGTCGCCGCCGTCAACTTCTGGTCGGACGACGGCTGGAACTACGAGCCGCTCATCATCGCCCGCGCCCTGAAGGCGGGCCTAAAGGTTGTCGAGGTGCCCCAGACCTACAGCGGCCGGCGCAGCGGGAGAAGCAAGCTGCCGAACTGGCACCAGGGATTCACGGCCTTGAAGGTTCTAGCGAGAGAGAGGTTTAGCTCATGAGTCAGCCATTCGAAGAGCCACGGCGCCACTTCATCACCGGCGGCTGCGGCTTCATCGGCAGCCACCTGGTCGACAGGCTGCGGTCCGCTGGCCAGCAGGTGACGGTCTACGACAACGTCTCCTCCGGCAAGAGGCGCTGGATCGAGGGGCATGTCGACGAGGACGGCTTCCTCTTCGTCGAGGCCGACCTCCTGGACAGGGAGGCGCTCGCCTGCGCGATGGCCGGCCACGATGTCGTCTGGCACCTGGGCGCCAACACCGACATCCCCGGCGGCAGCGCGCGCACCGACCTCGACCTGCAGAACTGCACCATCGCCACGCACAACGTGCTGGAGGCGATGCGGGCGACGGAGATCGACACGCTCGTCTTCGCCTCGTCGGCCGCCGTCTACGGCGACGTGCCGTTGCAGCCCCTCAAGGAGACCTACGCGCCGCTGATCCCGATCTCGCTCTACGGCGCCGCCAAGCTGGCCTGCGAGGCGCTGATCAGCGCCTACAACCACCTCTTCGGCATCAACGCCAACGTCTTCCGCTTTGCCAACGTCGTCGGCGGGCGCATGGGCCACGGCGTTACCTACGACTTCCTCGGCAAGCTGAAGCGAGACCCGCAGAACCTGGAGATCCTCGGCGACGGCCGGCAGGAGAAGTCCTACTTCCTGGTGGAGGACTGCATCGAGGGCATGCTCTGCGCCCTGCGCAACGGCCACCGCGGCTTCGAGGTCTACAACCTGGGCAGCGAGACGTCGACGAACGTGGAGCGCATCGCCGACATCGTCGCGGCGGAGATGGGCCTCAACGGCGTCCGCCGCACCTACACGGGCGGGCCGCGGGGCTGGCCCGGCGACGCGCCCTACGTCCTCCTCGACACTGCGAAGGCGCGGAGCCTCGGCTGGCGCGCCCGCCACGACTCCGACGCCGCCATCCGCATCGCGACGCGCCGGCTGCTGGAGCAGACATGAGGCTGCAGGACAAGGTCGCCCTCGTCACGGGCGGCGGGCGCGGCATCGGCCGGGCGATCGCGCTGGCCTACGCGAAGGAGGGCGCCGACCTGGTCGTCCTCGCGCCTCGGTCGGACGACATCCGCGCCACGGCCGAGGCAGTGGAGGCCCTGGGCCGCCGCGCCCTCTACCTGACCGCGGACGTGGCCTGCTGGGACCAGGTCAGCGGCGCCGTCGAGGACGCGCTGGCCGCCTTCGGCCGCATCGACGTCCTCGTCAACAACGCCGGCGTCCACGGGCCCATCGGCCCGCTCGCCGCCAACGACCCCACGCGCTGGCTGGAGGCCGTGATGGTCAACCTCGGCGGCACCTTCACCTGCTGCAAGGCCGTCCTGACCCACATGATGAGCCGGCGCCAGGGCAAGATCGTCAACCTCTCCGGCGGCGGCGCCGTCTCCGTGCGGCCCAACTTCTCCGCCTACTCCAGCTCGAAGGCGGCCGTCGTGCGGCTGACCGAGTGCCTGGCGGAGGAGGTGAGGCCTTACAACATCCAGGTCAACGCCATCAGCCCCGGCGGCGTGCACACCTACCTGACGGAGGAGGTGCTCGCCGCGGGCGAGCTGGCCGGCGAGGAGGCGCTTTTGGAGGCGCGGCGCATCATCGAGACGCGGGCGTCGCCGGGCCGGGCCGCCTCGCTGGCCGTGTTCCTCGCGTCGGACGCCTCCGGCGGCCTCAGCGGCCGCCTGATAAGCGCCCTCTGGGACGACTGGCGCACCATGCCCGACCGCATGGACGAGATCATGGCCTCGAACCGCTACACCGTCCGGCGCGTGGCCTAAGGGAGGCGGGACGATGAACGTGGCGCTGGTGGGCGCGGGGCTCCAGGGTCGCAGGCGGGCGGCGGCGCTGCGGCCGGGCGACCGCCTGGTGGCCGTGGCCGACATCGACCTTCCGGCCGCCGAGAGCCTGGCGCGCGAGCACGGCTGCGCCGCCTCGGCGAGCTGGCAGGAGGCCGTCGCAGCCTCTGCCGCCGAGGCGGTGCTGGTCTGCACGCCGCCGCACCTGCACGCCGCCATCAGCGTCGCCGCCATGGAGGGCGGCAGGCACGTCCTCTGCGAGAAGCCCCTCGGCCGGACGCCGGCGGAGGCGCAGGCCATCGTCGAAGCCGCGGCCGGCAACGGCGTGAAGCTCAAGTGCGGCTTCAACCATCGCTACTTCCCCGCCATCCGCCAGGCGAAGGCCTGGTGCTGCGAGGGCGCCATCGGCGAGCTGCTGTTCGTGCGCTGCCGCTACGGCATCGGCGGCCGTCCCGGCTACGAGACCGAGTGGCGCGCGCAGCCCGAGCTGAGCGGCGGCGGCGAGCTCATGGACCAGGGCCTGCACGCGCTCGACCTCGCCCGCTGGTTCCTGGGCGACTTCCGCGAGGCCTTCGGCTATACGACGCGCAGCTTCTGGCAGGTCGAAGCGGAGGACAACGCCTTCGTCATGCTGCGGACGGCCGAGCGGCGGGTGGCCTCCCTCCACGTCAGCTGGACGCAGTGGAAGAACCTCTTCTCCTTCGAGGTCTTCGGCAAGCTGGGCGCCATCGAGGTGTCAGGCCTGGGAGGCAGCTACGGGACTCAGAAAGTCAGCCTGGTGCCGAACCTGCCCGGCGCGCCGTTTCAGGAGGAGACCATCGAGTACCGCGGCAAGGACCCCTCCTGGCAGGAGGAGTGGCAGGACTTCGCCGACGCCATTGAGACCGGGCGCGAGCCCCTGGCCAGCGGCGCCGACGGGCTGGCGGCCCTGCGGCTGGCGCACGCCGTCTACACGTCGGGACGCGCCGGCGCGCTCGTCCGGGTCGATAACCCATGACGCCGGAAGGGCCCCTCCTGTCCGTCGTCGTGACGACCTACAGCGGCGAGCGCCTGAGCGATGTTGCGCAACTCGTGGACAGCCTCGCCGCGCAGACCTACGGGCGCATCGAGCTCGTCTTCGTCGCCGAGAACGACCCAGCGATGCGCGATACCGTCGCCCGCTTCGCCAACGAGCGGGGCCTGGCGACCGTGGCCCTGTTCAACGAGGGCGAGCCCGGCGCCTCCGCGGCCCGCAACCTCGGAATCGGCCGCGCGCGCGGAGAGATCGTCGCCTTCCTGGACGACACGACGGTCGCGCAGCCGGACTGGGCGGCGCAGATCGCGAAGACCTTCGCGGAGCATCCGGAAGCCGTGGGCGTGGCCGGCCTGGCCGAGCCGCTGTGGCAGGACCCATCGCTGGCCTGGCTGCCGCCGGAGCTGGAGTGGCTCGTGAGCTGCACCGGCTTCCTGAAGGCGACCGCCGTGCAGCCCACGGCCCACGGCGCCACGGTAAACGTCGCCTACCGCCGGGAGGTGTTCGCCGAAGCCGGGCTCTTCCTCACGGAGCTGGGCCCCAGGCGCACGCTCTACGGCCGGCGCCCTCGCTGGCAGGAGGGCTCCGAGGACCAGGAGTTCTCGCGCCGCGTGGTGAGCGCTTTCGGCGACCGCATCCTCCTCAACCCCGCCGTCCGCGTGCGCCGCAAGGTCTACGCCTACCAGCTGACGACGAGCTTCATCGCCCGGCGGGCACGGGCAACAGGCTGGTCCCGCCGCATGCTGCGGCGGCTGTACGGCTCGCAGGACAGGACGCTCGGCCGCCGGCAGGCGGGGCTCCTGGGACGCATCGTCATCGGCCTGCTGCCGCGGGTCCTGCTGCGCTTCCTCTACCGGCCGGCGACGGCCTGGAAGCAGCTGCGGGCCATGGTCGCCGCCGTCGTCTTCGTCGGCGTCGGCTATGCCTCCTTCTACTTCCACCGCGGCGACGGTCGCTTTTCGCGGCCGGGCTACGCGATCGCGACGACTCCAGAGGCTGGCCTTCCCGCCGGAAAGGCCAGTCCGGAATGAGCGATCCAATGGCGAAAGTCTGCACGCTCGGGCTCTGGCACCTTGGCTGCGTCACGTCCGTCTGCATGGCTGAGGCGGGCTACGAGGTGGCCGGCTACGATCCGCAGGAGGCCGTCGTCGATGACCTCAACCGCGGCAGGCCGCCGATCTTCGAGCCGGGCCTCGCCGACCTGCTGCGCAAGAACCTGGACGCCGGCCGGCTGCGCTTCACCGCCTCGCTGCCCGAGGCGGCGCGCGGGGCGAAGTACGTCTGGCTGACCTATGACACGGCCGTCGACGACGAGGACGAGGCCGACCTCTCGCTCCTAAGAACGACCGTGGCCCGGCTGGGACCCGCGCTGCAAGACGGCGCGACCGTTCTCGTCTCCAGCCAGGTGCCGGTCGGCAGCTGCCGCGAGTTCGCGCAGACCCTCCGCGGCGCCGAACAAGGCCTCTCGGTCGGCGTCGCCTACGTGCCGGAGAACCTGCGACTCGGCCAGGCGATCGAGTGCTTCTTGCGGCCCGAGAAGATCGTCATCGGCGCCGACGACGCCGCCACGCTGGCGGCGGCCGAAGCGCTTTTCGCGCCCTGGAGCGCTCCCTTCCTCCACATGGACCTGGCCACGGCGGAGATGAGCAAGCACGCCGTCAACGCCTTCCTGGCCACCTGCATCAGCTTCGCCAACGAGCTCGCCGGCGTCTGCGACGCCGTCGGAGCGGACGCGGTGGCGGTCGCGAACGTGCTGGCGTCCGACGCGCGCATCGGCGGCCGCTTGCCGCTGCGGCCCGGCCTGGGCTTCGCCGGCGGCACCCTCGCCCGGGACCTGAAGGCCCTGACAGCCGTCGCTGGGAGAGACGGCGTGCGCCTCGACCTCCTCGAGAGCGTTCTGGCGGTCAATCGCCGCCAGAACGGGCGCCTGGCCGAGAAGCTGCGGCGCTTCTACGGCTCGCTCGCGGGCCTCAAGATCGGCGTCCTCGGCCTGACCTACAAGGCGGGCACCAGCACGCTGCGCCGCTCCGTCGCCCTCGAGATCATCGACGGTCTAATTCAGGACGGCGCGTCCGTCGCGGCGTTCGACCCCCAGGCGGACGGCGGCGAGATCAAGCCCTTGGCCGGCTTCAGGCGGGCGCCAAGTCCCGGCGAAGCGGCCGCCGGCAGCGACGGCCTGCTGGTCCTCACCGACTGGCCGGAGTTCCGGCAGCTGGACTGGCCCGCCATCCGCGACGCGATGCGCCGCCCCGTCGTCTTCGACGCGCGCAACATGCTGGACGTCGAGGTCATGCGGCGCTGCGGCTTCGCCTACTTCGGGATGGGAAGGAGCGCGCCGTGAGAGTGGCCGTCGTCGGCGCCGGCCTGCAGGCGAAGCGGCGCATCCAGCCCGTCGTCGAGTCGCCCGGCGACGAGCTGGTCGTCGTCTCGTCGGGCAGCGGCGAGACCGCGCGCGCCCTGGCTGACGGCTTCGGCTGCGAGGCGGCCGTCGGCTGGGAGGAGGTGGTGGCGCGCCCAGACGTTGACGCGGTGATCATCTGCACGCCGCCGCACCTCCACGCCGACATCGCCCTGGCCGCCGTCCAGGCTGGGAAGCACGTCCTGTGCGAAAAGCCGCTGGCGAGGACACTTGAGGAAGGCGAGCGAATGCTCGCGGCCGCCGCGGAGCGCGGCGTCGTCCTCAGGTGCGGCTTCAACCACCGCTATCACCCGGCCGTCCGCCAGGTGCGCGAGTGGGTGGACGCCGGCCTCATCGGCGAGGTGATGTTCATCCGCTGCCGCTACGGCCACTGCGGCCGCCCCGGCTACGAGGCCGACTGGCGCTCCGACCCCCGGCTGGTCGGCGGCGGCCACCTGATGGAGCACGGCATCCACGCCATCGACCTCATCCGCTGGTTTCTGGGCGAGATCGACGAGGTCATGGCGCTTTGCGAGACACATTTCTGGCCGATAGCGCCGCTGGAGGACAACGCCTTCGTCCTCTTCCGCAGCGGGAGCGGCCAGGTCGCGAGCCTGCACGCCAGCCTGACGCAGTGGCGAAACCTGTTCTCCTTCGAGGTCTTCGGGCGCGACGGCTACGCCTCCATCGAAGGCCTCGGCGGCAGCTACGGCGGGGAGCGGGCAGTCCTCGGCCACCGGGACTTCACGGCGCCGTTCGCCGAGCAGGTGGTCGAGTTCCGCGCCGCCGACCGCTCCTGGCACGACGAGTGGCGGGAGTTCGCCGGGGCGGTGGCCGCGCCCCGGGGCGATGACTGCGGCGGGCGCGACGGTCTCGAAGCGATGAGGCTCGTGCTGGCGGCGTATCAGGCCGCCCAGGACGGCGCGCCGGCCCGCCTGACCGCAGGCAGGTACGTCTGACATGACGAGGGTGCTGGTCACGGGCGCGTCCGGTTTCATCGGCTCCCACCTCGTCGAGTACTGCGCGGCGCAAGGGCTCGACGTCTACGGGACGAGCCGCCGAGGCGGCCACGGCGGAGGGTCGTCCCTGGCCTGCGACCTCCTGAGGCCTGATCAGGTCAGAGGCGTCGTCCGGCAGGCCAACCCGGATGTCGTCTTTCACCTCGCCGCCCAGAGCCAGCCCGCCCGATCATGGACGGACCCGCCGGGCACCCTCAGGGTGAACCTTCTGGGCACGCTGCACCTGCTGGAAGCAATCCGCCAGGCCGGCCTTTCGCCCCGCATCGTCCTTGCCGGGTCGAGCGCCGAGTACGGCGCCTGCGCCGCGGACGAGCTACCCCTGCGGGAGGACCGGCCGCTGCGGCCCGCGACGCCCTACGGCCTCAGCAAGGTGCTGCAGGGCGAGCTCGCTTCCTTCTACGGGCGCGTCCACGGCTTCAGCGTCATCCAGGTCCGCCCTTTCCTCGTCATCGGCACGCGAAAGGCCCACGGCGCCTGCTCCGACTTCGCCCGCGGCATCGCCGCCGTGGAGTCGGGGGACGAAACCACGCTCTGGGTGGGCAGCCTGGAGCCGGTGCGCGACCTCCTGGACGTGCGCGACGCGGTCCGCGCCCTTCTGACCGTGGCCGAGAAGGGCGAGGCCGGCGAGGTCTACAACGTCTGCTCCGGCGTCGGCACGACCATAAACGACGTCCTCGTCGGGCTCCTGTCGCTGGCGGAGACGTTCGTGAAGCCGGAGCTGGCGGCCGAGCGCTTGCGCCCCTGGGACGAGCCGGCCCTGGTCGGCGACAACTCTCGCCTTCGGCGGCTGGACTGGCAGCCCGAGGTCCGGCTCTCGACCTCCCTGAGGGAGATCCTCGACTACTGGCGGGCGGTGAGGCGCGGCCAGGAGCCGGCGCCGGAGGCGCCGCAGTGAGGATGCGCAACTTACTGTGGCTGGTGCTCGTCAGAGTGCGGAGCCTCCTCATTCGCTCCGGTTTGCTGCGGCTGCGCATCGGGCCGCTGGACGTCAACGCCGTCCTCTTCAGCCTCGGCTTTCGCCTCGCTCCCCCCTTCAAGCACGACATCACGGTCACGCTGCCGACCGGTCAGACGCTCTTCGTGCCCGCCGGTCACTCAGCCGGCCGGGTCTACGCGACCAACAGCTACGAGAGGGACGTGACGTCTCTCTTCCTCTCCCTCGTCAAGCCGGGCATGACCGTCATCGACCTCGGGGCGCACATCGGGTACTACTCCCTCCTCGCCAGCGCCCTCGTCGGGCCGGAGGGCGCGGTCTACGCCTTCGAGCCGGACCCCCGCTACTACAGTGTGCTTACCCAGAACCTGGAAGCGAACGGCTGCGTGAACGTGAGGACCGTGGCCGAGGCCGTGTCGCGCGAGTGCGGCGAGACGTTCATGTGGTCGGAGGCCGGAGCCGGCGGCAGCAACCTCTTCGCGCGGACGGGCGCCTTCCCAAACACCCGAATCCGCGTGCGGGTCACCACCCTGGACGACTTCCTGGCGCGGGCCGGCTGGCCAGCAGTCGACCTCATAAAGATGGACATCGAAGGCGCCGAGGCGGCCGCCCTGGAGGGCATGACAGAGCTCAGCCGCCGCAACACCAGCCTGCGCCTCATCGTCGAGGTCTTGCCCCGCGGGCTGGCCGCCGCCGGCACGAGCGTCGGAGGCCTCTTCGCCCAGTTGGAACGCCTCGGTTTCACGAGGTTCTCCGTCATCGAAGCGGGGCTGAGGCAGATCGCTGCCTGCGACCTCGCCTGGCTGCAGAAGCACACCGAGTTCCGCGAGGCCAACCTCCTCTGCGAGAAGTGCTGACGGAGGCGAACTTGACCAGCAAGCTGCGCGTGCTGCAGGTGGGCACAGGGGCCGTCCCCATCCCGCCGACGGGCGCCTTCGGCATCGAGAGGGCGATCCATACGCTGAGCGGGGCGCTGCAAGATGCGGGCCACGAGGTCACCCTGCTGGACGTGGCTTCTGTCGAGCGCGAGCCGGTGCCCTATACCGTGCAGGCTATCGACGTGAAGCCGTGGGAAGAAGCGTCCAGCATTCTGCCGCGGATCTCCCGCGTGGCGAGGTTCAGCCTTCGCGCCGCGGCCAAGGTCCGCAGCCTCCACAAGGCGGGCGCCTTCGACGTGCTCCACTGCCACTATCAGTTCCCCGGCGGCGCCGTCGTCCCGCTGGCGAAGGCCCGCGGCATCCCCGTCGTCTACTCGGTGCACAACTACATCTGGTCGGACCTGGCTCAGTACCGCGAGACCTACCGTCGCGTCCTGCGCCGGGGGAACGCCCGCGCCGTCCTCTGGCTGCAGATGGAGCGCCTGGCGATCCGGGCGGCGGACGCCGTAACCTGCCAGACCGAGCCCATCGCGCGCAACGTGGCCGCCGAGCTGGGCCTGCGCCGAGAGAAGGTCAGCGTTTTCCCCCACGCCCTGCCGGACTCCTGGTTCGGCGCCTGTCCGGTCGGCGGGAAGGCCTGCGGGTCCGCGGCGGGCCGCCAGGACGCCGTCGTGCTTTGCGTCGGGCGGCTGGCGCCGGTGAAGAACCAGGCCGTCCTCGTCGAGGCGCTGCCCCGACTGAAGGCTGAGGTGCCGTCCGCGCGCTTCCTCTTCGTCGGGCCGGCGAGCGACGACGGCTACGCCAGGCAACTCCGGACCGCCCTCGCCGCGTCCGGAGAGGCAGAGGCCGTCACCTTCCTCGAAGGCATCGCCGAGGAGGAGCTGCGGCGGCTCTACAAGACGAGCTCCCTCTTCGCTCTGCCCTCGCTGGCAGAATCTTCGCCGGCCAGCCTCCTGGAGGCGATGGCCTCGCGGACGCCCGTCGTCGCCTCCGACATCGAGACGCTGCGCTGGCTGCTCCCGCCCGGCTGCGGCGTCCTCCTGCCACCGAGCGACTCCGAGGCATGGGCGGACGCCATCGTCGGCTTGCTGAAGGACGGCGAGCGGCGACGGCAGCTTACCGACCGCGCCTTTCAGCACGCCTACGAGAACCACCGCTGGGCCGCAGTCGTCGGGCGGCTGGTGGAGCTGTACCAGGACGTGCTTCAGGCGAAATCGCGCTCTTCCCGGAGGCGCGCGGCGTGACGGCGTACGCTGACCAACCGACTATGAGCCCGAGCAGGCAGATGCGGCTCGCGCTGCTGAGGCTGAGGCTCTCGTTCAGCCACGGCAGCCTCAGATGGGCTCTTTGGGCGCTCCTGGCCGCGCTCGCCGCGCTCTTCTTCCGTCAGTCCCTGCGCCTGGCCCTGGACTTCGAGCCGCTGCAATCGACGCGCGCCTTCGCGAGCCTCGAAGCGGCCGGCGTCCTCTTCCAGGCCTGGCTGGCCGTGCTGCTCCTGCTGCTCGCCTCCGGCACGCTCTGGCGGGCCTCGGCCCGCTTCGAGCCTCTCCTCCTCGCCTGGAGCTTTGTCCTCGTCTTCGTCGTGTTCTGGACCTTCGTCCACCACGGACTGGTAGGCGACATGGTCGTCGCCGCCGACATGGAGTGGATCAGCTCGCGCGGCTCTTTCTCTGCCGATACGCTGCGGTACTACGGACACCCCGGCTCCGCCCTCATCGGCACGACGGTGGCGCAGATCACGGGCCTCTCCGTCCTGGACACGACGCTCGCCCTCCAGGCGCTCTTTCCCTTCATCTTCACGGCGCTCGTGTACGCGCTGGTCGCCGTCTGGTTGGGCGCCGGCTCCGGCCGCAGACACTGGCTGGCGGCGTGGGCGGCCATCGCCTTCTTCCTCTGCAGCCAGCCCTTCTACTCGATGTTCAGCGGCTACTCCGCCGGCTCCGTCGGCACAACGATCCTCTTCCCTCTCTTCGTCCTTCTGCTCCTGAGGAACCACATCGAATCCGACGCTCGCTTCCGCCTGCTCATCATCCTCGTCGTGCCGGCGCTGACCGTCACGCACTTCAACTCCGCGCTCCTGGCGCTCCTCCTCGCGGCCGGCTCGACCCTGTGGAAGCTCCGGCCGGGCTCGCTGACGCTCTCGTTTGCCGTCCTGGCAGCCGTGATCATCGCCAGCTGGGACGTGCTCACGCCGTTCAACGGCGTCGTCTACGCCCTGGTCAACATGAGCAGCGAGGCGCTGCGCAACCTGGTCGAGTTCGAGCCCGGTGTCCTCTACCGCTGGTTCCTGCCCGTCCAGACGACGCAGTACACGCAGGAGAGCCAACCGCTCTGGGCGAGGGTCGCCTGGCAGTTCTGGACTGCCTCCTTCTTCCTGCTCAGCCTGGCGGCCGTGCTCGCGAAGGTCCGCGGCTGGCGGCGGCTCAGCACCGTCGACTACGTCGAGATCGGTGGGCTCGTCAGCATCGCCGCCCTCTCGCTCATCTGGCTGTTCAGCACCGACGTCGAGAACATGGTGAACCGGGGGCTGATGTACTCGCCGTTCGTCGGCGTGCCGATGGTGGTCAGGTTCGTCGACCGCTTCGGCGCGCGGGCAAAGGTCGCGTTCCTCAGCCTCGCCGTAATCGCCCTCGCGGGCCTGAGCTTCCCGACCTTCCTCGCCTACAACGCCAGCATCTCCCAGAAGATGCAGCACGAGCAGGAGGTGGCGGGCGGCAGGTTTCTGGCGCGCTATCTGGATGGCGGCGCCGGCGTGACCATCTACGGGCCGGAGGTCGCGAGCAAGCACCTGGCCTACCACGTCCCGCGTGCGGTCATCCTCCTGCAGTACGCGGCGGAGCTCCGCAGCACGTCGAGTGAGGAAATCTGGGCGTCTCTCGATCGCCTCATAGATGACTTCCTCCGGTCGCCGCCGAGCGCCGGCGCCAACGTCATCGAGCTCTCGGAGCGCTGGCAGGAGCCGTTCCGGCGCTTCCTGGGCGTCGACCCGACCGGCGACGCCCGCTGGCAGGGGCTGCGAGCGCGCCTGGAGGCGGCGTCTGGCGTCTACGACAACGGCCTGCTGACCTACTACGTCGCCGGCAGCCCGCCGGGCTCCGAAGTACTCCCCTCCGAGGCGCCGCGATGAACTTCGTCTTCGTTTCGGTGGGGATCGGCAGTCGCGCCGCCGGCGGCGACGTCATCGCCATCGAGGTCGCCAGGCGGCTGGCGCGCGCCGGTCACGGCCTGAGCGTGCTCACCTCCGAGGAGGGCCGGGAGATCTGGCAGGCGGCCGGCGTGGCGGCGGAGTACTGGGTGTTCGATCGGCAGAGGTGGCGCGTCCCTTCGACAGGCTCAGGGCGCGGCGCCGGCGAGCTCGTCGGCGGCTCGCTGGCCCTGACCCGCAGGCTCCTGAAGGCGACGGCGTTCGCCCTCAGACGGCGAGCGGACGCGTCGGTGGTCATCGCCGCGAGCGACATGCTCCAGGACGTGGTGGCGGGCGCGGCGCTGCGCGGCCGCGGCAGCCGGCGCCTGGCGATCTTTCACATGGTGAACCCCTCGCCCTTCCGGGGCTACGCTCACGCCTTCGACGGCGCGGCGCCGCCGGCGCTGGACCTGCGCGCCGGGCTCAACTTCCTGCAGCAGCGCCTCGCCCTCCTCTGCCTGCGACGCTGCTACGACGTCGTCATCACCCAGACGCCGGCGAACCGCCGCTTCCTCGAGGCACACCTTAAGCCGTCGCAGGTCCTACCGCGGGACCTGCCCTACGGCGTCGACTTCGGAGAGGACGCCGGCTCCGAGCTCGAGGAAGAGCCGGCATTCGATGCCTGCTGGCTGGGCAGGTACCACCCCCAGAAGGGCCTGGACGACCTGCTGCGAGTCTGGCAGCTCGTCGTGCGGGAGCGGCCGTGGGCGAGGCTGGCCCTCATCGGCGACGTCGCCGAGGCGCTGGCGCCGCAGATCGAGGCGCTGGGCCTGGCCGATAACGTGACCTGTCTCGGCTACCTCAGCGGCACGGCCAAGCTCCGCGCCCTGCGGCAGAGCCGGCTCTTCCTCTTTCCCAGCCGCTTCGAGGGCAAGCCCGTGGCCATCGCCGAGGCGCTTGCCTGCGGCCTGCCTGTCGTGGCCTATGACCTGCCGGTGTACGAAGGGGCGTTCGCCGGCGGCCTCGTCCGCTGCGCCATCGGCGACGTGGCGGAGATGGCCGGGCAGGTCCTGCGCCTTCTCGACGACGGCGAGGCGCTTCGGGCGCTGTCGCGGGCGGCGCGAGAGGCGGTCGCCGGCCAGACCTGGGAGGCGAGCGCGCAGCTGGTCCTGGAGGCGGCGACCGCCGCGATGGGGAGCGCCCCGACGAAGTCGGGGGAGGCGGTGGCAGCGTGATGAGCCCGAGCGAGTATCGGCGCGATGTCTTCCTCTCGCCGCTGTGGAAGCTGCACGTCGGCTACCACCTGAACGAGCTGGCCCCTTATCCGCCGGACGGCTATCGGTTCGTCATGGCGGCCAAGAAGCGCGGCGCGCGCGTCTTCGACCTCGCCAGCAAGCTGCCGCTCGCCCTCTCTCTCCTGCACGGCGCCGCGCGGCTGGCGCCCATCAACCTCCTCAAGTCGGCGCTCGACGCCCGCCTCGGCGGCGTGCCGCCGGACGTCGCGCTGACCTACTGCTGCCACCACGTCAGCTTCGACGAGAGGCCGTGGGTCATCGAGATGGACGCGGTCTGGGACCCCATCGGCCCCGACCCGCGCCAGTTCCGGCGCTACTGGCCCAAGGCCGACGCCATGCTCGCCTCCGACGCCTGCAAGCGCGTCCTCGTCTTCAGCGAGTTCTCCCGGCAGACCCTCCTGTCGATCTCCCGTCACGAGGGGATGGAGGAGAAGGTCGTCGTCCTGCCGAGGGCGGTCCGCGCGAAGGAGCATGTGCCGCGCCGCCGGCCGGGGCGCGCGTTCAACCTGCTCTTCGTCGGCTCGGCCAACGTCGCCGGCATGTTCGAGATGCGAGGCGGCAAAGAGGTGCTGGCGGCGTTTCGAAGCCTGTCGCGGCGTTATCGGGATGTCCGGCTGACGATCCGCGCGGGGATGCCGCGCCGGCTACAGGACGAGTTCGGGGACGTGCTTGCGCTCGATAACGTCACCTACCTGCCGCGGAAGCTGGCCGCCGGCGAGATGGAGGCGCTGTACGCGTCAGCGGACGCCCTGCTGATGCCCGGCCACTACGACAACTGGCTCGTCGTGCTGGAGGCGATGAGCTATCAGCTCCCCGTCATCACCACCGACCTCTTCGCGAACAGCGAGCGCGTCGTCGACGGGTGCAACGGCTTCCTCGTGCGGCCGGCGAAGCACGTGCCCTACTACCAGGACGGCCTGCCGCTCTTCGGCCCGACGCCCGCCTTCCAGCGCGCGATCAAGGTCGTCGACGCAGCCACGGTGGCAGACGTCGTCGACAAGACCGCCCGCCTCATCGAGGACCGCGCCCTGGCGGAGCGCATGGGCCTGTCGGCCCGAGAGGAGATCGAGCGCGGCCGCTTCTCGATAGCGAACCGGAACCGCGTGCTGAAGGAGGTCTTCGATGCCGCCCTCGACTGATGGAGGTGAACGATGATCAGGAACGCTCTCTGGCGCACGTACGACTCTTCCTACGCGGCGGCGAAGTCGCTTCTGGCCTGGAGCGGGCTGGGGAAGCGGCTCACCCGCGACGGCCATACTCGACTATTGGCGGGCTGTGGGGCGGGGAGAAATGCCTCAGCCCTGTTCACCTAGCATGGAGCTGAATCATGGCTAGCATTCAGGAACAAGGACCCGTTGAAGGCGTCACTATTGAACGGTACTGGGAAATCGACCGGGTCGTGGTTAAGACTGACCACCCTGTTGCCCTGGATTCACCCGACCACATTGCGCCTTTTGGGACCGCTCAAGATAACAGCCGCAATCATCTCTTTAACGAGAAACTCTATGCACTCTATCCGTCCAGGAGTCCACTGATTCTCGATCTTGGCTGCGCGGGCGGCGGCTTCGTCCACGACTGCATTAATGACGGCTGCTTGGCAGTCGGTATCGAGGGAAGCGACTTCTCATTGCGGATGAACAGGGCAGAGTGGCCAATCGGCGCGGGCAAGTTCTTGTTCACGGCCGACATCACAAAGCCATTCAAAGTAGAAGCAATCATTCGTGGAGAGCCGATTCCCCTTTCTTTCGACGTAATCACGGCCTGGGAAGTTATGGAGCATATCGCCGAGCCTAATCTGCCGGCCTTCATGGAGAATATCAATCGGCACCTGTCCGCAAATGGGCTCCTCTTCTTCAGCATTTCAGCAGAAGAAAGCTCTCATCATGGCATCCATCTCCACCAGACCATGCAGTCTCGTGAATGGTGGTTGGGCTATTTTCGGGGGCATGGTCTGGATGAGTGTACTTCGCTAGAAGCCTACTTCAAGGGGCGCTACATACGAGGTCGTGGGACACGCTTCGAGTTAGTGAACCGCGGAAGGGATTTTGTCTTAATCCTCTCGAGGAAGAGCGCAACATTACCGGTCGCGGCACCGGTATCCACCGCCCGATTCTTTTACGACCTCTGGCGCGGATCGTGGCCCCAACGCGTCCTGCAAAAGCTTCTGGTTGGCTGACTATCGATGGATCTGCTCATCCAATGCCCCGTCAGCCGATCCTGAATCTCCTGTGCGAGAAGGAGCCTCCGACCCCCGACGGCGTCAGCCCTGCCGGCGAACCGCGTCGATCTCCTCCCGCGGCACCCTGATCTCGACGCCGGCGCGCTCTTCCTGCAAGAGCATCGCCACGCGCGAGTCGCGACCCGCCCAGCCGCGGTTCAGCGCCTCGGTCAGCTCCTCCAGGACGAGGTTGGTGATGCGCATCGGCACGTCCAGCTCCTTGCCGAGCTCGGTGGCGAGCTTCACGTCCTTGTGGGCCAGGCGCAGGGCAAAGGCCGGCGGGTCGAAGTCGTGGGGCAGGAAGTGGCCGGCCAGGCTGTCGAACGTGCGCGCCCGCCCGTGCGCTCCCTGGCGGATGGCGTCCCACAGGGCGAGCGGCGGCAAGCCGGCCTTCACGCCCACCGTGAACACCTCGGCGAGGGCGGTCTGGATGGCGTAGCCGGCGGCGTTGTGTACGAGCTTCGCGATGGAGCCGGCGCCGATCGGCCCGATGTACACGGCTTTGTCGCCTATCGCATCGAGGACCGGCTTGAACCGGTCGTACTCGGCCTCGTCCCCGCCGACCCAGAGGGCGAGCGTGCCGCCGGCGGCGCCGGCCGGGCCGCCGCTCACCGGCGCGTCCAGCACGGCCACGCCCTTGGCCGCGAACTCCTCGTGCAGGCGGCGCATTACGCTCGGCGCGTTGGTGGAAAGGTCGAACCAGGCCGTGCCCGGCGCCATGCCCGCCAGCAGCCCCTCCTCCCCCAGCGCCACCGCCTCGACCTCGACCGGCCCCGGCAGCGAGGTGAAAACGACCTCGGACGCCTCACCGACCTGGCGCGGCGTCTCGGCCCAGCGGCAGCCGGCCTCCACGTGGCGGGCCCCGGCTTCCTCCCGGATGTCATGGACGACCACCTCGTGGCCCGCCCTGCGGAGGTTCAGAGCCATGCCTCCGCCCATCGTGCCCAGCCCGATGAACCCGACCTTCATTGCCCCCTCCTCGCGAGGCGCAACTACCCGGGACGAGCTTCGCTCACGCCTGCGGGCGGCGGTCGAACGCCTCCTTCGCCAGCCGAGCGGCGTTCACGCCTGTCGGCCAGCCGGAGTAGAAGGCGACGTGCGTGATCAGCTCCGATATCTCCTCGCGCGTCACGCCGTTATCCAGCGCCCGGGCGATGTGACCGCGCAGCTCCTCGCCCCTATAGAGGGCGGCGAGGACGGCCACCGTGATCATGCTGCGGTCGCGCTTGGAGAGCTGAGGCCTCTCCCAGATGTCGCCGAAGAGGACGCTGTCCCTCAGCTCGGCGAGCTTCGGCACGACTTCGTAGGGATCGGATCGCGGTTGCGTGGTCATGCATGCCTCCTTACTGAACGCTCAATCTGTCACGGGCCCGAACATCTTACTGCACTGCGCCACCTAGGCTGCTGAAGGCGGAGGCGCCCACTATCGTTTGATCGTGTCATCGGATCAGGGTGGAGCGACACGAGAGCGTAACCCTCGTCAGCCTGAGTGACCGCTTCTGCCGATTGGCCCTCGCTGCCGGTACGTATGGCTCTAGGAAAGGCATGACCCGGGCTCTAGAGAATTGTAGCCGTCTATGGGCAGGGGCTTCACGCGGTCCCAGGGGGAGCGCTGCCTGGGGTCTCTGGTACGCGAGAGAGCTCTCGACTAGGAGGGCGGGCATGCAAAGTGGCTATCCAACTCTGTCTTTGAAAGAGCGGGACCTGCGGTGGGAGCGCGTTAGGGAGCTCATGGAGGCGAGGGGGCTTGATTGCCTGGTCGTCGCCGGCTTCAAGGGACGAGAGCCTGCCGAAAGCTACTTCAGCAATGAATACTCAGAGGGCGCCGTCGTCTTCCCCGCGGCAGGAGAACCGGTATGCCTTTGCTGGACAAACTCCCGCGTCACGAGGCACCGGGAGAATGTCCTAAGAGGGGAAGCAGCGTGGATAGAAGACGTACGCGAGGGTTCCACGGGGGCGGACATTGTAGCCGCCCTGCGGGAGAAGGGCTACGACCGCGCCAGCATCGGCGTTGTGGGCTTAGAGAGCGGGGAGCCGGGCGAGCCGGAAGGATACATCCCGTACAAGACGTGGTCATACGTTCTCGAGCACGTGCCGGGCGCGAGGTTTGTGGACATCTCGCATGCCTTCGCAGAGTTGGTCCTGGTCAAGAGCGAGGAGGAGCTGACCCTGGTGCGGTACTCCGCCCAGGTCGGCGAGGCGGCCTGTGAAGCGATGCTCAGGACGACGAGGCCGGGAATCGCTGAGAGCGAAATCTACGCAGCGGTGATGAGCGCGATTTTCGTCCACGGCGCCGATGCACGATACCCAACCCTGCTCCTCCACTCTGGGCCGGAGAACCTTAGCTGGGGCCCGCCGATGTGGCTGCACCGAGCGCAGGCGCCTCGGGTCGTGCAACAAGGGGACCTGGTGCAGGCCGAGATATTCCCCTGCTACGGCGGAATGGAGACCCAGCAACAGATGTCCATCGCTACGAAGCCCGTCCACTCTGCGATCAGCGAATGCGCAAGAGTAGCTCGACGCTCATATCAGGCGGGGCTTAAGGCGCTGCGTCCCGGCCAGGCGTTCCGGAAGATCGTCGAGGCTATGGAAGCCCCGATCTTGGAGGCGGGGTGCTGGACGCTCACACCTCTGATCCACAGCATGAACCCTTCAAGCTGGGTGGGCGGCAGTGGAATAGGCGCGGATCAACCGCAGCACGAGCTGCCGGGGCTCAAGAGAACGAGGCGTAGGGTGCAGATTCAGGAGGACGACCTGATCGTCAAGCCGGGGATGGTGTTCGAGCTGGAGCCCAACGCCTGTCGGGGTAAGCACCGAGTCAACGTGGGCGGTACAGTCGTGGTAACGGCTGACGGCGCGGAGGAGCTTAACAAGCTGGCCACTGAAATGCGAATAACGTAGCTGCAGCCTATCGCCCAACCGCCAGCCGCCAGCGGCGAAAGCGAAGATTCATGACCTCACCTCGGCGCCGACCCAGGCCCCCGTAGGCGACCTGCCCTGCAGCTCAGCAGCCGGCGGCTAGAACGCGCCGCCGTGACGGTACGCTTCCACGTCCTCTGCCGACATCTCCAGCCAGTCGGCCAGCACCTGCGTGGTGTGCTCGCCCAGCAGCGGTGGCGGGTTTTCCACGACGCCAGGCGTGTCTGAGAGCTTTATGGGCGTTCCCGTGACGCGAATCCGCCCCGCCCGCGGGTGGTCGAGAGCGACCACCATCTCCCTCGCCTGAATCTGGGGGCTATCACAGACCTCCTGCACGGAGCGGACGAGCCCGCAAGGGACGCCGTGAGCGCGCAGAGTCTCGACCCACTCCCGGGCGGTCTTCCGGAGGAGAAGTGGCTCGATCAGCGCGTTCAGCTCGAGGCGATGCTCCACTCGGTCGGCGTTGGTGCGAAAGCGGGCGTCCTCGCTCCAGGCGGCCTCGCCCACGGCGCGGCAGAAGCTCCGCCACTGACCGTCGTTGCCGACGCCAAGGTTGAGGTAGGCGTCCTTGCACCGATAGGTCTCGTAGGGCGCAATCGTCGGGTGCTTGTTCCCCATACGGGTCGGGCTCTCGCCGGTGGCGAAGTAGATGCCGGCCTGGTAGGTGAGCAGCGCCACCTGGCAATCGAGCAGGCTGATGTCGAGGTGCTGGCCGCGTCCCGTTTTCTCCCGGGCGAGCAGGGCGAGGAGGATGCCCTGAAAGGCCGTCATGCCGGCGATGATGTCTGCCTGGGAGACGCCGACCTTGTAAGGCGGGCCGTCAGGATCGCCTGTCAGGCTCGCGACGCCCCCTTCGCCCTGGATCATCAGGTCGTAGGCCGGCAGGCTGGCGTCCGGGCCGGAGTGGCCGTAGCCGGTGATCGAGCAGAAGATGAGCCGGGGGTTGAGGCGCCGCGCCTCCTCATAGCCGAGCCCGAACTCCTCCATCTTGCCCGGCAGGAAGTTCTCCACCAGCACGTCCGCCGTCTCCATCAATCGGCGGGCGAGCAGGAGTGCGCCCTCGTTCTGGAGGTTCAAGGTGAGGCTGCGCTTGCTGCGATTGATGCTCAGGAAGTAGACGCTCTCGCCGCCCAGGAAGGGCGGGCCGAGGGCGCGCGTCTCGTCCCCAGTCCCGGGGCGCTCGACCTTGACCACGTCGGCGCCCATGTCGGCCATCAGCATGGTGCAGTAGGGTCCGGCAAGAAACCGCGACAGGTCGAGCACCTTGACCCCGTCTAGCGGCCTTGGCATGCTCGCCCCCTCCCGGTCAGCGGCAGCGTGGCCGTGGTGGCCTCAGGGGCGCCACTGGCGCAAGAACTCCCGCGTCTCGCCCACGACGTCCTCCGTGACGGGGACGTAAGGGATGTCAAGGCGGGTCGCCCCCGCCTCGACGTAGGGCTGAAGGCGGTCTCGGGCTTCCTCTACCGAGGTCGCGGCGATCAGGGGCAGCCCCTCGAGCATCGAGTCGGGCACGGCGGCGAGGGCGGCGCGGAAGCCGCCCTGCTTGTAAGCCTCGACTATCGTCGCCGATTCCTCACCGAAACCCATGGCGACCAGCATGTCGCGGTAGTAGTCGGCCAGGTTGTAGAAGGTGAGCACCTGCTTCAGCCGGCTCCTCGCCTGCTCCCTGTCCTTGTGCACGCTGCAGCGCACCTTGATGACGTACTCCAGCTCGGCAGGATCGCGCCCCGCCGACTCCGCTCCCTTGCGCACGCGGCCGACGATCTCTCTGATCTTCGTGGGGTTCGCCAGGTTGACGATGACTCCGTCCGCGAGCCGCCCCGCCTGGCGCGTCATCTGGTCGCCCAGGCCGGCAAAGTAGATCGGAACGCGCGGGAAGCTGGGCCGCCAGGAGAGGCGAAAGCCGTGCACGGCCTGGGTCTCCCCGTCGTACTCGACCCGCTCACCGCTGGCGACGAGGCGCACGACCTCCGCGTACTCTCGGATGCGCCTGATCGGCCGGTCGAAGGCGCCGCCGTGCCAGGAAGCGATGTTCGTATTGGCCACGCCGAGGCCCAGGATAACGCGTCCTCCGGACAGATCCTGCAGCGTCGCGGCCTGGATGCCCAGCGTGACCGGGCTGCGGCCGAAGACGTGGTAGATCGCCGTGCCCAGCTTGATGCTCTTCGTCTCCGCCGCCATGGCCGAAAGGAGCACGATGGGGTCGGTGCTGTTCGACTCGCCCTTCCAGACGGCGCCAAAGCCCGCGTCTTCCGCCACCTTCGCCAGCTCGACGGTGGCGGCGGCCGGATAGAAGGCGCCGGAGTTGAACTCAACGTCGTACTCGACCATCGCTCCCTCCCGTCGGGCGTCCGCGCCCCGTTAATCGTCGAGCCACAGCAGCTTCGCCGGGTTATCGCGGATCATCGTCCGAACCTCGTCCGGCTTGACGCCGAAGCCAAGAAGGGCGCGGAGAAAGATGCGCATGCCGTCTATCGAGTTCACGTGCATGAGCTGGCCGAAGTCGCTGCCGATGACGCAGCGCTCAGGGCCGATCTCCCTGATGGTTCGGACGGTCTCCATTGGGTCGGCGACCGGCTGGTAGAGGCTGGGGATCATCGGCTGGCAGTAGGTGCCCACGTAGACGCCGAGGTCGGCGAGCCGCTTCATCTCGTCCAGCAGCAGCTTGTTCAGCTCCAGAAGGGGGTGGTCGAGCACGGCGCGGCAGCCGATCTCCTTCGCCGCGCGCGCCAGCGGCAGGAGCTCCGGGAAGTCGGTGTGGCCGAAGCCGACGCCGACCCTGTTCTCGGCCGCCAGCTCCATTATTCGCAGGACCTCCGGCAGCACCCGGCCGCTGGCCTCGTCGACGAGCCGGACGCCCTCGTGGTCGGGCTGCCCGGCGCCCCGCCAGTATCCCTTGGACGTGAAGGTGGGGAACCAGACCATCTTCATCTGCGGATACTGCATGGCGATGCGGACGGCCTCTGGGTCCATGCCGTGGCAGGTGCCGATGCCTCCGTAGACCTCTACGCGCTGCGCCAACTCGCCAGCCGCGACGAGCTTGTCGATATAGCGCTGCGTCAGGTAGGCGGCGTTGGCGCTCAGGTTGTAGTGGTCTTTGAAGGCCACGGCGCGCATCTTCGCCCGCGCCGCGTCAACGGCGACCTCGATCATGTCCTGCGCCCGCGACACGAAATCCGGGTAGGCGTGGATGTGGTGGTCGATGGCCCCTTCCAGGAGCTCATCCTCGACGCCAGGTTGGAGCTTCGTTATCTCCGGGTTGTCCTTGAGCATCTGGTAAAAGTAGTCTTTGGCGTTGAGCTGGCGCACGCGATCGGCGCTGAGCGTGCGACCGACCATGATCTGCTCGGTTTCAGGGCCCGCGTGAAATTCCGACATTCGGGCGCTCCTTGGTTGATCCGCGGGGATAAGCAGAATAAGATTCTGGTAAGCAGAATATCCGTCGGCTAGCTTGCGGTCAACCATCGGGAGGCCCGCCTCGGAGCACAGCCATGAACGACGCCGCCAACGAAGCCCGAAACGCCATCCGCCGCTCGATCCGCGAGGTCTGCGGGCGCTTCCCTGACCAGTATTGGCGCGAGCTTGACCGCGGCGGCGCCTACCCGGACGAGCTCGTCCGGACCCTCACGGAGCTCGGCTATCTAAGCATCCTCATCCCGGAGGAGTACGGCGGCGGCGGGCTGGGCCTCGCCGAGGCCTGCATCGTCCTCGAGGAGATCAACCGCTCAGGCGGCAACGGCACGGCCTGCCACGCTCAGATGTACACGATGGCGCCGCTCCTGCGCCACGGCAGCGAGGACCTGAAGCGCCGCTACCTCCCAGACATCGCCGCCGGCAAGCTGCGGCTCCAGGCCTTCGGCCTGACCGAGCCCGACGCCGGCTCCGATTCCACCCACATCAAGACCAGCGCCGTGCGCCGCGACGACCGCTACGTCATCAGCGGCCAGAAGGTCTTCATCTCCCGCGTCCGCCAGTCCGACCTCATGGTCCTCGTCGCCCGCACGACGCCCCTGGAGGAGGTGGAGCGGCGGACGGATGGCATCTCCCTCTTCCTCGTCGACCTGCGCACGGCCGGCAAGGGCCTGGAGGTGCGCCCGCTGGAGATGATGATCAACCACCACACCAACATGCTCTTCTTCGACGAGCTGGAGGTGCCGGCCGTCAACCTCATCGGCACGGAGGGAGCGGGCTTCCGTCACCTCCTGGACGGCCTCAACGCCGAGCGCATCCTCGTCGCCTCGGAGGCGATCGGCGACGGGCGCTGGTTCGTCGAGCGGGGAGCGCGGTACGCCTCCGAGAGGGAGGTCTTCGGGCGCAAGATCGGCGCCAATCAGGGCGTTCAGTTCCCCATCGCCCAGGCCCACGCCCACGTCGAGGCCGCGAGCCTGATGCGCGACAAGGCGGCGGCGCTGTTCGACGCCGGCGAGAGCTGCGGCGCCGAGGCGAACACCGCCAAGCTGCTGGCCTCGCAGGCCTCCTGGGCGGCGGCCAACGCCTGCCTCGCCGCCCATGGCGGCTACGGCTTCGCCGTCGAGTACGACGTCGAGCGCAAGTTCCGCGAGACGAAGCTCTTCGAGACGGCGCCGGTGAGCAACAACCTGATCCTCGCCTACATCGGCCAGCACGTCCTCGGCATGCCGAGGAGCTACTGAGGGCAGGGCATAGGAGGAAGGGCGATGGCTGGATTTCTGCGTTCCTGGATGTTCGTGCCGGGGAACCGACAGCGGTTCCTCGACAAGGCCTACGGCCTCGACGTCGACGCGATCCTTCTCGATCTGGAGGACGGCGTCCTGCCCCCCGAGAAGCCGGCGGCGCGCGAGCTCCTGGCTCAGTACCTCCAGCGGCCGCCGGGCGGCCCCCTTCGCTTCGTGCGGATCAACGCCGTCGGCAGCGGCTGGTTCGACGAGGACATGAAGGCGGTTCTGCGGCCCGGCATCCAGGGAGTGTGCGTCCCGAAGGTGGAGAACGCCAGCGACCTGCTGACCGTGGAGGCGTTGGTGGACGGCCTGGAGCGCCGGGAAGGGCTGCCCGCCGGCGAGATCCGCTTCGTCGTCGCCATCGAGAGCGCCCGCGGCCTGATACGCGCCCCCGAGATCGCCGCCGCCTCACCCCGCGTTCAGGCGCTCATGCTCGGCGGCGAGGACTTCGCCCTCGACCTTGGCCTCAGCACGCAGCGGGAGAAGGAGGCGCGAGAGCTGATCTACGTCCGCTCTGCCCTCGTCGTCGCCGCGAAGTCGGCGCGCGTCCTGGCCATCGACGGCGTCTTCGCCGACCTCGACGACGAAGAGGGCTTCGAGCAGGACACGCTGCAGGCCCGCCGCCTGGGCTTCGACGGCAAGTCGCTCTTTCACCCGAAGCAGATCGAGAGGATCAACGCCGTGTTCTCGCCGAGCGAAGCGGAGATCGAGTACGCCCGGCGCGTCGTCGGCGCCTACGAGGAGGCTGTCGCCCGCGGCGACGGCTCGGTCGCGCTGGGCGGCCAGCTCGTCGACCTGCCCATCGTCCGCCGGGCGCAGCGCACCCTGGAGCTGGCGGGTTAGAGCCTGTCCTGAGCTTGTCGAAGGGAAGGAGGTTGAGCGTGGGAACCGTGAAGCCTGGTTGGGAAGGGCGATTCCTGGAGGACTTTCAGGTCGGCGACATCTACCGCTGCCGCTACGGCCGCACGGTCACGGAGGCCGACAACATCCAGTTCACCCTTCTCACGAACAACGCTAATCAGCTTCACTTCAATCGAGATTATGGCGAGAAGACCGAGTTCGGCAGCTGCCTCGTGAACAGCGCCCTCACGCTCTCTATCGTCGCCGGCATGAGCGTGCCGGACGTGAGCGAGAACGGCTTCGCGCTGGGCTGGGACTACATCAAGCTGCCAAACCCGGTCCGGCCCGGCGACACGCTGTACTCGGAGAGCGAGGTCGTGGAAGTAAGGGAGTCGAAGTCGCGGCCGGAGCAGGGCATCGTCAAAGTGCAGACGCGCGGCTACAACCAGCGGGGCGAGCTCGTCATCGAGTTCGAGCGCAGCGTCATGGTCTGGAAACGCGCCGCCGCCCCAAGCCGCGGCATCTTCCCTGTGCCCTAGCGTCGCGATGCCCGGGGAAGCGCTGAGACAGCCTCTGCCGATGCCCAAGGGACGCCTGTCTTCCACCGAAACGCGACCGCGAAAGCCTCGCTACCCCATCGAGTCGGTGGACAACGCCCTACGGCTCCTGCTCGCGTTTCAGGACCGGAAGGAGATCGGCGTCACGGAGGCGAGCCAGCTGCTCGGCGTCGCCCCGTCGACGGCGCACCGGCTCCTGCGCATGCTCCAGTACCGCAGCCTGGTGGAGCAGGACTCCGCCAGAGGGACCTATCTGCCTGGCCCCGCGCTCCTCGAGGTCGGCCTTGCCGTGGTCAAGGGGCTGGACATCCGCGCCCGCGCCCGGCCCGCCCTGGAGCGGATCGTCAGTGAGACAGAGGAGACGGCCCAGCTGGCCTTCCTGCAGGGGTGCGACATCCTGTTTCTCGACTGTGTCGAAAGCCCGAAGGCCCTGCGCGCCGGCTCGCGCGTCGGCGTGACCCTGCCGGCCGAATGCACAGCCGCCGGCAAAGCGATGCTCGCCCTCCTCTCGCGCGAGCAGCTGCGCTCACTCTATCCCGATGGCCGCCTGCGGACGCTCACCGATCACTCTCTTCGGACGCTGGAGCAGCTGGAGCGCGACCTGGAGCTGACACGCCGGCGCGGCTACGCCGTGAATGACGTCGAGAGCGAGCCGGGCCTGAGGGCTGTGGCCGTCGTGCTCGGCGGCGAGTCACCGCAACGTTCGGCGGCGATCACCCTTGCCGGCCCGGTGGAGCGGTTGCCGGAGGAACGGATCCCAGGGCTGGCGAAGGCAATCCTCGCCGCCATCGCTTCCGTCCTGACGGCGAGCCTCGCCTGATCCCGCCCGCTCAGGGCGCGTCCGTGTAGTGCCGGCCCGGGTCCAGCACCTCCCGGATCAGCCGCAGATCAGCCTCCGTGGGCGGCAGCGTCACGGGCACCTCGGCCGGGAAGCTCAGTTCGCAGCCCGTCTCCTCGACCAGCTCTTGTTTGGTCACCCCGGCGTGGATGGAGACGACTGACAGCTGACCGCCGCCCGGCTCGAAGCTCAGCACCGCCTTGTCGGTGACGAGGCGGTGCGGGCCGCCCCCGGGCAGCAGGCGGCCCTCAGGACCGACGTGGCCCGGGCTGGTCAGGAAGCGCACGCGCTCGACGATCTTCTGGCGCCCGTGGCGGCAGACGATGATCACCCTTCTGGCGTGCGAGGCGATGTCGTTCCCACCACCGCTGCCGCCGAAGCGGCGCGGCTTCCCTTCGGGGGTCAGCACCTCGGTGGAGTTCACGTTGCCGTAGCGGTCGACCTCCAGCGCACCGAGGAAGCCGACGTCCACGCGTCCGCGCTGGAGCAGCGTGCCCATGACATCGAGCGTGCCCCGGAAGCTGACTGCTCCCCGCCAGAGACGCGGGTCGGCGCTGCCGACGTTGGGCTCGCCGCCCGGCAGAGGGTCGATGACGCCGATCTCGAACAGGCAGACGATGCTCGGGGCGTAGAGCAGCTTCGCCAGGTCGGCAGCCAGGTTAGGGATGCCGTGCCCGACCATCACTACCTCGCCGTCGCGGATCTCCCGTGCCGCTGCCACCACCATGAGCTCGGACGGGCTGTAGGCGAGGGCCGCTCGCGCTGCTGCAGGCGTCGTCTTCTCAGCCATAGGTCAGCATCGACTCGCGGCGTCTCGTTCCCAGACCCTTAGCGACGTACTGATCGTGGTCCTGCGTGCCAAGCACGTACTCATCGAGGTACGCCGCAAAGCCGTCCGGCGTCCGCGCGTGGGCGGCGTAGAGGCGGATGTGGTTCGCGTCGTAGTCGTGCACGCGGTAGAGGGCCGTCGGATACGCCGCCCAAGGGACGTGCACCACGGCCGCCGCGTTGGCCGCCCAGTGGACGGCGTCCGGCACCTGCCGCAGTAGGTCAGTCTCCACGAGGCTGTGGGCGAGGACGATGGCCCCCGCCGCCGCCGCTACCATCTCGTGGTTGTCCCACGTTGCGCCTTGAATGACGTAGTTGCCTTGGTCGTCCGCCTGCTGGACGCAGACGATCGCGAAGTCCGGCTGCAAGGCGCGCAAGAGCACCACGGGCTCGGCCGTGAAGGGACACTGCGCGCTCCTGACGGCGTCCGGCGCCGCCGCCTCGAGGCTGCGCAGGACATCGGACTGGAGCAGCGACTTCGTGGGGATAAAGGGTATGCCAAGGCCGCCGGCGAGGTAGCGCAGGGTCATCGTCAGCGTGGAGTAGGACTCCCAGCGAATCGCGCCGCTCTCCACGGCGCGACCGATGCACGCGACCTGTCCGAACCGATCCAGCGACCCCCCGCCGTAGACCAGCCGCTCGACGCACCCGGCGCCGACGAGAAGGTCGGTCTCCATCCCCACGATCGTCTGAGTGACGGTGAGGCCGCGCCGCCCCTGGCGGATGAGCTCGTTGACGAAGGCGATCGCGTTGCGGGCGATGGCAAAGCCGCCGAGGGCAACCACAGCGTCGTCGGGCACGAGCGCCGCGGCTTCTTTGAGTGTAACCAGCCGCGATGAAGTCATGGGTAGTCCAGCAGGCATACATTAGCAGAAGGCCATTCTGTGGTACAGAACGGCAGGGGCGGACGGCACCGCTGCAGCGTTCGGGCTGGGACAGCGTGGGGCGCGATCTTCGCCGAGGTCGTGGTCAGGGTAACAGAACCGTTATTCGTGGCTCCCCGGCGAGGTGTCCGGGCATCAGCATTGCACCCACCCGCGAACCGGTGAGCCGTTCGCCGTGCCGGCGCTCGCAGCAGCGTCGTGAGGGACCGGCGGTCCAGCGAAGGAAAGATGACCTAGGCTGCCTGGCCTGCCTCTCCCTGCGGGCCCCTAGGAGGCGTTGGCCGCCAAGCTGGGGCCGTTGGTCTGGCCGAGAGCGCCCATATGGCACTGAAGCCCCGCTGGGCTTCGTGCCAGCCTTGAGGCGGAAGAGAGAGGCGATCAGGGCTGGAGCAGGAAGCGCAGGCCAAGGTCATAGTCACAGGACGGAGCGTCCTGGAGCTGCGGCGGACGCGCCGCGCCCTGAGGCGCGCCCTGCCAGGGGCGCGCGTGGTCGGCTCGGGCTTCACGAGCGTCTTCGTCGTCGAGACCGACGGCGACCCGCTGGCCGCCGCAGAGCGCCTGCCGCGGGAGTGCGCGGACAGCATCGGCCACGCCACCGCCGTCGTAGCCGAGGTGGTCAGCGAGCCCCAGCGCCTGCGAGAGGCGGCGGTGCGAGTCGGCCTAGAGCGCGTCGGCGCGGACGAAAGCTTCTGCTTCCGCCTGCGCAAGCGCGGCGTCCACCTGCTGGAGGCGCCTACGCCGCAGCTCGAGGTCGAGATCGGCAGCGCCATCTGGCTCGCGCTGCAGGAGCGGGACGGCAAGCCGCCCAAGGTCGATCTCAGGGATCCGGACGTCCTTGTCCTGGCCGAGGTGCTGGGGCCCACCACGGCCGTCGGCGTCGTGCGAAAGGCCTGGAGAGCGCCTGGGCCCAAAGCTGGGGAGGCAGGCGAGACGCCGACGCCGCGCGGCCAGGATGGGCAATAACGCGCGTCATCCTGCACGCCGACCTGGACGCCTACCTCGCTGCCGTTGAGCAGGAAGATAACCCCGGCCTGCGCGGCCGGCCGGTGCTGGTGGGGCGGCCCGCTGCGCTCACCAACGGAGCGCGATGGCGCCTTCGGCCGCTAGCTCCGCGCCGGTGTTCAGATCTCTGCCTTCCCGAACCAAGACACCGCGCAGCCATTCGGCGTCCTCGATCGGGGCGCGCTCGAGCCGCAGGCGCCGGCTGCGAAAGGGCACCATCTCCAGGCGGGCCAGCCGCCGCGTGCCGGGGTCGAGGCGGGCGAAGTAGGCCAGCACGAGGTCGGGGTGGAACTCCTCGTGGCCGCCAATCCCCTCGTAGTCGTTGATGAAGTCGCCGCAGCCGTAGAGGATCAGCCTCCCGTGGTAGACCTCTATGCCCTTGACATGGTGGGAGGAATGGCCGTGCAGGATGTCGACCGGCCCGGAGTCGACGAGGCGATGCGCGAAGGTTCGCTGCGCCGGCGAAATCTGGTAGCCCCAGTTCTCTCCCCAGTGAACGGAAGCGACGACCACGTCGCCCGAGCGCCTGCGCTTGCGTATCTGGTCGGCGATGCGGGCGGCGGTGCGGTCCGACAGGTCGGGCAGGAGCTGGACGCCGGGCCTGCTCTTCGTGGCGGCCCAGTCGAACGGGATGCCGCTGGTAGGCGAGCCGAAGGCGAAGACGAGGACCCTGCCCCGCCCCGGCTTCTCGATGAAGGCGGGACGCGCCGCCTCCTTCAGCGTGCGGCCGGCGCCGGCGGTCGCGATGCCAGCGCCGCGCAAGGAGTCGAGCGTTTGGACGAGGCCGGCGGCGCCCCAGTCAAGCGCGTGGTTGTTGGCGAGGGCGCAGCAATCGATGCCCGCCGCCAAGAGGCAGGGGACGTTGGCCGGATGCATGCGATAGTTGATGCCCTTCGGGAGCGGCTCCTGGCTCGTCGTGACGGCCGTTTCGAGGTTAACGAGGCGGACATCGGGCGACCGCGCCTCGATCTCGGCCAGGGCGTCGCCCCAGACGTAGGCGAAGTCCACCGGCCGGGGGATGGGCCCGCTGGCCTGCTCCGCCAGCTCGACGTACGCCGCGGCCGAGGTCATGAACGGCTCGTAGATCGTCGGCTCCGAAGGGTGCTGCAGGATCTGGTCGATCCCTCGTCCCGTCATCACGTCGCCGCAGAGGAAGAGGTTCACTCGCTCACCGGCCACGACTCTTGTTTACAGCGCCAGCGGCTGCGAACGCTAGCTTCTTCGGCAGGCAGGCTAGCGGCTTCGACTGTTCAGGTTGCTTCCGAGACCGCCTCCTGGCTCACCGCAAGGCGGGCGGACGCCGACTCGCGTATCTCATCCGGAAGATCGATCTTGTCGACCGCCGCCTCGGTCTTCGCATCGAAGATGTGGAGACGGTCGACGTCGAGCCAGACCTCGATCTCCTGCCCCGCCCTGGCGCGCGTCCGTGGGTCGACGCGGGCGAGCAGCCTGTGGGTGTCGACGACGAGGTGCAGCAGCGTCTCGTTTCCCAGCATCTCCGTGACGTCGACGCGGGCGCGGACCGGGAAGCCGCGGACGTGAGCCGGCATGAAGCCGGCGCTGTGAATGTCCTCAGGGCGGATACCGATCGTCACGTCCAGGCCGGCGTGGGGGAACAGGCGCTTCGACCTCTCCGGCGGCAGCCTGATCTGCAGCGAAGCCGCGTCCAGCGTCATCTCCTCTGCCGTGCCTCTGAGCGTTCCGGGTACGAAGTTCATGGCGGGGCTGCCGATGAAGCCGGCCACGAAGAGGTTGTCCGGCTGGAAGTACAGCTCCTCGGGCGTGCCCACCTGGTGGAGCAGACCGTCCTTCAGCACTGCGATGCGCGTGGCCATCGTCATCGCTTCCACCTGATCGTGCGTTACGTAGATGAAGGTAGTCCCCAGGCGCTGGTGCAGCTTGCTGAGCTCGGTTCGAGTCTGAACGCGCAGCTTCGCGTCAAGGTTCGAGAGCGGCTCGTCGAACAAGAATACCTGCGGCTCGCGGACGATGGCGCGCCCCAGGGCGACGCGCTGGCGCTGGCCGCCGGAGAGCTGCGCCGGCTTCCGCTCCAGCAGCTCCTCGATGCCCAGCGCTTCCGCCGCGGCCAGCACGCGGCGGCGCACCTCCTCCTTGGGCGTGCGGTGCATGCGCAGGCCGAAGGCCATGTTCTCGAAGACCGACATATGCGGGTAGAGGGCGTAGGACTGGAAGACCATGGCGATGTCGCGCTCGCGGACAGGCAAGTCGTTTACCAGCCGGTCGCCGATGTAGATGTTGCCCGCCGTGAGCTTCTCCAGCCCGGCGAGGAGCCGGATGACCGTCGACTTGCCGCAGCCGGAGGGCCCGACGAGGACGAGGAACTCACGGTCCTCGATCTCGAGCGACAGGTCCTCCACCGCGACGACGTTGCGGAAGTGCTTGGTGACGTGCTCGTAGACGACCTTCGCCATTGAAGCCCCTCCGGCTAGCGCAGGGCGCCGGCCATCAGGCCGCGGATGAAGAACCGCCCGAGGAAGACGTAGATGAGCAGCGTCGGCAAGGCTGCGATGAGGGCGCCGGCCATCTGCACGTTCCACTCGACAATATAGCTGCCGGCCAGATTGTTCAGGGCCACCGTCACAGGCTGGATCGTCGGGTTGCTGGTCACCGTCGCCGCGAACAGAAAGTCGTTCCAGATGGAGGTGAACTGCCAAATGGCCACGACGACGAAGCCCGGCAGCGAGAGCGGAAAGAGTATCCGCGTATAGATGCCGAAGATGGAGGCGCCGTCGATCCTCGCCGCCTCGACGAGCTCGGTCGGCAGGTTGGTGTAGTAGTTGCGGAAGATCAGGGTCGTGATTGGGATACCGTACACGACGTGGGTGACGACGAGTCCCCAGAGGCTGCCGTAGAGGCCTAGCGGCTGGAGCGTCTTGACGAGGGGGATGAGGATGCTCTGGTAGGGGATGAACATGCCGAAGAGCAGGACGAAGAAGAGCACGTCCGAGCCCGGGAAGCGCCACTTCGTCAGCACGTAGCCGTTAATCGATCCGAGGAGACACGAGACGATCGTCGCCGGGATGACCATCCGGAAGCTGTTCGCCAGGTTGTCGTCCAGCGCGTCGAACGCCTGACGGAAGGGGTCGAATCGGAGGCCGGAGGGCAAATCCCACATCTGCTCCAGGCTCACCTCCGCGAAGCTCTTCAGCCCTGTGACGAGCAGGACGTACACCGGCATGAGGTACAGGAGGGCGGCGGCCACGAGCACGGCGTAGATAGCGACGCGAGTCCAGGGAATGGTCACAGGCGCGCCTCCCTACGCAGGCTCCAGAAGAGATACGGGACCACCAGCAGGCTCACGGTCAGGAGCATGACAATGGAGATGGCGGCCCCGCGCGCGAAGTGGTTGCCCTGGAACGTGGTCTCGAACATGAAGAGCGCCGGCACGTCCGTGGCGAAGCCGGGCCCGCGCTGGGTCATGGAGACGACGAGGTCGAAGATCTTCAGCGACTGGTGGCCCAAGATGATCATCGCGCTGAGGGTGACGGGCCGCAGCAGCGGCAGCGCGACGTGGCGCAGCACCTGCAGCTCGCTGGCGCCGTCTGCCCGAGCCGCCTCTTTCAGCTCCTCCGGGATGGCGCGCAGGCCGGCGAGGTACAGCACCATGACGAAGCCGGACATCTGCCAGGTGGCGGCGATGACGACGGAGAACAACGCCAAAGGGATGCCGAAGTTCGCGTCGGCCAAGAAGCCGGCCCCGAGCCAGTCCAACGCCTCGCCCAGCCGCGAGGTGGGATGGATGTAGGCGACGGTCGGGTCCGTGTACCAGCCGTAGCCCAGCCCGCCGGCGCCGAGCTTGTCGGCGAGGAGGTTGACGCCCGCTCGCGGCGCCAGTAGCCAACGCCACGCCACGCCTGTAACGATGAATGACACTGCCATCGGGAAGAGGTAGATGCTCCGGAACACGCCTTCGCCCTTGATCTGGCGATCGAGAAGGGACGCGAGGACGAAGCCGACGACCAGGCATGCCAGCACGAAGAACACGGTGAAGACGACCGTGTTCCGAATATCGATCTGGAAGCGGAAGTTATCGAAGAGGTTGCGGAAGTTGTCCAGGCCAACGAAGCTGTAGTCCGGCCTGACCGTGTCCCACTTGCTGACCGAGACCAGCGCGCTCCAGCCGATGAAGCCGTAGACGAAGACGACGACGGCAACCACGGACGGGACGATGAGCCCGACAGCGATCACCTGGTCGCTCGTAAGTGCGCGGGCGAGGCGGGCAGCCTGAAGCCGGAGCGGCCAGCGCTGCGTTCTCACGCTGCCGGCTGCTCCGGCTCTCTTCATCTGCCGCGGCGCTCTACTTGCAGACGCCCGCGTTCACGCAGGCTTGGGCGAGCCTGCCCTGGAACGTGGCGACGTTCGGATCGGTCACGAAGGCGGTCACCGCGTCGTTGATCTCCTCCACCCAGCCCTGCTTGGCAGCGGCGCCGTGGGCCAGGCTGGGGACGATCTTGTCCTTCTTCCAGTCCGCCATCGCCGACTTCAGGTAGTCGTCGAAGAGGGCCTCGTTGCAGTCGGTGCGGGCGCAGATGGAGCCCTTCTTCGGGTTGAAGGCCTCCTGTCCCGCCTTTGAGCCGGCGACCTTGAGCCAGCAGACGACGGCTGCGCGGTTCTTAGCCTCCTTCGGCAGGCCGAAGGTGTCAGAGAGCGCGTCGTAGATGCCGGCCGTGCCCGGCGTGGGTGCCCAGCCGGAGTCCTGGAAGTTCTTGGCGACGTTGTCGCCGTGGGCCCAGTCGCCCATGACCGTCATCGCCGCTTTGCCGTCGATGACCAGCTGGTTGGCCTGGTCCCAGGAAAGCGCGCTGTGGTCGCTGTTGACGTAGGAGAGAATCCGCTTGAAGTTCTCCAGCGCCTGGGTTACCTGCGCGCTCTTCCAGTCGGTCGCTCCGGTCCAGAGGCCATTGTAGCCCTCCGCGCCCAGCGAGCCGATGAGAACCGTCTCCATCAGGTGGGTGGACGTCCAGATGCCGTTGTCGCCCAGGGCTAGCGGCGTGATGCCCTTCGCCTTGAGCGCGTCAGCCACCTGGAAGAACTCCGCGAACGTGGTCGGCACCTTCAGGTTGTTCTGTTCGAAGACCTTCTTGTTGTACCAGAGCACGTTGGCGCGGTGGATGTTCACCGGCACCGAGTACGGCTTCCCCTGGTAGGAAACGATGTCCAGGACGCCCTTGGGGAAGACGTTGGACCAGCCTTCCTGGGCGAAGAGGGCATCCAGCGGCTCCATGTAGCCCGTGGTTACCCAGGTGTCCGTAAGCTCGTGGCCCATGTGCACCTGGAACGACCCGGGCGCGTCGCCGCCGAGCATGCGAGTGGTAAGGACCTGGCGCGCGTTGAAGCCCGCGCCGCCGGCGACGGTTGCGTTGATGATCTTGACGTTACCTGGACAGGCCTTAGGGTAGAGGTCGAAGAGCGCCTGGAGGCCGGCTGCCTCGCCACCCGTGGTCCACCAACTGAAGATTTCGAGCTCGCCGGCTAGGGCGCCGGGCGTCGGCGTTTTCTCCTCCTTCTCTTCCGCGCCGCCGCAGGCGGCGATAAGGGCCGTCGCTGCCAGGGCAGCCACAGCCAGAAGCCAGATCGATCTCCGGCTCAGCATTGGTCACCTCTCCTCCCCGGGGGTTTCTGCTAGCTGCAAACCCTCACTTTCAGCTTATGGGCTCGGGGGGTTGGTGTTCAGAGTCAAACAGCCGATCTTGGGCTAGCCGGTCGGCCTAAAACGAGACTAGGCTGGTCAGACCGTGGGTGGTGGTTCGGGCTCAGGAGTCAGTGGTTGTCCCTGCCCAGTTCGCCCGGCGGCGCGGGCCTAACACCGCCGAAGCGGCGCAGCCGGCCTCAGTAGAGCTGAGTTTTGTCGCTCAGCTGAGACCCTGAGTCAGCCGCGAACCCTAGCGGGTCGATCCTTCCTCGGAGGGACTTCACTGTGCCGACCGAGCTCAGGAGTCGTGGCTCCCCGCAGCGGGGCAAGACCCGAACTCTTGGCGTTTAGTGTCCTTGCCGCCGCTGACCGTCGCAAGCGGCCGAGCCGATGGCAGGCGATGATCCAGGCGGGAGCGCGGGCCTAAGACACAGCGGTGGCTTCGAACTCGATCAGGAGCTCGGGATAACCTAGGCGGGTGATGCCCAGTAGAGTAGCGGTAGGCCGGCAGCCGGACTCCGCTAACCTGCGGCCCCACGCTTCCACGCCTTCCGCCATAAAGCGGTCAACGTCTGTCGTGTAGATGTCCATTCGCACCACGTCCGCGAGCTTGTAGCCGGCCTGTTTCAAGACCGCCTCAAGGTTGTCAAGGGCCTGCGTGGTCTGGGCCCTCATGTCCCCGGTGTGGATCGGTACGCCGTCTCCAGCCTGGGACGCCTGGCCGGAGCAGATCAGGGTCCGCTGAGCGCCCGTGACCTCGATCGCCTGGACGAACCCGAACTCGTCCTGCCACTTCCATGGGTTTATGACTTTTCGCTCCATGGCTCCTCCTTCCTCGACTCATGTCCGCAATTGTGATACGGTCAACCAGAACAATGACTGGAATGGCATTCTAGTGAATATCCCGTCGCAGTGTCAAGCCCTATGAGCCGTTACAAGTCAGAAAGACGGCAGTTGCAGGCCCAGCTTACCCAGCGCGACATCGTGCAAGCCGCCCGCCGTTTGTTCGCTAGGAACGGCTACTCGCGGACCTCAATGAAAGCAATCGCTCGCGAGGCAGGGGTCGTTGTCCAGACCATCTACTCCAGCGTGGGCTCCAAGCGAGAGCTACTGCGCAGGATGAACGATCTCATCGATGAAGAGGGCGGGGTGGCGGAGCTTGAGGAGCGAATGGCGGCCGCAGAAGAGCCACGTGAGGTGTTGCGCCTCTGCGTGCAGCTAACCAGGCAGATCGCGGAGAGATGCGGGGACATCATCGCCGCCGTCGACTCGGCAGCCCGAGCGGAACCAGAGATGGCAGAGATCTCGGAGGAGGGGCGCCGCAGGCACCGCGAAGCGACGAGGGGTGTGGCCGAAGCGCTTGCCCGCGCCGGGGCGTTGCCTGGTGGCATGTCCGTGGAACGAGCCGCCCAACTCCTGGCAGTGCTTACCTACAATGAAGCGTATTTTCAGCTAACGCGTAATCACGGCATGTCGTTCGACGCCGCAGAGGAGTGGGTCCTCTCGGCGCTGCAAACGCTCCTCTTTGCCCAGTGAGAGAACTGCGAGGTGGTTAGCATGCGCACGAGCCATCATCCATCGTGGAGGGCAGAACATATGTTTGTCTGGCTCCCCGGCGAGGACTCGAACCTCGAACCTAGCGGTTAACAGCCGCCCGCTCTACCGATTGAGCTACCGGGGAACGCTGCAACGAGTCTACACGAAAGCCGTAGAGCGAAGCTTGCGTCTCAAGTCTTGATTCGCCCTACCGCGCTTAAGCTGGCGCTCTCGTCGCCACGCATCCGCACGCGTCGCGAAGATCTCCTGATGGACAAGCCTCCACGGGCCCCGCTCCCTCGTCCATCGCACTAGACCGCTGTCGTGCTCGCTGAGACGCCTGTCCAGGTCTGCGGTCTGGCCTATGTAGAGGCGACCCTCAACATTACTCAGGACGTAAACGGTGAACACATTTGGACCTAGCGGTTAATCCTTCCCGGGAAGGACCCGCTCTACCGATTGAGCTACCGGGGAACGCCAGATCAGTCTACACAAAGACATGGCTGCCGGGCCAGGATTCGAACCTGGACGCGAAGCTCCAAAGGCTCCTGTGCTACCGTTACACTACCCGGCAAAGCTTCGGATGAAGCAGATCGATTATAGCTCCCGGGGAGGACTGCATGGCTTACGACGAGTCGCTGGCCGGCCGCATCCGCAGCCTCCTGGGCGAGAGGCCGGACCTGACGGAGCGAAAGATGTTCGGCGGCCTCGCTTTCATGAGCGGCGGCAACATGTTCTGCGGCGTCGTCGGCTCCGAGCTGATGGTGCGCACCGGCAAGGAAGCATTCCAGGAGTCGCTGCTCAAGCCCGGCGCCCGTCCCATGGACTTCACGGGCCGCCCGATGACCGGCATGCTCTTCGTCGGCAGCCCCGGCATCGATGGTGATGACAACCTCAGGAGCTGGGTCGAGCAGGCGTACGGCTACGCCCGCACCCTGCCCGCCAAGGGCCCCGCCGCCCGGTCTCGCCGCCGCCGCGGCCGCGGCTGAGCCGACACGCGAGGGTGATCGAGACTCTGTTCGACATACGGCTCGTCGATGTTGCCTACGGACCGAAAGCATAGTATGCTTAGAACAAGCGTACTCATCTACTGCTAAGATGATTTGACGCTTTGCTCTTAAGCTCGTAGGATTGCGGCGATGCAAAGCTCTCCAATCCTCGGCCGATATGCTCTTCTCCACGGAGACGCTCGCGCACTGCCCTTCAATGACGAATCCGTTCACCTAGTTGTCACGTCGCCACCCTACGGGCCTCTAAAAGAGTATCCGGACCGCGACGGGCAGCTGGGAAACATCGCTTCCTACGATGACTTCCTCGCTGAACTGGACAAGGTTTGGTCGGAATGTCTGCGTGTTCTGGTTCCGGGTGGTCGAGTATGCTGCGTCGTTGGGGACGTCACGCTCTCCCGGCGCAAGGCAAAGCGGCACCAAGTCCTCCCTCTTTCAGCCGACATCATGGTCCGAGCGCGCTCTCGAGGCTTCGATGTACTGACGCCTATCTATTGGTTCAAGGTCGGAAATATCCGCATGGAGGCCAGTCGGAGCTCTCGCTTCCTCGGCAAACCCTATCTCCCTAACGGAGTAATCAAGAACGACCGCGAAACTATTCTTATGCTCCGTAAGCCGGGCTATCGGAAACCGACACCGGAGATGGAGGAACTCAGCCGGATTCAGAAGCAAGACTACTTCCGCTGGTTCTCTCAGCTCTGGACTGACGTACCCGGTGCTAGCACCAAGAATCACCCAGCTCCGTTCCCCCGTGAGATCCCGCGGCGCCTTATCTTAATGTTCTCCTTCATGGGCGACACGGTGCTCGATCCCTTCGTTGGCTCAGGGACGTCCGTCGAAGCAGCTGTCCAGCTTGGCCGGAATGCAGTCGGCGTAGACATCGATGAGTCGTACGTTTCGATGGCTAAGGCGCGCCTGGCTGGAGGCTACCGGCTCACGGGGTTCTACTAGTGTGGCGCTTCCGACCGAATTCCTAGAGCATTTGCGGCTCGAAGGTTACGACCCTCGATCCAATAAACACTCAAACTCCCTTGCCGTAGCCATCGCGCGCGACTTGGCAAGAACGTGTCCGTCTTTGGGGAGAAGGGCACTATCAGGAGAACTGGTCTACGACCTTAACTTTGACCTGCGTGTGAGAACATCAACCTGGAACGTTGACCTAGTGCTGGGAAGGACAGGCGACGCTATTCCTCCAGAGGATCAGTCCATCAGAAAGGGTCGACCAACGACCGTAGAGGTTGCAATCGAGATTAAGTCCATCATGACGCGACACCACAATAACGCAAAGAATCGTAAGCGGGACCTTGAAGCTCATCATGATCATGTTCACCAGTACGATCAGCAAGCTATAGCTGGTGGCGTATTCGTGGTTAATCAAGCTTTGACTTTTCTCGTGCCAAGAAGCGATGAGCGAAATGTCCATGCCACAGACCACCGCAGAGCGGTGGCTCTAGTCGAGCATTGCCTCAACGAGATGCGCAATATCTCTGAGCGCACTGGTTCTTCATCATCCGGTATGGAGGCGAAGTGCTTTATTGTTGTCGAGATGGATAACGAAAACTTGGAATCGACCGCCTACATAGAGCGGGCGCCAGCGCCGCTCGTAGGTGACCCACTGAACTACGACTCGTTCCTGCAGCGAATCTGCGGGTTCTACGAGAGGCGCTACCCTTAGTCCTCTTCCAGCGTGCTCGTGTCGCCCTCCGGCAGGCCGAGCTCCCGCGCCTTCAGCAGGCGGCGCATGATCTTCCCCGACCGCGTCTTCGGCAGGGACGGCACGAAGTCGATCTCGCGCGGCGCCACGCCGGGGCCGAGCTTGTCGCGCGCGAAGCGCAGCAGCTCGCGTCGCAGCTGGTCGGTCGGCTCGTGGCCGTCCTTGAGCGCTACGAACGCCTTGACGATCTCCATCGCCACCGGGTCCGGCTTGCCGATGACGCCCGCCTCCGCCACCGCCGGGTGCTCGATGAGGGCGCTCTCCACCTCGAACGGCCCGACGAGGTGGCCCGC
>Ga0209521_10000173_pt1 | contig 43831 bp, 44 predicted proteins | sample Rifsed19ft4_FD_184016 | JGI IMG/M metagenome (GOLD analysis project Ga0209521, IMG submission 184016) | Soil microbial communities from Rifle, Colorado, USA - sediment 19ft 4 (version 2) | ecosystem: Environmental > Terrestrial > Deep subsurface > Rock core/Sediment | place: Rifle, Colorado...
GGACCCCGCAGGGGTTGTCACCGCGAGCGGGGAGGTTCCCTCCGGAATCGCCGCTGAAATTCTGTCGCGCCTGAAGGGGATGAAGTTTGTCGAGCAGCGGGGAAGCTCCACGACGCTGGTCGGCGATATCTACGCTTCCGCTGTCCGGAGAATTCCGGACGGGCGCCTGGTCGTCGCCGTAAGGACTCTTCCCCCCGGGGAATCCAGGATGATCCGCGAAATCGCGAAAGCCTACGACGAGTACCACCAGGTGCGGCTGCTCGACGATCCCATCCGGGCCAGCTACATTGCCGTTCTGATCCTCATCACCCTGCTCATCGTCTTTGGCGCCTCCTGGATGGGGATCTACCTGGCCCGGCAGATCACCGTCCCGGTCCAGCTGCTGGCCGAAGGGACGGAGAAGGTCGCCGGGGGAGACCTCGACGTCCGCCTCGATTACAGCTCCAGCGACGAATTCGGCCACCTGGTGTCCTCTTTCAACCGGATGACCGCCGATCTCAAGGAGATGAAGCGCGATCTCGAGGAGACCAATCGTTCGCTTTCCACTACCTACGATGAGCTTCGGCGGCGGACCCAGTTCATCGAGGCGATCCTGACCAACATTTCCACGGGTGTCATCGTCATCGACCGGCACAGCCGGATCGCGATGATCAACAAGGTGGCCGAGCGGATGCTGGGGATCAAGACCGAGAAAGTCCTCGGCAAGCCGTACAAGGAGGTGATCCGCGAGGAGCACTTCGAGGCGATTCGCGCCCTCTCCCGGGAGGTCGGGGAAGCGGCGGGCAAGCAGGTGGAGCGGCAGGTCGACCTTGCCGTCGGCGGAAAGAAGATCTCCCTGCGCGTGAGCGTCACCGCACTCCACGACGACTCGGGTGGGTACATGGGGCTGGTGGTGGCCTTCGACGACCTTTCCCAGGCGATGCGCCTCCAGAAGGTGTTGGCGTGGCGCGAGGTGGCGCGCCGGATCGCCCACGAGATCCGGAATCCGCTCACCCCGATCCAGCTTTCCACCGAGCGGATGTCGAAGAAATACGCCGCCGTCCACGAGGGGGACCCGGCTTTCGCGGAGTGCACGCAGACGATCCTCTCGGAGGTGGGCACCCTCAAGCACCTCGTCGAGGAGTTCACCCGGTTCGCGAGGATGCCCGCACCGGTCTACAAGGAAGGGGACCTGACGGAGGAGCTGCGAACGGTCGTCGAGACGTACCGGACCGCCCACCCGGGAATCGTCTGGGAGCTGGAGGGGGAAGACGGCGCCGCCTGGTTCGATCCGTTCCAGATCCGCCGCGCCGTGACCAACCTGCTGGAGAACGCCGCAGCGGCCCTTGACGGGAAGGGGACCGTCAAGGTCGGGTGGGTCCGGCAAAAGGAGCTGGGACTGGTCCGGATCTCCGTTGCCGACGACGGGCCGGGGATTCCCATGGCGGACCGCGATCACCTGTTCGAGCCGTATTTCTCCCGCAAGGAAGGCGGGACGGGCCTGGGACTGGCGATCGTGAGCGCGATCGCCAGCGACCACGGAGGAACCGTCCGGGTCCGCGACAACGTCCCCCACGGGGCGGTCTTCGAAATCGAGTTCCCCGTTCGGTCCAGGGGATAGAGGTAGGCGCAGAGATGGCGTATTCCGTCCTTGTTGTCGATGACGAGATCAACATCCGGAAAACCCTCAACGGGGTGCTCACCGACGAGGGATACAAGGTACTGCTGGCGGAGACTGCGGAGAAGGCGGTGGACGTGCTGTCCCGCTCCCTCGTCGACGCCGTCCTGCTGGATGTCTGGCTGCCCGAGATGGACGGGCTGGAAGCCCTCCGGAGGATCCGTGAGATGTATCCGCTCCTGCCGGTCATCATGATCTCGGGGCACGGGACGATCGACATGGCGGTCAAGGCGGTGAAAAACGGCGCGTTCGATTTCATCGAAAAACCCATCTCCCTGGACAAGCTCCTGATCACGCTCTCACGCGCCATCGAGCGGGAGATCATGCGGTCGGAGAACGTGGAGCTCAAGGAACGGGTGGAGCGCAAGTACCGCCTGGTGGGGGAGTCGGCGGCGATGCGGAAGCTCCGCGGGGAAATCGCAGCGGCGGGGCCCACCAACGCCTCGGTGCTCATCAGCGGGGAGAACGGCTCCGGGAAGGAGATCGTCGCGCGGGAGATCCACCGCCACAGCCGCCGGGCGGGCAAACCGTTCATCGCCGTGAACTGCGCAGCCATTCCCGAGGAACTGATCGAGTCGGAGCTGTTCGGGCACGAGCGGGGCGCCTTCACGGGGGCCGTCGGCAAACGGCGCGGCCGGTTCGAGATGGCGGACGGCGGGACGCTGTTCCTGGACGAGGTGGGGGACATGAGCCCCCGGACGCAGGCCAAGATCCTGCGGGTCCTGGAAGAGAGGGCGTTCGAACGCGTCGGGGGAGGCGAGAAGATCCGCACCGACGTCCGGATCCTGGCGGCCACGAACCGGAACCTCCCGAAAGAAGTCCCCGCAGGCCGGTTCCGCGAGGATCTCTACTTCCGTCTGAACGTCTTCCCCATCTTCGTTCCGGCGCTGCGGGACCGCAAGGAAGACATCCCTCCGATCGCGAGCCACTTCATCGAGGAGATCTGCAGGGAACAGGGAAAGGAAACGAAGAAGTTCTCGGGGGAAGCGATGCAGCGGATGCTGGCGCACTCCTGGCCGGGCAACATCCGCGAACTGCGCAACGTGGTGGAGCGTCTCGTGATCCTCTCGATGGAGCAACGGATCGAGGAGGACACCGTGCGGCGGGTGTTGGCAGCCGACCTCCCCTCCCCGGAGGCGCCTCTCGCGCAGGCGTTCGACGAGGAGAATTTCCGGGAGGCGACACTGGCCTTCGAGAAGGCGTACCTGGAGCGCAAGCTCCGCGAGAACGACTTCAACGTGAGCCGCACCGCGGAGAGGCTGGGCCTGGACCGGACCAGCATCCACCGGAAGATGAAGCAGCTGGGGATCGCCGCCGAAGGCGGCCGGCGGTAGGGATCGTTGTTGCCCGAACGAATCGGCAAGTATTCGGTAATCCGCAAGATCGCTTCGGGAGGAATGGCGGAAATCTACCTTTGCCGGCTCACGGGGGATGAGGGATTTGAGAAGAAAGTCGCCGTCAAGGTAATTCACTCCCGCCTGTCAGAAGATCGGCATTTCAGGGACCTCTTCATCCGGGAAGCACGGATTGCCGCATCCCTTGTCCACCCCAACCTGATCCAGGTGTTTGATTTCGGGAAGGAGGGAAGATCCCATTACCTGGCCATGGAATTTATCGATGGCTGGAATCTGTCCCAGGCTATCTCTCAGGCGCGCTTGCACTCCATGTCGGTACCTATGCCGGTTTGGCGTTATTGGGTGGAGGGAATTCTCGCCGGGGTCAGCCACCTCCATTCACGAGGGATCGTCCATGGGGATATTAGCCCTTCTAATATCCTTCTGTCCCGGGGCGGGGTGGTGAAAATCACCGATTTTGGGATCGCCCGCGGCGCTCTTATCAAGGATGGGGGAAAATCGGGATGGGAAGGGAAGTTCGCTTATATGTCCCCCGAACAGGCGCGCGGGGAGGAAGCAAGCTCGAGTTCGGATCTCTTTGCCGCCGTGGTCATCTCCGCGGAGCTTTTCCTGCTACGGAGGCTGTTGGATGAAGGTTCACCGGAAAAAACACTTCACCAACTGCAGCGGTACGATTCGCAGGCACTGGATCTGAAGACCCTGCCCCCTGCGCTCGCCGCCACCGTACGGAAGGGACTTTCGACCGCCAGGGAAGACCGTTACGCGGATGCCGACGAATTTTCCCGGGCGGTATGTGCCGCGGTTCCTTCTTCCGCAGGGCGGACGGACTTGGAGTCCTTCTGGGATGCTCTGTTCCCAGATAGCTCTGGAGAGGAGGATACGGTTGTCGCTGGGCGTTTTCCCGGCAGAGGGTCGGATATCCTCCGGGAGACCAGGGAAGGATACGTGGGAAGGCGAGGGGACCTCGTGAAAATCAGCGTCCTCACTGCATTGGCCGCTTTATCTTTCGGGGGATGGGCAGCCTGGAAGATGACCGCTCCTTCCACATCTCCACCAGCGCCTCTACCTTCACCCGCCGCTGTTTCTCGAGATCCACACCCGCCCCCTGCGGCCGTCAATCGCAGTGGAGAGCCAAGGGAATTTCTTTCTCCGTCGGAAAAGGTGTCATCGGTCACACCGCATGTAGAGCCGCGTGCTGGCTTACTCCATACGCTCTCTAAGACCGTTCTCATCGAGACGGATCCTGGCGGGGTTTCCGTCGCCCTTGAGGATGGGACACCTCTGGGAAGAACACCGGTCAGCATCGACATTGCTCCTTGGGCGGGAAGAAAAATCGAATTTCACCGGGAAGGTTATGCCGGAAAAAGCATACAGGCCGATGTTATCGCCCAATTTAAAACCTTCAGGCTCGAAATGGAACGGCAGATGGGTACGATAGAGGTGATTCAGGCAATCCCCTGGGCGAAGGTTTTTGATGGAGACAGATACATCGGTGTTACGCCAATCCACAACATGAAACTGTCCGTGGGGCTGCATCGCCTCCGTTTTGTCAATGAACCGCTTGCCGTGGAGAAGGTTCAGGAGATCAACGTCCACATTGGCGTCAACCCCAAGCTGATTGTTTCTCTTGTAGAGAAAATATCGTCCGATTAATTCTACGAGCGGAGTTATATCTCCAGGCTACTCATTCAAGTCGTTTGCAAATAAGCGTGGGCCTGTCACATTGGCCCTTTGTTGTCGGGCGATACTGCGGTAATACCGTAGGCTTTCCTTCTTTCCTCTTGCCTCCGCGATTCGAAGCTGCAGAAGAACCATCTTTTTGTTTTGTGGGTGAAGTGCGGTTATTTGGCCAAGCACCTTCTCGCCTGCTGCCGCAGAACCCGATAGGAGAAGGATGAAAATAAGCGTGCCGAAGATGGATTGGCGCCGTCTGCGCCTGGGAGTTGTCCTCATGTCACCTCCCCAATAATTCCCAGAGATTGAGTATGACGGGCGAAAGGATGATCAGAAATACCGAAGGAAAGATGAAGATCACGAGAGGAAACAAGAGTTTTACCGCTGCTTTTTGTGCAAGGGTTTCTGCCCGGTGCCCTTGGCTTTCCATCATTCTTGAGGAAAGTTCCTGAAGTCCGCGGGACAGGGCGACCCCGAGGCGCTCCCCTTGCTGAATAAGGTTTAGAAAGGCCCTGTACTCCTCCAAGGGAATCCGGCCGCGAGATTTCTCGATGGCTTCCGCGCGGGATACCCCCAATAGCCGGGAGCGGGTGATTTCCTCCAATTCGCTGGAGAGAGGTCCCCGGGGAAGCGCACGGACGACTTCCGTGAGTGCAGCGGAAGACCCCATTCCGGCTTCCAACATAAGGGACAAGAGGAATGAGGCGACCGGAAGCGTCGAACGGACGGCCTCGATCTGCTTCCGGGAAGCTTCTTGAAACGACAAGAAAAAGGCAGTACCGCCGAGGAATGCCCCCAGGAAAAGAGAGAGGAATGCATTCAACAAGGAGAGATTCCAGCATAGCGTAAGGATCACCGTTGCAAAAAGGATCATTTCGCCTGCAAACCATCCCCTTAAGGAAGTGACAAGGTGAACCCCGGGAAACCATAAAATTCCCTTGTCGATCAACAACTTGTTTGATTTTTCATGCAAGTGCACGATTTTCTTCGCGAATCGTGGAATCAGGCCCGATCGGATTACGCCGTCCAGGAACCGGATCAGAATCAGCAACCCGACAAGAAAAAGCGCTCCGAGAAAAATGGAGTCGGAGGCGGTCATAATTTCACCGCCAAAATTTTTCGGATAGTCAGCCAGCCAAGAAACTGCAGGAAGGCAGCAATCATAAGAATTGCTTTCCCTTGAACCGTTCCGACGATGCGCGGCAGAAAGTCCGGATCGACTTTCGAGAGGACCCCGGTAAAGACGGGCGATAGTAAAGTTAATACCGCGGCTTGCAGGCGGGCCTGTGCGGTCATGCTTCGCATCTTTTCTCTCATCCGGTTTCTCGACTGAAGAATGTCCCGCGAGCGGGTAAGAAGTTCCACGATATTGCCGCCGGTTGGGAGCGCAACACGCAGGGGGCGGACCACCAAGGCAACCTCCTCGCAGGGCATTCGTTCTTCCCAGAGCGCGAAGGCCTCAGAAAGTGATGTTCCCAGCCGGCAAAGCCGAAAGACCCAAGATATTTCATTGCGGATTTCATGAGGAAGAAGCGGTATCGTGTCGGAAAGAGCCCCCTGAAGGCTATGTCCGGCCTTGACTTGCCCCGCCAGGATGTCAAGGAATCCCGGGATCTGAGCAATGACCCTCTTGCGCCTTCGTCCCCGGTAAAACCTGACCATAAAACCGGAAATGAGGATCGGGACGATGCCTGCCGCGGCTCCCCAGAGAAGATTTGTAGTTATCGCAATGGCAATGAACGCGCATACACCGCCGGCAGCCAGCAATATAAGCAGAATTTTTCGGGTAGGAAGTAGGAGGAATTCCTCGCGCAGATCTGCTGCGCGTTTTTGGGCTGTTGCCTCGAGTCGGCCGCGCAAGAATGGGACGAATACCCGCAAGAAGAGCCACGAGAGCAGTGACGCACCAGCGGCAAACAGGACGTATTCGAGAAGGGTTAATCCCATCCATTCCCCTCCGAGAGGAAAAACTTGGACGGGACGCCCGTCGGAATCAGACCCATCTTGCCGGGCGGTCCCTCGTTTTTCGACGACCGGAAGATCTCCTGTAAGAGAATTTGGGTTTCTCCCATCCCCGTAACCTCGACGATTGAGGTGACCGTCCTCTTGCCGTCACCCATCCGGCAGGTGTGAACGATGACATCGATGGCGGAGGCAATTTGTTCGCGGATGGCCCTGACGGGTATCTCTACCCCCGACAGAAGGACCATGGTTTCGAGGCGGCGCAGCATGTCTCGTGGGGAATTGGCATGGCCTGTGGTGATGGACCCATCGTGCCCGGTGTTCATGGCCTGCAGCATGTCAAGCGCTTCCCCCCCGCGGCATTCACCGATGACGATGCGATCGGGGCGCATACGGAGGGAATTTCGTACCAAATCCCTTATGGTGATTGCGCCGGTCCCCTCAATATTGGGTGGCCGCGCTTCCAGGCGGACAACGTGTGGTTTCATCAAACGGATTTCAGCGGCGTCTTCGATGGTGATGATTCTTTCCGAGTCAGGGATGAACTGCGAAAGGGCGTTGAGCAGGGTGGTCTTCCCGGACCCTGTTCCGCCCGATATGATGATGCTCATCCGGCGAACCACGGCTTCGCGAAGATATGCGGACGCGTCTGCGGTTAACGTACCTATGCGAATCAGTTCTTCCAGAGAGTAGGGTTCCTTGCGAAACTTGCGGATGGTCAGGCAAGGCCCGGTAAGGCTCACCGGTGGAATGATCGCGTTCACCCGGGATCCGTCCTGCAACCTGGCGTCCACAAAGGGAGACGACTCATCCAGGCGGCGGTTGACCTTGGACACCATCCGGTCGATCGTTGAGCGAAGGGTTTCATCGCTGAGAAAAACGATGCCCGAGAGCGTTACCTTCCCTTCGCGCTCGACATAAATCAGATCCTTTCCGTTGACCATGATTTCGGAAATGGAGGGATCCTGGAGATACCTTGTAAGGGGGCCGTAAGCAAAGATTTCGTCCAGAGTCCCTCTTCGCAGGATTTCCTTCTCTTGTTCGGGAAGATCCAGATCTTTCATCTCGGCACGCAGGCATTCTTCAGCGCGGGTGCGCCATTTTCCCTCAGCCTCCGGAAAGATTCCCGTATTCCGGGTATCGAGGTGCGAAATTACCTTCTTGTGCAGGGATCGACACAGGTCGATGTTCATGTGGGTGGCTCCTTTAATCAATGAATCGGAAGCGCATGCTTTCCTTTTCTTTCCTTGCCTTCGTGTCCCAGGAAGCCGCTTCCTCGGAAAAATCGCCCTTGGCCTCCGTAGGCGTTATGAAGATTGCCAACTCCGACTCGCTCTCACGAAAACTGCGGGACTTGAAAAGTTCACCGAGCACCGGGATCTGCCCCAGCAAGGGGATCTTGGCGACATCCTTCGCTATCTCGCTCTTTATCAGCCCGGACAGCATGACCGTGCCTCCGGCCGGGCCGGAGAAGTGAGTAGTGACGCGACGGGTGAGGAAAGAGGGAATCTGTGAACTGCCGCTCCCGTGATCCACGGTGCTGATTTCAGCGGAGATCTGAGTACGGATCTTGTTTCCTGCGTCCATCTTCGGCTGTAGCTTGAGGATGATGCCATAGGTTTTCCATTCGACGGTCCTTGTTTCGGGCGTAAGGATGACAATCGGGATCTCTCCTCCGGCGAGGAAACTTGCGCTTTCCCCGCTTTCACAGACGAGGTGGGGGTTGGCCAGGATCCGGGCGCGGCCGTCGGCCAGGAGAAGATTCAGACGGGCTTCAAAGTCGGATGCCACCGAAAATACCGAGCTCGTGTTTCCCCCCGTTGTCCAGGATCCTTTGAGGGGAAGCGAATCCGGCCATCGCACTCCCAACTGGGATGTTGCCCCCTTGCTGATTTCGATGATCTTCAAATCGTAGGAGAGAAGAGATCGTTTTTCTTCGGGGAGGGAGAGACGTAGGTGAACGTTGGGCCTTGACCGTGCGAAGTCATCCAGCAGTTTCCTCTCCGCAGGCGAAGAGACGGTGCCGGAAACAATGGCCGAGCTTCCCGTGTCGGTGACGGTAAGATCCGTGAAGGCAGCGGCGAATGCGCGGGTTTCTTCTAGGATGGCGTTCTTTTCCCGAACCGTTACTTCCCAGGTGATCTTTTTCCCCTTCTCCCATAGGACGAGATCGGTTTCTCCTTCTTTCTTGCCGACGACAATGACCCCGTCGCCCTTTGGAAGGGTACGCGCTTCGATGATATCCGGGTTTCCGATGGAAATACGCGTCACGCCGGCATGGTCGAGTATTTGCTGGAATCCCCGCCTGAGCTGCAGCGGATCGGCATTCGACGGAGCGGAAAGCAGAAGTGCACCGATTGTCCACAGGATGCGGGTGTGTAAAAGGAAATCGTTGGTTCTCACCCGGATTCCCCGCTTGGGAAAGGAATGCGCAGCTCCTGAACGCCCGCCTTCCAGATTTCGATTTTTTCTTCCGCTTGCTTCGTCTTCGACATAAAAGTCGCTCTGGCTTTGGAGGGTTCATCCGGATTCCTGAGGAACCAGTGGATTCGACCCTCGCGCGCAGCAGACGCAAGAAGTCTTCCCTCCTCCGGGGTTACGGATACCGTTACGGTGGATACTTCCCGGGATTCCTCCTTGGAAGGCGCCCTGCTGAAATGCCGATCGACCGAGATCACTGTGATCGCCTGGATCCAGGTCCGGATTCCTTTCCCGGCGTCCCCTTCGCAAAGCAGGTCCACGCTGTCCCCTGGGCGGATAAGGCCGGCAAAGGAGGAAGACATTGTCGCTTCGAACGTAATCGCCCGGCGACCGGCAGGGATCGTTTGGGAAAACCTCTCGGGATCGAACGGCTCTTCTACATCCGTCCAAAGGATTGGTTCTCCGGCCGCGAGATTCCCCCTGGCGCGTGCCCCGACCAGCAGCTCATATTCGGCTGCCGGCACATTGCGGCTGCTGGTACCCGATGCCGGGACGGATTTTTTGGCGAGGTTCTTCTCTGTGAAAACGCTCCCGGCAGGAATGGAAACCGATGGAACGACGATGTCCAAGGGAGCAGCTTTCCGATGGATATCCCTCTCGGCCGCAATAATTCTTTGCCTGGCAAGAAAGATCGCAGCCAACGTCAAAGCCAGACCCGCGAGGAGCAGGAAGAGTTCCTTCGATTTCCTATTCCCACTTTCGGGCGAGGAGGAACTTCCCTTCTTTCTCTTCCAGAAAAACAATGGATGTCTCCCTTCCTGTTTTACGTGTCGCTATGGCCACATGCTCTTGTCCATTGCCTGCATGAATGCACTCCCACCCAGAAGCCGAAAGCTGGTTGCGGATCTGCGGCCCCCGGGCATCCATTGCCCCAAATGCAAGACCGATAGAACCGGTTTCCGACTCCATGTGCATGACATGTTCCGCACGCAACCCCTGAGGGAGGGACATGGTGGGAAATGAAGTTGTACAGGTGTCTTCCCGGAGGTGTTGAACGAAGTACGGATTGGTGGGCTGGCCGCTGCCGGAGAGTTGAATATCGATTCCTTTCCGTGACAACTCTCGGCGGATAAGCGAAATGTCGTTTCCGGCGGATTTCTCCACCAGGTACCTTTTGCCATCGATGGTAAAAACCTTGGTGGAAGAAAGCGTTTTGCAACCTATTTCAGACAATGCCGGCAGGGCGATGAGAACGAGCGGGAGCATCGTTATTCCCATGCAATGGAATAGGTTCAACGCAGGAATCCCGTCACGACAAATCCGTCGATAACTTGGCAAATTCTTCTCCCAGAGCCGGATGGTTTTTCCCAACAATCCACGCTTGCCTCGGAGATTCGGGCAGCCTGGAGGGTCGGGAAGTCCGAGACTCGGCCGATTTCCTCCCACCCTTTCCGAATTTCGGCGAATCCCTTGGTTCTTCCGGCAAGCGAGGGGAAAGGAGCGGGGAGGAGGCGGCTCTTATCGGTGCTTTCGGACCGGATGGTGACGCTGCGGTCGTACGGGAGAATGTCATCGGACATTTTCTGCTCAATGCCGGCAAGCCGACGTCCTGTTCGTATCGTTTCCGTCTGCGCAGAGGATTCCGCCGCCGAAAGCAGGAACGCCGCCCGACAGCAGACATAGCTTCCTGCAAGCAGGAGAAGCAATACCGGCAGTATCAGGACGACTTCTACCAGCCCTTGGCCGTTCATCCGCTTCGTGGTCATTGGATTTCGGGTTTCTCCGTCATTCGGGATTTCCAGTTCATCTCAACTGCGCCTCCTCCATACGGTTCCGCGTAGGATTCCATGGGGAAACGATGCGTTACGCTCGAGTTCAGGTATGGGATAGGCAAAGCAGAAACGGATTTATATCCAGCAAATCGCACCTTCTGCCGGCGGGAAAAGTCTTCCTCCGGTTCCAGCATTCGTATCGGCGCGCCCCCCATCCCGAGAATCGATCGAAGGGCAGTGTCGATAACGGTTGTCACCATGCGGGCGAGGTTTTTCGCCCATTTCCATTTTGCGATCTGGGCGGCAATGCTGGTAATCGGGCTCAATGCGTCCGCCAAGAGCAGGGGAGGACCTTGTTTCAGATGAAGTTCGAGGGTGTTTTTCCCGTCATGGGGGCCCCGTGGATCGACGGGGGTCAGTATCCCGGTCACATTCAGTTTCCGTGACAGGCTGGCGGTCTCGGCCAGTACGAGACAGGGAGTGAGGGTTTTCACTTCTTGCGCCCATCCCTCGAGTTGTTTTGCGCAATTCCAATAGGAACGGATCATTCCCGGGGCGCGTTGTGAGTAGGCGTTAAAGGCCGGTATCCCGGCGCCGAAACATGCAGCAACCGCCAGGGCGGCCCAAACGACGCAGATCCACCGGATGACGCGGAAACATTGGAGGATCCCGTCGTTCAAAGATGCGATGAGGTTCAGGCCACGAGCCTCCCACGTTGCAGCGGATAGCGCGATGGCATCAACGGCGTTGGCAGATGCGATTTTTTCCATACCGAGGTGGGCGACAGAGATAGTGGAGAACACCAGTACCAGGATTGCGGAGACCGTCGTGAGGAACAGGATCGCTGCCTGACCGGCGTTCCCACGGCGGAGTTGCACGATCTGGCTGGTGTAGAAAGAAATCATGGTCATTCCACCGTGACCCAACGGGATGCGTGAAGGAGCAGGTAATACTTGTCCGCGATACAGACTTTGGGAACGGGAGCCAGAAGGAACAGGATCCGGTCCATCCAGGGCACGATTAACTCGACCCCGTGGGTCAGGCGGATCCGGTATGCTTCTCCGGATAACGCACGGGTTGCAGTGGCGTCTTCTCCGTTCCGTGCAAAATTCAAGGAAGTAAGAGCGGCAGTTCCCCACATTCCGCCGGGGCGGTGTCGGCAGAGGGAAGAAGCTTCCGCCAGAGCGGATGCTTTGGCTTTTTGGAAGTCCGCACGCGCATTGAGTGCAAATTTTCGCGCAGCAAAGTGGGCAGCGGTTTCTATGGCCCCTTGACCCGCCCAAAGAAGCGAGAATTGGATGATGGTAAATATCATGGTGGTGAGCACGATCGTACCGATGAGAAAACCGATCATCGCAATTCCCCGCTTATTTTGAGCCGGCATAGTCGGAAAGGGATTTCTTGTTGGCTTCCTGGCGTCCCTGGTCCGAGAGGGATTCCACCTTCTTTTGGGAGCTTCCCGACATTGCGGTTATGATGGTGGAAAATTGGTTGCGAAGCTGGTTTCCGAAAATGTTGACGATACCGATTGCCGCGATGGCCACAAGTGCGACAACGATGATGTACTCGGTCAATCCTTGTCCATTGCGATTGCGTTTGGCGGCTTGCTTGTGCATGTCCTTCTCCTTTCCTTGGGGAGTGATGGCCCAGGAAGGAGCAAGGGGTATTCCCGCCCGATGGAAACGGGGCGGTGCAAGGAATCCATCTGAATTCGGGAGGATGGGGGCGCGGGGGTGGAGCGAGAGGGAAAGGGAGATCCGGTATCGGTCCGGAAAATGGACTGTCCGTCTTATTACCGGTCGGACTCCTGGAGTCGGATCCCGTATTTCTTCAGCTTCTCAAATAGCGTGGATTTCGCGATTCCAAGCTCACGGGCGGTGCGCGTCTTGTTCCATTTCTGCCGGGAAAGTTCGGTCAGGATATTGGTCTTCTCGGATTGCTCCCACCGCGAAAGGGACAGATCGGATGGAGATCCCTGGTGAGAAGCCTGCGCATGGAGGAGGAACCCGAAATCCTCTGCCTGAAGAACTCCTGCTTCACTCATTACTACGGCTCTCTGGATGGCATTGCGAAGCTCGCGAACGTTTCCCGGCCAGTCTTGCGCGCCCAGAAACTCGGCGGCCGAATCGGAAAGCGTTGGCGCCGAGTAGCCGATTCCGGAGCCGATGTCGGAAAGAAAATGGAGGGCGAGCGGAAGGATGTCCTCCCTGCGATCCCGGAGGGGAGGGACGTGAAGGGTTATCGTGCTGATACGAAAATAGAGATCGTCACGAAAGGTTTTTTTTGAGACTTCCTCCCGCAGGTTGCGGTTGGTCGCCGCCAGAATCCGGACGTCGACCAGAAGGATCTCGTTCCCGCCCACCCGCTTGATTTCCTTCTGTTCGAGTGCGCGCAGAAGCTTCGGTTGCAGGGGCAGCGGCAGTTCGCCGATCTCGTCCAGGAACAGCGTGCCGCCGTGAGCCACTTCGAACGCTCCGCGCCGCTGTGCCGTCGCTCCCGTGAAGGCGCCCTTCTCGTGGCCAAAGAGTTCGCTTTCGATCAGCTCGGGAGAGATCGCCCCGCAGTTCACCACGACGAATGGGCGGTCCTTGCGCCTGGAAATTTCATGGATTCCCCTCGAGACGAGCTCTTTCCCGGAACCGGTCTCGCCCTCGATGAGGACAGGGAAATCCGAGGTTCCCACGCGGCGTATGCTTTCTATAAGCTTTGTAATAACAGGTGAATTACCTATAAGGCCAAAAGTGATGGTTGAGGATACGGATTGGGTTTTTTCCCTCGTTGAAGGTGCCGGAGGTTCGGTTTGTATCCCGGAGGAAACCGTCGGGGGATCCACGCTGGAGGCGGAAAGCTCTTCGCGCGAAAAATGAATCTGGTAGGGCCCGATCCGGAAGGTTTGCCCTCCTTCCAGGAGAAGCTGCGTGATGCGCTTTCCATCGTGAAAAGTCCCGTTCTTACTGGTGTCCGAAAGGAAATATTGTTCGCCGACGCGGAAGATGCGTGCATGGAGCCTGGAAACGGAGGGGTCGGGAAGCTGGAGATCGGCCTCTCTCCCCCGTCCGATCCTGATTTCCCTTAACCCCAGGCGAATTTCGATGCTCATCCCGTTGGAAATCGAGACGGTAAGTTTTGCGGATTTTTCGGCCGGAATCATTCCCTGCCTCCAGGTTTTTCCGCGGAGGGAGCAAATAGGGTGCCGGATGGATGCAATATTTTCTCCCGGCGTGCCGCAGGATCCAGTGTGCCCGCATCATAACAGAGGATGGAGGTCAAATTAAGGGGGGATCGGTATGGCGACGCCCAAGCACGAATGGCTCTGCAGGTCGATCGTGGACAATGCTCCGGAAGCGGTTATCTTCGCTGGCCGGGACGGGATTATCCGCTTATGGAACGCAGGGGCCGAGGCGATGTTCGGCCACAGCGCCGAGGAGGCCTTGGGGCAATCCCTCGACATCATCATTCCAGAGAATCTGCGGGGCCGGCATTGGGAGGGGTACAACCGGGTCATGGCGACCGGGGAAACCAAATACGGGAAGGATCTTCTGGCGGTTCCCGGGATCCGGAAAGACGGCACGAGGATCTCTCTGGAGTTCAGCATCGTCATGCTGCGCGACGACGGTGGGGAGCTGCTGGGCCTGGCGGCCGTCCTCCGCGACGTGACCGCCCGCTGGAAGAAGGAGAAGGAGCTTAAGGACCGGCTGGCCGCCCTCGAGGGGGGATCCTCGAAGCGCGCAGCTTCGTCCGGATAATCCTCCGCCGGGCCGCAAGGAGACCTGCGGGGAGCAATAAGGAGAGGACTGTCGACTCGGATTCGGACGGGATCGACGCGTCATTCCGGTTCGCGACGGAACATCCTCCGCCACCGCTGCCCGAGGATGGGGCGGGGACTCCAGCGGCGGTGAACGTGTGGACGGCGAGCGTGCTGTTGTCCAAGCCGTCGTCGACGCGAAGTCCCGCTTCGTAGGTTCCGGCAACGTCCGGCGCAAGGGTCACATTGTCCACATCGGCCGTCGAAAGTGTTGAGGAGCTGCCCGCCGGACGGGAAACCAGGACCCAGTGGAAGGCAAGTGCTTGACCGTCCGGATCGGATCCCGTCCCTTTAAAAGAAACCGGAGCAAGATTGTCGGAAGAAGCGGGTCCGGTAACCGATGCCACGCTCGGGATATTGTTCACATGAACGGTTGCGGTGGCGCTCCCTGCGGGTGTGCCTGCTGGGGTTGCCTGGGATACGGTCAGCGTGACGGTGTAGTCCCCCGGCACATCCGGCGTGAATCCGGAAGATGCGGAAAACGGTGTGCTGAGGGAGGCCCCCGAACCGGCGGGTTTCACCGTCAGCGACCAGGCGTACGGTGTAAGTGGGTTCCCGAAGGCCCCGGAACTGTTCTCGGATGTCAGAGATACCTGTGAACCTGGGACCGCCGTTGCGGGCGCGGTGATCGATGCGACGGAATTCCTCACTGCGGCAAGCGCGTTTACCTTTCCGTATCCCCACGTGGTGTTTGGAGCGGCAGACCCATCCGTGGGGGCGCTCGCCGTCCTCTTGATCCGCTCCCGCATCTGCGCGCCGGTGAGGCTTGAGTTGGACTGCCACGCAAGCGCCGCGATGCCGGTTATGTGCGGGGTGGCCATGCTGGTGCCCGCCATGATGACATAGTTGTTGTCCCCCGGGACGAGCTCGGAGGGCGGCCAGGTCCGATCAAGGGACTTGGCCGAGTAAATGATAAAGCCCGGTGCCGTTACGTCCGGTTTCAACCGGCCGTCGCGCGTCGGCCCCAGGCTGCTGAAAGAGGATAGGTTCTGGGCGGCCGAAGATCCGCCGGAGGTCTTCGTATTATATGAACCAACAGAGACGACAGCGCTTCCGTTGGCCGGCTCTGTGATAGTGCCGGAATCCGTCGCGACGTCGAAAGTGCCATACCTGTCGTCGATGTAGGCGTCCACTTTCCCTGTTTTTCCGTTCCGAGTCCGATCCAGCCGGATGGTCGCCGGCCCGCCTCCCGCCAAAGGGATGAAGGTGACGAATATATATGTGGTGCCATTGATAGGGTGCGGACCGCCAAACCTGTTGGAAACGGAGATCCTGCCGCCCGGCGAGGAACCGGAACTTCCCGAAGGGACGGTGACGACATCGGATCCCATTGTGGCGGTAACCTTGAACTGGTCTTCCCCCTCTGCCCATATATCCACGTATTCAGGCACTCCCGGCGGTGGGGGGCCTTTGAGGGAGAGGGGTATAGAGGCCGTCCCGAAGGAATCGATGCTTGTCTGAAAGTGCTCGTTTTTTCCGCTTTCGTTTCCCGCCGCAGCCGCGATGAGCCGCCTGCTCCCCGCGGGGCCTGCCGCAAGCGAGTTAATGCCGCTTTCGAACCCGCTGCTGCCGTCGTGCGGGCCAAGCATGAGCCCGAGGCTCAAATTCAAGGGGATCGGCCTTGAATTCGCTTCGGCAAACGAGATGAGATTCTGGGCCGCCGTGATGATGTCCGTCGTGAAAAAAGAGGTCTTCCCGATTAAGATCCCCGCGTCCGGCGCCATACCGGTGTACTTTCCCGCCGAGGAGAAGCCGTTGCCGGCGGCAATCCCCATCACGTGCGTGCCGTGGCCGTCTTCGTCTACCAACGGGTCGGGGGAAAGGCCGAGCGAGGCCAGGTTGGGAGAGGCGTAGGTGTGAACCACGCGGGAGGGAGAACCCTGCCCGGCGGTATGAAAGTCCAGGTGGTTTCCAGAGAGCCCGGTGTCCACCGCTGCGACATACATTCCCGTGCCGGTAATTCCCAAGTTGAAGGGAGCCGGCAATCCGGTTCCTGCCTGCACGTTGTCCGCCGAGACCGCGGGACGGCTCAGATCGAGGAGCGGCTTCGCACGCTTGGCGCTTTCGATGTAGGCCACCTGCGGCCAGTTCGATATGTATCGCGCCGCATCCCTTGGAATTCGTCCCGTGTATAACCGCGAATGGACCGGCCTGCCGCTTCCTCCCAGGTTCCCGAGCCTTGCCGGAAGTTCCGGGTCGTCGCTTTTCATGTGGATAAAAACAGGGACGGGAAGGTCCGGGGGCCCCGCCGCTTCCATCATTTTCCTTTGAGCGGCCACGACGGCAGGCTGGTCGGTCGCAAGAAGAAAAGGTTCGATCTTCCTGTTATCAGGGGATACATCGACCCCCGACAGGGAGATTGCGGCCACGAGTATGAAGCAGAAACGGGCGAGGGATTTATAAAAAACGGTTCTGCTCACGAAGGTCCCTGTTCGGTTATTTTGTTCGAGCTTTAGATGCCGCTTCGTAATAAATTATTCGGTCATTCTCCAGGAGGCGGGGGAGGTGACGGAGTGGGCCCGTGACGACCCAGATGGTGCCGGTCCGCGCCTGGATTGTGAACCCGGCGGCCTCCACGAGCTTTTCGTCCTTTTCGCCTGGCGGCTCCCGGAACCGGATGAGAAAATCGATCGGATCGTCCTCCTTCCCCTCCCCGAACCGGCGCATGATGTCCATTTCGAAGGCCGGGTCCAGACGGGGAAGCGCTCCCTGCCGGCAGAGGTAGTAGATCTTTTTCACCGACCGCTCCTTCAACAGCGGGGGGATGTCCGGGCTGTTGAGGAGGAGGATGGCCGTGTTGCCGAACATGTTGAGGACCGAGAGGTTCGCCTGGTCCAGCATGCGGGACTGGGACACGAAAGCATCCGAGCGGAAAACCACCACGCCGGCAAAAAGGGCCGGCAGATTTTCCATGATGACGATCCCGATCTTTTCGTCGGCTTTCGCGCGCAGCAGTTCCTTGTCCTCGGGCGTAAGCTCGACCCGGGGCTTGTCCTCCTTGCATCCGGGACAAAGAAGGGAAGCGATCAGAAGAAAGGCTGCGAACCGGCGGATCATCGGTTCAGGGGGAGGAGGAACCCGATCCGGAATGTCGCGTCGAGGTATTTGCTGTCGTCGTAGCGGTTTTTCAACTGGGCGGAGCGGATGATGGTGGGAAGCGGACCGTTTTCCATCCGGGAGACCAGCCGGACCGCCTCCAGGTAGGTCAGGTTCTCGATCTTGAAATCGAAGGACTCCTCTCGAAAGGATTCCCCATCCTTGCCGCCGGTGGATTTGAGACTGAACGCCGACTGCGGAAATCCGGCCTCTTGAAGGGCCGCGGTCAGGCGGGCGAGAGGAGATTCCTTCGCGTTGGCGGCGGCCGTGACGCGCAGGCTCTTCTGGCGCATGTCGCGATCGGACCGCTCCAGCTCGGGACGCATCTTTCGAAGGTCGGACAGGTCCTTTTCGGCAAGGGAGAACTGGCGCGAAAGGCTTCTCACCTTGGCCGCGTCCGGGATCACCACGAACGACAGCAGCAGGATCGCCGCTGCCGCGATTCCCCCCAGGATGAGGATCGTTCTTTCGCGGCTACGAAGCACGGGCAGGGGTTCCTTTATCGATGAGGATGGTGAACCGGAGACTGCCGGCCCTCGCGCTGCCCTGCGACTCCTGGACGGTCACGATCATTTCCGGCCCGAGCGCGGTGGAAAGGGCGGAACGATACGTCTCCACGATCGGCGCGGCACCCGCCTCGCCGGTCAGTCGCAGCCTCCCTGCGTCGAACGACACCTCCCTCACGGCGATGTTTTCCTTCGCCGGGAGTGCCTGGGAGACTTTCATCAGCAGGGCGGAAAGGCCGGGGGAGTCGGTCCCCAACTCCTTTTGCTGGCGGCGGAGCGACTGGATCTTTTCACGGATCTGGGCCGTCTCCTGCACGACCACCTTGACCCCGGGGACGGCCTCGGAGAATTCCTTCCGGATCTGCGCTCGTACCGAGGCCACCTTTTTCGCCTCGGCCCAGCGAGCGACCTCGAGGGATCCGAAAACGGACAGGACGGCCACGGCGGCGGCTGCGGATGCGATGCGAACCCTTCGTTTCTCCAGTTCCCGTTCCGACTCGGCCTCGGCGGACGTCCGGAGGGAAAACCCTCCGAGCTCGGTCGACAAGGAAGGCGCCAGCGCGGCACCGTAGGCCAAAAGAGATATTTCTTCGGCGAGGCCGGCGGGCCGCATGAACCCGGTCGCGTCGGCCAATTCCTTCGACAGGGCGGCGGGAACCTCGCCCAGCACGGTGACCGGAAGAGGGGCGCCCGCGGCCGGATCGGTCCGTATAATTTCCTGCCATTCCTTTGCCAGCTCGCCGGCATCGGAGGCCATGGCGTCGGGGAATTGGCGGGCCCAGCGGATCGATCCACCCTCCAGGCGAAGAACGACGATGTCGGAGAGAGTCGAAAGGAGGAGTCCCTCCGGCCGGTCCTCCGCGGAAAGAAGCGCGGAGAGGATCGACACGTGATCGGTGACCACGCGGTCCAGTGGGAATCCGGCCCCGGCGAAAACCGCAACCGCCTTCTCCACCGCCTCCCGGCGAGCTGCGATTGCCAGATATCGGCCGGATGAACCCGACGGGGAAGGCAGCAGGTCGGACAGGATCTGCTCGTCCTCGATCGGCAGGTTCCCCTCGAGCTCCGACAGGTGGATTTTTTTCGCGCGCCGGAGGTCCTCCACGGGAAGCTCGATCTGTCGAAGAAAGGTCCAGGAAGGCGGAAGCGACAGCACGACTGTCGGGAGGCTGTTCTCGCCGGTCCCCTTGCGGACCTCCTCCGCGAGCCGGGCCGCGTCCTCGAGTCCGCCGTACGGTTCCCTGCAGGGAATCGTACAGGAGAAGCCAAGCCGTGAAGAGAAAAGGGACTGCTCCCGCAGGAGGGCAGAGAGGTGATTGCGCGTTATGGAGACGCCAAGGGTTTTCATTCGCGGTCCTAGAAAAACTGGAACTCCCCCGTCGGGGACAGGAGGGTCCCTTTGACTCTCAGATTAGCATTCTTGGCGTTTTTCGCCACCATGTCAAACAGGGTGGCGATCCTCCCTTCCAGCGGTTTCTGGATCCGTAAATGGAAGGTGATCGTCGAAAGGGAAGGCGTGAGGAAGCGGGCGATCTCTCCCGTCCCATCGACGTCGGACCCTTCATAAGATCCCGTGAAGGAGGATACGCGGATGGTCCCCTCGCGGACGACGAACTTCAGCTTGACGTTGCGGAGGAGGGCCTCCTGGACCGGGGAGCCCGGAGTGGGGACCGTGAACCGTAGCCAGGACAGGGACCCCTCCCCCGATCCGGAAACCTCACCCGAAGACGTTCGTTTCCACTGAAGCTCCGCAGAGTCGATCAGGAAGCCGGCCCCGGGCGCCGCAGAGAGAAGGGCAGCCAGATCGTCCGAACCGATACTTGCCAGGCGCAACCGTACTTTTCCCGGGCTCGAGATCATGGGGGACGTGCGGATGTCCAGCGTCGCCATCCCGCGCATCGCCGTCAAGTGGAACGGCAGCCACTGAAACAATCCAGCCCACTCCCAGGACGCCACTACCGAGTCCAGGGAAAGGGCGTCTCCGCCGCGGGGGACCAGGATCGCATTCCTGCAGACAAGGCGAAGCGGGAAGGCGATGCCGGCGTCCTCGCAGGAAAACTCGATTCCTTGCCCCGCGAGGGCCGATTTCATGGGAGAAAGGATGGTTTCCTTCGGCAGGGAGTACAGGAAGAAGGACAGGGAGACGAACATGAAGAGAAGAGCGCCCAGGGCCGCAAGGAACCAGCGGCCCCGGACGAATCTGCTAATCCGCAACGCTCCTCCCGGTCGTGCGCCGGAATTCGTGCGAGATCCGCCGGATGGCGAGCATGATCGCGGGGAGGAAGAGAAGGAAAGTGCCGGGGATCCTCTCCGTTTCGCCGGCGCGTGGATCCTTGACCATCGAGCAGCCTTCTTCCACCTCCGGTGTGTAAGAGTTGTTCGGCACGGCCGTGAAGTTGAGGTTCCGGTTGGCGCTCCCGGGGATCAGGCCCGACCAGAAAACGATGGTCTTTCCGCCTAGTACGGCGAATCCCGCCGTGGTGTAATCGTTGGGAAGCTCCGCCGGGAACTGGTTGAAACCGACGGAAATGGGGGCCGTCGCGAACGCGAAATCAATGAAGGGGTTCAAGCCCGACGTACTGATGGCGTAATAGGTTGCCGCCGTGCCCGCGTTGCCGTAACCGGTGAGGTGGATCTGCTGGAGCACGTCGAGAAACGCCTCCGGATGGTACAGGTCGAACGTCGATGGCAGGATGGAGGGCCCGAACAGCAGGAATAAACGGACCTGTCCGATCTCAACCGGACGCCCGGTCTTCGGTGTCACGGCGTCCGGGTTGAGGTTGGCGATCCCCATGCTCCCCGCTCTCCCGGGGAACGACTCGTCCGCTGCCAGAACGACGATGGAGGCCGTGGAGATTACATGGACGGAAGGGTGGCCCCAGGAGAACGTCCGCCCGAGAACTTCCGTCGCGCCGATCGCGATGTTGTCGAAAGTGGGGTTGGAAGTGACCAGCGCATAGTAGACCCCTCCCGGATTGGGCGTGTTGTCGTTGGCCGCCCATACGACGTGCGAGTTGTTCAGCGAATCGATGTGCAGGTTCGGGACGGGCCGGAAGCCGTCGCTCCCCGTCACGGTGTTGTCGTTCCCGGAGGAGAGGAGCAGGGGAGTCCCGACGACCGTGGCGTTGTCCAACCCCACCCGGGCGAAATAAACGTGGAACGGAGCGGTAGCAGTGATGGTCGACCGGTTGGCGAAGGCCATGCGGACGGAGTTATCCGTTACGACCAGGTTGTAAGAGATGTCCTCGATATCCCCGGTGGTGAGCACGCCGGCGGGGAATCCCCCGACCTGGCGCACCGAGACCAGCGTCGCGGTGTTGCCCGAGAGGGCCACCCGGGCGATGTACGGCCGGTAGACGACATCCGAGGGGGTGGGCCGCGCCTGGAAAAGGATGACCGCCTCGGTAGCCGTCCGCATCGCGATCTTGGGGTGGCGGGCGTCGAAATAGGGGGTGTTGCCCCCGGAGCCGGTGTTGTCGATCGCGACGGGAGGGGTGAGGATGACCGTGCTGTCCCGCGGCAGAAGGAGATTGGTGAAGTCGGCGGCGCCGTTCACGGCGGCGAAATAGACGCGGAAGGTCCCCGAGCCGGTGGTGTCGCCGATGAACGCGACGTAGACGGTGTTTCCGTTAAGGGTAGCGTTAGGCTGGTCGAAGACCCCGGCGTTGTTGTCGTTCAGCGGGAAGGTGATTTCCGCCGCCGCGGTTCCCCGCAGGGCGGCGGTGAGCAGGACAACAACGAACGCGAAACGGAAAATGCGGGTCATTCAATCCCCCGGGAATGAAAAAGGATGGGTTTTTATTCTAAACGCCAGTAGCGCCATTGTATATCATTTCCGGACCGCACCCCCACGGCGTCGATGGTCCGCAAAGTCCCCGAGAGGTCTCCCGTCGAGCGGACGTGGTACGCAGTCCCTTTGACGTCGATCAGGTCGCGGAACCTCGTCTTGTCGTAAAGGTCCTTCAGTGCGGGGCTGACGTTGCCGATGTTCCGCGGGTTCTGGAACGGATTGTTCTTCCGGTACTCGATGATCTGGTCGGCCATGGCGGCGGTGATCTCGCCGGCCTCCGCAGCGTCCTGCCCCGCGGAGAGCGCGATGAAAACTTCTTTCGGGGCGGTGTTGATGTTCACCGTTCCCGAGGAATGGATCGTCACGAAGGGCTTGAGCTTCTCGAATCTCTCGGCCGTCATGCCGCGGACCAGCCGGAGTTCGTCCAGTGTGTCGAACAGATCGTTTTTCGCCCGGTAGGAGTACGGGAGGGAAAGGTAGTACGAGCTTTCGGCGCCCCCCACGCGCGGGGTGTCGTCGACGTCAAGCCAGTCGACCACGGCGTCGGCGATGGATGGGTCGATGTCGAGAATCGCCAGGAACTTGCGGAACACGGCAAGCCGCTGCTCGTCCGGGGCGTTCCCGTTCGGAAGGATCAGCCGGTTCAGGTTGATCTTCCGCTCCTCGTCCTCCACGGTCACCTGGATGGTCCCATCCCCCAGTTCGATGGAAGGCACGGGCCGGGACCAGACCTGGTCCAGGGTGTCGTACTTGAAGTCCTTTGCGTTTTCCCGCAGGGCGATCCTCGCTGCTGCGACACCCGCCTCGGCGAGGAGGGTCGCCCGGATGGAGTCCCTTCCGTAGGCGCCCGTCTGCGCCGCCCGGGCACCGGTCCGGAAGATCTCCATGGCCAGGATCACGATCAGCACCAGGACGAGAAGAGTGATCAGGAGCGCGACGCCCGCGTCGTTTCGCTGCTTCATACGGCACGAGGAGGAGGAACCGCTCCCCCCGGGAGACCCCTTCCGGGAACTCCTCCTCCGGGGGGTTCCCCTATAGAGGGTGTTGTGCCGGTCGTTCCCCGTTTCCCGGAGTAGATCCCCGTCGCCTCCTTTCCAGCCAGGGGAAGGAGGATGGTCCTCCGGAATTCCTGCCCCAGGAAATCCGTGAGCACCAGGGTCGCCTTCCTGGGCAACGTCCACTTGCTCTTTCCCGTGGGCGGCCAATCCTTCAGCCACGTGGTCCCGTCATACAATTCGACCCGGAAGCCCTGCAGGCGGGACGCCAGCCGGGACTCGCTTGTGGGGATCTTGTTCTCCAGCAGGGGAAGGTCGGATTGCTCCCGGTGAAGTTCTATGAACCTCCCGTCCTCGCTGATCTTCGGGAAATACTTGATCTTGACCATGTCCGACGGCGGGCGGGCGCCGGTGATATCGGGGAGGGAGTAGGCCGTGAAGATCAGGGTGGAAGCGGGTTTTCCCATGAACTGGTCCTGGCTGCACGTCAAGGCGGTGGCCTCGGCGCCGGTGGAGGAGAAGGCGCCTTCGAGGTCGGTGCCCATGCGGTCCATGGCGATCCGCAGCTGCCGGAAGCTGCCCGAGCGGTCGGTCAGGACCTCCAGCCCGCGCCCGGCCCCCGTGAAGGAAGAGAGCAGCAGCACGAGGACCACCGACAGGATCGCGAGCGCAAGCAGGATCTCGATGAGCGTGAATCCGCCCGGCCGTCTCTTCGTTTTCATTTGACGGCGATGCCCGCGAGCGACACCGACTCCTCATGGTCGCCCTCGCCCCACGTGACGGCCACGTCCACCTCGCGGGCGTCGGGGTGCATGGCTTGCTTCACGGTTTTCTTCCAGGCGTAGGCGTTGTCCATGCCGGGAAACCTTCCCTCGGATTCGCTGACTTCGGGGAAGGTCGTGGTGGTTTCGCGCAGGAGGGCTTCCCCCAGATAGGCGGCGGTGGTCCACCGTTCCGATCGTTCCTCGGCCGATAGGGCCTCGGACATCACCCGGTAGACAAGGATGAGCGTGGTCGACAGGATGGCCAGCGCCACGAGGACCTCAAGCAGGGTGAATCCCTCTGAACGGCATCCTCGCTCACGCATCTTTGACCACCGTCCCGGGAAGGACGTCCACGGATCCGTCGAAAGGGCTGATTTTGAGCGTCCATTCGGTCGGCTCGCCTTCCGGTCCGCTATCCCGGAAGAAGATCCTGGCGGCGGGGACCCTTCCTCCAGGGAGATAACGGATCTCGGTGACGAGGTCCAGCGGCCGTTCCGACCCTTCGATGCGGATTCCCGTGATCGTCAGCCGGCCGCCCAGCGGTTTCGGGGAAGCAACCTTCTTGCCGTCCACGATTCGGAACTGATAGGTCCCCGCGGGGGGATCGAGCACCAGACGTGTTTCCCGTTTCCCGAACAGGGCGAGATCGAACGCCTCCTCGGATCCGGTCGCCAGATTCCGGAAGACTCCGTTGCGATCGGGTTCTCCCACCGAGGCGAGGCGGGGGGCGGCCAGCCAGAGGATGAGCCCCAGGACGAAAAGGACGACCGAGAGCTCGATCAGGGTGAAGCCGCGGTTATTTCTCATCCCAGGAATTGACGTCGGCATCCTCGCCTTCGCCGCCAGGTACTCCGTCGGCGCCGTACGAACTGATATCGTAGTCTCCGTGCTGCCCGGGGAATACGTAGACGAAGGGATTCCCCCAGGGGTCCTTGGGGACGCGATCCAGGTAGCCTCCCTTTCGGTAGTTCTTCGGGATCCGTCCCGTCTCGGGCATCCGCACCAGGGAATCGAGTCGCTGGTCGGTGGACGGGTAGAAGCCGTTGTCCAGTTTGAACAGCTCGATCGCCTGCTGGAGGTTCTTGATCTGTACGCGGGTTTGCGTCCGCTTGGCTTCCTCGGTCCTGCCGACCAGCCTGGGCACCACGAGCGCCGCCAGCAGTCCCAGGATGACGATAACGACCATGATTTCGATGAGCGTGAACCCGGCCTGACGTCGAAGCCGGTCCCCTGTCGTTTTCCGTAGGTGCATTCCGTCCTCCTTACCGAACGATCTGTGAGATTTCCAGCAAGGGCAACAGGATCGAGACGACGATGCCGGCGACCACGATCCCCATGAACAGGATGATCAGAGGTTCGAGCAGCGAGAGCACACGGGACAGCCTCGCTTCGATCTCCCCGTCGATGGCGTCCGCCATCTTCGACAGGATGAAATCGAGTTTTCCGCTCTCCTCGCCGACGGCCACCATTTGCACAAGAGTCGCGGGGATCTCTGCGTGCACCCGAAGGGCCTCGGAAAGTGCGGCCCCCTCCACGACCCGGTCCGCCGCCGCCCCGATCTGCTCCGCGATGACCGTGTTCCCCACCACCGGGGCGACGATGCGGAGCGCCCGGTCGACCGGGATTGCACCCGCCAAGAGCGTGGAGAGGGTGCGGGAGAAACGGGAGAGCGCCGACAGGTGGGAGATGCGGCCGGTGAGCGGGAGGCGGAGCAGGAGGGAATCCAGGGACCTCTTTCCCTGAGGGGTAGCGAGATATCGCCGGCCCAGCAGGATGCCCCCCGCGACGAGAAGGAGAAGCACCCACCAGCCTGCGGTGAGCGCGTTCGTCAATGCGATCAGGATGCGGGTGGGCAGGGGAAGCGCCTTCCCGAGGTGGGAAAACACCCCGACGATCTTCGGGACGACGACCGTCAGGAGAAAGACGACCACCGCAGCGGCCACGATGGCCATGAGGATCGGGTAGGTCAGGGCGGACCGCACGCGGTTCCGCGTCCGCGCCTGCTCCTCCAGGTGGTCGGCCAGGCGGGAGAGGGAGAGAGGCAGCATCCCGCCTTCCTCCCCGGCGCGCACCATGCTGGCGTACAGCTCCGGGAACATCTTGGGGTGGGACTCGATCGCCTTCCCGAACGGCATCCCCTCGCGGACCGCCTCCTGCAGGTCGGCGATCATCCGGCGAACCTCCGGGTCGTCCATCTGCGAGCCCAGGGCCTGAAGTGCGGACACCACCGGTACCCCCGCCCCCACCAGGGTGGAGAGCTGCCGCGTCAGGAGGGGGAGAAAATCCTGGCTCCCCATGAGGGAAAAAGAGGGGAGGAGGCGATCGCCTTCCCGGCTTTCCGTCACAGCGAGAGGATACACCCCGTCGGCGTGGAGCTTCTTGCGGGCGGCTGGGAGATTTTCCGCGTCGAGGCTCCCCTTCTGCTCGATGCCTGCCTTGGTGATCGCCGTATAGCGGTAGATAGGCACCGTCAGATCCGTCAATCTTCCTGCGTAACCCGCAGGACCTCTTCCGCGGAGGTGATTCCCGCGCAGGCCTTTTCCGCTCCGGCCGCCAGGATCGTCCGCATTCCCCGGGATACGGCGAACGACTTGATGCCGTCCGCGTCGGAACGCGTGAGGATCAGGGCCCGCACACGATCGTCGGCGGGAAGGATCTCGAAGAGGCCCACGCGCCCCTTGTAGCCGGTGTTCATGCAGCTGGCGCACCCCTTGGCGGCGTAGAACGGCCCGGGAGGGGCGGCGGAGAGCCCCAGGTTGGCCCATTGCGCGGCGGTCGGGGTGTAGGGGACCCGGCAGGCGGGGCACAGCTTCCGGACCAGTCGCTGCGCCATGACCAAGGAGAGGGAGGAGGCTACGAGGAACGGCTCGATCCCCATGTCCACGAGGCGGGTCACCGCGCTGGCGGAGTCGTTGGTGTGCAGCGTCGACAGCACGAGGTGGCCGGTAAGAGACGCCTGGATGGCGATCTCTGCGGTTTCGACGTCCCGGATCTCGCCCACCATGATGATGTCGGGGTCCTGGCGGAGGATGGACCGCAGGCCGTTGGCGAAGTTGAGGTGGATCTTCGGGTTGACCTGGATCTGGCCGATCCCCTGGATCTGGTATTCGACCGGGTCCTCGATGGTGATGATGTTCTTGGTCCCCGAATCGAGGCGGCGCAAGGCGCCGTAGAGAGTGGTGGTCTTCCCGGAGCCGGTGGGGCCCGTCACGAGGATGATGCCGTTGGACCGCGAAAGGAAACGCTCGAAGAGGGAAAGATCGCCGGGGGACATCCCGATATCCGAGAGGCCGAGCCCCAGGCTCGAACGGTCCAGGAGGCGCAGCACGGCCCGCTCCCCGAAGGCGGTCGGGACGATCGACACGCGGATGTCGATCTCGTTCCCTCCCAGGCGGATCTTGATCCGGCCGTCCTGCGGCAGCCTCCGCTCGGCGATGTCCAGGCCAGCCATGACCTTGATGCGCGACACGATCGGTGCGTGCCATTTCCGCGGGGCTGTCACGGTCGGATAGAGGATGCCGTCCACGCGGTTCCGGACCACGAGCTCCTTCTCGTAGGGCTCCACGTGGATGTCGCTGGAACGTTCCTTGATGGCGCGGAAGAGGAGGGAGTGGACGAACTTGATGACCGGCGCCTCGTCGGGGGTCTCCAGGAGATCCCTCGTCTCCTCGATGGCCGCCTCCACGTCCAGGTCCCACTCGCCCCCGAGCCCCTCGACGATCTCGCGCTCCGGGGCGTGGATTTTCTCGTAGGCGGAGTCGATCTTCTTGAGGATCACGTCCTCCGGGGCGTTGAGAACGCGTAGGGGCCCCGCGAGGAACCGGATTTCGTCGATCGCTTCCGAGCTTTCCTGCTTGCCGGACAGGAGGACCAGCGACCCGCCGGCATCCCGGCAGGGTAGAAGGAAGTGCTTCCGGGCATACCCGATGGGGATCTTCCCGAGGAGCTCGGCCTCCGGGGCGAGGGCCTCCAGGCCCTGCGCGGCTTCCTGTCGGGTCTGCTCGCTCAAGGGATTACTTCGCCTGCTTCCCGGGGAGGATCTTTTCCACCTCCTCCTTGTTCTCTTCGATGAACGCGTCCATCTTCTTCTGCTGGTCCGTGGTCACCCGGGCCATGTCCTGGGTCTCCTTGATGATATGCGGCGTCAGAAAGATCAGGAGATTGGTCTTCTGGCGGCTGACCGACTTGAACTTGAACAGGTTCCCGAGCAGCGGGATGTCCCCCAGGAGGGGGATCTGCGATTCCGAGACGCTGGTGGTGTCCTGCATCATCCCGCCCAACACCACGGTGTCATCGTTCCGGACGAGGACGCTCGTCTTGGCCGAACGCTTCGTTGTCGTGGGTCCGACCTGGTTGACGTTCAGGATCGAGGTCCCCAGGATGGCGGAGGACTCCTGGTAGATGTCGAGGCTGACGTATTCGCTCTCGTGGATGTGCGGCGTCAACCGTAGCGTGATTCCGATGTCCTTCCGTTCGACGGTGTTGATGATGTTGGCGAGGTTCGTGGTGTTCTGTGCCTGACTGGTGATGAACGGCACGTTCTGGCCGACGATGATCTCCGCCTCCTTGTTGTCCAGCGTCAGCAGGTGGGGGGAGGAGAGGACGTTGACGTTGTCCCGGTTCTGGACGGCCCGCAGCACGGCCGTGATCGCTGGTACTTCCGTCCCGTCCGGCAGCTTGACCTTTCCCGCGATTCCCCCGGCGATCAGTCCCGTGCCGCCGAACAGCAGGGGGTTGCCTGTGGCCAGGGCGGCGAACAGCTCGTTGATGTTTCCCTTGAAATCGAAATTCGTGCCGCCGATGACGGCACCCTGGTTCCGGGTTTCGGCGCTGCCGCGGAACTCCACGCCGACGTCGCGCCCCTTGTTGAGGGTGATCTCCATGATCAGCGCCTCCACGTAAACCTGGCGGCGCCGGATGTCGAGCTTCTTGATGACGTCCACAAGCGTCTTGTAGTCGTTGATGGAGGCGATGATGATGAGGGAATTGGTGGCTTTGTCCGGGGTGATCCGGACCCCGCTTTCGAGCTCCGCGGTGATGACCCCTCTGACCGTTCCTGGAGCGGCACCGGGCGCGGTCGGGACGGAGCCGGGCCGCCGCTCCGACAGGTTGGAGAGGACCTTGGCGACTTCTTCGGCGTCGGCGTTTTCGAGGTAATAGACGTTGATCTTCCCGGTGTTCTCCGGCGCCGGGATATCGAGCTTCGAAAGCAATGCTTCAATGTCGGACTGCATGTCCCCGCTCGCCAGCACGATCAGGCTGTTGGTCCGGAGGTCCGGGATGAATTTCGGGGGGGTTCCCCGTGCTTTTCCGAACCGGCTACGCCGTGCGCCGGCAGGCGCCGGCGCCTCTTGATAGAGCGCCTCCAACGTCTTGCCGACCTCGGCGGCGTACGCGAGCCTTAACGGATAGATCCGGAGGATCGCCGAGGTGCCTTCGACATCGATCACGGCGAGGATCTTCAGGATGCGGTCGATGTTGGCCCGGGAGTCGATGAGGATCAGGGTGTTGGACGCGGGGAACGAGGTCAGCAGGCCGTCCTTGGAAACGATCGGCGTCAGCAGGGTGACGACCTCGGTCGTGTCGACGTATTGAAGCGGGATCAGGCGGGTGATGAACTCGGAGGCGGGAGCGGACTCGCCCTCTTTCGCCGTGGGGATGCTCTCCTGCTTGGCCTCCCGAAGAGGGACGATCTTGATGGTATTTCCCTGCTCCACCGTGGTGAATCCCTTCACGTGGAGGACCGAGAGAAAGACGTTGTAGGCTTCTTCGACGCTGATTTTCCGCGGGGAGATAATGGTGATCTTCCCTTGCAGCTTTTCGTCGAAGATGAAGTTCTTCTTGGTCTGCTCGCTGATGAACTTGACCAGGACGGGAAGATCCACGTCGGTGAAATCCATGGAAATAAACACCGGCGGCTTCTTCGCTTCCACGGCTTCAGTCGCCGCAGCAGGGGGCTTGACTTCCTCTGCGGGTGGAGCCGCGGGCTTGACCTCCACGGCCGGGTCGGCCGCGGGTTTTACCTCCTCGGTCGAGATCACCGGAGGTTTTCCCTCCCCGGCAGGTGGAGCCGTGGGCTTGGCTTCCTCAGACAGGGCAGACGGAGCCTGGGCCTCCACTGCGGGGGCAGCCGCGGACTTTGCCTCCCCGGGGGGGACGGTCGCTGCCTGGTTGTCGGCCGTCGTCTGAGGACCTCCCGCCTGGGGGAGGTCCGCCGCGAAAGCCGGCGCGGCGAGAAGCCATAAGGCCGCAAGGCCTGAGAACCATTTTCTCATAGCTTGCTCCCTGGTCATCGGATTTCGTAATTGATCGAGTTTTTCTGCCCCTGCCGGAGGATGTCGACCGTGACGCGCTTTTCGTCCTTCAGGTTCTGGAAGATCGTGAATATCTTGTCGGGGGTGGAAAGCTCTACGCTGTTGACCTGCTGGATGACGTCCCCCCCCCGGAACCCCAGCTGTTCGAACGCCGACCCCGGGCGAATCGCCGCGATGCGGTAGCCCGCGGACTTGTTTCCCTCGAAGTACGGTATCAGACGGACGTTGGTCATGTACTGGTTGATGTTGCCGGTCAGCTGGCTCACCGTCGCTTCATCCAGGGAAAAGAGATTATCCCCCAGCCGGGTGACGCGGATCTCCCCTGGGACGGCGGCGGGAGCGGAGGCGCCGGCACCGGTCACGGGAGCCGCCGGGGGAGCGACGGCCCGCGTCTTCGATCCCACCGGGAGGAGCTCAAGCTTTTCGCGCTCTTTACCGCGGTCCAGAAATACGAAATCCCGCTCGACCAGGGACAGGCGGACGCCGGGCTCCACTTCGGCCCCCTCCCTTTCGAGTCTCGGTTCCTTCATTCCTTCCGCCCACAGAATTGCCCGTCTGGCCTGCCGCGAGTCGGACGTTACGGTGCCCAGGAGCACGAAGTTCGTTTTCGGCGCCGCGGCCTTTCCCCCGGATCCTGCGACCTTGGAGGGGATTTCCATTCCCTTGTCCGGGGCGAAGAGATTCGTCCACCGTTCCGGAGGAAGGGACACCGTCCTCGCGGTGTCCGCAGCCGTACTGCGGGCCGTCACGGCGGGTGGAGGGGCAAAGGACCGGGCGGTGAGGAGACGGCTCGCCGAGAAGCCGAGGGAGGCAGCCGTGACTGCGATGGAAATTCCTGCGATGGCGTAAAAAACCGATTTCTGCATTCTTTCCCCGGGGAACCGGTAATAACAGATCATTTTTTCCTGTTTTTGACGGGGAGTCAACGTTCTTGGGGGGAAGGGCGTTCGACCCCGCGAATCCCGAGCGGCGCTAAGGGGGGGCCTTCGGGCGTCAGAGGGCAGAACGGTGCGGTTTTTGCTTCCCCCGGGGGGCAATCGAAGTATATTGTGTACAAGCTATGAACTGGTACAACAGCATCAGCGTGAAGATCGTCCTGTGCGTCGTCGGGATGATCCTGATCGTGAACGGCGCACTGGCCTACATCAACCTCACCATCCAGAAGGAGAACCTCGACCATTCGACCCTCCGGACCGCTTCGCAGCTGAGCGAAACGATCAAGAAATCGATCCAGAATGACATGCTCGAAAACCGGAAAGAGGCCGCCTACAAGATCATGGAGACGATCGGGCAGCAGGAGGGGATCGAGAGGGTCCGGATCTACAGCAACGAAGGGAAGATCCTCTATTCCAGCGACAAATCGGAGGAGGGCGCGATGGTCAACAAGCGTGCGGAAGCCTGCTACGGGTGTCATTCGGAGGCTCGTCCGCTCGAGAGGCTGGAGTCGTCCGTGCGGAGCCGGACCTTCTTCTCCACGAACCGTGACGAAACCCGGGGCGAGGGGCACCGCATTCTCGGGATCATCAATCCCTTGTACAACGAGGAGGGTTGTTCCTCCGCGAAATGCCACGCGCATCCCGAATCGATGAAGGTCCTCGGGGTGATCGACGTCACCATGAACCTGGAAGACGTGGACGCACAGATGGCCAAGGCCCGCAGCCAGGTCCTTCTCGTCAGCGTCGTCTCGATCGTCGCCATCTGCATCATCGTCGCACTCATCCTCTTTCATTTCATCGAACGGCCGGTCAAGGAGCTTGTACTCGGAACGAAACGGATCTCCGGTGGCGATCTCGACCAATTCATCCCCGTTAAAACGAACGACGAGATGGGGCACCTGGCCACATCGTTCAACCAGATGACCCGGGACCTTCAGAAGGCCCAGGAAGAGATCCGGGAGGGGATCCGGAACCTGGAACACAAGGTGGAGGAGCGGACGAAGGAGCTCAAGGCGACCCAGTCCCAGCTCCTGCATTCGGAGAAACTGGCTGCCGTCGGGGCGCTGGCGGCAACCGTGGCGCACGAGATCAACAACCCGCTGACCGGCGTCTACACGTATATCCGGCTCATGGAGAGGAAGATCGAGCAGGGACCGTTCAGGGAGGAGGACGTCGAAACGTACAGGGGATACCTCGATACGATGCGCAGGGAGGTCGAGAGGACGACCGCCATCGTCCAGAACCTGCTCGATTTCACCCGGCCGAAGGATCCGGTTCGCAAGCAGCTGAACCTCGTCAAGGTGGTGGAGGAGTCCCTCTCCCTCATACGGAACAAGCTGAGCCTCAATAACATCGAGGTGGTGAACCGCATGAATCCCCTCCCGGATATCATGGCCGACCCGGCGCACATGAAGCAGGTGTTCATCAACCTCATGATCAACGCCTGCGAAGCCATGGAAGGGGGGGGAATCCTGACGATCAGCGGCGAATACGACGGGAAAGCAAACGCGGCGACGGTGAGCATCCGCGACACGGGCGTCGGGATCACGGCGGAGAATCTCGCCCGGATCTTCGACCCGTTCTTCTCCACGAAGGAGAAGGGGACCGGGCTGGGCCTTTCGGTTGTGCATGGCATCGTGACCCGGCACAATGGCAATGTGGAAATCGACAGCAGCCCCGGGAAGGGAACGAATGTCCGGGTCACGCTTCCCATTTCGTAAAGGAAAGCTGAAAAAATCGGAAACGTCATCTATATCCAACCCGTTGGGACGGTGGAACCGGAGATCCTCCGATGGCTGGTGAAAGAGATGGGTGACTGCCTCTGGGCGACCGCCAGGGCGATGCCCTCGATCCCCCTGCCCCCAGAAAGCTACGAGGCCGGACGGAACCAGTATTACTCGACGAAGATCCTCAAGGTGATGCTCAAGGAGGTTCCGGAGGACGCGCTCAAGCTCCTGGGGATAACCGACAAGGATATTTGCATCCCGATTCTGACATACGTATTCGGCGAGGCCCAGCTGGGAGGGACGGTCGCCGTGGTTTCGCTCGCCAGGCTGCGCCAGGAGCATTACGGCATGGCGCCCGACAGGCCGCTGCTCCTCGAGAGGCTGCGCAAGGAGAGCCTCCACGAGCTGGGGCACACCTTCGGGCTCATCCATTGCCCGTCGAGGGATTGCGTGATGTACCTTTCGAATACCGTGATCGACGTCGACAGCAAGGGGCGGTCCTTTTGCCGAGCCTGCCAGATGGCAGTGGAGTCACAAACAGGGGTAGGGAGGGATGAATGACGGTGGAAAAGAGCGTCAATATCCTGGTAGTGGACGACGAGGAGATCGTCCGGGACTCCCTGGGCAGCTGGCTTGAGGAGGACGGATACAACGTGGAGGCCGTGGAGAGCGGAAAGAAAGCGCTGGAACGGCTCCCCGCGAAGGTCTGGGACCTGATGCTGGTGGACCTCAAGATGCCCGGGATGGACGGGATTCAGCTGATGGAGGAGGTCCGGAAGACCCACCCCGAGATGCTGGTCATCATCATGACCGCCTACGCTACGGTCGATACCGCCGTGAAGGCGATGAAGAAGGGCGCCTACGATTATTTCGTCAAGCCGTTCAACCCCGACGACATCTCGCTGACGATCCGGAAGATCGTGGACCATCACAAGCTGGTCCGGGAGAACCTGTTCCTCCGGAAAGAGCTCAAGAAACAGTACAAGCTGCGCGACATGATCAGCAAGAACGAGAAGATGCTGGAGATCTTCGACCTGGCGCGAACCGTAGCGAAGAGCAGCTCGACGGTCCTCATCCAGGGGGAGAGCGGGACGGGAAAGGAGCTGCTCGCGAGGGCGATCCACGACGAAAGCCCCCGGAGCGAGGCTCCGTTCATCTCCGTGTCCTGCGCTGCGCTTACGGAGAGCTTGCTGGAGAACGAGCTCTTCGGACATGAAAAGGGGGCGTTCACGGGGGCCAATGCCATCAAGCGGGGGAAGCTCGAGCTCGCCCAGGACGGGACCCTCTTCCTGGACGAGATCGGCGACATCAGCCTCAAGCTGCAGATGGACCTCCTCAGCGTTTTGGAGCAACGGTTGTTCCGGCGCGTCGGGGGTTCGGACCTGATCGCCATCAGTTCGCGGATCCTCGCGGCGACGAACCGGGATTTGAAAAGAGCCATCGAGGAGGGACGTTTCCGGGCCGACCTCTATTACCGGCTGAACGTCATTTCCATCCAGATTCCTCCCCTGCGGGAGAGGAGGGAGGACATTCCGCTCCTGGTTGAGCATTTCATCGAAAAATTCAATATCGAAATGGGGAAGCAGATCCGCGGGGTGGGCGAGGGGGCGATGAGGATCCTGATGGACAACGATTGGCCGGGGAACGCGCGGGAACTGCGAAACGTCATCGAGAGGGCGGTGGTCGTGGCCAAGGGAAACGTCATCACAGAATCCGACATCAGTCTTCCTTCCATCGTTGGAAGAGCGGACCACCGGGCGAAATCACTCGAGGAGGTCGAGAAGGAGCACATCCGGGTCGTGCTGATCGAGAACCAGTGGAACATCGTCCGGTCCGCCCAGACGCTTGGGATCGACCGGGTCACGCTCTATAACAAGATCAAGAAATTCGACCTGAAAAAGGAGGGGACCGGAGCGAAGGAGTGTTGAAGAAGTCGATTCACTGTTGAATTTATCAGCAGTTCAATCCTCTGAATTTAAAAGCATATTCTATCCCTATCCGGAAGTGTAGAAAATCTCCACATACCGTTGTTTCCCTTCACCTTCTGTACAAGGAAGCCACCTCTATCCGTTTTCTCTGAATAAACGACAGGATATTGGGTGTCCGCGGCCTTCGAACTGGATTCGGCACGGGCATTGCTGTATACACGAGCGCGGGAAGGCGTCCCCGCAGAGGGAGGTTGGACAGATGGGATACATCGTACTCGCAATCGCCTACATCGTTCTGGGCATCATCGCGGCGGCGAGGCCGCGATCGGGGCATGCATGAATAATGCGATCGGGGTGAACGGAGGAAACGGAACCGCCGGAGAGGAAGGAGTGCGGCGATGAAAGAGAGAAAATGTCCTTTTCTTGAGACGAAAACCGTTACGTTCTGCAAGGCCTTTCCGGTGAAGATGATCCCCGTCGACAGCATGTCCTCCTCGAAAAGCCTCTGTAATTCGACCAACTTCCAGGAATGCTCCTTGTATAACGAGGTAAGCCACGTCGACAAGGGTTTGGAGACCGTCCGCGGATTCCATCTGAAAGCGGATTATTACTATCACCCCAAACACCTGTGGGTCGCGCCGTCTCGCGAAGACGAGAACGAGGCCAGAGTCGGGATCGACGACTTGGCGGGCAGGCTGATCGGAAAGGTAGACCGCGCATCGGTGCCCGGAGAGAACTTGCCGGTGAAGGAGAACAGCATTTGCTTCCTCCTCCATTCCGGCCAACGGACCGTTCGCCTGGTGGCGCCCGCAAACGGGGTCATCGATGCCGTCAATCCCAAGGTGGCCGCCGATCCCTCCATCATCAACGAAGACCCGTATTCCGAAGGCTGGATCTTTTCCATGCGGCTCAAGGGGAATGCGTTGACCGGGCTGTACCACAAGAACGTCGCCAGGAAATGGCTCGAATCCGAGGTCGAAAGGCTGCAAAGGGCGTTCGCGTCCGATCTGGGAATGACGGCGACCGACGGAGGCGAGGCGATCACGGATATCAGCGGCAGGTTGACCGAAGCGCAGTGGGAGAAGATCATCAGCCAATTTTTAGGGTAGTCGCGGGAGGTGCTCCATGGTCGTTATTCTCATCCTGCTCACGGTTCTTGCTTTCATCACGGTGGAATTGATCCTCAAGCGGAGGGAAAAGCTGCGGGAGGCGACGGAGTCCCTCGAACTCGGGGAGCCGGCCAGGATTTTCCCTTACCGGGCCGCGCACGAACTGCCCGGCGGTCTTTTCTTCCACAGCGGTCACACCTGGGCAAAGCTCGAACCTTCCGGAACCGTGCAGGTGGGGCTGGACGGGTTCGCCCGGGAGGTGCTCGGAAGAGTCGACCGGTTCGAGCTTCCGGCGACGGGAGTGAAGGTTCGACAGGGCGAACCGGCGTTTGCCGCGCTCCAGTCCGGGAAGAGGATCGAGTTCGTGTCGCCCGTCGACGGCGTCGTCTGCGCGGTGAACGATCAGATCAACTCCGATCCCCAAGGGGCGAAGAAAGAGCCTTACGAGAAAGGGTGGGCGGTCGCGGTCCGGCCTTTCAACATCGTCCAGAACCTGAAAAAGCTCCGGATCGGCGCGGAGGCCTCCGCGTGGCTGGAGAAGGAAGTGAGGAGTTTCGCGGAGTTCCTCTCTCTGCACAGGGCGGTGCCCAAGGAGGTCGGGGTCACCCTCCCGGACGGGGGGACTCACGCCGAGGGGATCCTGGAAACCATGGACGGGGAGATCCTGCAGATCGCGATCCGGAAATTTTTCCGCTGACGCGGGATTCTACAAGAGGGACGACACATGGCCATCAGCAGAAGGAATTTCTTGAAGGTCGCGGGGATGACCGGCGGCGCCCTGCTCACGGGCGGCAGGAAGCCGGCGCAGGCCCAACAGACCTCGGAGGGGGGCGTCGAGTTCAACGGGATGCTCATCGACACGACGAAGTGCATCGGCTGCCGCGCCTGCGAGGAGGCCTGCAACGAGGCGAACCAGCTGCCCAAGCCGGATGTCTCCTTCTCCAGCGACAGCGTGTTCGAGAAGAAGCGGGAGACCACCCCGGGCGCCTTCACGGTCGTGAACCGGTTCGCGAACGAGAAGAAGCCGGACGAGCCGATCTTCGTCCGGAGGCAGTGCATGCACTGCAACCAGCCGGCGTGCGCCTCCGCGTGCCTGTGCCGGGCGATGGAGAAGACCAAGGAGGCCGCGGTCGTTTACCACAAGGACCGGTGCATGGGGTGCCGTTACTGCATGATCGCGTGCCCGTTCGACATCCCGAAGTTCGAGTACAACAGCCCCACCCCCTACGTGTGGAAGTGCATCTTCTGCTACGAGCGGCAGCAGAAGGGGAAGCCGCCCGCCTGCGCCGAGGTGTGCCCTACCGGGGCGACACTCTTCGGGAAGAAGAGAGATCTGCTGGAGATCGCCCGGACCCGGATCTACACGGATCCGGACCGGTACGTCCACCACATCTACGGGGAGCACGAAGTCGGCGGGACCGGCTGGCTGTTCCTCTCCGGCGTTCCTCTGGAAAAGATCGACCTGAAGACCCAGCTGGGGACGACCCCCTATCCCGAGCTTACCTCGGGCTTCCTGTATGCGGTGCCCATGGTGTTCGTGCTGTGGCCGTCTCTCCTCATCGGGCTGAACCTCATCATCAAGGACGAAAAGGGGACCTCCCATGGCGAGAAGGATTGACGCGGCGCCCGCGCCCGCCGAAGGCGCCGTAACCTTCCGGCTGGTGGCGCGGGACACCATCCGTTTCGTTTTGTCCGAGCTGAAGCCGAAAGGAAAGATGTTGACGCCCTTCAACGTCATCAGCGGGGCGATCATCCTGCTGGGGCTCGTCCTGATCGTCATCCGGTTCGCTTTCGGGCTCAGTGCGGTGACGAACCTCTCCCAGAACTACCCCTGGGGAATCTGGATCGGGTTCGACGTGATCACGGGGGTGGCGTTCGCCGGCGGTGCCTACGTCCTCACCTTCATTGTCCATATCCTGAAGTTCAAGAAATACGAGCCGATCGTCCGCGTGACCGTCCTGAACGGCTTCCTCGCCTACGTGTTCTACGCCGGCGCGCTCCTGCTGGACCTGGGGCGTCCCTGGAACGTCATCAACCCCATCATCGGGAACTCGTTCGGGATCAGCTCGGTGATGTTCCTGGTGGCCTGGCACTTTCTCTTGTACATGATCTGCGAGCTCGTGGAGTTTTCCCCGGCGGTCGCGGAGTGGCTGAACTGGCCGAGGATGCGCAGGATCGTAGCGGGGCTCACGACCGGCGCCGTCATCTTCGGGATCACCCTGTCGACGCTGCACCAGTCGGGCCTGGGGGCGCTCTTCCTTCTGGCCCCGTCGAAGATCCACCCCTTGTGGTATTCGCACAACATCCCGGTGATGTTCTTCATCTCGAGCATCTTCGCGGGCCTCTCCATGGTCATCATCGAGAGCACGTTCACGCGCCGGGTCTTCAAGGACCGGATCGGGCACGATCTCCATGCTACCCACGACAGCATCCTCCTGGGGCTGGGGAGGGGAGCCGTCGGAGTCCTCTTCGCCTACATCTTCATCAAGATGATCGACTTCGTGCACTACAAGTCGTGGGAGCATATTGCCACACCGATGGGGTATTGGTACCTGGTGGAAATCGTCGGGTTCGTCCTCCTTCCGACCGCCCTGTTCCTTCAGGCGATCCGGAAGCGCAGCGTGAGAATGGTGCAATTCACCGCCTTCCTCACGGGGGTGGGGGTGATCCTGAACCGGCTCAACGTTTCCGTCATCGCGTTCAAGTGGTACGAGACCGTCCGGTACTACCCTTCTTGGATGGAGATCGAGGTGACGGCGGCCATTATCTGCATGGAGCTCTGGGTCTTCCGATGGGTGATCAACAGGATGCCCGTGTTCGGGGCTCATCATGAGGCGGTGGAGGTGGAAACCGCCGAGGATAAGGAGGTCGTCCGATGGAAGGCATCCGCTTTATAGACATCTATGCCACGAAAGGCATCGAGTATCTCATCGCAATCGTGTTCCTCGTGGCGTCCGTCCTCATTTGCCGCTACTTGTACTGGCCCCGTGGGACAGGGGCGGGGGCAAGGATCGCGCCGGAGAGCGCCGCGCGGTTCCGGGTCCCCGAAGGGCTCTTCTACCACCAGGGGCACAGCTGGCTTCGGCCGGAGCCCGGCTCCATCGGCATCGTGGGACTGGACGACTTCGCGCAGAAACTCATCGGAAGGGTGGATTCCATCGAGCTTCCCGGCGTGGGGTCCCGACTGGCGCAGGGGGAGAAGGGATGGAGCCTCGTCGTCGGTTCCATCCCTGTCTCGATGCTGTCGCCGGTGGACGGCGAGGTCGTTGCCGTAAACCAGGAGGTTCTCCGGTCCCCGGAGTTCTTGCGCCAGGACCCGTATGGAAAGGGCTGGCTGCTCAAGGTGAAGTCCCCCAGGATCACTGCAGACACGAAAAATCTTCTCTCGGGGAAACTGGCCAGGGCCTGGATGGAGAACGCGCTCGAAAAACTCCACCCGATCGGCCCGGAAAACGTGGGACCGGTCCTGGCGGACGGCGGTTTTCCGGTCGAAGGGATCGCGCGGGCTCTCGGAGGCGACAAATGGGCGGATCTGGCGAGGGCGCACCTGCTGACGGAAGGGGAGTAAAGCAAACGGCAGGGCCGGCGGGGACATTCCTTTCTCAAGTGCCAAGTTGAGGAGTGTCCTCGCTGTACCGGGATCGTCCCCCTGGTCGCTATCCGGCTAGAGGCCGAGAAAACGGGAGAGGACCGATTTTTCCAGTTTCACGGCGGCCTCCAGTTCGCCGGCGTCCAGCCAGACTCCGTCGCATGCCGAGCATCGGTCGACCTTCAGCGTCTTATACTCGACTTCGATGAGATCCATGCCGCACTTGGGGCAGTGCATGGAATGCAATTCTTTCAGGCGCTTCTTCTCGGCCGCCGCCATATTTTTCTGTTTTTCTCCCTCGGCCTTTTTCTTGCGCTCGAACTCCTGCCGGGCGAAATATTCCTCTTCGCTCTCCGTCGGCTTCCTCGACATCCCATTTACCTCCTGACGAATCGATTTTTCCCCTCTTTATGCTTCGTGTGGGGATTCCAAACGTATCCGTGTTACTTGACCAGCTTGTACCCCGAGGGCACCGTGAAATCGGACGAGGGGATCGAAGAGACGTCGATCCTTTTTACCTCCGAGTAGAAATCGAAGAGAACGTTCCCGCCTTTCTGACCATCCTCCATGCTTTCGGCAGCTTTCTTTTTCGCGGCTTTTTTGGCCAGCCCTCCCAGAAGGCCGCCGACCCCCCCGGAAAGATCGGTGCCTTCCGATTCCTTTTCCGCTTTTTCCCTGCCGGCCTGCCGGGAGGCCTCGGGGACTTCGACTTCCCACTTGAGCGCGGTAACGATCGGGTAGCCCTTGATCTTTTCCATCTTCTCCTGCAGTTCCTTGAGTTTCTTCCGCACGGTCGGTTCGTCGTCGCCGAACTGGCCGGCTACCGCCGTCATCCCGAATTTCTTGGCCTCCTCGGGAGAGACGGAAATCCCCAATTTCTTCATGTAGGCCTTTGCGAATTCGAGCTCCTCCTTCTGCAGCGTCCGTATCTCCTTCGTCTCGGAAGTGTTCCAGAGGTCGTTGGTCATGGTGGTTTTCGACCGCTCCTTGGTTTCGATGTTCTCGGTCTCGATGAGCCAGGTGACGATATAACGGGTGCAGTCGAACCCGTTGATGGTCTTCCTTTCGCCCGTCGCCTTCACGGTGATCTCGTTCCGGACGATTCGTACCTTCGGCTTATCTTTCTTGGTCTCCTTGCCCTTTTCGGGCCGCTCGGAGGGTTCTTCCTTTTCTTTCGGGAGAGTGATGGGGCGCTCGGTGTAAACCTTTTTCTTGTGATCCAGGGTCCGGACGACGTCCTTGTCGATGTCCGTGATGACGTCGCTCCCCAGGTCCCCCGCGATCTTGCCGAGGAATCCGCCTATGCTGCCGGTCATCTTGACGCTGCTCGTCTCATGTTTTTTCAGCCCGCTTATTTTTTCAACGACGGCCGACTCGCTGGCGCCGATCCCCTGGATGCCTCCCGACTTGTTGAACCGTTCCACCATCACATCCCCTCTGGCGGCCCGGGGCGGACTCATGATGGCCAGGCAGAGAAGCAGGCCGGCGACGCAAGGAACAAGGCGATTTGTCATTTTTTCCTCCTCCGGAGGCATGAATGGCTTGGCGGTACCAGCGGGGTTCGAACCCGTTACCGCTTATTCTATCCCCGATAATCCGTGATCTCAACCTCGCAGGCGTCTCCCTCGCAGGCGTCTCCGTCTCGCCATTCGAAACAGATCCGCCACGGATCTTTGATCCGGATGCGGCATTGTCCCGCCCGACGGTTGTTAGGCGTCAAGCGAAATCACGGCAAGCGACCAAATATTTGTAACCGTATTCGACAACAGGCTCCCCCCGTTGGTTTGAAACCTTACACTTCAAACCTGCGATGCCACGGTCCGGCTTGCTACGCGATCGCTTGAGATCTGACCAGCAAGCTTCAACAGAAAGAACATCCCCTGGCCTTACAGGATTAAATAGCTTTACCTCATCAATTCCAAGTCCGCTCAAAATCGCCAAATCGCCTTGTGCTTCCACCACAACACGGGTACACGCCGCGAGGGTATGTAGTGATGACGCGGTGAGACCACCAAAGATCGATGCATTTGCAATCGCTCCGTCGATATGAAATGGCTGTGGATCATACCTTTTTGCGAAGTTAATGATTTCGGTCTGTTCAAAAACCACCGGACTGCACGAAAGGCGTTCCCCCTCGTTCAAGTCTTCCCAAAATCTCTTCCCCATAATCCCTCTCTCGATTTTATCAGATTGCTTGTACGCGTAACGCTCAGGCCAAGCTGGGTCGCCCCGCGAGAAAATGGCGAGCCGTCGGCTTCAACCGGCGGTTAGCCAGCCTTTCGCAGCTCCATCGCCCAGGAGGAAAGCGTCTTGTCGCCATCGAGCAGGACCCGCCGGCTCCGATAGGTTCCTTCATCGAACATCTGCAGCCATTCGGTCCCGGAATATCGTCCGTCTTCCGACCGGAACAGGGACAGGAGCGAATCCCCCACAAGGATGAAGTAACCCTTCAGGTTCCCAAGGAGCCGGTTGCTGGACTTCCAGTTCGTGGAGGTCTTCCCTGTTCCGAACGGTTCGATCTCGTATCTGTCGGCGATCGCCACCGGCTCGTCAAAGAAAACCTTCATGATCCTATCGTTGACCCAAACCTCCTCCTGATGCGTAGTTTCCGATTGCCCGACAGTGGAATACACGTTCCCGTTTTCATCGTAATAATCCCCTTCGGCAACCCAAAGGCCTTCTCTGAGCAGGAAGGTGTGTTTCATTCCTCGGTTTCCTTCCACGAATAGGGACATCCTTTGGATGCGAGAAAGGGTTCCCTATAACTTCGGACTAAAGTGGACCTATCTCTTCGGCCTCTCATAACGCCTCATTCAGCGCATCAATAATCCTCTCTTTGGAGGGCATCCCCGATGCCCCATAGATCCGTCACATAAACCCGAAAATCTTGCTGTCACGAACGGACGGATCGATATCAATGCCGTTAATCTGAACGGTTGGGCTCCCAAGGAACCTCGATCTGTCTGCCTCTTCTTGCGAATCTATCCGAACCTTTCGCAACTCAACCCGGACCCCCAATTCGGCGACGCACTCTCGTATGCGCTCGATCGTGTTCGGGGTCGCCGGACAGCCCTCCGTGTACAGCACCGTCACGTTCAAGATCTTTTTGCCGTTCGATTGCTCTTTTATTTCGCCCCTCATCTCATCCCTCGGTTCAATTCAAATAAAGTCTGGCTAAACTGCGGGGCTTCAGGCTTTCCTTTGGGCAGCCGTCAGCTTCAGCCGGTGGTCAGGTGGTGTTCTAACATATGAGGTCTTATTTCTTGCATTTTATATAACCTTCGGCACGTGATTTCTGCACGGTATTAATATCATTAGCGTCCCCCAGGATATGCTGCGTACTTGAATTCCCTTGAGAAACAATTTCATACCGGTATGTGCCTCCACATATTTCGGCTGCACGGTCGTGCCAATAACGAATTACAGTTTCTTTGCTTGTGTAAGCATTGCCTTGGAATGATACGTAATAGATACCTGGCTGTGTTTCAAAATCGGAATATCCACCTCTAAATCCAGATTTCACATAGGGTGTGGAGGTTGCACAACCACCAAGTATAAACAGGAATAATACCGTCTTAATAATATTGTTTAACTTAAATGCTCTAAGAATCATAAATTTCTCCTGTTCAATAGGTGTACACGAAACCCAATAGATTAAAGCAAAAATAATCGACCAACTAACGAACGAGTTCAGCCGCGCCGTGACGTGTGCGACGTCGGCTGCAACGACCAGTTGGGCTTTCCGTTCAGTTGAGTCTCAAGATTTCATTATTGCTCCTACAATTACTCCCGCTGTTATTGATTCGATCCAACTTCCAAAGAACCAGCTCCATGCGAGCGTCAGGGGTATAGGCATATAGCTATAGGAGCCGAAACCCATTGTGATGCCAGTGGCTAGACCGAAGAGTGCTCCGAATCGAATGCCCGATGACAGTGATTTCTGCCCGACCAGAAGTCCATAGATCAACACGAAACATACAGTGAATACAAACGTGACGAAATACATCAGGGGCATGTTCATCTGGGCCATCGGGCGCCACAGGTTGGCCGTGGCCTCATAGGTGGACCGAAGAAACAATCCGTGCAGAATGAAATCCATAATCGACCACGCGAGAAACACCGCTACGATAGCCCATATTGTCCGTTTTGCCATTTGCCTTTCTCCCTTCTATTGAGCCTAGACATTATGGAATGACCGGCCCCGTCGTGTAATAACGTGGGTTAGTCGGGCGAGAGACCTGACCAGAGCCACAATACAGGAGGGACCGGTCATGCACGATTCTATCACCTGGGTCGGGATGGACGTCCACAAGGAAAGCATCGTCGTTGCGGTGGTCAACGGTGCGGGAGGAACGGCTGCGCGGTGGGAAACCCCCAACACGGCCAAGGGGAAGGAACGACTGGCGAAGCGGCTTTCGGAATTCGGGACGAT
>Ga0209521_10000176_pt1 | contig 43602 bp, 41 predicted proteins | sample Rifsed19ft4_FD_184016 | JGI IMG/M metagenome (GOLD analysis project Ga0209521, IMG submission 184016) | Soil microbial communities from Rifle, Colorado, USA - sediment 19ft 4 (version 2) | ecosystem: Environmental > Terrestrial > Deep subsurface > Rock core/Sediment | place: Rifle, Colorado...
GAGTCCTCCAAATCTTCGGCACGGAGACGATCAGCTTGCGCTGAGGGCGTGTCGTAGAGCCTGCGTCGACTACTCGTTGCACCCATCTCGAGACCTAATCGAGAACAGCCGCACGCTCGATGTCCGAACTGCATGTTATCTCTGGGTCAACTCTTGTCGAACCTCGACGAGCCATGTCGGCGGATGGGTGTCGGACCTGCCGGCAGGGAACGGCTGCTTCGAGGGTTCGCCCAAACGCGTGAGATTTCCCAAGATTCGGGTGTTGCACCGAATGCAGAGCAATCCGCGGACAAGCCCCGAATCATGGTCATGATCCACGTTTTGCGGATCGGACTGACGACAGCAGAGGGCACAAAGGCCTGCTTGACGGCGGTACAGTTCCTTTCGATGCTCGTCAGTCACGCTGCTGCGCTTGAGTCCTGGAAACCACAGCTGCGCCGGAGGCTTTTCGATGTAGTCAAGGACTTTCAGCAGACCGGCGTGTTCTTGATCGCTCATCGTCTCGTTCGTATCCTGCCCGAGGGGCTAGTTGGGGTTCCGAATCCATCCGCGCGATATTCTTCTGGCCATACGCGCGAACGCATCAGGCTTCTCCGAACATCATGGTCTTTGCGCCTCAGTTATCAGCGCACGACAGTACTGAAGGTAAGGAGTGGCAATCTGGCGCGATTGGCTCAGGGATCAAGTCGTTCGTCGAGGAGGAATCACGTGATGGACCCAAACGAACTTACCTTCCACGCACCACTCGCTTGTCGGGATACCGATTCGAGGTGTGCGTTTGGGGAAATACCAGTCCCCCTCTGGATGCTTGCCCTCGCACTCGACTACTATCAGATGCCCGCTATGCCCGCGTCTCGAATAAGCTTCAATCTTCTTCATGTCGTTTTGAATGCTGTGTGACGGGCCCTTAAGGAACAGGACCCCTTCATCCGTTCGGAAGGGCTCAAACTTCATCTCTACCACCGTTTCCGACCTGGGCCCGACCGCGAGGTCTACTTTCGCACGGCCAATTCTCACTTCGGCATGAACAGGAAGTGGGGCCGGATGGCGCCTCTCGATGAGGGCTTCAGCGGATCTGAGAAACAGGTGACCACGCAAATCCCCCTCACTGTCGAGGCGGATCTTGCCGGTCCTGAAGTCCCCAATGACCCTTTGTAGTGCCCTGTTTACGATTTCGTCATACATTAAGCCCAGAACTCCTTTCGCCGCAACTGATCCTCAGCACTTATCCATTCCGTCAGAGGGAGGAAGACGAGGAAGGGCCCGCCGTCTTTGGTTGCACAAGAAATGATATGATGCGATTGTCTTTCGTGACTGTGTCTATGCGGCACACCCGAAGCGACGACTTCCCCAGTGCCAAGGCCGGAAGACTTATCTGTATGCAATGCATACATTGAATGCATGACCGAGGTAACGGTGTCCGCTCGGATTCCCCGCGAGCTCGAAAAGGAGGTCGAACAGCTCATGCGGGAGGAGCACCTCGAGAAGTCCGCTGCATTACGGAAGCTGCTGCACCTGGGTCTTGAGAACTATCGCTTGGATCGGGCGCTCCGGGGCCTCGGTGAAGGGAGGTTCTCGCTGCTCAAGGCCGCCGAGGAAGCCCACCTGAATGTGTGGCAGCTTCTGGATGAGGCGGCCCGCGGTCGCGTTGCCTGGGTAGCCGACGACGTGTTCGAGGATGTTCCGCCGCGGCGCCGGAAATGACACCCGCTCGGTCAAGGGCCGAAACCGTGGTCTTCGACGCCTCGCCCCTGATCTTCCTCGCGCGGGTGGGTCTCCTTCGGGAGTCCCTCGAGCTCTTCGCAACATCGATCATCGCAGATTCGGTGCGGGAGGAGGTTCTTGGATCTGGCCGCCAAAGCGGAACCCCGGAAACGACAGCGATTGACGTCCTCCTTCAAGATGGTCGCTTGACGAGCCAGGCGCCTCCGGACACGCCTCTTGGCAGGAGTCTCGCGGGTAATCCGCGCCTTTCGAAGGCGGATCGCGAGAGCGTCGCCTTGGCCTCGGCGTCGGGCGCCCGGTTGCTCGCGGATGATTCGGCGGTCCGCGCCGCGGCCAAGCATGCGGGCGTTGCGCTCGGTGGCACGCTCTACGTGTTGTTCGAACTCGTTGAGGGCCGATCACTCACACCCGAGCAGGGGATTGAGCATCTTAATCGGCTCGTGGACCTCGGGTGGTATTGTTCGGCCCGACTGTATCGAGCCGCCCGAGGCGCGTTGGAGGAACGAACTCGCGGCTGATCATCCCGTAGGAGTGAGGCGCCCTGCGCGACGGGCGTTGACAATCTGTCGAGATCATCACACATTGAATTCGTGAGGAAACTGTGACTACCGCGAGGAGCCTTCAAAGCAGCTGCCCGTCGGCTCAGGGCCTCTCCTTGCGAACATCCTTCAGCGCTCGCAGGAGCTTAAGCTTCGTCAGATTTCGCCGGCGAGCTTCCTCTTGGAAACGAGCCGATAGCTTCGTGAATTCATCAAGGGGAATGAATTCGTCTTCTGTGAGCACCGTATTCCATCGTTGATCGCGTTTCTTGTTGGGCATCGCAACGGGCAATGATGTCGGTGGGCCTCATAAAGGGTTCGGGGCGCTGCAGTACGATGACGGAATTTCTCCCGCGACAATCTGAATGGATTGTCGGTTTGGGGGGATTGAACCTAGCGAAAGGCGGCTTCCTTCTCCTTGAACTTGCGCAGCATGATTCCGGTCTCAGCAAGCTCGGCGACTAGAACTAGGAGGAGCCACCATTCAAGGTACGCGAAGACCGGGTTCGCCGCCCAGATTCCCGAAGGCTGCCACAAGAAAGCGAGCACGATGAGAATGACTGTGAGCGAGAGAACAATCGCCTGCGTTTTCAGATAGCCCGATCTCGTGAATTCGACGAGTCCGTAGGCCTTGATGCGCACCTGTCCAGAGGACAACGAAATTCCCTCCGGAGAATGGAACGACGCGGGGCGTCAAGAATGTTACTACACATTGCTGGTGGCGCTTGAACTACCCTGAATTGCCAAGCCATCTCGACGCATCTCCCCAGAAGCCGCGACCCGCGAGACTCATGTGATGACATGGATGGATTGCTTCCCGTACACGTAGCGTAATAATGATAGCAAACATTATCTATATGGATAATCCTAGCTATCTTTGTGAGATTCGTCAATCGCCTAGTCGAGCTTCAAGAGCTTCGGAGGATCTTTCGAAGCCCTAAACCGTCTCTCGTGAGGGTCTACGGTCGCAGGAGACTCGGCAAGACGGAACTTCTCAGGAAGCTTTGCCGGGAGGAACGCGGCTTGTATCTCCTATTTGATGAAGCCGATCCGCCGCAGCAACGAGAATCTCTCTCCAGACAAGTGGCCACCGAGACTAGCAGCCTAGTGATTCCATACCCCTCATGGGATGGGTTTCTCGACCATATTCGAGAGCTCGATCGGAAGCTCGTGGTCTTTGACGAATTTCAGAGAGTTCTCGCTTCCGATCCTCAAGCAGTGAGCCGTCTGCAACATCATTGGGACTCGACACTGCGGGAGGTCGGGCCTTCAATAGTGCTTTGCGGGAGTAGCGTCGGCATGATGCAACGCGTGACAGCCAAGCGGACCGCTCCTCTGTTCGGTCGGTTGGCAGCTGACCTTCGGCTTCGTCCGTTCGGATACTCAGGCGTTCGGCTTCTTTATCCCAAGATAGCCGAGGAGGATCGGATCCGACGTTACTCGGTATTCGGAGGGACTCCGTACTATCACGATTTCTCCGTGGATCGGAACCTCGAAGAAGCGGTTGGGGGTGCCTTCCTGTCCGCAACAGCTCCGCTCATTGAGGAACCTCAAAACTTGCTGCGACTTGAACTTCAATCCCCGACTCGCTACAATTCGATCCTGTTTGAAATCGGGCAAGGTACACACGACCTTCGTAGCCTCGAGAGCAAGGTAGGAGTCAAGCGCGGGGGTCTCGGACCGTATCTGGAGACGCTCCGCCACGAACTCGATCTCATCCGGATGGAAGACCCCGTTTGCGGAATCAAGAAACAAGCTCGTTACGTGTTCGATGATCCGTTCTTCGCGTTCTACTACCGCTTTGTCTTTGAAAACCGCCCCCTCATAGAGCTCGGCCGGTCTGCTCAGGTGTGGCAACGAATTGAGAAGCAGTTGGATGAGTTTGTCGGTTTTCAGTTCGAACGAGTTGCGAGAGAGGCCTTGGTGCTGTTGAACGGTTCGGCCTACGCTGGCGTGCCGATTGACTTCGAGGAAATTGGCCGTTGGTGGAACCGGTCCGGAGAGGAAATAGACATCGTAGCGGCCGGCAAGACCGAGGTCCTGGCAGGGGAGGTTACGTGGTCTCAATCACCGATGGAGCTGGGCGTCCTTCGCCGGCTCGAAATGAAGGTGAAGCTCATCGAGCGGCTGCGTGGACGCCCGGTCAGGTTCGTTTTCGTGTCCCGATCAGGATTCGATCCCAAACTCGCATCCGAAGCCGCGCGACAACAGGCGTTGCTGTTCGACCTCCCCGGCCTCGGTCAAGTTTTCGATCGGCTGTACGCCAAACCCGAGCCATAGTTCGTTCCGTATCTTGGCGCACTAGAGGCGCAAAGGCGAAAGGCCGTTCCCGGGGAACTTCGTAGCGTTATGAATGAACCGTCACGTGCCTTCCGCGGGTTCGCGCCTGCGACGACTCGGGATTCTTCCGCCAGGCGAAGCCTCATCGGGGACCGGTGGATAGCCGGGTGAACATGGGAACGATCATCGCGGGCCGGGACCTCCGGAAATCCTGGGGTCCCACGCTCGTCCTCGAGCACGCGGACTTCCTCCTCCAATCGGGGGACAAGGTCGCCCTCGTCGGCCCCAACGGCTCGGGGAAGAGCACCCTCTTCCAGCTCCTCACGGGGGAGACGAAGCCGGACCTGGGGGACCTCGTGCTCAAACCGGGGCTCCGCTTCGGCTACCTCCCGCAGGTGCCGAACGTACCGCCGGAGACCGCGGTGCGCGACGTTTTGTCCGCCCCCAGCCCGGAGGCGCAGCGGATCGAGGCCGACCTCGCCGGCCTCGAGGCGTGGATGACGCGGCCGGACGCGTGGGACGCCCCGGACGCAAGCGAGCGCATGGCGCGGTACGAATCCCTCCACGTCGCCCTGGGCTCCGCCCGAAGCCACAGCGTGATCGTGAACGACCCGATCCTGAACGACCTGGGCGTGGGCGAGGAGCTCCTCGACCAGCGGTTCGGCTCTCTCTCCGGCGGCGAGAAGTCCAAGGTCCTCACCGCGCGAGCCCTCGCGAACGCGAAGGACAAGGACATCCTCCTCCTCGACGAGCCGACGAACCACATGGACATCGACACGATCGAGACGATCGAGGAGTTCCTCCTGGAGATCGACGCGGCCGTCCTCCTCGCCAGCCACGACAAGTTCCTCCTCGACGCGATCGCGCACAAGGTGATCGAGCTGGACCACCTCCGTACCCTCGAGTACGTCGGGAACTACACGGACTACCGAGTCCAGCGAGACGCCATCCAGCGGGCCCGGGAGGCGCAGCGCCATCGCCACCAGGAGGAGCTGAAGCGCCAGCTCGCGATCATCGAGCAGTTCAAGTCCCGCAAGGTGTACGAGCAGGTCCTCTCGAGGAAGCTCCGGGTCGAGAAGATGCGCCGCGAGATGCCGGACGCGCCCCCGACCGGCCCGAAGGCGTTCCGCCTCGCCTTCCGTACCGGCGGGTCCGGACCAGGAGTCGTCCGCCTCGAGGGCGTCGGGAAGTCCCACGGCGGCCGCCTCCTCTTCGCGGACGTGAACCTGGAGGTCGGGAAGGGGGACAAGATCGGGCTCGTCGGGCCGAACGGCGCCGGCAAGACGACCCTCCTCGAGGTCCTGATCGGACGCCAGCCGCCCGATGCCGGATCCGTGTTCCGGGGCAAGAACCTGAACATCGGCTACTTCGCCCAGGAGGCCGAGGAGCTGGACTTCTCCCGCACCCTCCTCGAGGAGATCCGGAGCGTGAGGCATCCGCCTCCGCCGGAGGCGTGGGCCCGGGGCCTGCTCGGCCGCTTCTGGTTCCGGGGGGACGCCGTCCACTCTCGCGTGGGCCAGCTCAGCGGCGGGGAGCGCGCGCGCCTCGCTCTCGCGAAGTTCATCGCGCAGGAGTACGACCTGCTCGTCCTCGACGAGCCGACGAACCACCTCGACATCGAGAGCCAGGAGATCGTGGCGGCGGCCCTGAGGGGCTACGCGGGCATGGTGCTCGTCGTGAGCCACAACCGGAGCTTCCTGAACGAGGTCTGCAACGAGATCGCGGTCATCGCCCACCAGCGCCTCGCCGTGTTCCAGGGGACGTTCAAGGACTCGTGGGCGGCCGCGAAGATGGCCGAGTTCATGGCCGTGAAGGCGAAGCCTCGCTACCGTGTGCTGCGCGTGGTCAAGGACTGGGAGACCGGGACCAAGTACGGCGGCGGAGACGTGATCGCACTCACGGGGGCGGAGACCCAGGCGTTCCTACGCCTCCTACGGTGGGCGGAGGCGAACGGCCGGATTGAGCGCCTCGAGGCGTGAGGGCATCCGCCCCGTCGCGGGACCCTGCGGCGTGGGGCTCCGAGCCGGTCGAGCGGGCCCCCGCTCCGCCTCCCGTCGGCCCGAGGAGCGGCTCAGGTTGGGGCGCCTCCAGGAAGGCCGCGCGACGAGAGGCATCCCGGCCGAGGTCGGATGTCCGGTCGGGGCCTTGGACCGGCTCCTCCGAACAGACGGTCTGAGCTCTCGCCAATAGCCTTAAGGAACGGCGTCCGCTGCGGACTCCGCGATGACCGGAACAGGAAGGAAAGGCTCCAGGACCCTCCAGCGCGGCCAACAGAAGAGCAGGAAGTGGAAGCGCAGGCGGCAGCGTCGCGGTCGGGCGAAGGCGGTTGAACACCCATCGCGGTGAGACGGCCGCGCGCCTCGACTCGGAAGCGGTTCGCCCAGGTCACGAGGTCCCTCGGTCCGGGGGACCCCTGGGGGGCATGGGCCCTAGACCCGCATCAATTCGAGGGGGAGATCGCGGCAGAGGCGGCGCGCGCTGGATTCCCCGAAGGCGATCGTGTCGATGAGCGCGGAGACTCCTGCGTCCCGCGGCAGGAAGGCGATGCCCTCGTAGTTCACGACCATGCCGGGCACGAAGCGTCCGTCGCCCGGATCCTTCAGGGGTTCGTACACGAACTGGCCGACCCAATCCGGCGAGAAGGCGATCCCGAGCTCGTACCCGCCCCAGAACCACATCCGCTCCTCGATGCCGGCCTTCGCGTAGTACGCCTTCAGCGCACGGAGGAGCCGTCTCACCGGCAGGTTCGGCTCGATGACCCCTTCCAGGACGTCGAACGCTCCCGCGGCGAGACGCACGGCCCGCTCGACGGCCGGATCCGGCTTCCCGACGGAGAAGGTCCTGGCCACGTTCACATGGTATCGGTTGTACACCCCGCACAGATCCGTGATGACGAGATCCCCCTTCCGGATCCTTCGTCGGGAGGCCAGCGCATGGATGCATGCGCTCCTCGGTCCCGAGGCCACGGGGATCGTGATCGCGGGGTTCTCCCCGCCCGCGGCGGCCATCGCGCGCATGATCTCCCCCCACACCTCGAGTTCCGTGGCCCCGGGTCGAATCGCCTCCCGACAGGCCTGGATGCCGACCTTGGCGATCGTGGCGGCCCGTTCCATGCAGGCGAGCTCGAGGGGCGATTTCACCCTCCGCAGGTCCCGCAGGAGGGCCGTGCAGTCGACGACGCGGCAACCCCGTCTCTCGAGTTCGCCCTGGAAGATCTCGCCCACGGCCCGGTTGGGACGATAGCTCCACCGTTCCAGCCCCACGGTTCCCGGGAGCCATCCGTCGTCTCCCAGGTTCGAGGCGATCCACCTCGGCATGTCGGACCACGGTTCCCGGTCGAGGCGGAACCCGCGGATGTCCCTCGCCACGGACGTGTGGCGCACGAGGAGATACTCGTCCTCGACCTCGAACATGATGAAGGGGTCCCGATCCCGGTGCACGGCGATGCCCGACGCCGGGTACCAGTCCTGGGAACCCTGGGCCTGGTACCACTCGCTCCGATATCCGCTGAGGTAGAACATGCTCTCGGGAGAGGAAAGGAAGACGAGGTCGAGGCCGTTCTCCTTCATCGCCACGCGGAGGCGCGCCAGGCGGCGGTCATACTCCCGCGTCGGGAACGGGATGTCCCGTTCCGTGAGCTTCCAATCCCGCAGCATCCTCCGAATCCCCGTCGCCTTGACCCTCCTCGGATCCATGGAACAAGCCTCCTCGGCGCTCATGCGGTCCTGCGGGACACGTCGCGCGAGGTCCGGCTGGCTCGACGAGCGTCTCCCCGCCATCGTGCCCGGCGTGGCATGAGACCGAGTGTGTATGTCGTTTTCGATTGACTTCGGCAGGCGACGGTGTCTCTGAATCAAGACGAATGAATCGTCACGGGCGTGCGTCTCCCCATCCCCTGGTCCGGGGCGCCACCGCGTGCGGACCTCGTCCCGGCACGTTCCTCCGGAGAGCCCGTTTCACGAGCCTCCTACGTGCGTCGGGCCGGGGGTCGGCCTTTATCCTCCCTTTTCGGTTACCCTAACCCGGGGCCGAGGGGGTTCCGAACGAGTGAACGAGAAGGTGGGCGCAGAACTCAGGAGCCAGGTTCGGGGAGAGGTCATCGAGTCGGGCGACGCGCGCTACGACGAGGCGCGCACGGTGTACAACGCGATGATCGACAGACGTCCGGCCTTCGTCGTGCGATGCACGGGCGTGGCGGACGTCATCGCGGCCGTCAAGGCGGCCCGCGCGGGCGGCCTGAACGTGGCGATCCGAGGCGGCGGCCACAGCGTCCCGGGCTTCGGGACGGCCGATGACGCCGTCGTCCTGGACCTCGGGCGGATGAAGGGGATCCGGGTCGACCCCGCGGCGAAGACCGTGCGGGCGGAGGGCGGCTGCACGTGGGGCGACTTCAATCACGCGACCTACGCGTTCGGCCTCGCGACGACGGGCGGCATCATCTCGACGACGGGGATCGCGGGGCTCACCCTGGGCGGCGGGATCGGCTACCTCACCCGGGGCTTCGGGCTCACCCTCGACAACCTGATCTCGGCGGACGTCGTCCTCGCGGACGGCTCCTTCGTCACGGCGAGCGAGCACGCGAACGCGGACCTCTTCTGGGCCCTGCGCGGGGGCGGCGGGAACTTCGGCGTCGTGACGAACTTCGAGTTCCGCCTCCACCCGGTCCGGGACATCGTCGGCGGGCCCATGTTCTTCGAGGTCGAGGACGCCCCGGACGTGATCCGGGCGTACGATGCGTACATCACGAAGGCCCCGCGCTCGCTCGGCGCGTTCTTCGCGTGGCAGATCGCCCCGCCCCTGCCGTTCATCCCCGAGGACCGCCACGGCGACACGTTCTGCGCCCTCGTCGCGTGCTGGGCCGGACCCGAGACGGAGGCGGACAAGGCAATCGCGCCGCTGCGCGAGGCGGCCGACGTCGTCGCGGAGCACGTCGGGCGCATGCCCTACCCCGCCCTGAACGCCGCGTTCGACGGGCTCGTCCCTCCGGGGCTCCAGCACTACTGGAAGGCCGTCTTCGTGAAGGAGCTCACGGACAAGGCCGTCGACGCGCACATGGCCCACGGGCCCAAGATCCCCGTGATGAACTCGACGATGCACATCTACCCGATCAACGGCGCGGTCCACGACACGGCCGAGGACGCGACGGCGTTCGGCCACCGGGACGCGAAGTACGCGACGGTCATCGCGGGCATGTGGCCGGACCCCGCGGAGAACGAGGCCAACATCAAGTGGGTCCGGGACTACTACAACGCCCTCGCCCCCCACTCGGAGAAGGGCGGGTACGTCAACTTCGCCGCCGAGGACGACACGGATCGCGTCGGGGCCAACTACGGCAAGAACTACGCCCGCCTCCGCGGCATCAAGGGGAAGTACGACCCGGGGAACCTCTTCCGATTCAACCAGAACATCGCCGCGTCGGCGTGACGCGGTCTCCCGGGATTCAACGGATCCGTGCGGGATCCGTTCGCTCCCTCCCTTCGCCCGCGGACCCGCCAGGAGTTCGTGACGATCCGGAGGGATCGCCCTCGGGTGACGGCGATCCGGGTTTGACCACCTTAGGTCTTTTCGGCGACCCGAATCAACCACATGTGGTCTTTATGTGTCGCGGCCCGTACGCTCCCTTAAGTGTGAGGACCCCGTAGGGACGAGCGAAGGTATTTTAAATGCCAAGCGAACTAGTCGGAAGAAGCGTCATCTTCGTCAAGGTGGCGCCGGGATATGTAGAGCGAACGTTGACGAGCCTTCGGGCCAAGCCGAACGTGACGAAGGCCGAGGCCGTCTTTGGGCGTCATGACATCGCCGTCGCGGGCAGCTTCCGGGACGCGGACGAGCTGCGCACATTCCAGTCCGAGGTCCAGTTGATGGACCGGGTCCGGAGCTTCCGGAGCTATCCAGCGCTCCAGAACTGGACCCAGAAGGGGAGCGACGGCCACGCGAGCAACGCGTACCTCCTCATCCGCACGACGGACACGCAGAAGACGATGGGCGAGCTCAAGACCGTGCCCGAGATCCGGGAGATCATCGGCACGACCGGCGACTCGGACATCGTGGCCCGCATCAGCGCGGACAGCCGCGAGGACCTCTTCGAGACGATCGTGAAGAAGGTCCACGGGATGCCCGGCGTGCTCTCGACCGAGACCCTCCCAACGTTCTCGAAGTACTGAACATCGACCTAGGGGCGGCCCAATCCGGTTCGTCCCGCTTTTTGTTCGCCGTCCCCTGGGGACGGCCCTCGGCCGCCATCGTTCCCCGCATCCGGGACCGGGTGCGGTCCACGGTTCTACTGCCCCTTCCACCGACCCTCGACTCCCGTCCCGTCGTCCTCGGGCCTCGTCCTCAAGGGGGTCGATTCGCCGCCCCGGGGACTCCCGGCGACGAAGCCAACTATAATAAGGCACGAGTCAGGTGCCCCCGGGCCGGATGCGCCGGGATTTGCGCCTCTGGCCCCCGGAGCGGTTTCTCTGGCCAAGATCAGGATCGAGAACGTCGTCGCCTCGACGTCCCTCGGGAACGAGCTCGACCTCAAAGCGATCGCCCTCGCCCTCGGCGGCGCAGAGTACGAGCCGGAGCAGTTCCCCGGGCTCATCTACCGCCTGAAGGAACCGAAGACGGCGATCCTCCTCTTCCGGAGCGGGAAGGTCGTCTGCACGGGCGGGAAGAGCCTCGAGAGCGTGAAGACGGCGATCGCCCTCGTCGGGCGCCAGATCGAGGCCGCGGGGATCCCGGTCGCCAAGGACCCGGAGATCGTCGTCCAGAACATCGTCGCCTCGTCGGACCTCGGGGCGCAGATCGACCTCAACGCGATTGCGATCTCCCTCGGCCTGGGGAACGTCGAGTACGAGCCGGAGCAGTTCCCCGGGCTCGTGTACCGGCTCGCGGAGCCGAAGGTCGTCGTCCTTCTCTTCGGGAGCGGGAAGCTCGTGTGCACGGGGGCCCGGAAGCCCTCCGACGTCGAGCTCGCGGTCGAGAAGATTGCGGCCGAGTTGAAGTCCGCCGGGCTCCTCCATTGATCCCGCGTCCGCCCGTGGCCGCGGCCCTCCGGGATTCGTACGAGCCCTTATAGGGGACGGGGCCGTGGCGCCGTCCGCATGGCGAAGGCCGAGTTGTCCGGGACCGTGATCTCGTTCCGTCAGAGCAAGCACCGGCAGGACAGCCGCCAGACGATCGTCCACCTCGCCCGCCGGGAGCCCACGGAGGGACTCCTCGGCGCTCGGGTCGTTTGGCGTCGCAAGGACGGCCTTCGGATCCTCGGCCGGGTCGTGGCCGGACACGGGACCAAGGGCGCCCTCCGCGTGCGGTGGAGCCGGGGGTTTCCTCCTCAGGCCCTCGGCTCCCCCGTGACGATCCTTCGTTAAGCCGACGCGCCCCCCGGTCCGCCCGCAGGCCCCTGCCGCGACGCCTCCCGTCCCTCCCGGGCCCGGCGGGTGTGCAGCCCTCGAGCCCATGATTCAAATAGCTCGTGTCTCCTCCCGCGCCCATGGCGCGCAAGAAGGTCCGTCTCACGCGGGCGGGTCGGCGGCGAGCCCGCCGCCGCGCGGGCGCGGGACCGTCCCATCGAGTCAAGCGACGGCGCCCCCGGTAGGCCTTCGGCCCCCACGATCGAGTCCGGCCAGAGGGCCGAGGGCCCGTCCCGGCGGCCACTAGGTAGGACAAAGGACTATACGCCACGGCCGCCCTTGCCCCTTCACAAGCATCCCTCCACAACGGGGCGCCCGGGCTTGTCGGCGAGCGATCGCCGCCGGGACGCCCCTTTTATTGTCCTTGAACCTTGATGGGCTGGTGGGCGCCGCCCGCGGAGGGTCCGGGCCGACCGAGGATCCCGCGACGGGCAAGCATTTGTACGGCGACTGCATGGAGGCGTTCCATGAAGAAGGCGCGGCGAGGCCCCTCGAAGCCGAAGGCGCGGAAGGCGATGGACACGAGGGTCGACGACCTCCGCAAGAAGATCCTCCATCTCGATCCGTACTCCGGGTGGTTCCCCTCGGGCGCCACGAAACGGGTCATGAACATCGTCGACGCGGACCTGGAGGCGATCGGCGAACTGGAGACGGGCAGCGATGGGTTCGTGCAGCTCGCGGTCCTCGTGGGACGGCGCTTCGTCCGGATCTCCTACTATCCCGGCCAGCCCCACGCGACCCTCAGCACGATCATCCTCGAGAAGTGACCTCGGGGCCGTCGACGCGCCCCCGCGCCCGCGGGGCCCTCCGCCCAGGACGACTACAGGCGGTCCCAATCGTCGCGCGACGGGCCGACGATGTCCTCGAGCTCCTCGAGCTTGAGCCCGGACAGCTCGTTGCGCGGGACGCCTGGCCGCCATCCCGGGGTCCGGAGGCTCCCGTCCCGGAAGGGGGCGAAGCGATACGTCGCGGGGCGCCCCGTGTCCGTCATCCGGACGACCTCCGCGCTCCCGTTCTCCGTGAGGACCTGCATCAGGGTATGGAGGTCCGCGGCCGACAGGCTCGGGAAGCGACCCTGCGCGAGCCGGGACAAGGCGCGGGTCGAGACCTGTCTCCCCGCGAGGTCCTGTGCGAACTCGAAGGCATCGTACAGGTCGTAGGGCCAAAGCCAGTTCGCCGTCGGCGGCGCAGGAGCCTCGACGAAGACTTCCGTCGTCGGTCCGATCCTCTCCTGGAGTTCCAGGAACTTCCTCACGGACGGATCGCGACGGAGGGCCACGAGTTCGGCCGTCCACGCATCGACCTGCGATCGGACGTCCCACGCACGATCCTTCGGCGTCTCGAGCATTGATCCCACCCGTTCGGCGCCGGAATATGGGATATCCACTATATAGTAGTACCTATGTGATATCGCATGTCGCATATGCACCTGATGGGCGCGCGAAGGTTGATGTACCGGCAATCCATCCCGCGCTCCGAGGGTGGGCCTCTGCATCGGATCATCACGGTCTTCGGCAAGAAGGAGTTCGCGACGATCCAGACGTACTGCCGGCGGAAGCGCCTCAGCCTGTATGCGCTCGCGAAGACGGCGATCCGGGAGTACGTCCAACGCCATCCGTGACGCGAGGCCGTCGGACGCTCGGCCCCATCCGTCCCCTGTGCCGTGACGCGGCGACCCCCGGATCTCGGGTGCGCCTCAGGCCTTCCGCTTCCTCCGCCTCTCCCCACCCGCCTGCATCGCCCTCGCGTCCCCGGGGGCCGGGGCCGCGTCGTGGTCCGGCAGGAGGGCCTCCGCGTCCCGGACGGCCCGCACCCCGTACGCGCTCAGGCCCACGGCCGTCCCCAGGATCCCGCAGAGGACGAGCATGAGGGCGATCCCGGACCCGGGTCCTGTCCCCACGAGCCACCCGAAGGCCCCGGACAGACTTCCGCCCTCCCGGATGCCCGGCTCGAACACCCGGTCCGCCAGGGGCCCCGCGATCCCCATCGCGATGGGGATCGTGATCTGCGCGATGAGCCGTCGAGCCGCGAACACCCGCCCCTGGATGTCGGGCGGGACCTTCGCCTGCCAGATCGCCTGGTTCGACCCGTTGATGATCGGGATGAAGAAGGCGCTCAGGAAAGATCCCGCGGCCCACAGGGCCGGTCCCGGGCCCACGCCGATCAGGGTGAGCCCGAAGACCCCCTCGAGGGCCATCCCGCCGAGCACGCCGTGCACGCGCCGTTTCGGCCCGCCCCAGGAGCTCATCGCGACCCCCCCGACGACCCCGCCGATGGCCCCCGCGGACTGCACGCTCCCGAGGACGAGGGCATCGTTTCCCGCGCGGGCGAGGACCATCGGGGGGACGAGGGTGAAGCCGAGGGTGCCGATCAGGTTGACCGCGAAGAAGACGAGCTGGAGCCCGAGGAGGCTCCTCCGTCCCGCGATGTACCGGAACCCGAAGACGGACTCCTTCAGCAGTCCTCCCTGTGCGGCCCGCCCGGCCGCCGTCCGCGGGGGCTTCGGGATCTTCACGACGAGGAGGATCCCGATCGCCACCGAGAACGTCCCGATGTCGAGGAGCATGATCGCCGGGACGCCCGCCTGGATCCCCAGGAGCCCGAGGAGGGCCGCTGCCGCGACCGGCGCGAAGATGCCCGAGGCCGACTCGGCGACGGACAGGAGGCCGCTCGCCCGCCCGTACTGGGCCTTGGGGATCATCGTCGTCACGGCGGCGCTGTACGCGGGGAAGTGGAACGCCGCGAACGTCCCGGCCACGGCCCCCGCGAGATACCAATGCCAGATCTCCAGGGCGCCCGTGACGAACAGGGGCAGCATGACGACCGTCGTCAGGCCCTGGGCGAGGTCGCTCAGCATCATCGTGAGCCGGCGGTCCCATCGGTCCACGAGGGCCCCCGCGAGGGGGCTGAACAGGACCGTAGGGGCGAAGTAGAAGAGGGCCGCCAGGGCGAGGGTCGTCGCCTGGCCCGTGATCAGGTAGGCCCAGATCACGAGGGCGAACCCCGTCATCCCGCTCCCCAAGAGGGAGAAGACCTGGCCCACGAGGACGAGGAAGAAGGTCCGCATCCCGCGGGCCGCAGGGCCGCCGTCCGCCGGCCGGGCGCCGGTGGGGTGCACGGGGACGGACCGCGGGGCGGCTATTTAGGAAATCCCCTGGGCGGGCCTCGGGGGGACGTCGGGATCGGGCTCATCGCGACCGTCGCGGCGAGTTCCTCGATGTCCGATAGTCCCGCTCCATCGCGGCCGCGAACTTCCTCCAGGCCTGGAGGGTCGACGCCTCCCGCTGGGCCTTCGTGAGGGGCTTCGCCTCCTTCACGAGGGGCCGGCGTCTCCATCGGAGCTCGAGCTGGGTCCGGCCGTCGGCGAGGCTCGTCAGGGCGTAGTCCGCGACGACGTCCCTCCGGTTCCCCGTCCCCTCCATGTGCCAGCCCTTCGGCGGCTTCAGGGCGACGACGTCGCGCGACCAGAACCAGCCGTCGTCCTCTTCCTCGAGGTCCTCGAACACGACCTGGCGCGAGGTCCGCTCGATGATCTTCCTCCGGTACGACTCCCCTTCCAGGCGGGCATCCTCGGGCGTGAAGTCCGTGCACCACGCGAACGCGAAGTCGAGCGGCACGCGGAACGGGACGCGGACCCGGTACTCGGGACTCCAGGCTTGCGAGGATCTACTCTTCCCTGTCATGATGGCAGCTCCTCCGGTGACCCCGGGACGCCGGGAGGGCCGTGACGCGAGATAAGCCTTGCCGCAGCCTCGAGCAGGCGTCGCGCGAGGGATTCCCGGACATCGGGGCTAGACCCCCTCGATCCCGGGCCTCTTGTCCTCGATCGCCCGCTCCACGATCCGGCGTATGCGCCGCGTCCGCGTCTCCTCCCGCTTCGCGGACAGGACCCAGCGGATGCAGGCCGACCGGTAGGAGTCCCCCCATGCGCGGAAGTGGGCCCAGGCCTTCGCGTCCGCCTGGAGGGCGGATCGTAGGTCCTCCGGCATCGCCGGGACGCCGCTCGGGCGGGCCGCGGACGCCCACGCGCCGGTCCGCTTCGCCGTCTCGATCGCCGCGAGCCCTGGCGGCCGCATCCTCCCCTCTCGCAACAGGCGCCCCGCCCGCCTCCGGTTCGCCTCGGACCACACGCTCCCCGGGCGCCTCGGGGTGAAGCGCTGGGCGAACGTCCGGTCGTCGTGGGCCCGGAGCTTCCCGTCGATCCAGCCGAAGCACAGGGCCTCCTCGAGGGCCTCCTCGTAGTGGAGCCCCTCCGCCACGGACTTCTTCGAGAGGAGGAGCACGGCCTCCGCCTCCGTTGCGTGGCGGGCCTCGAGCCAGCGTCTCCACTCCTCCGGGTCCCGGAACCGGAGCGTCCGTTCGTCGCCCATGGACGGGGGAAGCCTCCGGCCGGGAATGAACCTTGCCCGCCCGCGGACCCAACGCCTTTGTGGAGGGAGAGAGGACAAAGCCTCAGCCCGGCGGCTCCCATGCCGTCACGCCCCTCCCCGCCGCGGTCCTGTCCCGAGGCCCCCCGGGGATCCGCCCGCGGACCCGCCCCTCGAGCGCGCGGTTCCGTGCTCTCGGGGTGATCGAACGGGTGGCCCGCGCTCAAGCCTTAACTAGGCAGAGGCCCGTGGGGCCCCCTCCAGAGTCGTTCCCCATGGACGAATACTTCCGTACGAACCGCGAGATGTGGGACGAGCTCGTCGGCGTCCACGTGAGGTCGAAGGGCCCCCTCGGGTACAACGTGGACGACTTCCGGCGCGGGGGGACCGCGCTCCAAGCGGTCGAGCTCGAGGAGGTCGGCGACGTCGCCGGGAAGGACCTCCTGCACCTCCAGTGCCACTTCGGGCTCGACACCCTCTCCTGGGCCCGCCTCGGGGCCCGCGTGACGGGCGTGGACTTCTCGGAGCGGGGGATCGCCCAGGCGAGGGACCTGGCCGCGGAGCTCGGGATCGAGGCGCGCTTCATCCATTCCAACGTGTACGATCTCCCGAAGGTCCTCGACGATACGTTCGACGTCGTCTTCTCGTCGTACGGCGCGCTCAACTGGCTTCCGGACCTCCCCGCATGGGCTCGCCTGATCGACCGCTTCGTCCGCCCCGGCGGGTTCTTCTACCTCCTCGAGGCCCACCCGTTCTCCCTCGTCCTCCCCGACGAACGCGGGCGGACGGACCTCACGTTCGCGAACCCGTACTTCCCCCCGGCCGGCCCCGTCCGCATCGAGGAGGACGGCTCCTACGCGGACCCGGCCGCGCACCTCGAGCACCGGGTGAGCTACGAGTGGATCCATCCCATCGGCGAGACGATGACCGCCCTCGCGGCCGCGGGCCTGAGGATCGAGTTCCTCCACGAGTTCCCCTTCTGCGCCTGGCAGGCCCTCCCGGGCATGGTCCTCCGGGAGGACGGGTACCGCCACCTGCCGGACGGGGAGGACCGCGTCCCGTTCCTGTTCTCCGTGAAGGCCACGAAGCCCCGCGCGTCGGACTGAGGCCGATGTCGGTCGGCATCGTCCCGGGGTCAAACCCTCCCGTCGCCGCTCATCCGAGGACGTAGACGGCTTGGCGGTGGAACCTCGGGCGGGTCAGTTCGTCGCAGTGGAGCTCCCCGAGATCGCCGACCCTCGCCTTCGCGAGGAGCCCGATCCTGGCGGACTCCGCGACCTTCAGCCGCCCCGTCGGCCCGCCCGGGACGATCCGCGGGGGCCGCACGAGGAGCCAGTCGAGACCGCTCTCCTGGACGACGCGCTCCTGGGCGTCCCGATCGACCGCGAGGTCGTGGAACCGCTCCCGGTACCGCGCCCGCATCCGGCGGTACGAGGGTCCCAGGTTCGCGTCGTCGCCGGCCGCCATGGCCCCCGTCTGGACGACGAGCCGCTCGATCTCCAGCGTCCTCATCCCCGCAATCACGTTCGCCGTCGCGGCCGCGCAGAACGGGGCGGGCGCCGGGCCATCCCGACGGATCCGCGGCCCGAAGGCGCACGTCGCGGCTTCCGTCCCCGTGAGGGTCCTCCGGACATCGTCCGTGGACGCGAGGCGACCCGTGACGACCTCGAGGCCCTTCGCGGGCTCCCGCGGTTCCGACCCGGGGCGGTACAGGCCCCGCACCTCGAGCCCGCGGCGCAACGCGGCCTCGCCGATCGCCTGCCCCGTCGCCCCCGAGGCCCCGAACACCGCGATCCGATTCGGTTGGACCATGGCCCTTTGTCCCCTCGCTCGCCGCTGCCCATCCCGCCCCCGTCGCAAGTACTCGTCGCACGTACTGTAGGGGAATCCTCCGCCGCGCCCGGTGGCATCCGGGCCCGAGGATCTGGGACGCCGCTCAGCGCGAGGGCCGTCCTCGATCCTTCGGCGGACGCATGCGGAAAGGCCATTAGTCCGAGCCCCTTCATCCTGAGCCGGAACGTCCCACCCTTGAGACCACCTCCCGGCCTCGTCCCGATCGCGTTCGTCCTGGCCTCGATCCTGGCCCTCGCGTCAGCCGCCACGGGCTTGGCCGTCGATCGGCCCGCGTACATGGCGGGGGACCGTTGGGTGTACGAGCTCTCCGGATCCCTCGGGGGCCTCCCCGGAATGAATGAGACGGACATCGGATCCTTCTCCCTCTCGGTCGCCGCGAGGGTCGAAGTGGCCGTCCGGTCCGCGGCGGATGCGGGCCTCGAGGTCTCGACGCGGACGACGGGCTACCTGAACGGCACGTTCGAGCTGCCGGACGGCTCGATCCCGGGGACCGTGACGGTCACGGGCACTCTGACCTCGATCCGGACGGAGACCTGGGAGCCGGACGGGTTCCTCGCGGTGGAGGCCCGCGATCGGACGACCTACGTGGCCGATGTGGCCCTCTTCCTGCCCGTTCGGTTCGAGGTCGACCTGTGGACGAACGCGACGACCCTCGTCGATGCGGGCGCGGTCTTCCCTCTCGAGGTCGGCGGCCGCGCGACCGCCTCTCTGGAGACGAACGTGTCCGTCGACACGATCGTCCGGGCCTTCGGTTCCACGATGCGCTCGTCGAACGAGACCACGATTTCCTCGGAATGGAGCCGCGAGGCTCTCGCCGAGGAGACCGTCACGGTCGAGGCGGGGACGTTCCGTGCCGTCCGGCTGAACCAGAGCCTGGGGGCCTTCCCCGGGATTCCGGTCCTTGGAGGGGTCCCGGGTGGGAACGAGACGGCGTTCTGGTCGAACGACGTCCGGTACTACGTGCGGACGACCGCCTACGTGAATGGGACGCCCGCCCTCACGATGCAGCTCAAGTCCTTCACCGCGGGGACGACGGACTCCTTCCTTCTGCCGGTCCTCATCGGCGCGTCGATCGCCGCGGCGTGCGTGATCGTCCTCGCGCTGCTCCGGCGGCGTTCGAAGGGCGCCTCGCGCCCGGAGGGATCCGAGGGCCGCGGCTCGAAGGTTCAGGAGACCGTGCCGGAGGGATCCCGTGCTCGTTGAAACATCCGGCCTCGCGAAGGCCTTCGGCGAGATCCGCGCTGTTGACGACATGAGCGTCGCCATCCCGGAGGGCGCGATCGGGCTCGTCGGGCCGAACGGCGCCGGCAAGACGACGTTCCTCCGTCTCCTCCTCGGCCTCCTCAGCCCGACGGCCGGAAGCGGGAAGGTCCTCGGCAAGGACATCTCCGACGGCCTCGCGGTGCGGGAGCGGATCGGCTACATGCCCGAGCACGACTGCCTGGTCCCCGAGATGACGGGGATCGGGCTCGTCGCCCACATGGGCCGCGTGAGCGGCCTCGACAAGGACACCGCGATGGGCCGCGCCCACGACGTCCTCCAGTTCGTCGGCGTGGAGCAGGAGCGGTACCGCAAGATCGCGGAGTACTCGACGGGCATGAAACAGAAGGTGAAGCTCGCGCAGGCGATGGTCCACGATCCCCCGCTGTTCATCTTCGACGAGCCCACGACGGGCCTCGATCCCCGCGGGCGGTCCGAGATGCTCCGGCTCCTCCAGATGATCGCCGCGACCCCCGGCCGGAACGTGATCCTGTCGAGCCACCTCCTCCCCGACGTCGAGTCGATCTGCCGGCACGTCGTGATCCTCGACGGAGGGCGGCAGGTCGCCGCCGGGGACATCCGGGCCCTCCTCTCCGGCTCGGAGGCGCGCCTCCGCGTGGACGTCCGCGGGGACCGCGAGGGCGTGGCCCGGGCGCTCCGCGAGATGGGCTTCGAGCTCGAGGTCGCAGGCTCCGGGCTTCGGGTCGTCCGCCGGGACGGCCTGGAAGCGGCGATCTTCCGGGCCGCCCGGGACCGTTCAGCCGAGATCCGGTACATGGGCGCGGAGATCCGGAGCCTGGAGGAGCTGTTCCTCGAGCTCCTCGCGAAGAGCGCCCCCGGGGGTCGCTGAATGTCCATCTCCCTCCCGACGTACACGCGGCGCGAGGCGCCCCTGCTCGGCCGCTCCCATCGGGTCCGCGCGATCATCTACGCGGGCCTGAGGCGGGAGTTCCGCCGTCCCGCGGCGGTCGTCGTCATGGCGCTCGGCATCCTCTCGACGACGGCATTCGGCATCGTCTTCGTCTTCCTCGCCCCTCTTCTCATACCGGGCCAGGCCCTCGACCTGAGCTTCTTCTACATCCCCGCGTCGAACTTCCTCGTGTTGCTCTTCACGATCCTCATGGCCTCGATCGTCGGCTCGGGGCTCATCGCGGACGACATCGGCTCCATGGCCCTCACGCTGTACCTGAGTCGCCCGATCACCCACGCGGACTACCTCACCGCGAAGGCGGCCATCCTCGGCCCCCTCATCGCGATGATCGCAGCCCTCCCGCTCCTCCTCACCCCGTTCGTCGCGGCCCTCCTCGGGGCCTTCCCCTGGGACGTCGCCCTCCTGGCCCTGGGGATCGGGATCGGGCTGGGCGCCCTGTTCACGGCCTTCTTCACCGCGGTCACCCTGCTCCTCTCCAGCCTGACGTCGCGCAAGGCGTACGCGGCCGCCGGGGTCTTCGCGATCGCGTCCGGCCTCACGATCCCTTCCGAGCTCCTCGCGTCCGCGATCGGCGAGCCCGCGATCCTCTACCTGTCCCCCTGGCAGGACTTCCTCGCCGTCGCCCGCGCGGCGTACGGCGCGGCCCAGGGCCCGATCGACTGGGCGCCCGGTCTCGCGATCCTCGTCAGCGCGACGGTCCTCGCGGCCCTCGTGACGTATGTACGGATGAAGGCCCTCGAGGTGGTCACGGGATGAGCGCGCCCGTCGAGGCCCAGGATGCCTCGAAGTGGTACGGCGAGGTCCTCGGGCTGAACGGCTTCTCCGCGTCCTTCGGCTCCGGCATCACGGGCCTCGTGGGCCCGAACGGAGCGGGGAAGAGCACCCTGTTCAAGTGCCTCATCGGGCAGCTCCGCGTGGACCAGGGGAGCCTGCGGCTCCTCGGGGAGGACCCCTGGAACAACGTGGACCTCAAGCGCCGCCTCGGGTACTGCCCGGAATCGAACCAGCTGTACGGGTGGCTCACCGCGGAGACGTTCGTGGAGGCCCTCCTTCGGCTCAACGGCGTGAAGCCCCCGGACGCCCGGAAGGCCGCCCGCGAGAGCCTCGAGACGGTCGGCCTGACGGCGGCGAAGGACCGGAAGCTGCGGACCTTCAGCCGAGGGATGCGGCAGCGGGCGAAGCTCGCGCAGGCCCTCGCCCATGGCCCCGAGGTCCTCATCCTCGACGAACCCTTGTCGGGCGCGGACCCCGTCGCCCGCATCCAGATCCTCGACACGATCGCCCGCTTCGCCCACGATGGCGGGCACGTCCTCATGTCGACCCACGTCCTGTACGAGGTCGAGCGGCTCACGAAGAACATCGTGCTCATCCACAACGGGAAGTCGATCGCCTCGGGGGACGTCCAGGCGATCCGCGCCCTCATCGACGCGCACCCCCACGCGGTCCGGATCGCGACCCCCGCTCCGCGGGACGTCGCCCAGGCCCTCGCAGGGCTCGACCACGTCGCCTCGATCGAGTTCCCGACGCCCGCGGAGGTCCTCGTCCGCACGCGGAAGCCCGATGCCTTCTATCGGGACCTCCCGGGGATCGTCCTCGACCGCGGGCTCGACGTCCGAGGGCTGGAGAGCCCGGACGACAGCCTCGAGGCCGTCTTCCGATACCTCGTGGGGTGAGTCGATGGACGTCCTCCTGTCCGTCCGCCAGGCCGGCGTCGTGTTCTTCCTCACCCTCCGGTACCTCCTCACGACCCGCCGCGGGATCGCGACGGCACTCCTCGGCGGCCTGCCGTTCCTCCTCGCGGTGGCCCTGGCCATCGGGCGGGTTGGGACGTTCGACATCCTCCTCTTCCAGACCCTCATGGTCCCCCTGTTCCTCCAGGTCGTCCTCGTCTTCGTGACCCTCGTCCTCGCGACGGCCCTGATCCGGGAGGAGATCGAGGACACGACGATCCACTACCTCCTCACGCGGCCCGTGTCGAAGCCCGCGATCGCCCTCTACAAGTATGCGGGGTACTTCGTCGCGATGCTCGTCCTCCTGGTCCCGCCCCTCTGCCTCGCGTACGTCGTCACGCAGGGGTACGCCCGGGACCCCCTCGGAGCGGACCTCGACGTCCTCGCGGCCTTCCTCGCGACGACGGTCCTGGGCGGCGCCGCGTACGGCGCCCTGTTCACCTTCCTCTCCGTCCTCCTGAGGAGGCCGCTCCCCGCGGGGCTCCTCTTCGGCTTCGTCTGGGAGTCCATCGTCGGGTCGATCCCGGGGGACGTCCCGAAGCTCAGCATCATCCACTACCTGAAGTCGATCCTCAAGGACATCGTCGGCGTGGGTCCCCTCTCGAGCTACCCCACGGACATCTCCGCGGGCGTCGCGGCGGCCGTCCTCCTCGTCTTCACGGCCGTCGCCCTCGTCCTTGCTCTCGTCGTGTTCCAGCAGTCGGAGTTCAAGCAGAAGGCGTGAGGCCGCGCGGCGCCCCTGCGCGCGGATCGCCCACGGGGTCCTCGGCCGCCGGCGACAGCGGGGCGGCAGGTTTCGGGAGTTCAGTGAACCGTCGCAAACAGGAATCCGATCGACCCATCGCCCGTTCCCTCCCCCGCCCCGCCGCGAAGGCGACGGCCTTCCGTGTCGCCTCCTACCACGCGAGCCTCAGGTACCCTGTGGCCCGGACCTCCTTCATGGGCTCGGGCGAGGAGAGGCCGAGGATCCGCGGGACGTCCGTCGCGAAGTCGTCGAGGGTCGCCTGGTCCGGGGGCACGGGGCGGTACCACTCCCCCACCCCTGCGTCCGGGCGTTCGATGAGGACCCCGCCCCGCCCGTGGGCCATCCGCACGACGCGGTCCACGCCCTCGTACAGCTCCCGCCGAATCCCCTTCCGCCGGTACAGCTTCGCCAGGCCGGCGTTCGTCGCGAGCCCGACGACGTCCCGTCCCGCGATGGATCGCCGGGCCGCGGCGAGGGACCGCCGGAAGAGGGCGTGGGCCTCGATCCCGTCCACGTCCTCGTCGAGGAACAGCTCGGGGAGGCACGAGAGGACGACGAGGCCGGCGTCCGTCTCCTCCAGTTTTGTATCGAGCATGTTCAATAATAATGTGGCCATCTGGTGGCACGTGAACGCCCGCGCGACGTGGACCCGCGGCAGGACGTCGGCCCGCGTGAGGCCGATCCGCTTCCCGAGGGCGACCATCCCGTGCGGGTCCACGGAGTTCCCGCCGTCCACGAAGACGACGTCGTCCCCCTCGAGGACCGCGCGGACGCAGAGGAGGGTCGTGAGCCGGAACACGAAGTCGGAGCCGCTGTCCACGAGGGCGATCCGCCGGGGCTCGAAGGGCCCGAGAAGGCGGTCGAGAGCGGGCACGGAGGTCGTGAGGGCCGTCCGCGCCTCGACGCGCACGTCCGCCGTCGGAAGGGTCTCCGTGATGAGGGCCATGGGGTCCTCCCCTTCGGGATCGATGGGGATGGCGGTATAAAGGCGGGACGCGAGGGGGGGTCGGTGAAAGTGTCCCTCGGGAGGACCGGCCTACCGGGGCGGCGGGGGCGGCGGAGGCGGCGTGGGGGCCACCGCAGGCGGCTGCGCCATCGCCCGCATGGCCCGCTTCCGCCGGATCGCCTTCGTCTGGACGTAGGCCCCGAGGACGAACGCCCCGAGGCCCGCGAGGGCCGCGACGACGTTCGTCGTCACCCCGAGGAGGTAGATCCCCAGGGCGAGGAGGAGCCCGCCGATCGCCGCCGTGATGACCCCGATGAGGTCGTCGATGTAGTAGTACGCGAGGGCGAACACGACGAGGAGGACGAGGAGGGCCGCGACGAGGGGCATGTCGATCTGCCCCGACGTGAACACGGCGGTCCCCCCGAGGAGGGCGTACACGGCGGCCCCCGCGAGGACCCCGACGAGGAACGCGAGGGCGACCTTGATGAGCTTCGTGAACAGGATCGAGCCGATGATCGCCCCGATCGCGGCGAGGACGAGCCCGGTCACGTAGCCGCCGCCCGCCGCGGCGCCGAACAGATACCCGACGGACGAGCCGAGGAGCGCGCCGATCATCGACATCACGCTCGCCCAGATCCCGTGGCCCCAGAACGCCAGGGCGAGCCCGACGAGGAGGAGGACGACCCCGATGATTGGCCCCGCCGCAGCGATGTCCTGGAACCCGGGGAGCGCCATGGAGATGCGCGATGCTTTTCGGGCCTATAAAAACGCACCGCGGGGCCGCCGCGGGCTCTCCCGCCCTCCCGGCGGCCGTCAGCCGTGCCCGAGGACGTCGTCCGCCCGCTTCGCGATCTCCCGGATCGCCTTCTCGTCGACCCCGCCCTCGGGGAGGAGGTGCTGGCGGACCATGAGGTCGTCGTACTCGAGGACATCGATGACGGTCGGGATGCGGATCGCGTCCCCGAGGACGGCCACCGTGCGGAGGGGGAGCTTGGCCACGATGTTCATCCACATCGCCTTGTCCGGGACCCCGGCCAAGGCCGATTCCACATCGGACGGCTCCTTGAGGGACATCACGAGGCGGTTCGCGAGCTGGCTGCGGACCTCGTCGTCGATCCTCGACGGCCGCTGGTCGATGAGGGCGAGGATCAGGTTGAACTTCCGCGTCTCCCGGGCGAGGCGGCTGAAGATGGAGTACTCGACGAGCCTCGGGTCGAGGAACTTGTGGGCCTCCTCGAGGAACAGGACGAGCCTCGGGTACTCCGACGTGTGCTCCGTGTACAGGTCGAAGAGGCGCCGGGCGAGGACGTTCGCCACGAACAGGTACACCATGGGGTCCGTCCCGAAGTCCCCGAAGTCGAGGACGATGGACCTGCCCGCCTTGATCAGGGAGAGCATCTGGCTGAACGCGTCCTTCGAGCCCTTCGCGATGAACGGCAGGCGCTCGAAGCGCCCCATCCGCCGCTGGAGGGCCTGGAGGACCATGAGGTGGACCTGCCCGCCCTCGACCTCGACGTCCGTCGCCTGCTTCTCCTTGATCGCCGTGACGAGGTCGACCTCCCTCGGCTTGCGGCGGTAGATCTGGTAGATGTGGTCGATCATCGGCGGGGTGAGGTCCTGGAACGCGATGATGAGGTCCTCCGGGGTGATCTGGCCCGCGTCGAGGACGAACGGCTTCGCCTCCGTGTTCTTCGGGTCCAGGGAGAAGATCTCGACCTTGCCCGGGAAGAAGTACTTCAGGCCCTCCGTGCCGTCCGTCTTGCTGAACACCCCGTACTCCCCGTGCATGTCGAACACGAGGACGGACCCGGCGTCCTTCGCGAGGATCGCCGTGCACACGAGCTTGTTGAGGATCGACTTCCCCGTCCCCGTGCGGCCGAAGATCGCGAAGGGCTTCTCGACGAGCTTCTCGAAGTCGAGGTGGACGTGGAACGGCTCCACGCCCGTGATCGTCCCGAGGGGCGCGGACTTCGGCGTGGGCTCGTAGATCCGCTCGACGTCCTCCCGGGTCGCGTGGCGGCATTCGCTGAAGTAGGGAGGGATCGTCTGGGGCTCCCCGAGCCGCTTCGACTCGCGGTCGATGAGCTGGATCATCCGGAGCTTCGCCTTCGAGTAGAAGATCGGGCCGCCGTACCCCTCGTGGGTCTCGGGCCGAGGCACGACGACGTCCCCGATCGACGAGCCCGCGAGCTGGTCCGCGATGTCGCTCTGCTCGTTGATGACGTCCTCGACGAGGCAGTAGAAGTCGTACCGGGCGCCCTCGACGATCACGGGGTACGCGATCCGCAGCTCCTCCGGGTTGTTGAGCTGGAGCTTCGCGACGAGCCCGTCGAGGACGGACGCCGCGACGATCTCCCCGATCTTCATCGCAGGTCCCTCGCGACGCGGTCCAGGTACTCGTGGAACGCGGACCGCCTCCGGCCCTCGACCTCCGTGAGGCCTTCGAGGAGCGTCCGCACGTCGAGCCCCATCCGGAGGGCCTGCTTCATGACCGCCTCCTGGTAGACGGGCTTGAGCTGACGCACGGTCACGGCCATCCGGTGGGCCTCGATGAGGGGCCACGGATACCCGACGGACACGAGGCTCCTCGCGTAGGGGGCGAGCTGGCCGAACGCGAAATCGGGCTGGTCGCGGAACGTCCCGAGGTCCACGCGGAACCACTTCCGCGCCCGCGGATGCAGGCGTGCGTAATAGATGTCACCGTAGAGGAGGCCTTCCTTCGAGGCCTCGGAGGCCTTCGGCGCGCGGGCGTACGCGAGGGCCTCCCGCGGGAGGCGGGACTGGACCCGGGCCATGAGGTCCTCGTCCGTGAGGACGTGGCCGAAGGCATGGAGCTGGCTGTCCTTCGAGATCCCGACGAGCAGGTGCCCGCGCTTCTCGCACACCTTCACGAGCCGGTCCATGAACTCGAACTGCTTGGGGAACTCGGACAGCGTGCCGTCGACGGCGACGACGGCCCCCTCGAGGTCGTCCGCGAAGTTGATCGCCGTCTGGCCCTCGATGAGGCGGCGGTACTCGTTGACCATGTCCCGCGGCTGCTCCTCCCGTCGGCCCTTCGTGAAGTCGAACAGGGAGCGGTGGAGCTCGTCCTGCTTCGCGACGAACTCCTCGAACGTCGACACGCCGACCATGCGCTGGACGAGCCGCCAGTCCTGCCGACGGAAGGCCCCCCCGTCGAGGCGGTACCGCAGCAGGCCGACCGTCACGAGGGCGAGCCACCAGCTCGAGAGGTTCAGGAGGAAGGAGTAGGACCCGTCCACGGCGACCATCTCCCGCGGCTCGGGGGCGGGCCGGAACACGCGGAACTCGGGGACCTCGGGCGGGGGGAGGGGGACCTCCCGATGGTGCCGCACGAGGAGCTCGAGCTCCTTCCGCATGTCGTCCTGGAAGCTCATGCGCGGTCCCCGCGGATGGCCGCCTCTACGGGAGGCCTCGGGCTTTAACCCTTCCGTGGGGGCCCGCGAAACCGGGCCCCGCTACGCGGAGTGGTCCCGGTCCAGGGCGCGCGCGTGGTGGGCGGGCTCCGCGTGGACGACGACCTCCGCGACCCTCGGGACGCGGCCCTTGATCGCGAGTTCGACGGAATGGGCGATCTCGTGGGCCCGCTCCAGGTTCGCGTCGGGCGCCACGTGGACGGCGAGGTCCAGGAGCACGTGGGGCCCCGAGGAGCGCCCGCGGAGGCTGTGGACCTCCACGACCCCCTCGACGCCCCTCGCGGTCTCGCGCACCGCGTCGAGGAGCTCCAGGGGCGGGGACGCGTCGACGAGGACCTGGAGGTTCTTCCGGCCCATGAGGAACGCCGCGACGAGGAACGCGATCGCGATCGCCACCGCGCCGACAAGGTCCATGGCGGGGAACCCGAGATAGGCCGCCCCGATCCCGACGAGGACGCCGACCTTGCCGACGGCGTCCGTGCCGAAATGGTACGAGTCGGCCTCGAGCGCGGAGCTCTCCAGGGCCCGCCCGCGGCGGGCGATGTACCGGAACAGGACGACGTCGAAGACGATCGTCCCGAGGACCACGGCGAGGGCGAGGGGCGTCACCTCGACCCGGAAGCCGAAGAGGGCGCGCCGGGCGGCCTCCTGGATCACGGTGACCCCGATGATCGCGATGAGGACGAACTGGACGAGCGCGGCCGCGTTCTCGTAGCGGCCGTACCCGTACGCGTGCCGGCGGTCCGAAGCCCGGAGGGCCATCCGGATCCCCGCGAGGGCCACGAGGGACCCCGTGAGGTCCACCCCCGAGTGGAACGCGTCCGCGAGGACGGCCAGGCTCCCCGTGACGAGGGCCACGCCGAGCTCCGTCGTGACGAGGCCCGCGTTCGCGGCGATGGACACCCCGGCGACCCGGAGCTTCGGATGCACGGGGGCCGCAGCCGCCCCGGGGATATCATCGTTTCGTCCGCTCCTCGCGGCCCCGGGGCGTCCCTCACGCGAGGACGTCCGCCCGGGACTCCTGGCTCGGGGTCATCGTCACGCGGATCCGCCCGGGGAAGCGCTCCGCGACCTCCGCGAGGTGGGTGATGAGGATGACCTTCTCGAAGGACTCCCCCATCCGGAAGAGCTTCTGGACGAAGAGCTCCCGGGAGACCTCCGTGTCGAGGGACCCGAGGTCCCCCTCGTCGATGAAGAGGGTCTTCATCCGCCCGTACGTGCGGCCGACCTGGGGCAGGGACGCGAGCTCGCGGGCGATCGCGAAGCGGAGGGCCGCGTTGATCTGGGTCTTCTCCCCGCCGGAGAACTCGCCGACGTCGTGCCAGTTCCCGTCCACGCCCTGGACGTGGATCCGGATCCCGTGCCCGCGGCCCTCCTCGTACGTCTCGAGCTTGATCCGGTGGAACCGGCCCGCCGTGAGCTCCGCGAGGTTCTTCGACGCCTCGATCTCGAGGGCCGGGAGGATCTGGTCCACGGCGAACATGACGACCCCGCGCTTGTGGAACACCCGGTTCACGAGGACGTCCGCGATCCCGATCCGCGTCCTCAGTTCCTCGCGCTCCCGCTCCGACGCGTGGAGACGCTCCTCGTCCCCCTCGAGCTCCCGGACCTGCCGCGCGAGGGCGTCCGCCTGCCCCTCGACCGTGTGGAACGCCCGGCGGGCCTCCTCGAGTTCCTTTCTCCGGACTTCGAGCCGCGCCTGGGCCGCTTCGTAGTCCTTCGCCCTGCCCTCCGATTGGGAGACCTCCTGGTCCTTCTCCGCAAGCTCCCGCACGAGGTCCTCCCTCTGCGACTCGAGGTTCCCGACGATCGCGGCGGCCTCCGCCGCGCCCTTCAGTCTCGCGATGATCTCCTCGAGCCGCTTCCGCTTCCCGGGAATCTCCTGGAGCCCTCGGGCGACGGTTTCGAGTCGCGTCGCGTCCGCTTCGGACCATGGGGCCGCATCGAGCGCTCGGAGGGCCTCGACCTTCTCCTCGTCGAGGGGCGCGAGGGTCCGGTGGCTCTCGTCCGCCTCCCGCCGGAGCTCGTCCTTGAGCTCCTCGAGCTGCCGCCGGAACTCCGTGAGCACGAAGACGTCCGCGTCGATGGAGGCGACCTTCCCGCGGACCCCTTCGAGGGCCTTCGCGGCCCGCGCCTTCTCCCCTTCGAGCTCCCGCACGAGGTCCTCCCGCCCCGCGAGCCACGTGAGCTCGCGGTCGATCCGCGCGAGGCGCTCCTCGAGCCGCCCCTCGTCCCGGAGGAACTCGAACGCCGCCTCCCGGTCCAGGTCCGTCCGCAGGGAGGCGATTTTCCGGTAGAGCGCGTCGATCTTGTCCTTGATCCCGTCCCGCCGGCGCTCGTGGTCCCGTTTCGCCTGCTCGAACAGCTTCGTCCCGGCCTGGGCCGCCTGCTCGCGCCGACGCCGGTCCTCCGCGCGGGTCCGGAGGGCGTCCGCCTCCTCCCGCAGCCCGTCGAGGGTCCCGACCTCGGCCTCGAGGGTCTTCCGCTGAACCTCCAGGTCCGCGGGGGCACGGCCCGCCTCCCGGGCCTCCCGGATCCTCCGGTCGAGTCCGTCGAGGCGCTTCCGGAGTTCGCCCCGGCCGGAGGCCGCCCGGAGCCACGTCTCGTGGCCTGTCTGCAGGGACTTGACCATCGCCTCCGCGTGCTTGACCTCCGCCTCGAGCGCGACGACCCGCTTCCCCCGGAGGCCAAACGCCTCGCGGGCCTCGTCGAGCTGGGCCCGCAGCCCCGGGAGGCGCCCGAGGGCCTCCAACCTCGCGGCGATGTCCGCCTCCCTCGCCCGGAGCTCCGCCTGGAGCTCCGCGAACTGCTCCTTCGCCCGCTCGAGGGCCCTCTCGAAGACCTCGAGGCGGAAGAGCTTCTGGAAGACGGCCAGGCGGTCCGCCCCGCGCGCGGACCCGAGGTCCTTCATCTCTTCCTGCCGCACGAACGTGGAGTTCCGGAAGCCGACGTAGTCGAGGCCGACGACGTCCCGGATCGTCTGCTCCTTCTCGTGGATCGTCCCGGGGACCGCGTCCCCGTCCCGGAGGACTTCGAGGTACGACTCCTTCCGGGCCGTGAAGCCCCGGCGGACCTCCCAGCGATGGTCCCCCTGGCGGAACCCTACCCGGACGTACCCGCCCGGTCGGCAGACGTCCGACGTCCGGACGCTCTGGATGTCCGTCCGCGTCGTCGCGCCGTACAGGGCGAACGTGATCGCGTCGAGGATCGTCGACTTGCCCGCGCCCGTGCGGCCCGTGATGACCGTGAACTTCTCCGGGAACCGGAGGGGCGGATCCGTCCGCTCGACGTAGCGCATGAAGCCCTTCATCTCGACCTCGTCGAGGACGAACCCCTCGCCGTCCCCCGCGGGCTCGGGGTCCCCGAGGGCGTCCGCCTCGAGGCCGTCCGCCGCCTTCACGCGAGCGCCTCCCGCAGGATCCGCTGGGCCTCCGCGCGGATCGCCTCCCGCCTCGGGTCGTCCGCGAGGGTCTTGTCGACGTAGTCGGACAGGAGCCGGAGGGGGTCCATCGTGAATTCGTCGGACACGGTGCGGCCTCGCTCCGTGGAGACGAGCTGGACCTCGTAGTGGAACGCGTCCTTCAGGCGGTCCGCGATCCTCCGGTCGTCGAGGCGGGCCCGCAGTTCGTCGGGCAGTCGGATCTCGAGGCGCACGAGGGCCCCCCGGACGTCCCCGGGGATCGCCTCGAGGACCTTCTCCGTGACGTCGTCCCCGGGGGCCGCGGCCACGTCGACCTTGAGCATGGGCCTCGCGGGGAGCTCCTCGAAGGACCACGTGCCGTCGGGCCGGAGGGCGAGGAACCCCTTCGGGTCGAGACGCTCCCCCCAGTCGATCCGCTCCGGGGCGCCCGGGTAGACGACCTTCCCGTGGACGACCTGGCGCATGTGGATGTGGCCGAAGACGACGAGGTCCACGGCGTCGGGGATCATGTCCCGGGAGAACGTGAAGTCGTGGGGGACGATCTCCGGGTTCGTCGTCGTCGCGTACCGGACGCCCTGGAACTCGAAGTGGCCGAACAGGACCCGGAGGTCCGCGTCCTTCAGCTCCTCCGCGCGGTTCGCAATCCACTCCTTCCACAGCCGCCGGGCGACCTCGTAGGCCTCCTCCCGCGGGACGTCCTTCCCGAGGGTGTCGCGAACCCGCTCGACGATGTTCTCGGGGTGCATGTAGGGTAGCAGGAGGAAGCCGATCCTCCGGCCGTCCACCGTGCGGACCTCGACCTTCGGCTCTCGGAACACCTTCACGTGGGCGTACCCGCGGAAGTCGTCGAGGGACGTCGAGCGAGCGGCCCTCCGCGGCTGGTCGTGGTTCCCCGCGAGGATCCACACCTCGATCCCCGCCTTGCCGAGGGGCTCGATGACGTCCCGCCGGACGAGCTCCCGGAAGATCGGCGCGACGTGGGAGCGGTCGAACAGGTCCCCGAGGACGCAGAACAGGGACGCCTCGTGGTCGATCGCCCATCGCGCGGCCTTCGCGAAGGCCCCGTGGAGGTCCAACGCCCGTTCCGAGATCCCCGTCTCCGGGTCGATCCGGAAGTCGAACGTCAGCCCCTCGTGGACGTCCCCCACGCAGACGATCTCGTGCATCCGGTGCGTGAGAAGGGGCCCTCTCTACATATAAACTCCTTCAGGAGGTCAGAGAAACCGTCGTACGAATGCCCGGGATGCGCCCCTGCCCGATGTCAGCGCCCCACGATGAGGAGAACCCCCAGGAGGATCCGGCGGTCCACTCGTTCGGGGAAGCCGTGGAGCACGACCTCCCACGTCTCTTCGGAGGGAGCCTTCGTGAAGTCGACAATGACTTGCCCGAGGGGCGTGCGATCCACGAGGAACGTCTCTTCAGACGAGGACACGCCGCGGCGCACGTATCGCCGGGCGGACTCCAGGGATTCGCGCAGGCGGCCGAGGATCCGTCCGCCGTCATCGAGGATCTCCCAATCTTGCATCGGAGGTTTTCCCGGTGAGGGTACCTTTCTGAAGGAGCCCAGGTCCGAACCCGTCGAGGGATCGACGACGTCGTACGCGTCGCGTGTCGCCTGAGACCGGACGACGAAGAGGGGCCGGGTCTCATCGTCGGCCGCATGGCCTCGGATCTCCTTCGACCCCCTCCCCCCCGCACCATCGACTTGGGCCAGGACGCGACCCTCCCGATCTTCGATCCACGCGCGCGTCCCAAGGATCCCCCGCTTCCTGCGGAGCCGATAGTAGTTCAGATGCCAGGGGGACAACCCCGGAGGTGGCCGGGTCCCCGCCAATTCGACCGGCCACCGGAGGCGCCCGCAGGCGGGGCACCGGTATCGTTGTGTCAGTCTGTCCCGTTCCAGCGTCGAGCCACACGCGGCACACGACGGCAGCGAGCTCCCTCCAGGGGACACGATGTCAACGGAGACGCGTCGTTTGAACCCTTCGGTGCTCCTGTCTGCGGGGCTTCCATCCGATCGCTCGGAGCCCTCGACGGCGGACCGAAGGTGACCGTTACGCGAGTTCCATCCCTACGGAAGACGGGGGCCGCGCCGCTCCGGAAAGGGAACCTCGGGGCGGACGAAATCCTTCTCTGCGAACCGCGCCGCGCGCAGGGCCGCGAGTTGTCCGGGCCTCCGTCCCGTCGCGACAGACTCGGCGAGGAGCCGCGTCCCTGCGCGATCGAAGTTCCCCCGCCCTCGCGGGGGCCTTCCGAAAGACGCAAGTGCCCCGCGTCGCATACGGCGGCCCGGGGCTCCCGGGAGCGGGTCGCATGGTCCGCGCGTCCGACGTGGTCCTTCTGCCGATCGACGATTTGCCGACGCGATGGTACAACGTCCGGGCGGACCTGCCGGAGCCTCTCCCGCCCCCGAAGGACCCCGAGGAGGGCCCGTCCCGCGTGAAGGCCCTCCCCGACATGCTCCTCGGGGAGTGTCTCCGCCAGGAGGCCTCCACGGAACGCTGGGTGCCGATCCCCGAGGAGATCCTCGACCTGTACGCGCACGCCCTCCGCCCCCGCCCCCTGGTCCGCGCCCGGCGGCTCGAGGCGGCCCTCAAGACGCCCGCGAAGCTGTACTACAAGACGGAGTTCCTCAGCCCCACGGGGAGCCACAAGGTCAACACGGCCCTCGCCCAGGCCTGGTACGCGAAGGCCGCGGGTTTCGAGCGCCTGGCCACGGAGACGGGGGCGGGGCAGTGGGGGACCGCCCTCGCGTACGCCGCCTCCCTCGTCGGCCTGCGTACGACGATCTACTGGGTCCGCGCCGTGCACGACTGGAAGGTCGAGCGCCGGGCGTTCATGCGCCTGTACGGCGCGGAGGTCCACGCGAGCCCGAGCCCCGCGACGAAGGTCGGCCGGGAGCTCCTCGCGGAGGACGCCCACCATCCCGGGTCCCTGGGAATCGCGGTATCCGAGGGCCTCGAGGACGCCCTCGCGGACGACAAGGCCGTCTACTGCCTCGGCTCCGTCCTGAACCACGTCCTCCTCCACCAGACGATCGTCGGGCTCGAGACGAAGCGCCAGTTCGAGTCGATCGGCGTGACCCCGGACGTCCTCGTCTCGAGCCTCGGGGGCGGGTCCAACTTCGGCGGCTTTGTCCTGCCCTTCCTCCCGGACACGTTCCGGGGGCGACCCCTGCGCTGCGTCGCGGCCCAGAGCGAGGCGGCCCCGAACCTCCGGGGCGAGTACCGCTACGACTTCGCGGACCACGCGGGCCTGACGCCCCTCCTCAAGATGTACACCCTCGGCCACACGGCCAGGATGCACCCGATCAAGGGGGACGGCCTGAGGTACCACGCCGCGGCCCCCGTCCTCTCCCTCCTGCGGCACCTCGGATACATCGACGCGGTCGCGTACCCCGCGGACGAGAAGCACGTCTTCGCGAGGGCGCGGGAGTTCGTCCGGACGGAGGGCTTCCTCCCCGCCCCGGAGAGCGCGTACAGCGTGGCCTGCGCGATCGACGAGGCCCTGGCGTGCCGGGAGTCCGGCGAGGCGAAGACGATCGCGTTCAACGTGAGCGGCCACGGCTTCATGGACATGGCCGGGTACGCAGAGGTCCTCGGCCTCTGACCCCGGAGGCCCGTCACTTCCGGGCCCGCTCGACCATGCTCATGAGGAGGCACGCGCCCAGGAGGACGCGCCGGTCGAACGCGGGCGGGAGCGCGAGGCACGTCACGTCCCAGATGTCCCCGACGACCTTGAACTGCTGGTCGATCGTGGCGACGGGCTGCCCGCCGAGGCTGAGCATCATCTTCTCCGGGATCAGGGCACCCCCGGGGAGCCACTTCCGCGCGAGGCCGCGCCCCTTCTCCTCGTAGATGCCGCCGACGAGCTGCCCCGCCGCGTCCCAGACCTCCCACTCGTCGCGCACGAACGCGGACGCCATCGCGCGCCGCCGGACCATCCCGACCCCCGCACCCGACGCCGAATCGACGATCGCGAACCGCCCCCACATGTCCATGACCTGGAGCTGCTGGATCCGGAACAGCTCCTGGGCCATGCTGTCGTCTGCGTACACGCGGATGTCCTCCTTGAGCCGCAGGAGCTTCTGGCGGCTGTAGGCGAGGGCGCGTCCCGCGGCGTCCTCGATCCAGTACTGGTTCACGACCGCGAGAGCCTTCTTCCGGAGGCGGTAGTAGTTCTGGAACCAGAGGCCCGCGGGCGGGGCCGCCGTGCCGGCCTGGGCCGCAGGCTGGGGCGCAGGCACCTGGTATGTGTTGCAACGGCCGCACCACCACTGGTTGTACGGCTGCACGAACGTCATCGGACTCCCGCACACGGGACAGTCGCTCATGGCGTCACCCGCCCCCGCGAGGGTCCGGCGGTCTGCCTCCGGGCGGCTCCGGGCCGGCCGGGGCCGATGCGCATCCCTCCGATGGGGCAGGCTCCCATGGTCGGGGGAGGGTAAGACCTTTTCCCGCCAGGGTCGGGAACCTTCATGCCGGGCCCTCCCGATGCCCGCGCGTGCCCGACGTCTGGCGCCTGGGGGAGCCCACGGAGCGGGCGCGCGTCGCGATCGTCGGATGCGGCGGGGCCGGGTGCAACACCCTCCGGCACGTCGTCGCGCCGCCGAATGCGGAGCGCATCGCGGTCAACGATGCGCCCCACCCCTCCATGGCCGGCGTCCCGCGGCGGATACTCGTCCGCCCCGACGTCCTCCAGGGCTTCGCGGTCATGGACGAGCGGATCGTGGAGAAGATGGAGACCCACGAGGAGAAGGACCTCGCGGCCGCGTTCCTGAACCGGGACCTCGTCCTCGCCCTCGGCGGCCTCGGGGGCGAGCTCGGGGGCTGGGGCCTCAGCCTCGTCGGGCGCGTCGCGCGGATCCTCGGCGACACGACCCTCGCCCTCGCGACGGTCCCCTTCACCGCGGAGGGCCGGATCCGGCGGGAGGCCGCGGAGGCCCAGCTCGCCCTCCTCCGGAGGAAAGCGGACGGGGTCGTGACGTTCGCGAACGACGAGCTCCTGCGCCTCGCCCCGGACCTGCCCTTCGTCAAGTCGTTCGCGGTCCTCGGGTCCGCCATGGCCCGCCTCGCGTCGGACCTGAGCGCGTGCGTGGCCCGGGACGACGTCGTCCCTCTGCGGAGGCTCCTCGCCCGTTCCCGGGACTGGCGCTTCGGGATGGGCTCCGGGACGGAGAAGCACCGCTGCTTCCTCGCCGTGGACGAGGCCTACCGGTCCCCTTGGTTCACCGGCCGCCACGAGGACGTCCGGCAGGCCGTCGTCCTGATCCAGCGGCCCGCGGACCTCCCCGTCGAGGAGGAGCTCCTCCACGAGGTCCGCATCCGCTCGCCTCTCGCGGACGTCTCCTGGGCGGTCCTCCCCGCCCCCGCCTCCGCGGACCGTGTGCTCGTCGAGATCCTCGCGGGCCTCTGACGCCCGTCGGACCCGCCCGGAGCGCGAAGCCTTTATCAAGGGAGGTTCGGATGGCTCCCGTCCTCCGCACGCGAGGGCGGAGGGTTCATATAGCACGTCAACGTACGACCGTGCTACAACCTCGCACGGGTGTCCCATGACCTCCGTAGGGAAAGGAATCCGCATGCGCCGGGTGTTCCACGGCGACAAGGCTCTCATCGTGGCCATGGACCACGGGGTCTCATCGGGTCCCGTCGCAGGGCTCGAGGACATCCGGAAGGCCGTGGGGAACGTCGCGAAGGGCGGCGCGTCGGCCGTCGTCCTCCACAAGGGCGTCGTCCGGTTCGCGAAGGAGTACCTCGGGGACGGTCTCGGGCTCATCCTCCACCTCAGCGCGTCGACGTCCCTCAGCACGCGCGTGAACCGCAAGGTCCTCGTGACCCAGGTCGACGAGGCCCTCGCCTACGGGGCCGACGCGATCTCCGTCCACGTGAACCTAGGCGGCTCCGACGACGAGCCCATGCTCGCGGACCTCGGCGCAACGGCGTCCGCCTGTTCCCGCTTCGGCATGCCCCTCCTCGCGATGATGTACCCTCGCGGGGAAAACATCAAGAATCCCTACGACGTCGAGGTGGTCAAGCATGTGGCCCGGGTCGGCGCGGAGCTCGGGGCCGACGTTGTGAAGACGGTCTACACGGGCGCCCCCGAGACGTTCAAGGAGGTCGTGCGGGGCTGCCCCGTCCCTGTCGTCGTCGCGGGCGGCCCCAAGCTCGACACGGACCGCGCGACCCTCGAGATGGTCGCGGCCGCCCTCGCGGGCGGCGCCGCGGGCGTGTCGATCGGCCGGAACGTGTTCCAGGCGAAGGATCCCATCGGGATGACGCGGGCGATCGCTCGCATGATCTTCGACGGGGCCACGACGGACGAGGTCTATCGCGGGTGAGGCCCCCATGGACCGCCTCGTGTGGGTGGGGGCCTTCCCCTCCAAGGACAGAGAGGACGTGCGGTCCGTCGTCGCGGCCGCCCTCGAGGCCGGTTTCGACGAGATCGTCCTCGAGCGACCGGACGTCGATCTGCAGCGGCTCGGCCGCTTCTCCCCGATCCTCCTCAAGGACGGGCGCTTCCGGTTCGACGACGAGGAGATCGGCCGCCTCGCGACGATCCGGGAGGGGAAGGACGAGCGCGCCGTGCGCGCCCTTCGAGGGGCCACGAAGCACGTCGTCGTGCGGACGGAGGACTGGAAGATCATCCCCCTCGAGAACCTCATCGCCCACTTCCAGGGGAGCGGCACGCGCCTCCTCGTCGAGGTCCACGACGCCGCGGAGGCGAAGCTCTTCTTCGAGACGATGGAGGTCGGGGTCGACGGGATCCTCCTCACGCCGACCTCGGCGCGGGAGGTCCGCGCGGTCCGGCAGCTCCTCGAGTCCGTGTCGACCGGGGTGCCCCTCGTCCGCGCGAAGGTCACCTCGATCCGGGGCCTCGGCCTCGGGGACCGCGTGTGCGTGGACACGTGCTCCCTCCTGCGCTCGGGGGAGGGGATCCTCGTGGGGAACAGCTCCGCGGCCCTCTTCCTCATCCACGCGGAGACCGTGGAGACGGGGTACGTCGCCGCCCGCCCGTTCCGGGTGAACGCCGGCCCCGTCCATGCGTACGTCCTCCTTCCCGACGGGAAGACGAAGTACCTCAGCGAGCTGCGGGCGGGGGACGAGGTCCTCGTCGTGGACGCCGACGGACGAGCGCGCTCAGCCGTCGTCGGGCGCGTGAAGATCGAACGACGACCCCTCGTCCTGATCGAGGCCGAGGTCGACGGCCGGCCCCACGCGACGATCGTACAGAACGCGGAGACGATCCGGTTCGTGACCCCGGGCGGCGGGGCCGCCGGGGTGAGCGATCTCAAGGTCGGGGACGACGTCCTGGCGCGGCTCGAGGAGGGCGGCCGCCACTTCGGGATGCGGATTCGGGAGACGATCACGGAGAGGTGACATGGCGAAGGTCGCGGCCGTCATCACGGCGGAACGGGTCGTCGACGCGGACCGGGAGGCCCGCGCCGCCCTCGCAAAGGGCGCGGACCTCGTCGAGCTCCGCCTCGACTACCTCCGGGACCTCGGGTCCGAGGGCCTCCGGCGGCTCGCGAACGCGGTGGGCCCGAAGGCGATCGCGACCCTCCGGTCGAAGGCCCAGAGCGGGGCCCGGGACCTGCCGCCCCCGCGGCGCGCGGAGATCCTCGCGGAGCTGTGCCGCCTCGGCTTCGCCTACGTCGACGTCGAGCTGTCCACGGACGCGGCCCTCGTGGACGCCCTCCACAAGACGGCCTCCAAGCACTACCAGGACATCCTCGTCTCCCACCACTTCTCCGAGCCCACGGAGGTCTCCGACGTGGCGGACGCCCTCGAGGCGTGCATCGGCCTCGGGGACGTCGGGAAGGTCGCGGTCCCCGTGCGGGACCTCGCCCAGGCGTGCGCCCTCGTCGACCTCGCGCGGAACGTGAAGCTCCAGTCCAAGCGCTTCGTCCTGATCGGGATGGACGGCCTCGGCGCCCTGACGAGGGCCCTCGCCGAGGAGACGGGCCAGGAGATCCAGTACGCGGTGTGGGGTCGCCCGAGCGCCCCCGGACAGCTCCCGTTCGGCGCGGCCGTGCGCCTGCGCCGGAAGGCGCCCTTCGTCCTCGGGCTCGTCGGCCATCCCCTCGGCCACTCCGTCTCCCCGGCGATCCACGAGGCGGCCCTCCGGGCGGCCTCCCTCCCCGGCGTCTACCTCTCCCTGGACCTCCAGGCCGCGGAGCTCCCCACCCTGTTCGATGCGTGCCCCCGACTCATGGTCCGAGGGCTCAACGTCACGACCCCCCACAAGGAAGTCGTCGCGGGGCTCCTCGACGAGCTCGACGCGGACGCGGAGGCTCTCGGCGCCGTGAACACAGTCGTCCTCCAGGAGGGATGGACCCGCGGACACAACACGGACGTGTACGGCTTCCGGATGGCCCTGCGGTCCCGCGGCCTGCGGATGGGCGGGCGGACGGCCCTCGTCGTCGGGGCCGGCGGGGCCGCGAAGGCCGTCGTCCACGTCCTCCTGCGGGAGGGCGCAACGGTCGAAGTCGCGAACCGGACCCCCGGGCGGGCGCAGGCCCTCGCGGACACGTTCGACGAGGACGTCGGGGTCACGGAGCTCGCGGGGCTCGCCCAGCGGGGCCCCTGGGACCTCCTCGTGAACGCGACCCCCGCCGGGACGAAGGGCGTGGCAGACGCCCTCCCCGTCCCCGACGCGACGGTCCAGCGGGCCCGCTTCGTCTTCGACCTCGTGTACAACCCCCCGGAGACGCCCCTCCTCCGCTCGGCGCGGAACGCGCGGGTGCCCGGGACGTCGGGGTTGGAGATGCTCCTCCACCAGGCCGCGAAGGCCTTCGAGCTGTGGACGGGCAAGGCCGCGGACCTGCGGGCCATGGAGAGGGCCGCGATGGAGGCCCTCCGGTGAAGGCCCAGGCCTCCTGCTTCGGTGCCGGGACGATCGTCAACGCGATCGCGACGGGGAAGGGGGCCGCCTTCGGCCTCGCCCTCCGCGCGACGGCGACCGCGGAGACCGTGCCCAAGGAGGAGGGCGTCACGGTCGTCGTCCCGGAGGACGCGAACCCGCTCCTCGCCGAGGGGACGGCCCGCCGCGTGCTCCGCCGGACGCGCCGGAAGGCCGGACTGCGGGTGTCCGTCGACTCCGAGATCCCGATCTCCCGCGGACTCAAGTCGAGCTCCGCCGTGGCCAACGCCGTGGCCCTGGCGTCCGCGCGGGCCCTCGGGGCGGACCTCGAGCCCATGCAGCTCATCGGCCTCGGTATCGACGCGGCCCTCGAGGCGGGGGTCACGATCACGGGTGCGTTCGACGACGCCTGCGCCTCGTTCTACGGGTGCGTCGCGGTCACGGACAACCGGACGCGGAGGCTCCTGCGGGTCGACCGCCTCCCCGAGGACCTCGTGGCCGTCATCCAGGTCCCCGGGCGGATGATCACGAAGCCGAGCCTCGCGGGGGTCGACTTCTCCCCGATCCGGGGGGAGGTCGAGGAGGCCTTCCGCCTCGCCCTCGGCGGGCACTACTTCCAGGCCCTCGAGCGGAACAGCATGGCGTACGCGAAGATCCTCGGGATCGACGAGGGCCCGGCCCAGCGGGCCCGCGTCGCGGGGGCCGTCGCCGCAGGGATCACCGGGACGGGTCCCGCGATCCTCGCCCTCGCGAAACCCGCCCACGTGGACGCGGTCGCGAAGGCCCTCGCGGCGGACGACGCCGTCGTGCGCACGGCGAGCCTGAACACCCTCGAGGCCCGGGAGGTGAGCCCGTGAGGTTCCGGTCGTCCCCCTCGAAGGTCTCGGGCCGCGCGTCCGCCCCTCCCTCGAAGTCGTACACGCACCGCGCGATCCTCCTCGCGGCCCTGTCCCGCGGGCCCTCGATCGTCCGCCGCCCGCTTCTCTCGGAGGACACGGAGGCGACCCTCGCGGGGGCGGAGGCCCTCGGCGCCTCCGTCGACCGCCCGGAGGACGGCCTCCGAATCGCCTGCGAGGGCCTCCGGCCGCCCGACGCGCCCATCGACGCCCGGAACTCCGGCACGACCCTGCGCCTCCTGTCCGGCGTCGCCGCCCTCGTCGACGGGCGGACCGTCCTCACGGGGGACGCCAGCCTGAGGAAGCGGCCCATGGGACCCCTCCTCGACGCCCTCATCGGCCTCGGGGCGTCCGCGCGCTCCCTCGAGGAGAACGGCTGCCCGCCCGTGGAGATCCGCGGGCCCATGAAGGGCGGGGAGATCTCCGTCCCCGGGTCGATCAGCTCCCAGTTCGTCTCGAGTCTCCTCCTCGCGTGTCCGCTCGCCCCGTCCTTCACGGCCCTCCATGTCCTCCCGCCCGTCCGCTCCGAGCCCTACGTGGAGGTGACCCTCCACATGATGCGCTCCTTCGGCGTCGGGGTCGAGGCCGCGGGCGAGTGGTACTACATCCCGGGGGGCCAGGCGTACCGCCCGCGGGACTTCGCCGTGCCCGGGGACTTCAGCTCCTCCGCGTTCCCCTTCGTCGCCGCCGCCCTCACGGACGGGGACGTGACCCTCGAGGGCCTCGACTCCTGGATGCCCCAGGGGGACCGGCGGATCCTCGACCTCCTCCGGGACTTCGGGGCGTCCGTCGACGTGCGGGCGGACGCGATCCGGGTCCGGGGCGGGCCCCTCGCCGGCCTCACGGTCGACGTGGGCGGCACCCCGGACCTGTTCCCCGTCCTCGCGGTCCTCGCCACGCAGGCCCGGGGGGTGACGCGGTTCGTGAACGGGGAGCACCTCCGCCTCAAGGAGAGCGACCGGATCGAGACGACGGTCGCGTTCCTCCGGGCCATGGGGGCCGACATCCAGGGGACGAGGGACGGCGCGGTCGTCCGCGGGCCCTCGACGCTCCACGAGGCCTTCGTCGACTCGAAGGGGGACCACCGGATCCTCATGGCCGCCGCCGTCGCCGGGCTCGTGGCCGACGGCCCCGTCGACATCTCGGACCCCGAGTGCTACCGCGTCTCCTACCCGACCTTCCTCGAGGACCTCCGGGCCCTCGGGGCCGCCTTCGAGGTGGTCCCGTGAACGCGATCGGCGTGCGCTACCGCACGACCCTCTTCGGGACGAGCCACGGCCCCTTCGTCGGCTGCACGATCGAGGGCCTGCGGGCCGGCACCCCCGTGGACGCGACCCTCGTCCAGGCCCAGCTCGACCGCCGCCGCCCGGGGCAGAGCCTCGTGACGACCCAGCGAAAGGAGGAGGACCGCGTCGAGTTCGCGGAAGGCCTCCGGGGCGGCGAGGCGACGGGCGAGCCCATCGTCGCGATGATCCGGAACGAGGACGTCCGATCGAGATCCTACGCGGACGTCGCCCGCGTCCCGCGCCCGGGCCATGGGGACTTCCCCGCCCGGATGAAGTACGGCGGCAAGAGCGACCTCCGCGGGGGTGGCCAGCTCTCAGGCCGGATGACGGCCCCCCTCGTCGTGTCGGGCGCGATCGCCCGCCAGGTCGCCGGCCGCCTCGGGGCGGGCTTCCACGCCCACGCCGCCCAGATCGGGTCCGTCGTCGCGCGCCCCGTCACCCCGGAGGAGATCGACGCGAACGTCGAACGGACCCCGGTCCGCTGCGCGGACCTCGAGGCCGCGGACCGCATGGTCGCGGAGATCGAGGCCGCCCGGAAGGACCGGGACAGCGTGGGCGGGATCATCGAGGGCGTCGTCACGGGCCTCCCCGTCGGCGTGGGGGAGCCCTTCTTCGAGTCCGTCGAGGCGGCCCTCGCCCACCTCTTCCTCTCGATTCCCGCCGTGAAGGGCGTGGACTTCGGCGCGGGCTTCCGCGCGGCGTCCATGCGCGGCTCCGAGCACAACGACCCCTTCGTCGTCCGGGACGGCCGGGTCGTCACGGAGACGAACCACGCGGGCGGCGTCCTCGGCGGGATCACCACGGGGATGCCCGTCACGTTCCGCGTCGTCGTGAAGCCGACGGCGTCCATCGCCAAGCCCCAGCGGTCCGTGGACCTCGAACGCATGGAGGCGTCGGAGGTCGTCGTCACGGGCCGCCACGACCCGTGCATCGTGCCCCGGGCCGTGCCCGTCGTGGAGAACGTCGCCGCGATGGGGGTCCTGGACCTCATGTTCCTCGGAGGGTTCCTGTGAGCGAGTCGGAGATCGCGCGCCTGCGCGAGGAGATCGCGGCCGTCGACAAGGAGATCGTGGCCCACGTGGCCAAGCGCCTGCACCTCGCGGAGCAGATCGGGATGGAGAAGAAGGCGATGGGCCGGGCCCTCCGGGACCCCGACATGGAGGAACGCGTCTTCTCCCGCCTCCTCGGGGAGTGCGCGGCCCACCGCATCCGCCCCTCCTTCGCGGAGGGCCTGTCGACCCTCCTCATCGAGGAGAGCCTCGTCCGGCAGGAGGCGACGGTGCCCGCGGACCCCGTCGACAAGCGGGTCCTCGTCGTCGGCGGGGCGGGCCAGATGGGCCGCTGGCTGTGCCGCTACCTGCGGGCCCGCGGCTACGACGTCGTCGTGAACGATATCGCCGGGCCCCTCGACGGTTTCGAGTTCGAGCCGGACCTCGGGACAGCCGTCGCCCAGGCCGACATCATCGCGGTCTCCGTGCCCATGTCCGTCTCCGCGGACGTCCTCGGGTCGATCGGGCGGATGAAACCGAAAGGCCTCCTCTTCGACATCTGCAGCCTCAAGGCGCCCGTCGATCAGGTCCTCCGGGAGCTCGGCGAGGCGGGCGTCAAGGTCGTCAGCGTCCACCCGATGTTCGGCCCGAACTTCTTCCCCCTCGCGAGCGGGAACATCACGTTCAGCGATTGCGGGAACGCGGTCGCCGTCCTCGAGGCGAAGGAGATCTTCCGGCCGACGGGTGCGAACCTCCTCGACATCTCCCTCGACCACCACGACGAGTTCATGGCGTTCCTCCTTGGCCTGAGCCACCTCTGCCTCCTCATGTTCGCCCGGAGCGCGTCGAAGAGCCCCTTCGAGTTCGGCGGCCTACGGCGGCCCGCGGGGACGACGTTCTCCCGCCTCTCCGTCGCCCCCATGGGCCTCCTCGAGGACCCCCC
>Ga0209521_10000178_pt1 | contig 43409 bp, 39 predicted proteins | sample Rifsed19ft4_FD_184016 | JGI IMG/M metagenome (GOLD analysis project Ga0209521, IMG submission 184016) | Soil microbial communities from Rifle, Colorado, USA - sediment 19ft 4 (version 2) | ecosystem: Environmental > Terrestrial > Deep subsurface > Rock core/Sediment | place: Rifle, Colorado...
AACCACCGTCAAGGGACGATCACGAACCTGCAGGTACTGGAACTCGAGCAGAAAGAACGGCAAGCCCGAGAAATGATCGCCATGGTGGGGTGGATCACCTTAACCCGCACATCTCTGGATCCCTATACCCGAACACCGGTGGATCACCATACCCGGACATGGCTGGATCACATTGCCCGGCGACGACTGGATCACCATACCCGGGCTCCTGACACTGGTCGCACTGCCTGTCGCGATGTGCGCGGAGCCAATACCCGAGTGGGTAGCTAAGGCTAGGCCCTAACGGCCTTTCTGACGGGGTTAGCGGTAACGCCCGGGCCTACGGTACACGAGGTGGCGTCCCCAGGGGGACTTATGCCCTTTTACGTTACCGGGGCGGTACGTGTGGCGTGACTCCCTAGCGGGCTACGGGGGCCGCTACCGCGGGTGGCCTAACCCCCGTGCCACCGACCCGAAATGGGGGTGCTCACTAGCGCATTCGACCCGGCGGCACACTCACACCCGTTTCGCGATATAGAACATCTACAGGTTTGTGCGCCAGGAACTTCTCAACGAGTTCGCTTGTCAGTTTGAGGGTGTTGGTGAAGTCTCCGATGATTCCTTGGTAATCGCGCCACGGGTCCTTTATGCCACTGTTTTGGATGGCCTGGGAAATTTGCTCCGCATAGGTATCCATAAACTCATCCGTCCTCTTGAAGTACGAGTAGAGTACGTGAAGATTGTCGCGTTCAACTATGGTAAACAAATCATAGGCCAGGCCCATACCTCGGTCGAAAGCCATCGTCATGAAATCGACACCCTTTCCTGACAGGATCCTCTTGCTCGAGCACTCTTCCTTCATCTTTGTAAGCAGGTCGATTCTCTGAGGGATCATGGCCACGTTCGCTTCCAGTTCCTTCTCGATGTTGGATTTTGCCCCCTTTGCCTTTCGTTTCTCTCGGACGTAGGACGCCCCTTCGCCCAGGATGAAACCCAGGACCACAGCGACGAGTGTTACGAGATTGTCCATCATGCCTCTTGCTGTTTCAGTACTTCGCATCCGGCGAAGCATTTCCCTCACGAGTAGCTAATAGCCCGCTTGCACACGATCTCAGTCCTAGTTCTCGTCCTCGGCTTTGTCGTTGTCATTCTCTTCGCTAGTCTGCATGGGTCCACTCCACTCCAGGGGAGAGTAATTGCGAATCGTCCCCAATTCCTCGGAATCAGAGCCCTTATAGGACAAACATATGAGTAGACATACGCCCAGAGTTATGAGATGCTCTTTGCCATCTTTCAACCTGGAGTAGAGGAAAAAGTGGGATCTGGAAGGGCACACTCCGGCTCTTCAACGGGACTGTCACGTTTGGCGACATGGTGACGAAACTCTGCCCTGCACATCACCGGCCGGAACACGTCAGTTAGGGCTTCAGACTGCCCTCACCCACTCAAGACCAGGCACAAGCCAGTTTTATAGTATTCCAGGGATACTACATCAGGCCTCACCAGCGTCCGGCCAACGCGAAGACATTAGAAGGAGAGTCACAATGATATCAAGAAGAAGGTCGCTCACAGTTTCCTTTGCGATTCTATCGCTGGCGACTGCGGCCCTTATGGGTCACGGTTCGCCGGCGCCTCCGACCGGCTCCGAGACTGCAGGCACCCCGACAGCCGCAGTGCCCCAGGAAAGCAAGGGAGGAGGCGGAATAAAGCTGGTGATCTTCAACGAGGGCAGGCCCGGCCTGCTGACCGAGCGCGGCGTCGTCGACGTCAGCGCCCTGGTGCGGCCCTTGGGCGGGCAAGACGCCATGCAGGCGCTGATCACGCGCTACGAAGAGCTCAAGCCGGAGCTGGCGCGCCTGGCTGCCGAGGGCGCCGCGCAGCCGCTGGCGTCCGTGACGCTCAAGGCGCCGGTGCCACGCGCGAAATTGCTGGCCATGGGCGGTAACTACCGCGAGAATGGCCACCGCGAGCCCTCGCCGATGTGGGGCTTCGTCAAGTCCACCGACGCCATCCTCGGCTCCGGCGGCACCGTCGTCCTGCCGGAGATCGACGCCAACATCTTCCACCACGAGGCTGAGCTGGTCGTCGTCTTCGGCCGCGCCGGCAGCAACATCCCCGTGGCGCAGGCCCTTGACTACGTCTTCGGCTACACCGGCAGCGTCGACGTCTCCGCCCGCATGCCCCCCAGCAGCGGCTCCGGCGGCGGCAGGGACCTCACGAAGATGCCGCTCTCGGCCGGCAAGTCCTACAACGGCTTCGCGCCGCTCGGCCCCTGCATCGTCCCCAAGGACGAGGTCGGCGACGCGGAGGCCCTCGACATCAAGCTCTGGGTCAACGGCGAGCTGCGCCCCAACTACAACACCAGCGACCTGGCGCACTCGATCGCCGAATCGATCGCCTTTGCCACGGCGATCACGCCGGTGGAGCCGGGCGACGTGCTCTACATGGGCACCAACCACCAGGGCCTGGGCGCGCTGCAGGACGGCGACCACGTCGAGTTGGAGATCAGCCGCATCGGCCGCCTGACCTTCAACATCGTGGACCCGTTGCGGCGCCGCTGGCCGCGCGGCATCGACGAGGTCACGGCCGCGGACGTGCGCTCCGGCGCCGGCAGCCCGGGCGCGAAGTCAAGGCCGTTGCCGTAGAGAGCGGCATAACTCTAACTGGTACCTCACTAATACGAGCCTCGCCTAGCCAGGATCCTGTCTTGGATAGAGCGGCGTGTCCCAGTTACTACCGAAGCAGATGACGATTGTGGGATGGGGGTCGGACTGTCTTACGGAAGAACTGGATTTCCTGAACTAAAAAAACAAACGCCAAACGGTGGTATAAGGATGTAGATCGGGGGGGAGTTGGGGGACGGACCACGGCAAAGTCCCCATATGGCAGATGATAACCTTCGTTTGGTCCGCCAAAAACCCGGGTTGCGTTCGATTTTTCCCCGCAGCCTATGGCAGGTCCGCTTAGCTCACGGAGGGTTTACTCATGTGTGGAACGTTTTCTACGGGTTGGCCGAAGGACCTCTTCGACTTCTACATACCGGAAGTGGATGACCAATTGCGGGAACTCGCTGATATAGCAGAAGACGAAGATTGGAATTACCACAATACACCCAGCGATCTGTCCTCGTTGTCCAGATCATGTACTTCCTTATGGTTCACATTTCCGCAATACTGCTCCCCGTTCATGTTCCCCCGGTGTCGTCTTGCCATGTATCCCTCCTTGGAAAAGAGATGCTCTAATCTCTTATGAGGGGATGTTGAAAGGTATTTCTCCACAAATCAGAAAGGCGCTCGTCCAGACCAGGGGCAGGGGATCATCCTACTCCCCTGCCCTCCTTCGGCCCTTTGCAGCGCGAGCCGGCCTCGCCCGGGGCGGGAGCCGGGACGGGTGGGCCACTTCACTTCTGTAGACGAAAAAGCGGAGCTGTGCCCTCCCCCTTTGGCTGAGGGTCAGCCAGATGTGTTCGGCGGGTTGAGTTTTTTCAAGAGTTCCTGCATTTTCGACGATCCTCCGATCTTCGGTAGCTGATTTGGGGTGGCGCGTAGGATCTCCTCGAGGATGTCCCGCGTGAGCAGGTTTGTGGTGCGGTTCTTGAGGACCGAGCAGATTTCCGAAAATCTCTTTCCACAGTCCAAGAACTGCAAACGGGAGGCTACTTCCGAATCACCGATCAGAGACGCAACAACGTCGATTTCCGGCTCCAGAAACCGACCGATCAACTCGTCGTACATGGGCACGGCAGCATACGAGATGCCATAACCGTTTCCAATCCTGCACATTATCAACGTTTTCACATAGCTGCGCCTAAGTTGCGCTGGTATGTCACCGGTCTTTGGAACGAGACGAGTGAGGTTCCTTGCATGCGGAGGTTCATTATAGAAGTTGTTCATACCGAGATGCGCATTGAACAGACTCTGGATGTTCTCGTCCATTTCCAGTGTCAGCGATGATTGCGGGAGATACGCCAGGCCGTCAACGAGGTCAAGAAACTCACGCGCAGCATCTCGACGTGCTATATCCGCGTTGGAGGCGTAGCGCGCGTGTCTTAACCCGATTTCATGCTTCGATTCTTGTCCTACCTGTTCCCAGACGGCTTGCGCGAAGAGTTTGATGTTATTCTTGGCTTGGGCATCAACACGAGGGTCTACGTACATTCCGAAGATCGTACGAAGAAGAGATTTGGCAAGGTCCTCCGCCAGTAATCGGATATTAGCCACGACAGGGCCTATATCATCCGCGCCGAGCGCGTGTGCTCTCACGTTAGACAACAGTCTGCGAACCTCGAGAACAGGGCCTTCGGGTTCTCGGACAAACACCTCTCGAATACACGTCTCGAGCCACGAAATGACTTGAAGCCCTGACAATTCATTCTGGTTCGGATGGGCCGCACTGGCCCAATTTCTCATGTTCCGAATGTAATCAAGATGCTGAAAACCAATATCCGAAAGCATCCCAGTTTGGTGGCAACCACGAATGAGCTCCCAGTCGTCGAGTTTCTTTAGATCCTCGGCGGACTCGAGCTTCTGCCTTCGGTCTTGGTCTGTCACAACGCTATTGAAGAAGTATTCCAAGTCGAACCCCGCTACTCGGCTACGAAGGGTAGCCACTGTCTCATCCCACAGGAAGTTCAAAGCGGCGTCAATCCAATGCCACAGGCCGCAATGAATTTCGAGACATAGACCGAATCCTTGCGCGTATCCGTGGGTAATTTGAGGTTTCTGCGTGCTTTCTGCCGCGCGCATAACCGCTTGGCCGCGGAGAAGGTGTTCGGCGCCGCCTTCATCCAAGAGAAGATTGACGCCTCTCGGCAAAGGCTCTTGCCTTCACCAGTGCATTCCTGGTCGCATGCCACTCAAGACGCCAAAGAACGTCATGACCGCTCCCAGGATCAGCATTAGGATCAAGAACGCGGGGATGGAGGCTATGGCCCACTTGACCATGAACACCACCATCGAGCCAAAGGGCATCTTGATATCCACGACCGTGACTTGCTGGCGTTCGTCCATCATCTCACCTCCAAGCGAAGCGGAACTGTTGCAGGTGTTCCAAAGGCGTGGGAGAAGAGAAGGTCGATGCGTCTCGTGGCGTCCCCAGCGGGTTATACCCTATTACGTAAGCGGCGTGGTACGGGTGGCGTGACCCGCGTCCTCCTCGTCAGATTCATCGAGGGTGTCGTACAACGGCCAGTCTCCAGCTAGATGCCAACACCGCTGCAGGCAGCGATTGCAAATACGTATCTCCTCCCCCATAAACTCATGGCTGACAGCCCACGCGTGCCTTTTGCCATCCTTACAGGTTGGGTTATGACGCTCGGTACAAACCAACTCGGTTCTCTGGGACGTGGCTTGTTGAGATGAACTTGTCTGGCCCGACTCCCTGACGGGTACAGACGGTGTCGACCCTGTCTCAAGGTGTTCGTACAAACAGAAGAATGCCGGATACGCAGACTAGATACGTGAAATCGACTTCAGCTGGCGTCAGGGAGAACGTGGTCGTCATGCCGTGTCCAAAGTTGTGATTCCGCAGGTCGTTTACGCGACGCAGGACATCCACAACATCAACGGTGTGCGCATTGTTTTGCCCGATATGACTCAAAACCTGGCCAAAGGTAGCGTGAGGCATGGTGTATTTTTCCTTTACCACCGATTCCATCGCGTCGAACATGTTCGCGCATGCATCTCGGTCTCGCCGCGGCCGGTCATCGTACGCATTTCTGGCTGACTCGAACAATAACAGAGCTGGAGCGAATTGAGGAGCAGCTAGCTCCTGAACCGCCGCATTTATCTGCGCCTGGGCCGGAGCAGGCAGGACCCTACGCAATTTTCCAAGGTCATCCAGATCCCACACTATTCCATGCGATGCGAGTATGGAGTTGACTCCACTTCGGTATTCTTCAAAGAGCCCCGTGGCCATGAACTCCAGCCCCAGCCGGAGTATGAGATCGTAGACTCTGGGCCAAGGCACCTGGTTGATGTCGCGGCTACAACGAGCCCTGTAACTTGACATAGGGCTAGTACTAACCGTGAATCCAAGTGATTGGCAGATCACGTGATAGACTTGATAGTCAGTTGGTTGTGCGCCAGAGTTGTGCTCAGCGAGATAGAACGCCAGGTCGACCAACTCATTCCTCAAAGAGGTTGGCGCATCGTAGTCTATGTTCCGGCCGGGCGGAGTGAGTTCGCCGCCCATTGAGAATCCTCTTGTCACCATTGGCCTTCCATCATAGGTGCTACTTCGCAACAGCGGGCGGCCTGGGGTGAAGGAGTCGCACTCCTAGTCCTTACCAGCTGCGATCAAGTTCTCGGCACGGCGGATGCCCGGCTGCAAAAGTCTGAAGCGTCCCTGGTCATCCCGATCGATGAGGCCGGCAAGCCTGGTAACCGCTATAGTGGCGTTCTCTTTGCTGAAGCTATGTCGCATGACGGCAACTATTAGCTCCTCCCTGGTGATGCGCCCGGGGTGTTTCTGCCACAGCGACAGAATCGCCACGTCGCGCGCGCTCGCTCCGTTCACATGGAAATACACCCGGCCATCCACGCTCTCGATCAGCGGGTACTGACGCTGCGTCAGGCCGTCCACGAATTTCTCTACCGTGGGCGGGTCCAGCGCACCTTTTTGTGCGTAGCGCAGCATTTCTGCCAGGACCCACGCTGTAGTAGCAACGACGACGCGAGCGTCCATCTGATTAGGATCGATTTCGTCGGGATCGTGACGTGCACCGCGGTTACTCGAGATGTCGTACACAAACCTGCACGCTCGCGGGATCGTTAGTCGGACCGTATCATCGAAGGACCCGGCCGCCAGCTGGGCTAGATCGATCACCACGCGGTCGACCTTGAACTGTCTTGAGGGCGGAAGTGACTTCCCCGCGTGGACGTACAGCGCCTTTAGCGTCGCTTCGGCGAACTTGCCACTCTTTCCAATCGCTTGCTCCCAGGCACCTTGCTGAAACTCGGTTGTCATATCTTGGAAGTGCTTCAGAATCGCGCTCACATGCCGAACCACGAACGTTCGCTGGAGCAACGCCGCGAGATCGGGTGCCCCTGTTCTCGCCATTATTTCTCTCCCAGCGCTTCCTCCCATCCGCTTCGGAGAGCATAGAAGGCGGTTTTCGGCGAACTGAGCCATCCGCGTTCCTTGGCACGTGTAGTGTACGCTGCGTTGAATTTTCCGCCCATCGGTTCCGTCATCCGGTTCCACGCCTTTTCGATGGCTTTGAAGCTCACCGCTTCTCCGGTCTTACCATTAGCAAGCCGCGCCACGAGCACCGTGAGTTTCTGCGGCCCTTTGAGACCCTTAGCATGGCGCTTTATGAACGCACGCTCCGGCAGAGAGAAGTCCAATTTATCTCGACTAGGACCCGTCGTTTTGGTGCTGGACTTTCGTCGAGTCCGCGACCCCGCTGAAATGGCCACAAGCGCGGCCTCACCCTCAAAAACATTGCCCTTGTCATCTGTAACGACCACGTGTACTTTCATTGGAAATCCTCATCCAGTGTACATCCACCGCTTGTCTTGCTTGATCCGCCTCAGATTACGCTTTCGGACCTGCCGGAGCATGACGCCGGACAACGTGGTCACAGGATAGTGGTGCCCCATTTCTTCGAGGGCTGCTCTCACGGAAGCGAGATCCTTAGAAAGGATAGGAAATTCCTACGGCAAGTGTCAACCGCGGACTTCAATTTCGGCCGCTCTCGCGTGCAGCTACGCGGCACCAACGGGGGACGATACCACAATCGGGGTGAGTGAGACGACTCGGAAGGGCGGTGGGCAGCGAGTGAAGGTCGCGTGTTGCCTTTTGCGGCACACGGGTAGCCTTGAATGAACCCTGCTTGGGGTGAAAACCCAGAGCGAAACTATGCTCTACAGGGATAAGGGACGGGTGTTGACTGCGGGCGTGGTGGCCCCCGAGTCTCAGCCTCCTGCCTTCTCAGATGGTCTAAGATTCTTCGAATCACACTTGGTTGGGTGATGAAGGAGACGACTCGCATCGGGCCGCCGCAGCGTGCACACACCAGGGGGTCGATTTCGTAGACGCGACGGATCAAATCGGCCCACCTTCGCCGGAGGGCCGCAATTCGGGCGGCAGCCACCGCGGACTCCTCCAGTGTAGGGAAAGCAGAGCAGGTCTCGGTAGAGTCTGGGGAAGGATCGGCCGTCTGAGGTTCAGCCCGTGCGACGCTGGAGTAGTAGCCGTAATAGCGAATTTCATGTCGGTGGGGGTCGGGGATGTGAGTGAGGAGTCGAGCGATAAATTCCATCGGCTCGATCCGCTCGGGAGCTTCCCGGTCGTGTCCCGGTTTGCTGTGGTAGACCACCTGCTCGGTATCGAGGGAATAATCCATCCGTTCGAGGCTGACCGGCGAGCGAAGGATATAGCGTCCCAGGCGCTCCAGACCGACCGCATCCCTGGGGTAGAGGGTGACGGAATTATCCACCGAGAAGCCACTGTGGCGCCAAGACGAGAGCAGAGCCATGCGCTCATCGCTCAGCAGTCCTTGCTTTTGAAGGAGCCGGAACACTTTGTGTCGGAACAAGTGTTCCGCGGCGCGAGCGTCGATGTAAGGTAGGGGAAACCATTCGCCGGCAGCGTTCCAACCGCCTCGTGAGCACAAGGCATGGATGTGGGGATTCCATTTTAAGGAATCACCGAAGGTCTGGATGACGGCTACCATTCCCGGTCGGAAATCTTTGTTGTCGACGGCGGCGACCATCAACTCTCGCACCGTGTCGTAGGCGGCTCGGCACAGTTCACCGAGGAGATCGCGGTGGTGAAGGAAGTAAGGCCGGAGCATTTTGGGGATAGTGAACACCCACTGGGCGTGGCCTACCTCTTCCAGGACCTCATCCTTGAGAAACGCGGCGAAGGCTGCGGCGCGCTTGGCTCCACAGGAAGGGCAGAGTCCTCGACCTTTGCAAGAGAAGGTGAGCAAGAATTCCGCGGCACAGCGTTCGCACCGCACGCGGGCGAATCCCGATTCCGGAATGCCGCAGTCTAAATAGCGTGCCACGGCAGCATCGGTGAACCCACGCCAGAACCCGTAGACTCGCGCGAAGCGATCGTCCCAGACCCCCTTGACTTTGTCGTAGAGCGACTCCAGCAGCAAATACAAGGGGGTGGTTTGAGGTTGACGTGGTCGATAGATCCCCCGCTCCATCCCAGTCGGTGTAGACGACGCTTGTGCTCCTCCTCCGCCCCACCAGCGCTTGGAGCGGTTGTCTTTTTTGTTTTTGGAGCGAGCAGGATGGCCATCGAGGAGGACGCATCAGGGTTTTTTCGTCCGTTACAGAGAGGGCGGTTGTCTCTCGACGAGCAAGGTGAGAGATCGATAGGAAGTTAAATTCGTGTCGAAGCGTTGGAATCGGGCGGAAAATGGCGGGTTCGGGGTGTGGAAGCTGGGCGAGGAGTGTCAAGGGTGTGCACGGGAGAGGCGAGCGACAGGGATGAGCAGGTCAAGGTACTTTGGGCCTAGACACTACGCCTGTCGGCTGCTTTGGGCTTGAGTAGAAGCCGTTCTCGCCTGCCTCGCGTTTCTTACCGGGCAACGTCGGTAATGATCAGGGTGTTGGTGCGCTCGTCGAAAGCGATCTCGCCTCGTGGCGACAGAGACTTCTGAAGCAGCGGAGCGAGGTCCCGTGCCCGGGCGTAGGAGAGCCGCCGATAGGTGGTTCGAAGCGGTCCGGCTAAGCTCTTTTGCTCTTCGTAGTTTCTCCGCTCCTTCCGCTCTCGGGTGAGTTGATCCAGGGGCGCCACTCGGATCAAGTTCTCCCCCATCCTCTCCTCGCCCAGGCGGCAGCTTCTGAGCGTCAGCTCCATGACCTGACGCCAGGTGACCGCCCTGAGGCTGAGCGTGAAGCGACATTGCACGTCCGCATCCGCAACCAGATTGAAATCCCCCAGTCTTGCCAGAAGCCTCAGAATATCCAGCACGTTCGCATCTTTGACGTCGACGTCGATGAGAGCTTCCGCCTCTTCGGGGGCGCCGGGTGTCGGCGCCGGGAGGAGCAGGAGGCTCAGGATCGCGTGGGGCAGAGTCATAAGCTCACCTCCTGGCCGTCCTCCGCAAGCTCGAAGCCGAGCTGGGAGCGCCGGTTGAGAACGTCGTCTCCCGCGTGCAGCAAGAGAGTCCTTCGGGCGCCGATCTCCTGGCGGTGGTCCTCGAGCTCCCGATAGGACATGTGGTACTCGATTTTCTCTTCGAAGGTCGAGCACTCGCAGATGAAGAGGTCCGCCCCTTGAGTCTGGCGTGCCAGCTCCTCGGTCCATTCGGTATCGCCCGAATAGACGACGGTGCGCCCCTGAACGGAGAGGCGGTAACCGAAAGCGATGCCGCGCGGAAAATGACGCACCGGGAAGGCGGTCGCCTCCAGAGATCCCCAGCGGTCCGTCTCTCCCGGATTCATCTCCCGGTAGGTCAAGCTGAACCGGCGCGGTTTCGAGTCCAGCCCGGGGAAGAGAAGGGAGCACAATCGCTCCATGGTCTGCTGCGTGCCCGGCGGTCCAACCACCGTCAAGGGACGATCACGAACCTGCAGGTACTGGAACTCGAGCAGAAAGAACGGCAAGCCCGAGAAATGATCGCCATGGTGATGGCTAAGGAAGATGAGGTCGATACGCGAAGGCAATCGTCCCAGCCGTTTCATCATTGGCAGTGCCGACGGCCCGCAGTCGAGCAGCACACCCAGCGCTTCCGTCTGAACGAGAACGGACACCGGATTGCGGCCACCACTCCCGAAGGCGTTCCCGGTTCCCAGAAAAACAACTTCCACTTCACCTTCCTGGGGAAGATCGTTGTTCAAGAGGACGGGGTCCCGGATCTGGAGAAAAGCAGGATGGCATCGGCGTTCTCGCGCTCGCCGGTGGGGTCGGAAGGCGAGTTTGCCAGCCGACCTTGCACGACCATGGCCGTCGAGCCCCCACCGTCGAGGTTCACGGCGGAGACCGCGCCCAACTCGACGAATAGATCGGTCAGCTCGGGGAGCGACATGCCGACGCTCTTCTGGGGCTGCCGACCATCCACGGTGACGAAGAGTAACGTGCCATCGGCCCGGATGCCGACTCCGGTTCGTGGGTGACGCGAGAGGAAGAACACCCGCGAAATGGACTCGACCTCGGGATCCTCGATGCGGCGGCCGTCCTTGAGAAGAAGGGGGCCTCCACCAACTATGGAAACAGCCTCTTTCCACTTTCCATCCGCATCAAACTCGGCGGGAAGGAGCGATAGCTCGGCGGTAAGGCTCTGACCGACCCGAAATCGAGAAAGGTGCTCGATGGCTCGCGACGGCGATAGGGATACCACGAGACCGGAAGGGGGTATGACGGTGCTTCCCGACTGCTCCCTTACTTCTACGATGCGGTTGTCAACCACGACCGCCTCCGCTCCCCCCGGTGAGGTGAGAGTCGTTCTATGGAACTCTGGAGTGTAGAGAAGGATTTCTCTCGTACCTCGGTGTCGGTTGATTCCATCGAGCTCGAGGCGAGTGCCGTCTTCGAAGACGAGCTCCCCGCGGAAGCGGAGCCGCCCAAACAAGAGCTCGGTCATCCCTTCCTTATCGAGAATTCCCAGTGCGGCCCGACCGCGATCCGGTTCCGAGAGAAGCGCGCCGTTCACCTGAAGCACTCCCAGCGCGTCTCCTTGCAGGATTCCGGTTCGAAGATAGTAGCCACCGTTGACGGCCGCCAGCGCGCCTCGCCGGCGGGACAGCCCGCTGGTGGTCTCGAGACCGATCGCCGCGTCGTAGGCGTGCGCGACCTCAACCCGGACGGCCCGCGGAGCCACTTCCAGCACATGTATCTCCCAGGGACCTCCGGCGTGGGTGACGTCCTGAACGTACTCTTCGATGCTCAGCTCGGAAGAAAAACCGGCAGCTTCCAGGGAGGCTCTTGCAGCTTCGGCTTGCTCTCGGCTCGGCAAGGCCTCCACGCCGACGCGATAGCGACCGTTGCGGTAGTGAGGTGCCGCTCGGAAACCGGCGCCCTCCAGGCGCTCGAGCGCCACATCTGCCCGCGCCTGGGAGTCGAACGAGCCGGCGAGGAGCCGGTAGCGAACGGTCGTGGAAAGACTCCCGCGAAGAACCTGGATGTGCCGGATACCGGGCGCCACCACCTCCTCCGTTCTTCGGTCGGTCTCGAGCCACGTGCTGGGCGTGCCGCTGGTCCAGATGGCCAACGTGGCGACCATCGGGCCGAGGAGCCAGGTAAGGGAGACGGAGGTGACGCGGCGCATCATGATCGGGGGCTGCAGTCCGAGCATCGAAACTCGGCGGCGTTACTGTCGGTGGGGACGACCCGCGAGCAACGGGAGCATTCTCGACTCTCGCGGCCCAGGAAGCGGTCGGCCTTTTGGTCGACCAGCTCGATGAGATGGCGTTTGAGCGCTTCGAGATCGCCGCCCGCGAACCATCGGGAATCCTCGCTGGGATCTTCTCCCGGGTGTTCCCGCTCGGAGGTCGAGACCTCTATTCTTCGGCCCTCGCCATCATCGGTCTGCCATGAGCTCTCAATGCGGATCTCGATGGCCATGAGGTAGTCGATCCTGAAAGCGGAACCGGTTCGTGCTTCGGTAGGCCGATTATACCACTGGCAGGTGAGGCGCAGAACGAAGCGCCTCGTTCAGGCTTCCGGTCCGATAGCCCTGAAGGTCGACGGTGACGAAGGCGAAGCCAAACGCTTTGAAAGTCTCGACCAGCCGGGGGATCATCTCCGCGGACAGGGCACGTGGTATCTCCTCGGGCGCGAACTCGAGGCGGACCAGATTATCGTGGTGTCGGACACGGAAGTGTCGGAAACCCAGCCGGCGAAGCGCGTTCTCCCCTTCTTCGACGACACGAAGCTTTTCGGGAGTGATGGGACTCTGATAGGGAATCCGCGATGACAGGCATGCGGAGGCGGGCTCCTCGGCGGTCGGGAGCGAGGCCAGTTTCGAGAGGAGGCGGATCTCTTGCTTGGTGAGTTCTACTTCCGCGAGCGGGCTCCGTACACCGAGCGTCTTGGCGGCCTGGCGACCCGGTCGAAAGTCGGCTCGGTCATCAGCGTTGGAACCGTCGACCACGTGGCGGAAGCCCTTTTCTCTGGCCAGCGCGGTCAAACGGGTGTACAACTCGGTCTTGCAATGGAAACAGCGGTCGGCGTTGTTGGCGCGATACGCCTCGCTCTCCACCTCGCGAGTACGGATGAACAGATGCGGAATCCCGAACCGCGACGAGACCTCCTTGGCCATTCGCCGCTGGTAATCAGGATAGCTTGGGCTCTCACCGGTGACCGCCAAGGCCGAGCCTCCTAGCGCATGATGAGCCGCGTAGGCCAGGTAGGCACTGTCCACGCCGCCGCTGAAGGCCACTATGACGGAGCCCATCTCCTCGAGGATCGACAACAGCTTCCTTCGCTTCCCATCGACACCGCTCTGTTCGCTCAAATCTCTCCCCATTCCCCTTCCTCTAGCGGGGCCAACTCGAGCTCAATCGGGCCAATACTGAGCACGCGGAGATCCACGCCGCACTCCGGACAACTAATGACTTCGCCTTCGTCCACGTCCAGGTCGTCGATTTCGAGCTCGGACTCACATTCTGGACAGACAGGATGCATGGCATCTCCCATCGGGCGCACGGAAAGGGTCGTTGGTCAGGCAAACCGACTGCGAACTGTCACATGGCTCCCCATGGGATCGAGCCGCAATTCTTCGTGCAGGGAATCGTACCACTTCGTTCGGAGCGAAATTATAGCTCTCCGGAAATGGCAAGGCAAGCTTGCGAATGAAGGGCGATCGTATTTAAAATCAGTTCCTTAGATCCCGGGTTGAGAAAGGGGAGAGCATTGAGCGAACTGGACCGAGCGGGAGGCCGAGTGCTGGATGCCGTACTGGAGATTGCCGCGGCCTTCGATCGCCGGGATCTGAAGAGCCTGGTGGGAGCTCACTATCAGGGGTCGGAGTCGAGCATGATTCCCGCCGGTGTGAGCACGCGCTCGAGCGGTTGGGAGGCAGTTCGGGAGCGGCTGGAGACCCTGCTGGGAGAATTTCAGCAGTCGAAGACCACCATCGACCATGCGGAGGTGTCGCTATTCGGAGAGGTCGCGGTCATTGACTATGAGCAGAAGATCAAGAGCCTTGTCCACGATATCGAGTTCGTGTGGGAAGGTTGGGTGACCGATGTGTTTCTGCTACGCGAGGGACGCTGGCTGAGAGTCCATCATCACGCCTCCGACCGCCGCCCGCCTTGAGCTGAGACGACGCGAAATGACTAGCCGCTCGGTTCCTAAGGAGTGAGACGGAGTCGACCTTCCCAAGCGCTTTCCACCTGCGACCTGTCGAACAGCAAGGGGTGATTGCGGCCGGTTTGCCAATCCCCATTTTGGTCGAAATAGTGTGGACTCAGTGGATGACCGGAGACTCCGGTTGGAACCACTGAGGTCGTGGCATTCCAGTCGCTGACATCCATGACCAACCTGAGGGATGTACCGGCGGAAACCCCGAACGGATCGCTGAGCGACACCATGGCGTTGGCGATGGTGAAGGTAGAGCCGCCGAAGGCAGCCGGGCCACGGTTGAAAAACCAGCCGAGTGCTCGTTGACCTCCCAGTGGGTGCTGGAACGTCACGCCGTGAAGACTCGCCCAATCCCACTCCGAGGGATCCTCTCCCTGCCGGGTCTCTAACAGTGCCGCCGCTTCTTCGAGGCTTCGCCGGAAGACGGCCGTTCGATCCTCGACGACCGGCGTCGATCGGTCGTCCCACCAAGCGGAGTTGGGATCGTCGACGATGGCATAGATGCCTCCCGGGTATCCCATCTCGATGAAGTCCAAGAGGGCGGGGTAAAGCGTCTCCTCTAGGTCATCCCGGAAAGTGTTTTCCAGCAGCCTCAGATAAAAAGCCTGATAGAGTGCGGGCCCTGCGCCTTTCACCATTTTCCCGTCCCAGGATCTCAGCAGTCTTTGTGAGGCAGAGATATCACCAGGTTCCACATCGAGTGCCACCAAGTATCGAAGGATCGACTCGGTCGATACGTCGTAGCGGTCCGCCTGAATGGCCTGGAAGTCGGCCGCTGCGAGCCGGGGGCGCGAAGCGAGAAGCGCAGCGATGCGATTCGCCCGGAAGGGAGCCAGTTGATCTCGACCCAGCGGGTAGCTTGCGTCATCGGGAACCATTTTCTGGTTCGCGGAGACGATGAATCCTTCTTCGGGATTGAAAAGGAGTGGCTTGAGCTCGTGGGGAACGTAGCCCTGCCATTCGAACTCTCCCGACGCCCCGTCGACTGGCAGGCTTCCGTCGAAGCCATTGCGGACGGGAAACTCCCCGGCGGGAAAGAATCCGACGTTCCCCTCGGTGTCGGCGTAGACGAAGGCCAGGGCGGGGCCGGAAAAGGTCCGAAGCGCCTCGGTGAAATCGAGCCAGCTGGCCGCCCGATTCAGTCTCAATAACGCAAGACAGCTATCACCGTTCCAGGGAGCATCCCAACGGAGAGAGAGGACTCTGCCGTCCCGAGGCTCGTCGCTTACCACTACCCCGTGGCGCGTCCGCTTGATCTCCACGGTGACCGGGCTTTCCCCGGCGACATGAAGCGTCTCAGAAGTCGTTTGAAAGCTCTCCCACGTGTCACCGGCGGCGTATTGTTCCGAGTCCGCGGGGTTGAGCGTTTCCACGTAATGGTCCTGCACGTCGGCGTAAAGCGCCGTGACGCCCCAGGCGATCCGCTCGTTGTGACCGATGATGACCAGCGGCAGTCCGGGAAGACTGGCCCCTGCGACGTTCAGTCCGCCTCCCGAGAGACTGATTTCGTACCAGGGAGGTGGAATGGCCAGCGGCAAATGAGGGTCGGAAGCGAGCAAGGGACTCCCGGTAACCGTGCGGGTTCCCGACACGACCCAGGCGTTGCTGGCGCCCGGTCCCGTTCCCGGCGTAAACGGCAGGGCCCAGGATGCGGTGGCGGAGTTTGCCGCAAGCCCTCCCCAGGCCGGTAGCGCGACCCGATCCGGAGGCGGAGGTGTGAGCCCGGTGAGAAGATAGGCAGACTCGATTCCAACCACGTCCGTGAGGCGCCAACGCAACAGCTCTACCGAAGCGTTCGTTGCGAGCAGGTAGTCCATCCATTTGACGATTGCCAGACTGTCGGCGGGCTCCCAGCGTGCGGGTGTTACGCCCAGGATCTGGAATTCGGGTGGGAGATGACCTCGCTGCTCGTTCAGGTAGGCGTTGACACCCTCCGCGTAGGCTTCTAGGAGGAGCCGAGCCTCGGGGTCGGTGCGGTCGAGCTCCGTGCGGGCCGCCAGACCCAAGCCATGAAGACGCATCCGGCGATCGAGCGGTAGCGCGGAACTTCCGAGAATCTCGGCCAATCTACCCGTTCCCATGCGGCGGGTCATCTCCATCTGGAAAAGCCGATCCTGTGCGTGGACGAAGCCGGTGGCACGCGCCAGATCTTCGAGATCGGATCCGAACACATGAGGGACGCCGAACGGATCTCGGAACACGTCGACCGGCGCCGAGAGGCCGGACAAAACGAGCGAGCCTTCGATCTGAGGAAGGGAAGCTCGGCCGCGGTAGTAAAGGTAGCCCGTGCCTCCCGCCAGGGTGAGGAGGATCAACAGTAAGAGGGCTGTTACCCACCCGGGAATCGGTCTCCGCGGCCGCTTGGGGCGGGGAGGAGCCTTCTTGCGCGGTAGCTTGCGCGGCGGAGCGGTTGAAGAGGGGCGTTCGGTCACTCCGCTCCCCGGCGGCGGTGGAAATCTTCGCGAGCCTCCGGGAGGTCGGGGAAGGGGCGGACGGGGTCTCCGCATTTGGATACTCCGACCCGGTCGGTGGACTGGCCTCACGGCGATTTCACTTTGCCTTCTCGGCGAACGTAGAGGCCGCTCCGCCCACCGGACTTTCGGAGAAGACGAACGTCTCCAATGACCACGGTTCGATCGGCCGCCTTGACCATGTCGTAGAGGGCGAGCGCTGCCACGGTGACGGCGGTGAGCGCCTCCATCTCCACACCGGTCTTGCCGGTGGTGCGCACACTGGCTTCGATCTCGAATCCGGAACCGATGTCCCGAATCTCAATCTCTACGTGCTCCAAAGGTAGTGAATGACACAAGGGCACGAGCTCTGCAGTTCTCTTGGCGGCCATGATGCCCGCCAGGCGCGCAGTCTCAAGGACGTTCCCCTTGGCAAGACGGCCCTGCCGCACCTCCTCCATCGCTTGCGGAGATATGCGGATCCTCCCGGCGGCCACCGCCTGCCTCTGGGAAACAGACTTGTCTCCCACGTCCACCATGCGAACTCGCCCGGCCGGCGAGAGGTGAGTCAACTTGGTCGAGCGGCGTGCCATGGGTCTTCTCGGAAGAGGAACCTGTCCAGTGGATACACACCGACCGTCTGGCCGGCCGCCAGGCGAACCGTTTCCTCGGGGACGATGAGGAGCGAATTGGCCTTGGCGAAGGCCACGATATCTCCGGAACCGCGCGTCGCGATGGGGTATGCCACTAGGCCCCCCGCTTCCGGCTCAATCCACCCGGGAAGGAACGCACGTCGCGGTCCGCGGTTGGACAGCGCGTCTTTGAGCGTGGCGGAAAGAACGGGGCGCTGGGGCTGCCGGCAACCCTCCATCTTGGCGAGAGCCGGGCGAACGAAGAGCTCGAAGGTGACCATGGTGGAGACGGGGTTCCCAGGCAGACCGAATACCAGACCGCCATGGCTTGAGAGGCCGACCATCAGAGGTTTTCCGGGCTTCAGCGCCACGGCGTCGAAGAGAGTCGTCACTCCCAGCCCGGCCAGGACCTTCTCCACTAGATCGAGGCGACCCACCGACACTCCGCCGGAAAGGAGCAGCGCGTCTGCTTCGAGACCCTCGCCGATGAGCTCTCTCAGCGATTCTTCGGTGTCCAACGCCACGCCCAGGTAGCGCACTTCGGCACCGCTGCTGCGGGCCTGCGCGGTCAGCGAAAAGCCGTTGCTGTTGCGAATCTTGCCCGGCTCGGGTTTCGCGGCGGGATCGACCAACTCGTCACCGGTGGCAATGACCGCCACGCGCGGTCGGCGCCCCACCGGTAGCATGATCTTTCCGACGGTTGCCGCAACGGCCACCGATGCCGCATCGAGGCGAGCGCCCTTCCAGAGAACGATCTCGCCGGCCTTCACCTCCTCGCCGCGCTGGGCTATGTTTTGTCCGGCCGGGACGGAGGCCAATACCTCCACTCGATCGCCGGCGACCCGGGTGTTCTCCACCATTTGTACGGCGTCCGCTCCCTGGGGAATGGGGGCACCGGTCATGACCTGTGCCGCTTCGCCGCGGTTTACGCGGAAGGAAGGAAAGGAACCGGCGGGCACCAGGCCAACGATTCGCAGCGGCGCCGGCAGCGATCTCAAATCGACTACTCGTAACGCGAAACCGTCCACTGCCGATCTGGAAAAGGGCGGCAGATCGATATCGGACACCACGTCTTCGGCGAGCAGGCGACCCGTCGCTTCTTGGAAGGCCACGTTCTCCTTGGGAAGAGTTGGCGTATTCTCCAGAACGATCTGCAACGCCTGTTCAACAGCGATCAAAGGTGACTCCTGAAAGACGCCAATCGTGTTTTCAGCTCAACAGCCGGCCGAGTTTCTGCTCGAGTGCGCGGATCTTGGCTTTCAGACGCGGCAGGGCGCGCATCTCGGCTTGCGCGCGCAAGACTTCTCGATGGGGGCGAGCCGGATATCCAGAGACCTTGGCGCCCGCCGGGACGTCGCCGATCACACCGGACTGAGCGATGAAGATCGCGTCGTCACCCACCTTCAGGTGATCCACCATGCCCACTTGGCCACCCATCATCACTCGTTTGCCAATGGTGGTGCTGCCGGAGACTCCACACTGAGCGGCCATCGCGGTATCCTCACCGATCTCGACGTTGTGCCCGATATGAACGAGATTGTCGATCCGCACTCCTCGCCTTATCAAGGTGCGGCCGAAGTTAGCCCGGTCGATGGTGGCGTTAGCGCCGATCTCGACGTCGTCTTCGATCACCACGATTCCAACGTGCCGGAGCTTGATGAAACGCTCGTTTCTCCTGGCGAAGCCAAAACCGTCGGCGCCGATGACCGCCCCGGGGTGGATGGTCACTCGGGAGCCGAGCAACGACCCCTCACGGATGACGACGTTGGGCCAGATGACGACGTCGTCACCGAGGTGGACTCCGGCGCCGATGTACGCGCCGCTCAGCACGATGGTGCGAGCGCCGATGGATGCCTTGTCTCCGACCAGAACGAATGGGCCAATCGAAGCGCCGTCGCCGAGGTGGGCCGAGTCCGCCACCCGGGCTCGCGGATCGACGCCGGCAGGGGGGACCAACTGATGAGGCGGGTGGAAGAGATCGATGAGCTGGTTCATTGCCAGAACCGGATCGGGCAAAAGAATCTGGGGAACCTGAAGTTGAGGAACCCGCTTGGCGGTGAGGAGAGCGCCCGCCCGCGTCTTGGTCAGGGCGGCGGCGTACCTCGTGTCGGCGAAGAAACTGAGATCCTTGGGTCCCGCCTCAGAAAGAGAGGCGACCCCACTCACCTCAATGCTGCCATCGCCGATCAAATCTCCTTCCACCTGCCTGGCTAACTCGTCGACGCGGAAAGATCGCCGGCTGCTCAAATGCGTTTCTCTTTCGTTGGTCTTGAAAGTCTCGGGGGCATTCTAGGGAAAGCGGATCTCTAAGTCAAAGCGTCGGGGAGTCGGTTCAGGATATAAAGGTCTTCGGAGCCATCCATCTCAAGGAGGGATTCCATGGAGATTCGTAGAAAGTCGGTACTGGTGCTGGGTGCGGGTGGCATGGTGGGAACGGCCCTGGCCCGCCGACTGCTGGATGAACGGCCAAGAACCATGATCCTGCTTTCTCGCACCCGTGAAGAATCCCTCGCCGCCGCCGCCGGCCTCAAGCCGTGGGCAGGGAGAGTGAAGCTCGTTCCGCAGTGGGGCGATATTTTCGGCCTGGCCCGCTTCAAGGACAGATCTCTGGGCGAGCTCCGATCCAATTCGACTTGGAAGCGGGAGCACATCGCGTCACTCATCGCCCAGCTCGACGAGCCCTTGTTGAAACGATACTTCCTTCACCAGGTCATTTCGCGCTTCAAGCCCGACATCGTGGTCGACGCGGTGAACACCGCGACGGCGATTGCCTATCAAGACGTCTACCGGAATTCCCGACTCGCCTTCGAAGCGCTGCGTAGCGGCAAACGGCTGGCGGAACGGCTGGAAGACATGCTGATCGTCAACTACGTTCCTCAGCTCATCCGCCACATTCAGGTCATCTATCAGTCGATGGTGAAAGCCGGTACACGGGTTTATCTGAAAATAGGAACCTCGGGGACGGGGGGGATGGGGCTCAACATTCCCTACACCCACTCCGAGGAGAGGCCCAGCCGGGTGCTACTGTCGAAGTCGGCGGTGGCTGGCGCGCACAGCCTCCTGCTGTTTCTGATGGCGCGAACGCCGGACGGACCCATCGTGAAAGAGATCAAGCCGACGGCGGCCATTGCCTGGAAACAGGTGGGATTCGGTGACGTCGCTATCGGTGGCAGGCCCATAGAGTTGAACGATGCGCCCATGGAGTGGGCAAAACGTCCGGGGAAGGTTTTCCTGCCGCGCGACCCGCGATTTCGGCGGTCCCTGGGCCGACCGCTGCGCTCGGTGTTCATCGACACCGGCGAGAACGGGATATTCTCCTTGGAGGAGTTCAGTACCTTGACCACCGCCGAGCAAATGGAGTTTGTGACACCGGAAGAAATCGCGGACTTTTCCGTTTATGAGATCAAGGGGGGCAATACCGGTCACGACGTCATTAATGCTCTGGACAATGCCGCACTGGGGCCCACCTACCGGGCGGGCCTCATGCGCCACTGGGCCATGGAGAAGATGATCGCTCTCGAGAAGGAGCACGGTGTCGCAAGCGTCGCTTTTGAGATGTTGGGGCCGCCGCGCCTGTCCAAACTGCTCTTCGAAGCACATCTCCTGCGAAGGAGCTTCGTCACTATGTCGTCTGTTCTGGAGGCCGGTGCCGAGCACATCTCGCAAAGGCTGACTGCCGATCTCAGCGCCGACGCCGAGCTCCGCAGCGAGATCGTATCCATTGGGATCCCCATTTTGTTTCCTGACGGGAAGCTACTGCGAGGACCGGAAGTCAAGGTGCCGGCGCCGGTCACCGAGAAGGACTCGTATCGGGTGACGCCGGAGCGACTGGAGAGTTGGATCGAGGGGGGGTGGGTGGATCTGAGGTCCAAGAACATGAGACGCTGGTTGAAACGATTTCGTTTGATTCAAGAAGAAGTCGCCGCCGTTCCCCCGACCGACACCAGCTCTCGTTTTCTGCGGGACGCCACCTTCTGGCAAGCGGCTGGCGAGATCCAGCCCGGCAAGGTGGTGGGTTGGATCTTCGCGGTGGAGGAGGCGGGTGCCCGTATGAAATAGATGCGGTGGGCGAATCATTCACTCGAGGCGGTCGAGCGCGCCTTTCGCCAGGTCAGCATTGACGTCGTCGGGTGCCAGCTCGAGGAAAGCCTCCAAGTGGGTTTCCGCCTCCTCGACCGGGCAAGTGGGCTCCCACGCGCACAGGACGCCGAGAGTCAGCTGGGCCTCGGTGTGCCGAGGCGCGATGTCGACGAGTTCCCGCAGCGCGTTCATCGCTTCCGGAACGCGGTTATCGGTCAGCAAGACCGCGGCAAGGCTCCACAGAAGCTCCGAGCTGTCCGGACGTATCTGGAGGGCCTGCTGGTAGAACGCGGCCGCTTCCTCGAAATCGAGGGCTTGGCTTCTTTCCTCGGCCTGCTTGAGTAAGGCCGACATCTTGGATTCCACCAGGGCGTCCAGTGTTTGCTTGTGCAAGTAGGATTGCTCGAGCTCTCCCAACTGGCCGTACAGATCGACGAGGGCCCGCCGTGCCATGAGATTGTCTCCGTTCAACTCGAGAGCGTTCTCGAACTCGCGCGCCGCCTCGGAGTACCGCCCTTGCCCATACAGCGAAAGGGCCAAGTTGTAAGTGAACTCCTCGTCTCGGGTGAGCCGCAGCGCCTGGCGAGCGCTCCTCTCCGCAAGGCTGTACATGCCCTTGTCGATGTACAGTCTGGAAAGGTCTCTCAGGGTCGGCAGGTCTCCGGGATCGAGACGGTGAGCCGCCTCGAAGACTTCCAGCGCCTCCTCGCGCCGCTCGGCGCGCAGGAGCAGTCTCCCCAGCTTCCACAGCGTCGTGGGAGACGGAGGGTGACGGTTGAAATATTGAAAGAGCTCTTGAATGGCCAAGGGGACGGCTTCCTCCGGATAGTCCGAGGGGGCTCTCAGCGGGTCGAAGTAATCAAACGACAAGGACGCCAGACGCTCCGGGCTTGCCGCGGCTCGGGCATAGAGGAGCGCGACGTCATCAAAATAAAGAAGACTGAGCTTTTTGATCTCCCCCAGCTCATACGCTTTCTGTTCCGCAAAGTCCTTGCTGGCCAGAGCGAGATCGAGCTCGTGCTCATCGAGAATCTGAGTGAGTCGCTTCCCGCTGGTCTCTCGCTGAAACGCCTCGATCGAGCGCGCGCGTAGGTAGGCGAAAGGGACAAGCCGCGGGCCGCCGGTCCAGAGCGCCAAGCCGCCCGATTCCGGGACATTGAAGATACTCTGCTCGAGCCCTTGCTCAGCGAGGAAGCTGTTGGCCGCCGCGAACGGGTGTCGATCCGGCGGGAGCATCGCGGTAGGAAGAACCCATGCCGCCCCGGCGGCGAGGGCGACCCCCCTCTTGGTGAAAAGCCGGAGCATCGAAAAGCGAGAGGCAGAGATCTTGTCGCCCAGGGCGGCAAGTGAGCGGCAGGCCGGCGGCACCGCGACCGCGGCGAAAAACGGGATGAAATGCCGGGATAGAAGCGAGAGCAGCAGGAAACCACTGGTTGCCAGGGTCTCGAAAGGCAGTGCAAAAGGCGAAGCCGCCACGGCCAGCGCGCCGGCGGCCGCCGCCAAGAGAAAAAACATCGCGTCTCGGTCGACCGATACTGGATCCCAGCGGTGAATTCCTGCTTCCCGAAGGAGAACCGCTTCTTCGAACGGGTTCTCGAGGCTCTGGAGCTCCGGCGAGGTGGCGAGGAAGATGCTGGCGGTGACCGCCCCCACCGCCAGCAAGACCAGGGGCTCCCCAAAAGTGGGCCAGCCTCCGACCGTTCGCTCCTGCCGACGTGCGGCGCGAATCGCACCCACCAGGGAGGCGGCCAGTGCGAGTCCTCCCAGACCGAAGCCCACCATGGCCTCTCGATTCAGAAGGGGCCAGATTCCCATCGGCAGCAAAAGAAAAAGCAACCACCATTTGTTTCTTTCGCGCAGAACGCTCCAACAAAAGACCATGATGGCCAGAAGGGGCCAGGAAAAGAGCGATGTCGAGATGTCGAGGGCGGTTGCGGCCAATGATGCGGCGGCGGAGGCGGCCGCGAAACCGGCGCCACCAGGTCGTACGAGATAGAGGAGGAGCGCGCTCCCCGCCAGGCAGGCGGCGCCGAGCAGTCGGAGCCCGCGCTCTCCGGCGGCACGATGGGCCTGAAAGAGAAGCCAGCTCCCCAGCCATCCGCCTGTCTCTCCGGGACTCGTCGAAGAAAGGAGCGTGTCGGGGGGCGTCAGCCGACCGGTTTCACTGACCTGCCGGCCTTGGGCGAGATCGAGATAGCCGCTGTCGGTGAGAGGCAAACGAGCGCCCAGCCAACCTCCCAGCACGATCAGAATCAGAGGAAGAAGGCGGGACACGAGCTCCTAATGTCGGGTCGAGGGGTTCTTGTGAAGCTCCTCGTTGGTGATGTCTTCGCTGCCAGCGTAACCAACCACCGATCCAGTCTCTTGCTTGTGAGATTGCACCTTCGCCGGGTCGAGGCCGTTCCTATTGAGTATGCCCCCGCGCGAGTCGGATACGCCAATGACCTTGGCGCCGTCAAGAAACGCTCTCCCCGGAGCCAGCATGGCGGGGCCGTGAGTCTAATGGAAGGATGGGCCACCGTCAAATCAGTACCATTGGCGGTTGGTTCGGTTTGCTACGACGGAAAACGGGTGGCGGAAGGTCCCGCGCGCGCGCGGGATCTCAGGGGCACATCTCCAGACAGCTCTTTAGTTACGCGAGAATGCCCTACCAGCGGACCGCGGGGAGCCCGGGTCGCGCGGAGGGGTCAACAACCTCGCACTTGTCTGCTAAAATACAAATAGGTCACAATATACCTAAGGACTCATGTCTCAAGAACCCCTCGGCAAGCTGGGTAAGTACGAGATCCGCAAGGAGCTCGGCAAGGGCGCCATGGGTGTGGTCTACCTCGCTTGGGACCCGGTTCTCGAGCGGGAGGTGGGGCTCAAGGTCATGGCCAGCACCATCGTCTCCGATGACGAGCTCCGGCAACGATTCGAGCGAGAGGCGAAGGCGGTGGCGCGCCTCCAGCATGCCAACATCGTCACCATCTACGACTTGGGCACTGACCAGAACGGTTCTCCCTTCATCGCCATGGAGCTTCTCAAGGGAACCGACCTGGAACGGCGCATCCGCAACAACCCCCCGCCTTTCGCTCAGCGGTTAGAAATCGTCTCGCACGTATGTCGGGGGCTGGCTCACGCCCACCGCAACGGGATCGTGCACCGAGACATCAAACCGGCCAACATCTTCGTCTTGGAAGGCGGTGGCGTCAAGATCATGGACTTCGGTGTTGCCCGCTGGATGCAGTCGTCACAAACGCAGACCGGCGCCGTCCTCGGTACCGCCGACTACATGTCACCGGAGCAGATCCGCGGGCAGAAGGTGGATGGTCGCTCCGATATCTTCAGCGTGGGGATCATCCTTTACCGATTGCTCACCAACAAGAAGCCATTCACCGGGGAGAACATACAGGCGACCTTCTACAAGATCTTGACTGCCGATCCGCCGCTGTTGATTCTGCCGGACGGACAGCAGGTGGAGCAGCTACAGGTGATTGTCGATCGCGCCCTGGCGAAAGACTCGGAAGAACGCTACCTCGATGCCGACCAAATGGCGGATGACATCAAGGAGTTCCTGCGGGTGTTCGAAGGGGCCATTTCCGAGAACACGCTCTTCGACACCTCGTACGATCCAGAGGCGCTACCCGGGCCGGAGACTCCCTCCGGGGCGGGAAGTGGTCGGAGAGAAACGTTGCGTCCCGGAAGCAGCGGCCGCATGGCCCGCACTAGTCCCGGGAGCACCGGGGGAGGCTATCGCACCGTGCGGGGAACTTCGGTTCCCCCCACCGCCATGGGGCGCGCCGGGGAACAAACGGCCGCCGCCCCGACCGGGCATTCCGTGGCGGGCAGAACGGGCATCACTCCTGCCACGCGCATCGCCCGACCACGACCGGCGCCCCCGCAGAGCGCGAGCGGCCTCTACGTCCTGGTCGCCGCGGTTGTCTTAGCGGGTGCCGGCGGGGGCTATTGGTATTACACGAATCACCGGGGCGCAACGCCGGCCAGCGAAGCACCTGGATCCGCGACGGCGACACCCTCTCCGGAAGTCTTGAACAGCCGTTTCCAGTTCGCCGAGGACCTGTTGGAAAAGGGGCAGATCGCTCAGGCATTCGAAGTCGTGCAGAACATTCTCACCATTGCTCCCGACAATGAGCGTGCTCTGGCGCTGCAGGCGCAGATCCAGGAAGCCTCGGCAAAGCAAGCACAGCAGCGACCCTCCACTCAGCCCAGCGGCGGCGGCGAGACCTCTGCGGAACAGCAGGCGCAAACCGTGGCGGCTGACGCCGCCATGGCCATTGCCAATGGGCAACTCGGCGAGGCGCGAGACCTCATCGCTCGAGGCCGGGAGCTAGACCCGTCCATGACGCGGTGGGATCAGTTGACTCAGAAGCTCCAGTCTCGGACCAAGCAGATCCAGACGCAGGAATCCGAGAGGCAAAGGGAGAGCCAGATATCCGCAAAAGTGCAGGAGGCGACGAGGCACGTGGAGGCCGGTGATTACGACAGCGCCATCGCGGCCTACGATGCCGTCCTCCAGCTCGACCCCAGCAATGCCGCTGCCACCACCGGCAAGTCGCAAGTGGTGAATCTGAAGCGACAGGTAGAGCTGGATCGCCAGCGTAAGGAGGAGCTGGAGCAGAAGACCGCCGTTGCCCCGACACGGACCATCGTGGAAAGCAAGACGGAGTTCACCGAGCCCGGTGCGCAGGAAGGGCCCAAGGGCTTCGAGAGCGGTGGAGTCGAGGTGAAAAGAGCTACCGCGGCGCCCACCTTCCCGGCCGACGTCATCATCGAAGTCAATCCGCCGAACGCTCTTCCGGGTCAACCTTACGTGCTGCGTGTAAGAGTGGCCAATCAGGGTAACACTCCGATTCAGGTCAAGAGCATCGAGCTCGTGAGCAGCTACGGGGGTAAGCCCACCGGCAAGGGCCAGCAGATTCCCCCTCGGACGCAGCGGGTCAATCCAAGAGCCACCGCGGTTCTGCTCGAGGTCTCGAGTACATGGACGGAAGAGCAAAACAAGGGCATGATCGTCGCCACCGTATCGCTGATCGGCGGAGGGTTTCTCACCAAGAGCATTCAGTGGTGAGAGTGCTGGGCGTGGTCCTGGCGCTCGCCGGCTCGGCGGTGGTTGCTTTCCCCGAGGAACCTCTGGTGGACCACCAGCCCGTTATCTGCTCTCTTCCCGGAAAGAATCCCCGCATCTGTTCCTACGTGGCCGATGATGGAGAGGTGAAAAGAGTCCGGGCCTACTTCCGGGCGGAGCGGAAAGAGTTCTTCTACTGGGCGGAGATGAGCTTCGATGGCATCCAATACTGTGCCACCTTGCCCATCGCCGACAGTTCCGTCCGCGGCGTCGAGTACTACATCTGGGCCATTGATGACAACTTTGAGTCCAGCCGAACTCGCACCTACACCATCTCCCTGGTGCCCGAGGCGCCCTGTGAGTACCCTGTCTTCGATGACGATCCCGAACGATGTTCCTCACTCGTCGTCTATGCCACTTCCGCCAATCAAGGAGCGACCCTCTCCGACTTCAACAAGAAGGGCGTCGTCCGTTACGTTCCGGTCGCGGACAAGGACTAGACGCTCTCCCCACCTCGACGCTTCCCTCGGCCTCCGATCTCACCGCCCGGCTGGCTACCTCCCAAGCTCTCTTGCCAAGGTACGCCGGTTGGCGAGCGGGCGGGGTAACAGGTACAATTCGCCTGCCGGTTTTCCAGCTCAAGAGCTCAACGAACTTAAAGAGGGGGCCTAGGAGGTTTCGATGCGGCAGCGAGCCATCCACGTTCTCCCCGCCTTGCTTCTCCTATGCGCGGAGCTCTCTTTGGTGGAGGCACAGGAGCGCGGGCCGGCCGGACCCTCGGAGCCTCAGGTCTTGTCTCTCGACGAGGCGGTTCATCTCGCCCTGAGGAATAACCTGAATCTGATGAGCAGCGCGGATTCGGTCGCGAGCGCCCGGATCTCTCAGGGGCTTGCCGAGTCGCGCTTCGGCGTCAAGCTGACGCCCTCCTTCGCCGGTGGTTTCGGCTCGGAAGTGGGACAGGATCGCCGCTACGGCTTCGGAGCCTCGAAGCTGCTCCCTTACGGCGCGACGGTAACGGCGAGCGCGGCGAGCGACTTCGCCCGCAACGAGTTCGGGAATTTGACGGCGTCCCAGCTCACGTTCACCGCGACCCAGCCTCTTCTGCGCGGTTTCGGCCCCAAGTCGACCGAGTTCGATCTCACCAATGCCAAGCGCAGCCTGCAGAGCTCGGATCGCAATCTGGAGGTGGCCCGCCAGCGACTGGCGGTGGAAGTTGTCGCCAGCTACTACAACATCGTCCGGCAACAAGGCCTGATCGACGTCGCGGCGAAATCGGTGGAGCGCTCCCAGGAGCTGCTGCGGGCTTCCGAGGCTCGACTGGAGGTAGGCCTCGCTTCTCAGCTCGATGTGTTTCGCGCCGAGCTCCTGCTCTCCCAGGCCGAAGAGAGCCTGATCAACCGGGAGGACGCTCTGGAGCTTGCCATGGACACGTTCAAGTTCAACCTCGGCCTGAATCCCGAAGAGGAGGTCTTCCTGGAGACGGCGGAGCCGGAGTATCAACCAGTGGTGCTGGATATCGAGGCTCAAACTCGGCTGGGCCTTGCCAATCGTTTGGAGATTCGCGATGAGCAGGAACGCGTCCAAGATTCGGTTCGGGCCCTCTCGGTCTCGCGCCAGAACCTGCTTCCCCAGCTCGATCTCAACTTTCGCTACCTGCGCGCGGGCTTGGGCCCCACGTTGAGCGACAGCTTCGATCTGGACCAAAGCGCGGTCAGTGTTTTCCTCAGCACCAGCTATGCGATCGATCAGTCAGCGGAAAGGGCCTCGGTGGCGCAAACCCAGCTGGAGCTGGACGCAGGCCGGCGCTCGGTGCGGCTGCTCGAGTACAACATCACCCGAGAGGTGCGCGCCGCCTGCCGCAACGTGGATCGCATCGGCAAGAGCATCTTGTTGCAAGAGAAAAACATCGACTTCGCGGAGAAGCAGCTCCGTCTGGCGGGTTTGCGTTACCAAAGAGGCTTGGCGAACAACTTCGATATCATCGATGCGGAGGACAACCTCATCGCTGCAAGAAGCAATTACGTGTCTCTGGTGGCGGACTACAGCGTGGCGCTCATTGAGATGAAACGTGTCACCGGCACCTTGGATCTTCACCAGGAGTTCGCGCCAGATGGCTCCGTGCCGCCGGCCCGACACCATCCTTGAAGGAATAGGCGTATGTCATTAGCTCCAACATCGGTACTGGCCAGCGCCTGGGAAGCGGTTCGCAGCGCGGGCGCGGTGGTTGGCAAGTGGGGACGAAGGGCGCGCCAGGTCGTCCGGTCTCCTTATCTCGAAGCCTATCCGTCCATCCTGAAGGAGCCTGCGGCACGGGTAGCCGCCTGGGGGCGCCAGAACCCGCGTCGGGCCTTGCTCGGCGGGTTCGCATCCCTCTCGATCTTCGCCCTCGCCGTGTCGCGGGGGGGGGACGAGGAGGCCCTGCTGCTGGCCGCCGTCCAGGAGGGACCCTTCCAGGTGACCGTCGTGGAGAGTGGAACCCTTCAGGCATCGCGTTCGGTGAGCTATTCCTCGTCCATTCCCGGCGACCAGGCCAAGATCCTTTTCCTCGCCCCGGAAGGCTCAACCGTCGAGCGCGGGGATCTGTTGGTACGATTCGATCCGACTCCTTTCCAAGAGGAGCTTCGACGGATCGAGGCTCAGCTCGCTCAGGCACACGCGGAACTGGTGGAGGCGGAGCAAGATCAGAAGCTCATGAGACTCCGAAACGCGGAAGAGCTGGCCGAGTCGCAGGCCAAGAAGCGGTTGGCGGAGCTCGAGCTCAAAAGCGTGACCGATGGAAAAGGCAAACTGGCCGAGGCCGAATCGGAGGTGAAGGTCGCCCAAGCCCGCCGAGAGTTGGAAAAAGCCATCGCCAACTACGAGGATCTGGAGCCTTTCCTGGCGGAGGGTTTCATTACCAAGCTGGAGCTGGACCGGGCGCGCCAGGCAGTGGAGAAGGCGAGGGAGGATCTGGAGCTCCTTCAGGTCAGGCACCAAACCTACATGGAATACACGCGCCCCGCCGAGATCGAGGGGACGCGGGCCGCCCTCCACAACCGGAACGAGGGACTTCGTCAGCTGGAGCAAGCCGCCTCCTACCGTTTGTCCCAGGCGGAAGCGGCGCTCACTCTCGCCCAGAGCAAGGTATCGGAACTCGGTGGAAAACTCGGGCTCGACAAACAAAACCTGGACAACAGCGAGATCCGAGCCACGGTGGAGGGCATGGTCATTTACCAGGAGGTTTTCTTCGGGACCGAGAAGCGCAAGGTTCAGGTTGGGGATCAGGTTTGGCCCAATCAGCCGATTCTCATGGTGCCGGATCTTTCCCAGATGGTCGTCGAGACGCAGGTTCGAGAGACGGACATACACAAAGTGGAAAGGAACCAAAGGGTCCTGGTCTTCGTGGAAGCTTACCCGGATCTCCGGCTGGAAGGAGAGGTGAGTTTCATTGGAACTCTCGCCCAACAGGAGGAACAGCGGGGGCCGGGCAGCAAGCACTTTCAGGTAACCGTCCGGGTGAAAGACGTGGATCCTCGTCTCCGCCCCGGCATGAGCGCGCGCGTGGAGCTGCTGGTCCAGCGGATCGAAAAGGCTCGTTTCGTGCCTTTGGAGTCGGTTTTCGAGCGGGCTGGCCGGCGGTACTGCTACGTGCTACGGAAGGGAAGGCCGGAGGTGCAACAGATCCTGACCGGTCCCAGCAACGAGAACCACGTCGTAGTGGAAGCAGGGCTCGAGGTGGGAGAGAGGGTGCTCCTCCGCGATCCTGCCAGCGAAGGTGGGCCTCTAGGTAGCGAAGGGACAGGCCTTCTGGATGCGATCTCACCGATCGAGGCCGACCCCTAAGTCCCTTGTCGCGGGTTTCACCGCCGCCGATGATTGCTCCGCCTTTTCTTCAAGCCGTCGAAGTAAGCAGAGTCTACCCTCGGTTCCAAAACGCACTCGTCGCACTCGACGGCGTCAGTCTTGAGGTGAATCGGGGGAGCTTCGTGGCCATCATGGGGCCCTCCGGCTCCGGAAAATCCACCTTGCTGAATCTCTTGGGCTGCCTGGATACACCCAGCTCGGGAAGAATCCTCCTCGAGGGCGAGGACATTGCTCGCCTCGACGATCGGGCAGCCAGCCGTCTGCGCAATCGCCGCCTCGGTTTCCTTTTCCAGTCCTTCAACCTCATCCCGCAGATGACGGTGGTGGAGAACATCGAGACCGTTCTTCTCTACAGCGATCGGCCTCGCGGGGAGTGGCGGAGCCGAGCGTTAGCCGTCTTGGAAAGTATCCAACTCGCGGAGCGTGCCGCCCACCGGCCGGCGGAGCTGTCGGGGGGGGAGGCGCAGCGAGTGGCCTTGGCGAGAGCGCTCGTCAATGATCCAGATATTCTCCTGGCCGACGAGCCCACCGGGAACCTCGACTCCAAGACCGGCGAGCACGTCCTCGATCTCCTTCTGGGGCTTCAAGACCAAGGCAGGACGATCGTTCTGGTCACCCATGACGAAGCGGTGGCGCGCAGAGCGCAGCGGATCGTGGAGCTCAAGGATGGCCGATTGGTTCGAGCCCGCCAGACCAACGGGGAGACGTCATGAGCCCCGGTTTGCTCGCCCGATTGGCGTGGCAGGGGCTGGTGCTCCACAAACTCCGTTCTACCCTATCCGCAATTGGGATCGTGTTTGGGGTGGCGGCGGTGGTGGCGATGATGTCGGTCGGAGAGGGGGCTCGCCGGGAGGTTCTCTCCGAGATCGGGAAGTTGGGATTGACCAGGATCTCGGTGAGGACGGGCGAGTTTTCCGACGAAGCCCAGAACGAAGCGGCGTCCATCCAGTCTCCCGGGCTCACGCTGCGGGACGCGGAGGCCATCTCGGAGGTGTGCCCGACGGTGGCGAGCCTCGCTCCGGTGCGGCAGCGGTCGGTTCAGGTTGCCGCCGGCCAGCGGAGGGAGGAGGCCCTGGTGGTGGCGACCACACCGTCTTTCGCCCGCACTGAGGACATCGTCATAGCGGCCGGCCGTTTCGTGTCCGATGCCGATCTCAGAGACGCGAAGCGCGTCGTGGTGCTGGGGCATGATTTGTCGGAGGGCCTATTCCCGTACCAGGACGCCCTGGGAGAGAGAGTACGGCTGGGGGGCGAGTGGTTCTCGGTGGTGGGAACCCTGGCGCCGCGTGGGCGGGCGAAACGCGGCCTTCGACTGGGAAGTCGAGACATCGATCGAATCGCATTGGCTCCTCTGACCTGCCTGCCGGCGCCGGGGGATGCCATCGATGAGATCGCGATCAGCATCGTAAGCTCCGACGAAGTGGGCGGCTCCGCTCGCTTGATTGACTCGCTCTTGCGAAGGCGTCACCGGGGCGCGCAGGACTTCGAGCTCGTCGTTCCCCAGCAGCTCCTGGCTGGCTACGAGCGAACGAGGTCTCAGTTCAATGTGGTGGTGGGGTCGATCGCCGTCATCTCCCTCTTGGTGGGGGGGATCGGCATCATGAACATCATGCTGGCGAACGTTAGCGAGCGGACGCGCGAGGTCGGAGTGCGCCGTTCGCTGGGCGCCTCTCGTGCCGACGTGGTACAGCAGTTCCTCTGCGAGGCGATTTTGTTGACCGGAGCGGGAGGGGCGGTGGGAGTTGTCCTTGGTGTTCTGGGCTCGCTGGCGGTGTCTCGTTTCGCCGGATGGGCAACCGCCACCAGCCCGGCGGCGATTCTGATGGCCTTGGCCTTGGCCACCGCCACCGGCTTGGGCTTCGGAATCTACCCGGCCTGGCAAGCGGCGAGCAAGAACCCGCTGGAAGCTCTGCGGCACGAATGATGGCTCACGGCTGCGTTCGCTCGGTGTTCTCCACTCGCTAATTAGGCCAGCTCCTTGCCGAAGCTGGTGATTGCCTCGACCTCATCGTCGAAGACCTCGAAGAGGGGTAGGAGCTTTGAGGTGGATAGAGTGCTCTGAACCTTGGGGGAAGCGCTCAGGATCTTCAGCTTCCCACCGAAACGCTCCACCATGCGGTGGCTGGCTACCAGCTCCCCCATTCCCGCGCTGTCCATGAAGTCGACCCGCGAAAGGTTCACCAGAATCCGCGTTCGGCCGGAAGCCACCAGAGTATCGATGGCCTCCTGGAGCATTTGATCGCTGCCTCCGGAATTGAGCTGTCCAGCGATTTCCAGAATCGCCACACCGTTGCTCTCACGGAGATCCAGTTTCATGGGTGGTTTTCAGTCTGTCCGTCAGCCGGTAAGCCGGCGCAGTACGTCCTGATACACTTGAACGGAGGATCTTTCCTGGAGGGCCTGCAGGTAGGCGGCCCAGAACTGCTGGCGCTTCTGGGCGAGGACTTGCTCGGTGAAGCTTTTCTTTTTGGTTGCGAAGTCTGCGGGATCGTAGCCGGTGCGCTCGTTGACGCGAAGTATGACGTAACCGTCGGGTGAGGGAAGCGGTGCAGAGAACACGCCTTCTCCCAGGGAGAACGCGGCCTCTTGCACCGCGGGGGAACGTCCCGCCTCGGGGAGCTGCGTTCCGCGGAAAAAACTCTCCGCCGTCTGCAGCGCCAGTCCGGCAGCCTTGGCGACGCTCGCCGGATCGCGGGCCTCTTTGAGCTGGCGCGCGACCTCCTCGGCTTGCGCCCGTGCCCGCGCCATGGCGGATTCTTCCAACAGATCTCTTTTTACCTGTTCCTTGATCTCTCCGAGCGCCGGGATGTGCGCCGGCCTTTCTTCCAAGACCTCGAAGAAAACGTAGTCCTGACCCTGTCGAATGGGCGACGAGACTCTCCCGATGGGGAGCTCGAAAGCCAGGCTCCTAAGCTCTTGCGAGCCTCCCAGCTCGGGAATCGTGTCCCGCAGGCCGAAGAAAGGGGTCTCCTTGGTGGTCAACAGCTCGTACTGTTGGTCGAATCCCTCCAGGTTATTCGTGGAGCGCAGGTATTCGCTGGCCTGCTGCACCGCAGCTTCCATGAGCTCCACCGCCTTTTGCTGCGCCAGCCGATTCCGTATCTCGTCTCGCACCGAATCGAGGGGACGGGTGAGGGGAGCCTGCCGCTCGGTTACCTTGATGATGTGGAAGCCGTAGGGGCTCCTTACCAAGCCGGACGTGGCACCTACCTCCAAAGAGAACGCTGCCTGCTCGAACTCCGGCACCATCTCTCCGCGCCCGAAGAACCCAAGGTCGCCTCCCTGCTCGGCCGACGTGTCTTCCGAATATTGACCAGCCAAGGCGGCGAAGTCACCGCCCGCCTCCACCTGGGCGAGAACCGTTTCGGCGAGCTGCCGCACTTCCTCTTCGTCCTTCTCGGCGGTCTTGAAGAGGATGTGACTGGCTCCCACCTGCTCGGGCGTCTCGTACATGTGAAGGTTCTCACCGTAATCGCGCTCAATCTCTCGCTCGGTGACTGTGGCGGCGGGTTGGAAGGGCTGGGAGGTGAAGGGCAGATAGCGGATTCTCCGCTGAAGAGGCAGCCGGTATCGCTCCTTGTTCTCCTCGAAATAGGAGGCGACCTCCTCGTCGTCGATTTCGGTTCCTTCTTCGCCGTCGGCCCGGGGCACGAAGACGTACTCCAGGTGGGCTGTCTCGTTGCGATTGCGGTACTCGCGCTCCACTTCGTCCGGCGTCACCAGCACGCCATCGGTAATCCTGGTCTCCAGCTTCTGTCGGAAGATCTGGTCGCGAACCTGCGCTTCGAACTGCCCGGCGGTGAGACCGTTCTGGGAGAGTACCTGAAGATAGGCTTGACGCCCGATGAACCGCCCGTCGACCTGGAACGAGGGATCGTTGACGATCCGCTGGCTGAGCTCCGCATCGCTGACGGCCAGGCCTTGGCGCTTGGCTTCCGCCAAGAGGACCGCGTCCTCAATCAATCCGCGCAAAACCAGATCCTCCAGGCCCAGCTGCCTCATCAGGGTGGGCGAGTACTGAGCGCCCAGCTGCGTGCGATACAGCTGCTCCTGGAGACGATACCGTTCCAGGAATACCTGGGCGGAGATGGAAACGCCTTCCACCCGGGCTACCTCGTCCTCCAGGCTGGCTCCACCCGCGGGTCCCAGGAAATCAGGAATGTAGAAGACGACGAAGGCGAAGATGACCAGAACCAGCAAGAACGAACCGACCAGGAAAACCGGTCCCCTACGATCGCGAAAATAACTCAGCATGACTCTGCCTCGAACCCATCATGCTAACGAATCATTGAGAGTCAATCAAGTTTCGCGAAGCGTGGATTCGACCGGGGTTCCGCGAGGGCGGACACCGTCCTGCACTTTGAAAACCGATGCTGGCTATGATAACCTTATGTAAGGTATAGCTTTAGACTCCAAATGCCAACACGAAGACCGTACGGTGAAGGAACTGGACTCCACGTCGAATGGGTGACGATCCGTCACCGAACCGCCTATCTGCTATTGGTGACCGGCGTGGCGGTCCTGATGGCGGGCGCTGCCGTCTACTACTTCGTTTCTCACGCGCGACCGGCCGTCGAAACGGAGTCCACGCCTTTGGACGTTTCGCTCCGGACGAGCGCACACTTCGTGGAGATCATTGGAAACGTGAGAGTACGCAAGGCGGGGACCTATGCTTGGATCGATGCTCAGATGGAATTCCCCCTGCAGAGAGACGATCACGTGCGGACCGATGGCAAAGCCGCCGCGCGGGTGCGCTTTTTCGATGGCACGGAGTACTTCGTCAAACCGGACACCATTCTGGTGATCGAAGAGACGCACGAGGACCCTCGCACCAACGTGCGGCGAGTCGCCGTCAAGCTGACCGCGGGGCAGGTCAGCCTCCAAACACCGACCCAGAACGTGGAAGGATCCGTTTCCGAGCTGGCGACGCCTAATACCGAGGCCAGCTTCGAAGAACGGACGGTCGCCGATGTCCGGTATGACCAGTCGAATCGAGTCTCCGGGTTCACCGTTTTCCGCGGGTCGACCGATCTGCAGGCGGGAGGACAGCGGGTCAAACTGGGCTCCAATGAGAACGTCGAAGTCTCGGAAGGGAGCAACTTTTCGGAGGTCGTTCGACTTCCTGGCATCCCGAACGTGGTATCACCCGCCCACTTATCCGCGCTGGTTCACAGCGACCCGGCGGGTTCCAACACCGAGCTGAAATGGAGCGCCGTCGAGGAGGCGCGTCGATATCATGTGATCCTGGATCGCACCCCGAACTTCTCCGATCCTCTGTGGGAGAGCAGGGTTGCTGGACTCACCGCCGTCGTGCCGGGTCTTGCGACCGGCGCCTACTACTGGAAGGTCAGCGCCGTCGATGCGGATAGCCGGGAGGGAGGGTTCAGCAATTTCGCCAAGTTCAGCGTGGCAACTCGGCCCACGGAAGCTGCGCCGCCCCAACTGGTCGTGTCCCGACCGATCGCGTCCCTCGATGGCGTGGTACGGTTCAATGGAACGACCGATCCCGACGCGGTCGTCACCGTGAACAACGAGCGGGTCTCGGTAAGACCCGATGGATCTTTTCAGCACTATTTCATTATCGGAAGCCCTGGACGCCATGACATCGTTGTCAAGGCGTACAAACGCAGTGGAGGCACCGCGGAGAAGGTGTTTCAGGTAACCATCGGCTCCGGCGGGTCGTAGTCGACGCCCGCCGCAACGCCGGGCTTCTCAAACGAAGTCTCAAAGCAAAGCGGAAAGAAGAAAAACTTGAAGGCCACTCGGCCCGACACCTGGCAGCTCGTGAAGACAGCGCGCGACGCTCGACGAGAATCCATGGTGGAGCTTCCCGACAGGCTCCCTGCGGATTCTGTCGAGACGGCCAGGCGTCATCTAACCGTTCCACGGCTCGCCTTGTTTCACTCCTCTCCGGAGCTGGTTCGGTCTTTTGACTCGCTCCGCGCCATGGGAGCGGTGGAGCTGGCTGCATTCGAGCTCGCCGAGTTCGCGGGAGCTGGTGGCGGGGGGACAGGCAAACGAGCGCGCCGGGGTTGGAAGAAGGGCAAGCGCTTCCAGGTCGTTGTCGTGGAGCAGGTGTCCGAGGCGGGGCAATTCCAGGATCTCATTGGTTGGCTGCGCAGGGTGATTCCAGATACCCCGATACTAGCTTACGGTTCACCCGGGGAAGGGAAAGGGCCGGCGGGCATATCCATGTATTTGGGGCAGATACCGACCGTAGAGGCCTTGCCGTCCATACTTCACGATGCCGAACGAAACCACCGCCTGGCAAGGAAGTCTTCGCTGCTTTCGCTGCGCCTTCGAGAAACGTCCAAGCGTCTGCAGGTGCTCTCCGAGATCGTCGCCACCGCAAACTCCGTCTTGGAGCCACGGCGTGTGGTGTCGGTGATCATGTCCCACATCCAGCAGCTCATACCGTCGGAGGCCTGGTCCATTCTCCTCGTCGATGAGAGCAAGCGGGAGCTCACCTTCGAGATGGCACTGGGCGAAAAGGGAGAGGACTTCAGCCACATCCGATTGAAGATCGGGGAGGGGATAGCGGGCTGGGTGGCGCAGACCGGCAAGCCCGCCATTGTGAACGACGTCACCAACGATCCTCGCTTCCAGGGCAGGTATGACGCTCAAACGCAGTTCCGCACTCGCTCTATTCTCTGTGCCCCACTGGTCTCCAGAGGATCGACGATAGGCGTGGTGGAGATTCTGAATCGCCCCTCGGGGAGTCGATTCACAAAACGGGATTTGAATCTGCTTCTCACCCTCGTCGAGCCGGCGGCTATTGCCTTGGAGAACGCCCTTCTCTTTCAGAAAACGGAGAAGCTGGCTATTACCGACGACCTGACGAAGCTCTACAACTCCCACTATTTGAATATCTGTTTGGGAAAAGAGATCGATCGAGCCAGCCAAGAGCAGACCTCGCTGGCCCTCATCTTCCTCGACCTCGACGGTTTCAAGAGTGTCAACGATCAGCACGGCCACTTATGCGGCAGCCGCACTCTCTTCGAAGTGGGTGATATCCTCAGGCGATCGGTGAGGGAGGAAGATATCGTGAGTCGTTACGGCGGAGATGAATTCGTGGTCGTTCTGCCCAACACCGATGGAAAGGGGGCTGTATCAATCGCCCGCCGCATCCGCCAGGGTCTAAAGGAACACGCGTTCCTGGGGGAATTCGACCTGGCCGTGCATCTTTCGGCCAGCTTCGGCATCAGCAGTTATCCCGAGCACGGGAGTACCCCGGAAGACCTTATTCAAAAGGCGGACCAGGCGATGTATAGTGTCAAGGAAAGTGGAAAGGACGCAGTTGCCTTAGCTGGCAATCGAACCGAGCCATGATAAGCGTTCTTGGCTCCTTTGCCCTCGGACCTCAACTCGACCGCGGCGATCTGGGGGCGATGTGCCGTCGGTGCTCAGGCCCTCGAGGGCGTCCGAGGATAGGCGGGAGTCGGGACGCTCGAGGAACCCCGCTCATACCGCCGAAACGCTCAAATGAATCTGCGCTCTGTTTTTAGTGCTTTCTCCAACGAGCTCGCCATCGACTTGGGCACCGCCAACACGCTGGTGTTCGTCAAGGGCAAAGGCATCGTTGTCTCGGAGCCATCGATCGTCGCCATCAACCAGGTGACCGGAAAGGTGGAGGCGGTGGGCAGGGAAGCCAAGGAGATGCTCGGCCGAACACCGGGTAACATTACCGCCATCCGGCCAATGAAGGACGGCGTGATCGCTGACTTCGAGATCACGGAAAAGATGTTGACCTACTTCATTCAAAAGGCTCACAACCGGAAGGTGTGGGTGGCGCCGCGTATCGTCATCGGAATCCCGTCCGAGATAACCCAAGTGGAAAAGCGCGCCGTCAAGGACACCGCGTTGCGCGCCAAAGCCAGCGAAGTCTTCCTGGTGGACCAGGCGATGGCGGCGGCTATCGGAGCCGGTCTTCCCGTCACCGAGCCCTCCGGCAACATGGTGGTCGACATCGGAGGCGGTACGACCGACATCGCGGTCATCTCCATGGCCGGCATTGTCTACAGCAACTCGGTCCGGGTCGCCGGCAACGAGATGGATGAGGCCGTCATCAAGTACCTCCGCAAGAAATACAATCTCCTCATCGGAGAGCGAACCGCGGAGCAGGTCAAGATCGAGATCGGGTCCGCTTACCCTCTGGACAAGCCGATGACCATGGAGATCAAGGGGCGGAATCTGATCGAAGGAGTGCCCAAGACGCTGGTGGTGAGCGATGAGGAGATTCGGGAAGCCTTGGAGGAGACGCTGGCGATCATCGTCAATGCGGTGAGGGTCGCGCTGGAGCGTACCCCTCCCGAGCTTTCGGCCGACATCATGGACCGCGGCATCGTGCTCACCGGAGGGGGAGCGCTTCTGAAGAATCTGGACAAGAGGCTCCGAGAGGAAACCGGCCTCCCGGTCTCGATGAGCGAGGATCCGCTCTCCGCGGTGGTGCTGGGCACCGGGCGGATGTTGGAAGATTTGAAGCTTCTAAGGAAGATCTCTCTGGATTGAGTGCCAGCCGAAAACGCTTTTTGCCAGACGCCCATTGCTTTGTGCGCCCGGGCGGACGCAAAAATCAGGGGATAGTCATTAGTGTTTTCTAACGGGATGACCATCCGCCGGCGTGGGAGTCACGTCGTCTTCGCCGCTCTCATGGTGGGACACGGTCTTCTTATTTCTTCCCAGGTAACCACTTCCAGGGGACATTCGGCGCTCCAGGGCTCGATCCTCGCTATTCTTGCTCCTTTGCAGCGTGGTTCCGAAGCGGTGGTGAGTGCAGTTGGCTCGGTGTGGTACGGCTACGTCGACCTGAGGGCGGTTCGCGAGGAGAACCGACAGCTGCGAGAGAAGGCCACCCGGCTCGAACAGGCGCTGTGGATGGAAAGAGAGGTGGTGGCCCGCTACGATCGCTTGAGCGGCGTGCTGCAACTGGCGGAGAGCATTCCCTTCGAGTCGGTGGTCGCCGAGGTGATCGGGGTGGATGCCACCTCTTGGTTCCGGACCCTCACCGTCAATCGAGGTTTGGATCGGGGCGTGGATCTCAATGCCCCGGTGGTCGGCCCGGGCGGGTTGGTGGGGCGGGTCACCGCGGTCGGCCCGCACGTGGCTCAAGTGCAGTTGCTGTCGGATCGGGATTGTTCGGTCGGTTCTCTGCTCGTCCGAACACGAACCCGAGGAATCGTTTCCGGAAAAGGCGGTGCCGAGCTCGAGCTGAAATACGTGAGCAACCTTGAGGATGTTGCAGTGGGCGATCTGGTGGTGACCTCGGGGATCGACGGAATTTACCCCAAGGGGATAGCCATCGGGCGTGTTACCTCGGTGAAGAACGGCCCCCGGCTGTTCAAGGTCATCGCCGTGGAGCCGGCTGCCAGCCTCAACCGCCTGGAGGAGGTTTTCATTCTCCAGCCCGTCGGATCGAATCTGGAATTGACCAAGAAGGTCGAGTGAAGGCGCTCGCAGTAGCTCTAGCCATCGCCGGCGCATTCCTGATCCAGACCTTGGGAGGGCGTTACTTCTGGCCCATTCAGAGTTACCTCGATCTGTTTCTCCTCACCGCCGCCGGATTTGGCTTGATTCAAGAGCGTCAAGTGGGCATGTTCGCCGGAGCGGCTGCCGGTCTGGTGCAGGACGCTTTCTCGGGAGGTTTGCTGGGTCTGAATGGCGCCTCCAAGACGACGGTCGGCTACCTGGCCGGGATCGCGGGTCATCGATTGGTGGTGCGAGGTTGGGTAGGACGGTTCGTCTTCTTCGCGGTCGCCACTGCCGCCGACGTCATTATCCTCGCCGCCATCGGCCAGGTGCTGGAGCGGCCTACCGTGGTTGGGGGGGCAGCCGATCTGTTGTACCTTTGTGCCGGCAACGGGGTCTTGGGGGCTTTGACCCTGGGGGCCGTCGACCGGTTCACGGTGAGTCACTGAGTAGATGAGCAGATGAATATCTACGAGGATCTGAAGCCGCTTCAGTCGCGGTTGAAATGGTGGCGGATTCTGGCAGTCGTCCTCTTCGTGGGTTTGTGCGCCCGTTTCTGGCAGCTTCAGATCGTGCGTGCTCCCACCTACAAGGAGCTCGCCCTGTCGAATCACGTGCGTCAGATTCCGGAAAGCGCACCGCGAGGACTCGTCCTCGACAGATGGGGACGGATCATCGTGGAGAACAGGCCTTCGTTCAACCTCACCATGGAGAAGGGAAGTTGGGACGACGTCGTCCTCAGCGAGCTGATCGAGCTTCTCTCCTTCTCCGATGCGGAGCTTGCCGAACTGGCGAAGGAGCGGAAAACACCTTCCGATCATAGTCCCGTTCTGCTGAAAGAGGACCTTACCCTCGAAGACGTGGCCTTGGTGGAGTCGCGACAGCTCGAGCTGCCGGGAGCGATGATCCAGTTTGTCCCGCGACGATTCTATCCGTTCGGTAACCTCGCCGCTCATGCGCTCGGTTACGTGGGGAGAATCACCGAAGAGCAGCTCGAACAGGAGCGCTTCGAGGGAACGATAGCGAATGACTACGTGGGGCAATCGGGAGTGGAGCTCGGGTACAACCGCCAACTGATGGGGCAGAACGGCGTTCAGGTGGTGGAGGTGAACAGCCATGGAAGGCGAGAACGGATTCTGGAGGAACGAACTCCGTTATGGGGCAACTCCGTTCAGCTAACCCTCGACCTCGACCTCCAAAAAGCGACGGAGGAAGCTTTCGAGGGCCAGTCGGGGGCGGCGGTCGTTCTGAATCTGCGCAACGGCGAGGTGATGGCCCTGGCGAGTTCTCCATCTTTCGATCCCAACCTTTTCTCGGGACGCTTCAAGGCAGCGGAATGGAAAGCGGTCGCGCAAGACGAAGAACACCGTTTGCAAAACCGCGCTCTGCAGGGCCGTTATGCGCCGGGGTCGGTGTTCAAGTTGATCCTGGCGGCGGCAGCGCTCGAGGAGGGAAAGATCTCGCCCACCAAGAGGCTCTACTGTGGAGGCGGGCTAAGGTTCTACGGCAAGTGGTTTCCTTGCCACAGTGCCTCCGGCCACGGGTTCGTCAATCTCCACGAGGCGCTGGTTCAATCTTGCAATAGCTATTTCTACCAGCTGGGAGTGGAGCTTCAGATCGAGGCGATCGCTCGTTACGCGCGTACATTCGGTCTGGGCAGTCCAACCGGCATCGATCTTCCATTCGAGGTATCGGGTCTGGTGCCGGATCCGGAATGGAAGCGCCAGGCACGTCAGGAGCCTTGGTACGCAGGGGAGACTGTCTCGGTCTCGGTGGGCCAGGGCTCGGTGCTGGTGACGGCGATGCAGATGGCTCAAATCGCTGCCATCGTGGGAAGCTCGGGTGACGTGTTCCGGCCGCATGTGTTCTTGAAACCCCTTCCCGCCGGAGCCCTGGCGGATCCTGCTCCCACCGGCTCCCAGGGAGAACCGATCCGGCGCCTGGCATTCCACGATTCGACCTGGCAGGTTCTGCAAGACGCGATGTGGAGCGTGGTCAACGAGAGTGGAACCGGATGGCGCGCCGGATTGCCGCGCGTCGGCGTGTCCGGCAAGACGGGGACGGCCCAGGTCGCCTCCATGTCGAACCTGAGCGAGACCGACGACGATGACCGGCCGGAGCACCTTCGCAACCATGCGTGGTTCATCGGATACGCACCTCGGAAAAACCCCGAGCTGGCACTGGCGATTCTGGTCGAGCACGGCGGTCAGGGTGGCCGCACCGCCGCTCCCATCGCCCAGAAGATTTTCCAAGCCTATTTCGAAGGACAGAAGGGGCTCGAAGCCGATGATACTCGACAGGCGCTTTTGGTTCGGAATTGACTGGCTGCTGGTCCTGGGGCTCGCCTTGGCCGCCGGCCTGGGCGTCGCGGCCATCTACAGTGCCACTCAGGGAGGGCCCAATCCGGATTACTACCGGAGGCAGCTCCTGTGGATCGTATTGGGCTTTGCGCTCATGCTCCTCGTCATGGCCATCGATTACCATTCCTTGTCGGACCACGCCGAGCTATTCTACCTGGCGGTTGCCGGCCTTCTAGTCTACCTTCTCATCTTCGGGTCGCTGCGGGCGGGGACGAATCGCTGGCTGGAGCTGGGCATCTTCACACTACACTCGGGTGAGCTTGCCAAGCTCGCCTCGGTGGCCCTACTGGCGAAGTATCTGGCCGCGGTTCGAAAGAACCGTTTGGGAACGGCAGAAGTCGCGATTACCGGCGCGCTGGTGGGAATACCGGTACTTCTGGTCATCCTTCAGCCAGATCTAGGCACGGCGGCCACCCTAGCTTTCGCTTACGCCGTGCTCTGTCTGCTCGCTGGCGTGCGAGGCCGGCTCATCCTGGTGGCGGCGGTCGTCTTTGCGCTGGCTCTTCCCTTCGGTTGGAGCTTCGTACTGAAGGACTATCAGAAGGAGCGCGTCCTGGCGTTTCTGGATCCCAACCTCGATCCACGCGGGGCGGGATATCAAAGCATCCAATCGACGATCGCGGTGGGCTCGGGAGGTTTGACCGGGAAGGGATGGCTGGAAGGCTCCCAGAGCCAGCTGCAGTTCTTGCCCGCCCCCCATACCGATTTCGTATTCGCTGTGATCGGAGAGGAGCTCGGATTCGTTGGCGTGGTGGCGGTGCTCGTGCTGTACTTGATGATTACTCTGCGCAGCCTGGAGGCGGCGCGGCGAGCACGCGATCGGCTGGGCATCTACTTGGTAGCGGGCATTTTGGCCATGTTCATCTTTCAGGCTTTATACAACATGGCGATGGTGGGAGGTCTGGTTCCTATCAAGGGATTCCCGCTCCCCCTGGTGAGCTATGGCGGGTCCTCGATGATGACGACGCTCATCGGTTTCGGACTCATTCTGAACGTGCGGATGAGGCGGTTCGTCAACTGAGGACCGGCCCGCCTTTCTGGGACTACCATCAGCGCCGTCGTTGCTCAAGGCGCGGCGTGGCGCACAGCACGTGATCGCGAAACGCTGTTCTTAGCAGCTTGAGGTTTCGAGGTCCTGGGCAAGGGCTTGGCGCTGGGTGTCGGTGAGCGCGGCCTCCTCCTCCAGCCCCGGTAGATCGCACCCGACTGCAATCGGAACGTCGCCTCCCGTGTCGAATTTCAGGTACTGGACCGAGGAAAGTCGATC
>Ga0209521_10000179_pt1 | contig 43364 bp, 39 predicted proteins | sample Rifsed19ft4_FD_184016 | JGI IMG/M metagenome (GOLD analysis project Ga0209521, IMG submission 184016) | Soil microbial communities from Rifle, Colorado, USA - sediment 19ft 4 (version 2) | ecosystem: Environmental > Terrestrial > Deep subsurface > Rock core/Sediment | place: Rifle, Colorado...
AGGGTTGGGCTGTTCGCCCATTAAAGCGGTACGAGAGTTGGGTTCAGAACGTCGTGAGACAGTTCGGTCCCTATCTGTTGTGGGCGCAGGATATTTGAGGGGAGCTGTTCCTAGTACGAGAGGACCGGAATGGACGGACCTCTAATGTGCCAGTTGTCACGCCAGTGGCAGCGCTGGGTAGTTATGTCCGGAAGGGATAACCGCTGAAGGCATCTAAGCGGGAAACCCACCCCAAGATTAGATATCCCTCTGCGCAAGCGGACTAAAGGCCCCTGGTAGACTACCAGGTTGATAGGCTGGATGTGTAAGCACAGTAATGTGTTAAGCTTACCAGTACTAATAGGCCGTGCGGCTTGACCATTAATATTTGCCTTTGGTATATTTGGTATTTGCTTTGATAATAAGTTTCCCGGTGGTAATACCGGAGGGGCAATACCCGTTCCCATCCCGAACACGGAAGTTAAGCCCTCCTGGGTCGATGATACTATGGTCGTGAGGCCATGGGAAAGTAGATCGCTGCCGGGATTAATGTAAAAAGGGGGACACTTCCCATATTTTATAATTAAAATATGGGAAGTGTCCCCCTTTTTTTTACCATCGCATCTCCCAAATCTGAGATTTCTTAAGTGTACTGTTATGCAGGCCGATATCTGATGCACTGCTATTGGAATGTTATTATGAATATCAAAGAGATATATAATTATTTTCTAAAGAGTATTCGTCTCAAGTTTATCCTCCTTTTGAGTGTTCTGTTTCTATTGATGGGAGCTGTATCAGCCTTTTTTTTCATCCATAGGACAGAGAAACAGCTTCACTCCAACTTAGTTGAAAAAGGTGAGATTTTGGCGGAAGATTTAGCCTATAACGCAATCTTTGGAATAAGCATGGAGGATTCTGAGATATTAGGAATTTTAATTAACGGTGTAATTAATCGCCAGGACATAGCGTATGTCATTATTTACGACAGTCAGGGAAGAGAATTAGCTTTCAAAGATCCTCTTCATGTAAGAAAGATTGTACAACCAATTGCTTCAGCAGGTAGTGAACTCTCGTACGAGACTGCTGTTTCTCTTAGGACCCTTTCAAAGGGCAATTCATTTTATGACATAGTTGTTCCAGTAGTAAAAAAAGGAATTAATTCAATTCAGCCCAATGGTGGAAATGAAATAATCGGGGCGGCGAGAGTAGGAGTCTCACTAAGTTCACTGCGGGCAGAATTAAATAACATTCTGATAGTTAGTGTCTCGATTATGAGTATTATTACCCTGATTTCTATTGGAATAGCTTTGGTATTTGTAAAATTGTTTGTAAGACCTATTTTGAATATGGCCGGGGCTGTAACTGTCGTAGCAGAAGGGGATTTTACTCAGTCTATTGAAGTAAAGTCAAAAGATGAAGTAGGTATACTTGGTAGTGCGTTTAAGAAGATGGTTTTAAATCTAAAGGATATGTTAAGGAGTATTCAGGATGCATCAAAACATGTGGTTTCAGCCTCACACAACATTAGCCTGAGCTCGAATAATGTAAGTGAAGGTGCAAGAAAACAATCGCAATCAATAGAAAAGATATCTAATTCTATAGAGGGCATAAACACTTCAATCCGTGATGTGGCTAACAGCATTGATACGCTGTCTACCGCAGTTGTCGCAACATCTTCCTCGATTCTCGAAATGGAGACGACTATCAATGAGGTCGCCGGTCATACCGGAATTCTTGAAGAATCTGTGGAGGAAACCTCTTCGGCCATAATGGAGATGTCGGTTTCTATCAGGCAGATCGCTGATCATGCAGACATCCTTGCAGAATCTGCAGAAAAGACGGTGTTAACAGTTCAGGAGATTAACTTATCTATCGGTACTGTAGAGGAGACTGCAATAAAATCAACAAGGTTATCGGAGAAGGTCAGTGAAGATGCCGCAAAGATGGGACTTCATTCTGTCAGGAAGACAATGGAGGGAATGGATAACATCCGTTCCACAATGGAGAAATTGTCAAAAGTAATAAGTGAACTTGGCAGCAGGTCTGCCCAGATTGGAGGCATTCTGACCATTATTGATGATGTGACAGACCAGACCGGTCTTCTGGCCTTAAACGCTGCCATACTGGCAGCTCAATCAGGAGAGCACGGGCGCGGATTTGCTGTTGTAGCTGATGAGATTAAGGAACTGGCTGAAAAAACTGCTGCTTCTACTAAAGAGATTGCCCAACTTATTGAAGATGTCCAGCGGGAAGTGGGGGATGCTGTTACCTTTACCAAAGATGTCTCAAGAAGTGTTGATGAGGGGAGCAGGCTCTCTATTGAATCTGATGTTGTTTTGCAAAAGATATTAAAGAGTGCAGAAGAGTCCAAAGAGATGGCAAAATTGATTGAAACCTCAACGGCTGAGCAAGCTAAAAGTATGAAGGAAGTTACAGACTCTATCACTAATATAAATGCAATGATAAAGCATATAGCTCACGGGACTCAGGAGCAGAACTCAGGAACACAGGTAATTGTTGAGGCTACTGAAAGAATTCGTGATATTGCAAAAATGGTAAGGAGGGCTACTGCTGAGCAGGCAAGCGGGGGCAGCCAGATAGCGGAAGCGATGACTAATGTGAGCACAAAAATCCAGGAAATCGTCATTTCATCGAATGAACAGACTAAGGAGAGTCAGAAGATACTCAATTTTATTGAAGAAATCCGCAGTATTACTCAGCGTAATGTTGATATAGCCTCAGAAATGGCCTCAGCAGTAAATCTTCTTGCAAAACAGTCGGAGTTGCTTGATTCGCAGGCAAAGAAGTTCAAGATATAACCTCATCCCCAAAATCTTTAGAGTTCCACTTTGTAGCAGCCTTGTGATAATATATTCCCTGCCATGATAAAAAGCAGTAATCATGTTATTGTTCTGAATAATATTCCTTTTACAATTGAAGAGAAAAAGGTGCTAAGAGAACTTCGTTTTCCACCAGGGGTAAAGACACTGGGGGAATTACGTGAGGGGCATATCGCAAGTAGTATTAAAAATACTATTGATACGGCGTACTCACTCATAAGAGGCAGGGCCTGTTACCGTACTTTTGAGATTAAAGGGATTTCGGGTGATATTGTAACTATCTCTGATAGCAATTCTGTATTCCGTGGAGTGAATATGGTGAGGCTTTTGAAAAATTGTGATTATGCTACTTTGCTGGTTTGCACAATCGGAAAAGATATTGTAGAAAAGATTGAAGAGGCCGGTAAATCAAGCCTTGCGGATGCTTATTATTTAGACAGGGTTTCAGCATGGATGGCAGATTATATGGCAGAGCAGGTTGGGAATATTATTGAAACAGAGATCAGAAAAAATGGTTATGAGCCGACATTTCGTTATGCCGCCGGTTATGGAGACTGGGGGCTGGAAGCGCAAAGCGAGATTATGAGACTGACTGAGGCAGAGAAGATTGGGGTAACGATTACTGAATCTTTCATAATGGTGCCAAGATTTTCAGTCTCGGCGGTTATTGGATGGGAACGTAAAATATAGCAATGAGTAGGAAAGCAATGAGCAATGAGTGTAAATTAGATAGTTTTTTGTACTCATTGCTCATTGCTTTCCACTCATTGCTTCTTAGAAGGGGGATAGGATGCGGAATTTGCTTCAAAGATTAAAACATGAGGTCTTATTGCTCGACGGCTCGATGGGAGTAATGCTGCAGAACAAGGGCCTCCCTGCCGGTTATGCACCTGACTTATGGAACATGGAAATGCCTGACGTTATCCTGGATGTCCACAGGGAATATGTTAAGGCAGGCAGCGATATTATTTTGACCAACACGTTCGGTGCATCACGCCTTCGTCTTGCTGAATATGATGCTGAAAACAGGTTGGAAGAGATCAATCAGGCAGCGGTCAGGATTGCACGGAAGGCTGCCGGCGATAAGGTGTTTGTGGCGGGAGACGTTGGGCCGTGTGGTTCTACAGTTTACCCACTTGGCGAATTATCTTTTGATGATGCTGTGAATGTTTTCTCTCAGCAGATAGATGTGCTGGCAGGTTCAGGATGTGACCTGATAGTTATTGAAACGATGTTTGATCTCATTGAAATAAGGGCGGCAGTTGTTGCGGCAAAGAGCGCCGGCAGAGGCCTTCCTGTTGCGGCATTGATGACATTTACACAGGATGGATTAACAGATACCGGCAGCGATCCGGAAACAGCAGCAACAGTGTTGGAAGGGCTGGGTGTTGATATCATTGGGGTTAACTGTTCCACAGGGCCTGCAGAGATGACTGGTGTTGTTAAAAAGATTTCAAAGACAACTGATGCCTTTATTTGTGCGCAACCCAATGCAGGCCTGCCGACAAATGTAGGCGGCAAGACCATATTCCCTGCCGGTGCGGATGAAATTGCATCATATGCAGAGCAGTTCTATGAATCAGGTGTAAATATACTGGGTGGGTGCTGCGGCACAACTCCTGAGTATATAAACCTCTTGTCAAAAAAGATAAAAGGGAGGAGACCGGCTGCAAGGTCTGCATCACATGGGCTCAAGATAGCAAGCCGCTCCAGGACTGTTTATGTTGGCAGTGGTTACCCTTTTCTTAAGATAGGAGAGAAGATAAATCCGACAGGAAAGAAGGCTTTTGCTGAAGCTATCAGGGAAGGCAGGATGGATGTGGTCGTATCCGAGGCGAGGAAACAATATGAAGCAGATGCCATGGCGCTTGACGTTAATGTCGGAGTGCCTATGACTGATGAGCCTTCAAACATGCAGCGTGGGGTAGAGTCTGTTCAGACTGTAGTGGATATACCGCTTGTTATTGACAGTTCGAGTACTGAGGCGATAGAGAAAGGTCTCAAAGTGTATGCAGGTAAGGCCCTTGTGAATAGCGTAAATGCAGAACCTGAACGCATGGAGAAACTGTTCCCTATAATAAAAAGATACGGCGCTGCTGTAATTGCATTACTGGCAGGGAATGATCTGCCGGAAAAGGCTGCTGACAGGTTGAAGATCGCAGAAGTTATCCTGGAAAAGGCAATGTCTTTTGGCATACGAAAGGATAATATAATATTCGATTGTCTTGCCCTTACAGTATCTGCGGCCCCGGATGCCTCTGCACAGACACTGGAGACTATAAGACTCATTAAAGAAAAACTCGGATGTCCGACAATACTTGGTGTAAGCAATGTCTCCTTCGGACTTCCAAACAGGAAGCTGATTCACAACACGTTTCTCGGAATGGCAATTGGGGCCGGTCTTGATGCAGGCATTATTAACCCGTATGATACTGATATGCATAATGTTGTTCTTGCTGCAAGCCTCTTTTCCGGCCGGGATGCCGGATGCCGGAGGTATATTGCATTTCATGAAGTTAATCCCCCTGTGGGGACATTGGGGACAGAATTGAATTCTGTCCCCACAGAAGTGGTGAAAGCAGACAAGAATACAAGCGATAAGATATTCGATGCAGTTGTTGAAGGCGACAGAGACAGCATTGTTACATTAGTTCACACAGGTATTGAAGAAGGGATAGACCCATCGGATATATTTCTTAATATAATGACCCCTGCTATCAGGCATCTTGGTAATCTGTTTGCCGCACGGAAAAAGTTTATTCCACATTTAGTGGCTTCTGCTGAGACTATGAAGAAAGGTGTAGATGTTCTGACGCCTTACCTGGAAAAAAAGGCGGCGATAGTAAAGAAGGGGACAATAATTATGGCTACTGTAAAAGGGGACATACATGATTTGGGTAAGAATATATGCAGTATGATGCTGAAAAACTTTGGTTTTGATGTTATTGATATTGGCAAGAATGCATCCTGCGAGGAGATACTTGGCGCTGCAAACAAACATAATGCGGACATTATCGGACTCTCAGCCCTTATGACTACAACGATGATGCAGATGAAGGTTGTAAGAGACTCTGTGCATGAACAGGGGCTCCCGTATAAAATTATGATTGGCGGTGCTGTCACGACAAAGAGATTTGCTGAAGAGATATGTGTTGATGGATACAGTAAGGACGTTGGTGATGTTGTAACCGTAGCAGAAGAGTTAGTTAAGAGTAAGAGGAGTAGTTGAAGCTTGTAAATCCTTGACGTCACAATTATATACATGCTATAGTCAGATTATAGAAGTTTGAAGTTTTTTATGACATTGGTTTTTCGCAAAATTCATCTTAGTATACTATTCACTTTTGTTCTATGTGTTGGGTTAAGTATAACCCTGTTCCTTGAGGGACAATCTGCCGGAGGCAATTACTCTGCAAGTTACTTAGGCATTCAGGAATATTCTTCCCTCCAGGATGCAAAAGATTTCACATTGAAAGATATTACAAATAAGAAGGTCAATTTAAAGGACTTCAGGGGCAAGGTGGTTATGCTTAATTTCTGGGCAACATGGTGCGGTCCATGCAGGGAAGAAATGCCTTCTATGGAAAAGTTGTACAGGCAGTTTAAAGATAAGGGATTTGTTATAATTGCTGTGGCCTCAGGTGAGGAGGTCAATAGTGTAAATAAATTCATAAAACAATATAATCTCACTTTCCCTGCCCTCATAGATTCTGATTATAAGGTGTCTGACAATTATAAGGTATGGGCGCTTCCTACTACATATTTTATCAACTCAAGGGGGCAGATAATAGGAAAAGCCCAGGGAGGGCGGGATTGGGATACTAAACAAGCAACTCAATATATCACGTCCCTCTTACAGACTTCAATCGTCAACTAACATCACAAAGGAGGTAAGTTATGAAGATGCGTAAATGGCTGTTTATCGTAGTTGTGGTAAGTGCAATATTTTCATTTGCAGGAAGCGTCCCGGCAGATGAAGGATCTGAGCATGATTATGATGCTGAGATGATGGGAGAAGAGATGGCTGCGCCTTGCATGAAGATGTCCGGTATGATGGCACCCGGCATGAAACACCCCATGATGGGACAGTCCAAGGGTATGATGGGCGGTATGCCGCCAATGATGAATATGTGGGAAGATCTTCAGGCGAAACTTGAACTGACTGATGAACAGGCCGCTAAGTTCAGGAAGATACACTCTGACTATCGTAAGGAGGTAATGAGGAAGAGGGTTGAGATAGAAATTGCAGAAATGGACCTGATGGAACAATTGAGATCGAAAGATGCTGATGACAAGGCGATAGAAGATATTGCCAATAAAATACAGTCATCCTGGTCGTCATTGAACGCATTTAGAGTAAAGACCCTTTTAAAGACAAAGAGTTTTCTCTCTGATAAACAATACCAGGAACTTGTACATTTTATTATGGATTGGAGAAGCCCGCATATGATGGGGGGGTGGGGAAACAGGTGGCATTAATAAAATTAACTAATGCCATTCTACCATTTTAAACAGAAATACAGGGATTTACAACGTGTCCGCTTTATCCTGAATACCCTTATAAAATATGGTTTTGGTTACATAATTGAGCGACTAAACCTTCAGGGATATGTCCCTTTGGGAAAGAGGATATTCAGGACTACTGACAGGGAAGTAATACCCAGGAATACAGCCGAGCGCTTCAGGCTTGTCCTTGAAGAGCTCGGCCCTACCTTTATAAAATTCGGGCAAATATTAAGTCTTAGACGGGATATTTTATCTGAAGAGTTTGTTCAGGAGTTGCAAAAACTTCAGGACAGTGTTCCCCCTTTTCCTGTTGAGCAAGCCAGGGAAGAAATATTTTCAGAGTTCGGTAAGCATGTAGAAAAGCTTTACTCATATTTTGACGATAAACCGCTTGCCGCAGCATCTATCGGACAGGTTCACAGGGCCCGGCTGCTTGACGGAAGAGATGTAGTTGTAAAGATACAAAGACCTGGTATTAAAGGTACTATAGAGACTGATATCAGCATCCTCCTTACACTTGCCAGACTGATAAACAGATATATACCAGAGGCAAAGCTATATGATCCTGTCGGAATGGTCGAGGAATTCTCCCAATCTATCCGCAAGGAATTGGACTTCAGAATCGAGGGGCGGAGCGCGGACAGATTCAGGACGATGTTTGAAGATTCAAAGAGCGTCTTTATACCGGAGGTTCTTTGGGAGATCAGCGGTTCTCACATCCTTACAATAGAATATGCGCCAGGCAAAAGGATTACGGAAACAGACGGGGATGCACTCTCCAGACATACCTTGGCAAAGCTCTTTAGTGACTCATATTTAGTGCAGATATTTGAACATGGTTTTTTTCATGCTGACCCCCATCCGGGGAATGTTTTCGTACTTGATGACGGGCGTATATGCTTCCATGATTTTGGAATAATGGGACGTCTCGATGATGAGATGATGGATAATCTTGCAGGCCTTTTTCTGGCAGTGATAGATAAGGATATTGTAAGGTTGATGGACATTTATCTTGAGACCGGTATTGTGATCGGAGAATTTGATCAGAGGGCATTGAAAAAAGACATGAGGGAATTCATGGAAGGATATTATGACGTTCCTCTGAAGGATTTTTCTTTTGCAGAGTTTGTGAACGGCCTTATATCCCTGGGGCGCAGGCATCATGTAAAAATTCCTACGGATATGCTTCTCTTTGGTAAGGCATTTATGACGGTGGAGTCCATTGTGAGGACCCTTGACCCTGAGTTTAACCTTGTAGAAAACATGAGGCCATATACACAGCATTTACTCAGGAAGAAGTTATTCGAGCCTGCAAGGATTTACCGGGATATGGTGAAGATTGGATTGGAAATGAGCAGTCTTCTCCGGGGATTACCCCGTGAGCTCCATCATATCATTAAACGTATCAGGGAAGGGCGTATAGAGATAGAGGTGAGACACGAGAAACTTGAAGGCCTTGAACAACACATTGATAAGGCGAGCAACAGATTGTCATTTAGTCTGATAATAGCATCAATCATAGTAGGATCATCTATCATCATGCAAACACAGATCGGTCCGCTTTTGCTTGGATACCCTCTGATAGGAGTTGTCGGCTACCTTGTTGCAGGCTTCCTTGGCTTGTGGCTTGTCTGGGCAATAATAAGATCCGGAAGATTGTAGGGACACTTCACCGCGGAGCACGCTGAGAACGCAGAGAAAAATTATTCCTGAAACTTACGACATTAGTATTTCTATTATCTCACTGTACCGGGCTGCTGCCTTTTCTACGATGTCAGGCGGGAGTTCAGGGCCGGGGGGTTGTTGGTTCCAATCCAAACCAAGCAGGTAATCCCTTACAATCTGTTTGTCGAAACTGTCCTGGCTTTTCCCAACGTGGTATGTTTCTACTGACCAGAAGCGGGAGGAGTCCGGGGTAAGCACTTCGTCTATTAAAATCAATTCTTCATTATAGATGCCAAATTCAAATTTTGTATCGGCAATTATTATTCCCTTTTTTTCTGCCATATCACGTGCCTTTGTATATATCCTGAGGCTGATATCCATGAGCCTTTCAGCCATCTCCTTACCGACTAAGCCTGTTACCTCTTCAAATGTTATGTTTATGTCGTGTCCCTCCTCAGCCTTTGTTGATGGAGTGAATATTGGTTCCGGAAGTTTTGATGACTCAAGGAGACCAACCGGGAGTTTAATGCCACATACAGTTCCATTCTTTTTATATTCCTTCCATCCTGATCCGGAAATATACCCTCTTACGATACATTCGACTGGGAGCGGTTTTGCTTTCTTTACTAACATGCTCCTTCCCTCGAGTAATTCCTTGCCCGGCAGACAGACAGCAGGAAAGTTCTTCACATCTGCGCTTACCAAATGGTTTGGAATGATGTCTGCCATATGTTTGAACCAGAAGAGTGAAATTTGTGTGAGGATTTTTCCCTTCCCTGGTATGCCGTTGGGAAGGACTACATCAAATGCGGAGACCCGGTCTGATGCCACAAGAAGCAGGTGGTCACCGAGGTCAAATATGTCGCGCACCTTGCCGCTTCGGATTGGTTTTATTCCCGGCAGTTCTACTTTCAGGACTGGTTTTTCGATTGGGTTATCCTCCAAATAAAAAAGTATTCAGAATGTCAGGATATTCTACTCCTTATTAGCTGACATGGCTTCAATAAGAATAGTGGCTACCTCCGGCCTTGAAAACTCCGCAGGTGGTTTTATACCATTTCTCAGCATCTCACGAACCTTTGTCCCTGACAATGCTACATGGTCGGTTGAGTCGTGGGGACAGGTTTTGTATGATGCCATACTCGTGCACCGTTTGCAATAGAATGTGTGGTCAAACCTGAGCGGTGTGATGCCGAGTTCCCCTGGTTCGAACTCATCGAAGATGTAGTGTGCGTCAAATGTCCCATAATAATTACCGACACCCGCATGGTCCCTGCCTACGATAAAATGGGTGCAGCCGTAGTTCTTTCTGCATATGGCATGGAATATAGCCTCTCTTGGTCCTGCATAGCGCATTGCCGCGGGGAACACGGCAAGCATAGTCCTGTCTTTAGGATAGTAATTCTGGAACAGGGCTTCATAGCAGCGCATACGTACTGTGGCAGGCACATCATCACCTTTAGTGGCACCGACCAGAGGATGCACCATGAGCCCGTCAACTATCTCAAGGGCAGACTTCTGTATATATTCGTGTGCACGGTGTATAGGATTCCTTGTCTGAAATCCAACGACCCTCTTCCACCCCTTTTCCTGAAATTTTTTTCTGGTTTCTTCAGGGTCGAGACGGTACGGCAGGAAATCCTCATGTTTTGGTCTCTGGAACAGGGCAATCTTACCGCCAACCAGTACCGGTCCCACATCATTTATATATTTGACACCAGGATGTTCAGGGCTATCAGTCTTATATACCTCAACTGCCTCTTTTTCCTTATCATGATTAAAAATATCTTCCACAGTTAAGATAGCGAGGGCGTTGCCCTGTCCGTCTACCATGGCTACCTCGTCTTTGAGTGAAAGACTATCTGCGATTTCCTGTGAAACAGATAATGTTACCGGTAAAGACCATGGAAGACCGTTCGTGAGTCTCATAGTATCAATGACCGAGTGGTAGTCATCCTTACACATGAAGCCTTCAAGCGGGCTCAATGCGCCTACGGCCATCATCTCAAGGTCTGAAACCTCTCTTGATGTGAGCGGGATCTTCCTGAGTTCTTTTGCCTTGAGCTCTGCCATTTCCCTGTCTTTTCCTCTGAGAATGCGGTTGATAAGTTTTCCTCCGTGTGGTATTGATTCAAGCATTATTCCTCCTCCTTGTTATTAAAAAAATAGGGTGACCCCTTACTCTCAGCTCACATCTTTTCTATCACTATCCTGTAATGTTTTTCCTCTACCTTTTCTTCTTCCAGAATCTTGTGCCCTTCGTTCAGTACGCTCCTCGGGACATTCTTGTATGGTTCTCCTTCATCAATAACAATCTGAAGAGTCTGGCCTGCTTCCATATCTTCCAGTTTTAACTTTGTCTTTACAAAATTGTAAGGGCATGCCACCCCCTTAAGGTCTAAATATGCGTCAATCTTCCTTTCCATTGTCTTTTCTGCCTCCTGTGATGTTTCTTCTTTTTCTCTCTTCTTGAATTTAAAACTTGCATCGAGCTGACGGTATGCATCCTGCGATTCATCCGCAAGTAACCCTGCAAGAAGAATATATTCGCTTAACCTTTCTTTAATATCAGATTTACCGAAGTTTTCAAACAGCGGTTCAACACTGTCAGACACTATGCACTTATCTATTATTTTATTCTGAAATTCCCGGATAATTTCATTATCCACTTCAGTATCAATCCCAAATGGGACCAGCATTCCGCGTGCAACAGATAACACCGATCGCTCAATCCATTCAATGGATTTGTCATACTCACCAGCCTCAAAGAACATGGCCGCCCTGGATGCATCGCGTTTTCCTGCCTGCAAAAAGTCTTCGATCAGGTCAACGACTCCTCCTGCGCACTCACCGGCCCCCAGTTTCACAATGAATTCCAAGTCTGATCCCCAGTCAGAATAGCTCTCCGCTGATTCGGTATACGAAGGGATGGAAGTATATTGATCAAGTATGTTATGGATATAATCCGTACCTACCCTTTCCACAAACTGATAGAACTGCTCGCCATCCATCTGCTCACTCTGATAGACATTGACAAGTCGGGACACAGCAGCCGGAATATTACGGGCCGGGAGTTTAATGTCAGATTCGCCGATTACTGCACGCCCATCACCCACACCCCCGCCGAGATGAAGCTGATAATGAGGAACAAGGCGGCCCTCGATCTTTTTTGCAACTCCGTGAAACCCGATGTCGGCGATATGATGGTGTCCGCATGAGTTAGGACATCCGCTTACTTTTATTCTGACATTTTCGATTTCTGCGTCATCCCTGGTTGATAGCTCAAGCCCTATGGCACGTGCCAACTGCCTTGATGACGTAAGTCCCAGATTACAGGTCTCTGCACCAGGGCAACTCTGAATATCCACCATCTGTCCAACACCGGCCTTTGCCATTTCCCCTCTCTTTAATTCCTTGTACAGGGCATAGAGACATTCATTTCTGACCCACCGCATCAGGAGATTTTGTTGGTGTGTTACCCTTATCCTCCCGTTTGAATAGTTCTCTGTTATATCTGACAAAATTCTCAATTGTTCCGTGGTTATATCCCCCAGAGGGAGACTTACATGCACAATGCAATAACCGGTCTGTTTCTGAGGCATGACATTCGTTGAACGCCATCTGTGAAAATAAGGGTCACCATTACCCATAGTTCCCGTGTACTCAAATGGTACGAGGCGTTGTTCCCGGTATATCCCTGAATTATAGAAGCTGTCCGGAGTATCTTCAGGAGGAAGCGTAAATGACCACTTCTTTGATGCCTTAACGATACTGAATTCCTCTATAATCCGCCGCTTGAGTTCGTCAAAGCCAATCTTCTCAAGGAGGAACTTCATCCTTGCCCTGTTTCTGTTTTTCCGCTCACCGTACTGGTCAAAGACCCTTAATATTGCTTCAGACATTGGAAGCAAGTCATCTGCCGGGACAAATTCCTCTAAGAGTTGTGCTACCCTCGGGTGTGGGCCGAGTCCGCCGGCGATGTATATCTTAAAACCTGTCTGTGAGGAACCATTTGTACCTTTTTGTACTGCTATTGCTCCGATGTCATTTATCGCGGCTAATGAACAATCCTTGCTGCATCCGGAAAAGGATATCTTGAACTTTCTTGGCAGACTCTGGCAAACAGGATTCCTCAGGAAATAGTCTGTGGTGAGCCGTGCATAAGTGGATACATCAAAAAGCTCATCAGGGCAAATACCCGAGAGATAGCATGCCGTGACATTCCTGATTGTATTGCCGCATGCCTCCCGTGTGGTTAGTCCCACATCTGCAAGTGAATGCATGATTGCCGGCACATTCTCAAGTTTTACATAGTGGAATTGTATGTCCTGCCTTGATGTAGCATGAGCTATACCATTTGAGTATAGATCCCCGATATCTGCCAGAATTTTTAGGTGTTCCGGATTAAGGACACCCTGCGGCACCTTGACCCTGACCATGAAAACATCCTTCTGACGCTGACCATAGATACCATGCTGGAGCCTGAATTTTTTGAATTTTTCTTCAGGCATCTCCTTTCGCCTCAAACGGCCGATCTCAGCCTCAAATATCGATATTTCATCTAGTATGTGTTGTTGAATCTGTGTTGTTTTTTTCTCAGTAGTTTGTTTCATCTGCGAATCCTTATGTAGTGTGGCACTGTATTTTTATATTGCATACTGGTCCGGTGTTACACCCTCTATCTTTTCATCAAGCTCAACCGGCAGGATCTTCGTCCTGATAGTGAATTTGTCTATATTACCCTTTGTGTCAATAAGTTCCCACGTAATAAAATCCCTTGTATCATGTATGTGCGGCAGCAGTCTTGCTGTCTGGAATCCAAGCTGATAAGAGAGCCTGAATTCTATTGCCTCCTGCGGGCAGACCTTCACGCATGGCAGGCAGTCCCAGCAGTCTGAAGGATTTCTCATCAGTATCTTCCCTGTCTTGGGATCCTTCATCCAAAGGTCACCCGGGCACATCCTGACGCATGGAGGGTTAGTTGACCCATGGCATTCATTGCATTTGTCTGTATGTATTATTACCGGCATTGTTCTTCCTCCTAAAATAGTAAATGGTTCAAATTATATTAGTTATCTGGGTTTATACCTGTCCCCAGGCACTATCTGCTCATATGGCCTTGTGAACATTTCTATGTTCCCTGTTTCGGGGTCTCTCCTTGAATTCACAAACTTTAGCCAGTTGGTATCGTCTAACTCTGTAAAATCTGTCCTTGTGCAGTATCCCGGCCACCTTGTCTCCTTCCGGTACATCATATGTTCAACGAGTACCTGAGCCACATAGACCCTGTCTATTACTTCGTGCGCCTTCATCAGTTCATGAAGGTCTTCTGCAATCAGATATTGGAACTGATCTGGCATTGTGGAAAGGCGTCTTCTTGCTACCTGCAGCCTCTCTTCATTCACCTCATAGAATGTTGCTGCACCGCCTGCATATTCCTCCATGATCTTCTGCATTCTCACTTCCATATCATAGTGATTTATCCCATCTTTCTTATGGGTATGATTCAGAAGCGGGTTAAATACCCGTTCCTGTTCAGCCTTTAAAATTTCATCTTCGATTTCTGCAAATCCGACTTTTTGAACATATTCGCCTGCAGCCCTTGCTGCAATAACCCCCTCTGCCCAGCAGCCGCTTACAAACTTATACGGCGCTCCACCTGAAACATCGCCTGCAGCATACAGTCCATCAATACTCGTTTTACGGTTAACATCTACCCAGTAACCGGACTGAGTGTGTCCCCCTACGATGTATGGCTCAGTAGTCTGCACTTCTACCGGTTCCTTTGATGGGTCTATCTCATTTGCTGCCCAGTAAAGGACCATGGATGGATACATGTCGAGAAATGCGGACTTCAGGTCCCGTGCCTGTTGAGATGTTATATGTCTTGTATCTAAGTATACGGGTCCGCGCCCTTCTTTTATCTCCTGAAGAGGCCCGTGTGATCTGTAAGGAGTAGGCGCCCCGTCACCGCCTATGTGTGCATATTTGGCAGCCATGAATTTCTCCCCTTTTGAATTTATCTGCGGTGCTCCCACACCGAGGGCTATGGTCCCTGTCGGTGCTATAGTATCTTTTACCCTAAGCCCGATATACCGCATCTCAAAGCTCGTCATTTCAGCCCCGGCCCTTATCCCCATTGCATATCCTGCTCCTGTATTATATGGACTGTACCATGTCTTATGCTGTGCATCATGTGCGTTGTTAGGTTTATATATACCTGCCGCACCTCCGGTAGCAATGATGGTTGCCTTTGCCTTTACAATAAAGAAGTTTCCGTTCCTTATACCGAATCCCATAGCGCCTGCTATCCTGCCGTCTGAGATCAAGAAGTTAGTTGCCGTAACCCAGTTTAATATCTTAGCCCCTGCATTTTTTGCTGCCTTGGCTATTATGGGTTTCAAAGACTCACCATTGATCTTTATATTCCACCTTCCGCGGGGAACATAGTTTCCTTTCTCATCGCAGAGGATAGGAAGCCCCCACTTTTCTACCTTCTTTACTGTGTATTCAAACAGCTCAGACATGCTCAGGACAAGGTCTTCCCTGACTAAGCCGCATGAGTCGAACCTGACATACTTAGTGAAGCTTTCAGGGGTCTCACCGGGGTTCAGGTATGCATTGATAGCATTCATACCGCCTGCCAGGCATCCGCTCCTGTCTACATGAGCCTTTTCCATGATTGTCACGCTGAGATTCGGGTAGAGCTCCTTTAGTTCCACTGCAGCCAGACACCCCGCTGTCCCGCCGCCAATGATAAGAACGTCTGTTTCTATTACATTTTTTTCCATAGCTATAAACCCCCTTATTATATATGATACATTACAGAAGTCTCTTTTTCCCTTTTCTTCCTGTCCAGGTCCTCTATTGTCACAGCATTAAGCACCCTGGAGATAGCCCGTTTTACGTCATCCCATACATCCCTGACGACACCTCCGTTCATATGTAAACACCTGTATTCGGCAGAATCTGTAATACAATCAACTGGAGTTATAGGTCCCTCAATTGCCTCTATTATCTGTGCAATATTTATTGCCTTAGGGTCTCGGGCAAGTACATAGCCACCCTGAGATCCCCTTATACTATCTACTATTCCAGCTTTTTTGAGCGAAGCCATAACCTGTTCAAGAAACTTCAGAGGAATAGCCTGACGGCTGGCGATTGACCTTACATGTACAGGGCCTTTATCAGCATGGCCAGCCACATCCAAAACAGCAGTTACCGCATATTCACTCTTTACTGAAAATCTCATAAGATATATCCTACTATTCCGATAGGGATTATGATGATAATAATACCAATATATTTTCCCATGTCAAGAGATTTTTTTTACAGCCGAAAAGTATTTCTGTTAGTAAAGAGATTTCAGGTCTTTCAATCTTAAACTTACGCCATTGGAAAAGACGACACTAACCTCAATCCTCAATCCTTTATACCAGCATATACGCTATCTTCTTATCAATTTAAGCTATGCATGGCAGAGCAAAAAAGAACTGGAACTGATACTCGAAATAACACAAAGTGTCTCATCTTCTCTGGATATAAATGAAGTCCTGAGAATAATGGTTAATAAAGTTGGCTTATATATTGACGCTGACCGGTGCTCCATTATCCTCGTTGACGGGCAAAAAGAGTATGGATATGTGATGGCATCAAATGATTCCCCAAACATAAACAAACTGCAGATAGACCTGATTAAATACCCTGAAATACGAAAGGCGCTGGAGACCGGAGAGACCGTAATTATCAACGACGTCGATGATGATAATATTATGAATGACGTACGGGAGATTCTTAATCAGATCAATATTAAATCGCTTTTAGTAATCCCCATTTCATATCAGTCTGAAGTAATAGGTACCCTTTTTCTGAAGGTTATCCGGGATAAGCGGGTATTTACACAGGAAGAGATAAGATTCTGCCAGATCATTGCCAATACATCAGCGAATGCCATTAAGAATGCACAGCTTTTTGAAGAGATAAGGATGCAGGCGAATACTGACGGCCTGACCAAACTCCTCAACCACAGGGCAATTCTTGAACGTTATCAGGAAGAAGTTATTCGATCCCAGAGGACAGAAAAACCATTCTCCATAATAATGATAGATGTGGACAACTTTAAGTCTGCCAACGACATACATGGTCATTACATGGGGGATAATATACTTTGTGATCTTGCAAAACGTCTTAAAGATAACACGAGATCAATAGACATAGTTGGGCGTTATGGAGGAGATGAGTTTATATGTCTGCTTCCTGAGACATCACATGACCAGGGAATGCTGGTAGCTAACAGGATTTTGAGTAATGTCAGGGCGAGGTACGAGGGAGATAATTCAGGGATTACAATCAGTTTGGGACTTGCAACGTACTTATACCATACTGATGATCAGACCTTATTGCTTCAGTTTGCGGATCAGGCCATGTATCTGGCAAAATACAGGGGCGGCAATCAGGTGTTTTCTTTTGACCGCTCTGAAACAAAGGACCTGCATGTCTGCAACCAGAAACTTTTTGAGACATTCCTTGCCGTCAGGACCCTGAAGCGGTTTGATAACGGTCAGCAGATAGTATCAGACTTCGGAGAGCAGTTGAAAAAGATGCTCTCTGTAGATTCATCCCCCCAGTCTCTCTATGAGATAGTAACATCACTGAGCAGCGCCCTTGATGCAAGAGACCACTATACGAATGGTCACTCCGAGCGTGCGATAGAATATACGAGAGAAATAGCCTGTGATTTAAGTATGCCTCAGGGTGAACAGGAGGAGCTTGTTTATCTCTGCCTCTTACATGATATAGGGAAGATAGGCATACCGGATCATATACTCAACAAGCCGGGTAAGCTTACGCCGGAGGAGTTTGAGATTATGAAGCGGCATGCTGAAATTGGCGAGAAGATAATCTCTCCCCTTGAGGCGTTGAAGAAACTAAAGCCTCTTATACGCCACCATCAGGAATTTTATAATGGCACAGGATATCCCGACGGGTTGCACGGGGAGGCTATCCCCCTTGCCTGCCGCATCCTTGCCGTAGTTGATACATTTGACGCAATGACCACTGATAGACCATACAGAAAGGCCCTGCCTGTTGAAGCCGCAATTGCAGAGCTTCATAGATGCTCAGGTTCACAATTCGATCCAAAGATAGTGGATGTATTTATAAGGATCCTTGAGAAAGAGGCATTACGTATGCCTTAACATAACAGCTTGACCGCAGAAGGGTAAAATAATAAACTGAAGTCAGGAGGTTTACCTTATTTCTACCCTCTACGGCAATACATCAGGATTAAAGGCCGATCAGCTCCGCCGGCTTAAAAATATATACAGACGCCGCATACCTCCGGCAGAGGTAATTTCTGCCGAGCTTGCCAGATATATAACGTCCCTTTCCCATGACATTAAGAGACAGATCGGGATAATGGTTGACCGCCGTGGTGAAATACATCATGTTATAGTAGGTGACCAGAAGGAGATAGTAATCCCTGACCTCTCAGAATTTGGATTTGGGATGAAACGTACCCGAAGCATAAGGTGCATCCATACACATCTGAAAGATGAGGCCCTGACACAGGATGACTTAACTGACCTTGCACTTCTCAGGTTAGATATGATAGCGGCTGTCGGCGTTGCTAATGACGGCCTTCCCGGACATATCTATGTTGCACGGCTTATACCCCCCAATGAGGAAGGCAAGGCATATAAGGTTCTTGATAAGGTCTTATTCCATCAGCAGAACTTAGACCTTGAAGACCTCCTTAATGATATTGACAAAGAGCTTTCTCTTTCCCGCGAGAGGATAGATGTTGAGAAAGGCGACCGGGCGGTTATTGTCAGTGCATCGTTGAAAAGCAAAAGTGATCAGGAAGATTCCATTGAAGAGCTTAGAGAACTTGCAAGGACAGCAGGCGTTACAGTCCTTGATGCAGTGATTCAAAGGCCAAAAGTTTTACATCCCAGGTATCTGATGGGTGAGGGAAAGATAAAAGAGCTCATAATAAAATCACTTCAGGGCGGCGCCAATCTGATAATCTTTGACCAGGACCTGTCACCCACCCAGGTAAAATCCATAGGTGAGATGACTGACATGCGTGTCATAGACAGGACGCAGCTTATCCTGGATATCTTTGCGAGACGCGCTCATTCCAGGGACGGCAAGGTTCAGGTGGAACTTGCACAACTGAAGTACCTCCTTCCCCGCTTAGTTGGCACTGGCAAGGCATTGTCAAAGCTTGCAGGAGGTATAGGAGGGAGAGGTCCCGGTGAGATGAAGCTTGAGATTGACCGGAGACGGATAAGGGACAGGATAGCCCACCTGGAACTGGAGCTTGAGCATTTGGGCAGTGCACGCAGGCAAAGGAAAGAGAGGCGAGTCCAGAGCGGTATCCCTATAGTTTCAATAGTGGGTTATACGAATGCAGGTAAATCATCCCTCCTGAATTCTCTCACAAAAAGTAGTGTGAAAACTGAGGATCTGCTGTTTGCTACCCTTGATACTTCAAGCCGGAGACTGAGGTTTCCAAGGGAGAGAGAAATTATTATTACTGATACAGTTGGGTTCATCAAAGAATTGCCGGAGGATTTGCTCGGCGCATTCAGGGCTACGCTGGATGAGCTGAAAGATGCTCACCTTCTGCTTCATGTAGTGGATATAAGCAACCCGAGATTTGAACAGCAGATGGAATCTGTTGATAAAATTATGAGAGATCTGGGGATAGACAATATAGAGCAACTGATAGTATTTAACAAAATGGATAAGTGCGATGAGGAATTAGTGAAGATACTATGCCAACGATACAATGCTGTTGCGGTTTCTGCGATTTATCCGGAGACACTATTACCGTTGCTTACAGCTATGGAGGAAAGGCTATTTTGAAAATCCTTGACATACCGGAAACATTACGGTTATTATTGTCACGCTGATGCAATCCAGGCGATACATTCTCATAATCATTTCATTTTGTGTTTTTATCTGCACGATTTTATTTACATTACCTGCCTATGCCCACCGTCCTTTAACGACTCAAAGCGCTTATCCTGAGAAGGTGCACAAGATTAAGCTGGAGACAGGGCTGAGGTTCCTTAATTATCCTGAAGGTAATGATGCATACAGCATTGATATTGAGGCAAATTACGGAGTTATTAATAACCTTGATATAGGGGTTGAGATACCCTATGTATTCTGGAGACCCAGCCAGAGTGATAAGAAGGCAGATACTGTTGGCGACATGATACTCAAATCAAGACTCCTTTTCCTTAAGGGGCGGGAAGGGAATCCGATCTCACTTACAATACAGCCATTTTTCAAATTACCTACACCTGAAAACAACGAAGATGTCCTGATGTCAGGATTAAGTACGGGTGAGACAGATTTCGGTTTCTTATTTATAGCTACAAGGGAGATGTCTCAATTATTAAGTGCCCATATGAACATGGGATATACATTCATAAACAAACCATCCTGGGGAAAAGAGTATGAGAATGTCTTCAGTTTCAAGGTGGCAGTAGAGTATTCAGCAGATAAAGAGATTAAGATAGTTGGTGAAGTGAGCGGTGAGACGAATAAAGACCCTAAGGAAGATGACCTTTTCTCAATCCTTCTTGGTGCAAGATACAGGATGATGGAAGGCGTACTGCTTGATGCAGGCTTTAGCGCCGGAATATCTGATGCGAGTCCTGATTCTACGGCAACTGTCGGCCTGACGATGGATTTTTAGAATATCATGTCCCTGGTCACGACTGCAATGCCGGATTCTGTTACAAAAAACCTTTTCTTGTCCTCGTCATTATCGTATCCTATTACAGTCTGAGGAGGAATTTTTACATCCTTGTCTATAATAGCCCTTCTTATCTTGCTGTATCTTCCGATTTCCACATTTTCCAGAACAATTGAGTCTCTTATTTCTGCATAACTGTTTACCCTTACGTTGGGCGAGATCACTGAGGTCTGAATCCTTCCACCGCTGATTATGCATCCGCCGCATACTATGGAGTCAAGGGCTATTCCGAGCCTCCCTCCCTCTTCCTCCTGGGCAAAGACAAATTTTGCCGGAGGATACTGCCCCTGAAATGTCCTTATAGTCCAATCCTTGTCATACAGGTTAAACACAGGATCAACTGCAGTTAGTTCTATATTAGCCTCCCAGTAGGCATCAATGGTTCCGATATCCCTCCAGTACTTTGCTTCTTTTCTGTTAAGGTCTTTGAAGTTATATGCATAAACCTTGCTTTGAGAGATCATACTGGGCAGAATGTTTTTCCCGAAGTCATGGGCAGATTCCTCTCTCGAATCGTTCTCCAGGTATGGTATGAGCATATCAGTATTGAACAGATAGACTCCCATGGAACATAGAGAGAGGTCTGGATTCCCCGGGATCGTTTTCGGCTGTTTTGGTTTTTCTTCAAAACCTACAATTCGGAAATCCTCGTTGACTTCCAGTATGCCGAAACTGGATGCATGTTTCCTGTCAAATTCAATTACACCTATAGTGGCATCGGCGCCTTTTTCCATATGATATCTGTACATGTCAGAGTAGTCCATCTTGTATATATGGTCACCTGAGAGGACAAGGAGGTGCCTGGGGTTTGCAAGTTCCAACACATAGAGGTTTTGATAAATGGCGTCTGCGGTCCCACGGTACCACTCCTGGCTGACCCGCTGTTGAGGAGGTATAGTAATTATATATTCGTCAAGATATGAACTGAGAATATTCCATCCCTGACGTATATGCCTGTCGAGAGACATTGATTTGTACTGGACAAGGACGCCTATCTGCCTGAGGCCTGAATTGACGGCATTGCTGAGGGTAATATCAATGATCCTGTACTTGCCGCCAAACGGGACAGCAGGCTTAGCCCTGTTGGCTGTGAGTGGGTGAAGTCTTTCACCCCTGCCGCCGGCGAGTATCATTGTAAAGACATCTTTCATAGATACAACCTTTCAAAAAGCTATACCATAATAAACAAATTTGTGTATAATTGCAATAAACTATGAAAATCGGGTTTCTTCTACACAAAAGTCCTGAACACCAGGATGCTCATACTGTAAAAAGACTTGCTGACGGTTTTGCCGATATGGGGCATGAGGTAAGTGTATTCCTCATGGAGGATGGTGTTTATAATGCTGTCGTAAACAATTCCCCGGGGAAACTTTCAGCAGGATTCGATAATTTAATATCGAAAGGGGTAAAGATTGCCCTGTGTACATATACCGCTGAGATAAGGGGGTTAAACCAGCCTGATTTGTTTGATGGTGTAGATTTCCACAGTCAGTATGACCTCTCTAAGTTGGTCAATGAATGTGACAGGTTTCTGAGCTTTGTATGAAGGGTCATCTAAAGAATCTCCTTCTTATAATCCGTACAACACCATTTAATACTGTTTCTGTGCCTGAAGCACTTCGTATGAGTATTGGGCTGACGGTCCATGATAACAGGGTCAGTATACTATTAATAGATAATGGTGTATGGAATTCATTAAGAGTTGCCCCCCATACAATAGGGAGGCCTGATATCAACGATAGTATGGAGTTGTTTTCTGCGTGTGGTATCAGGGTGTTTGCAGATGAGGTTTCATTAAAGGAGCGGAATATTACTGAATGCGATGGTCACGTAGAGAAGCTCAGCCGGCAGGAGGCGCTTGGATTGATTGCAGGGAGCGATGTGGTAATTAGTTTCGGGTAAATAGAGGAATGCCTGTGAAAACTCTTCATATAATCAGGAATATTGACGACAAATTGGCGCAGGAAATGATTCATCATGATAGCGCTAAAGGTAGTGTCTCTGTCCTTCTGATTCAGGATGGTGTCTTATCCAGGTTACACGGGGTTGGTGATATATATGCCTCTGTCTATGATGTCGAGGCGCGTGGTTTAAATACATCGTATAAATTAGTTGATTATTCCTCAATATGTCAGCTTATTATTGACCATGAGAAGGTTATTGTATGGTAAAGGGGAAAAGGTGATGATAGAATAGAGAAAGGAAACATCTTGATGGATAGTAAAAAATATATGCCGGACCAGACACTTGATTGCAGCAAGCTGTCATGTCCTCTGCCTGTAATAAAAACCAGGACTGCAATAGCCAAAATGGCATTAGGCGAGATACTGGAGATGATAGCAACAGACCCCGGTTCAGTTAAAGATATAGAGGCATGGGCTAAGCACACCGGCCAGGAGCTGCTTGAGTCAGCAAGAGAAGATGGGCACTTCAGATTTTATATCAGGAAGTTGAGATAGGAGGTTTAAATGTCAATTACGGATCAGGACAAAAAGATTATAGAAGATATCGTAGAAAATAAACTTAAAAAGCTTTTGTCTGAGCGAAAAAAGAGGATGGCCATAGTGGCATCCAAGGGTACGCTTGATATGGCATACCCGCCTCTTATACTGGCCACTACAGCCGCAGCCATGGACATAGAGTGTTCCATATTCTTTACATTTTATGGCCTCGATATAATTAACAAAAGGAAAAATAAGAATCTTAAGGTACCTTCTCTTGCAAACCCTGCAATGCCTATTCCTGTTCCTAATATCATTGGCGCACTTCCCGGAATGACAGCTATGGCAACCAAAATGATGAAGAGCTGGATGGCGAAGGTAAATGTACCGACGATTGAGGACCTGCTGAATATTGCAATAGAAACAGGGGTGAAGCTTATAGGATGCCAGATGACTCTGGACGTTATGGGGGTGAAGAAAGAAGACCTCATCGAGGGCGTCGAGGTGTGTGGAGCAGCGGCATTTTTAGAGTATGCCGCGGATGCTGATATAACCCTATTTGTTTAACCGGAAACAGCACCTTACCTGTCATTCCTGCGAAAGCAGGAATCCAGAACTTCAGTAACTGTCTGGATACTCATGAAAAAAGTCTCCAAAGAAATCATCAGAAATTTTCAAGATGCTGCTGAGTTATCCTCTATATTAGCCAATGTGGGTTTTGCTGACAGCAGAAGGGCGGCTGTCAACCTGCAGTTGCTGCGCAGAGATATTCCCCTGCACAGTATCTTTGATAAGCTGCTGCCTTCAATACTCCAGTCAGCAATAGATTCTCCTGACCCGGATATGTCTCTGAACAATCTCGAACGGTTTGCCTCAAGTTATGAGGAAAAGGACAAGCTTTATCTATTTCTCTCATCTCATAAGGAGATCATCTCCCCCCTTTTGCTCCTTTTGGGAAGCAGCCAGTATCTTTGTAATTTTCTATTTTCAGCACCGCGTGAATATATTGAGTGGCTGGCTGTTCCGAACTTTCTCAAAAGGACTATTGCCAAAGATACAGCTCTTGCAGGTTTACGTAAGCAGATAACGCCAAAGACAACCATAGAAGATGTAAAAACTATGTTGAGGAGATTCAGGAAAAAGGAATATCTGCGCATCTCTCTTAGAGACCTCCTGGGCTACGGGACTCTGTCAGAGATTACACAGGAGATATCTGTTGTGGCAGATGTATCACTACAGGCAGCCTATGACACCTGTAACAGGGACATGGAAAAGAGATACGGGATACCGCAATATTCTGATGAAGATGGTAATTCACGCAGATGTACATTTACCGTTCTTGGAATGGGAAAACTTGGAGGGGAAGAATTAAATTACAGTTCTGATATTGATATTATGTATCTCTACTCTACAGAGAAGGGGGAAACCAGTCAGGGCATCCTTTCTAATCACCAGTATTTTGTCAAACTATCCGAGATGCTGAGTCAGGTTATAGGGCAAACTACGGATGAGGGTTTTGTATTCAGGGTAGATACAAGGCTTAGGCCGGAAGGTGAGCGGGGGGACCTGGCATCTCCTCTGAGAAGTTACGAGGTTTATTATGAATCATGGGGACAAACATGGGAAAGGGCTGCCCTGCTCAAGGTACGTCCTGTTGCCGGGGATGAAGATCTCGGCAAGGCATTTTTAAAGATGATCCAGCCCTTTGTCTACAGGAAATATCTCGATTTTACCGCTATTGATGAGATAAGGGATATGAAGGTGAAGATAGACAATAGCATTGCTGTTAAAGGCAAGGATGTACGTAATGTGAAGCTCGGATACGGGGGAATAAGGGAGGTAGAGTTTTTTGTGCAGGCATTGCAACTGCTGTATGGCGGTAAGGAACCATTGATAAGGGAACGAAATACTATGCGTGCCCTGCACAAACTCGCACAGAAGGGGTTTATATCTTATGAAGAGGAAGGTATATTGTCAGCGGCATATCAATTCATGCGAAGGGTTGAGCACATGATACAGATCGTCGGTGAGCGTCAGACATATGTTATGCCGGCAGACCCAAAGGATCTGAACACCCTTGCAAAGCGAACCGGCTACAAAGATAAGGCGAAGTCCCGGGCGTATGAGCAGCTTCTCAAAGATTACAACTCTTATACAAAATCTGTGAGAAAGATATACGATGACCTCTTTTCAAAGAAAGGTCCGGAGGGAAGCGTTGAAGCTGAGGCCGGCGACTGTGAAGTGATAATAGGAGGTGTAGTATCAGAGGATGAGGCTATACATATGTTGTCACGATACAATTTCAAAGACACCGTCAGGGCATACAGAAATATCATTTTATTGAGGGACGGTGCTGCTTTCAGTCACCAGACCCCCAGGAGCCGCCAGATCTTCTTAAGGATATTCCCATCGTTTTTTGCTCAAATATCATCTTCGTCAGACCCGGACCTGGCCCTGAATAATGTAGAGGCGCTGATATCATCGGTGGGGGCAAGAGAGACACTATATTCATTCTTTGAAGAGAATCCGCAGGCCGTTGAATCTGTTATCAGTATCTTCAGCAGCAGCGAGTATCTGTCAAAAATAGTTATCAGACACCCTGAGATCATAGATATGTTCTTAGATCCTGAAGAGATGCTGAAGAAGCGGACTACGGCGGATATGCAGGAAGAGTTGTTCTCATTGATGGAACAGTGCATTTCATATGCAGAGAAGCTTGATCTACTCAGAAAGTTTAAATATACGGAAGAGATCCGGATAGGGTACATTGATATCCTCGGTTATGTGACTCCTGGTGATGCTTCACAGTATCTTTCAAACCTTGCAGATGTATCTTTGGTCTGTGCCTTGAAGATAGCAGGAGATGAATTACGCCGGGTATATGGCAGGCCTGTATGCAGGACAGATGGAGGTGTAATTGAGGCTGAATTCTGTATTATAGGAATGGGGAAACTTGGGGGAGAGGAGATTACTTATGGATCTGATCTTGATATAGTTTTCCTGTACTCCGGTGATGGAGAGACGAATGGGAAACAGAAGATTTCTAACCATGAATACTTTACCCATCTGTCAAGCAAGACGATGTCAGCCCTTACAGCAATGACGAGGGAAGGGACTGTTTTCAAGGTTGACGTAAGGTTGAGACCTTCCGGGTCAAAGGGACCGTTGTCTCAGTCTATTGTTGCATTCATAAGCTATATCAGGGAACACGCAGATATATGGGAGCTTCAGTCACTCACAAGGTCGCGGATTGCAGCGGGGGATGAGTCCCTTGGAAAAGAATTTATTGAGACCGTTCATTCGGTGTTATATGAGGTTAGCAGGACGTCCGCTGAACTCTCTTCTGCAATAAGAAATATGCGGTTGAGGATGGAAAATGAGGTTTCCAGGGAGAATGAAGAATACTATGACATAAAGGTGGGTGAAGGCGGAATTGTGGATATTGAGTTTATAGTACAGTATCTCCAGTTGTTGTATGGTGCTAAGTATTCCTCAATAAGGGTTACAAATACGCTAACAGCACTTGAGGCATTATACAGAGAGCAACTGATCACGAAGGACCAATATTCCATATTAAAGAAGTCGTATATTTTTCTGCGTACACTGGAGAGCCGGCTCAGGGTTGTTCAGAATATGCCTTCACATCTTCTGTCAAAATCCCCTGAGAGATTAGCGCCACTGGCAAAGAGGATGGAATACAAAGACTCAAAACGCATAAGCGGGGCAATACGGCTTATGAAGGAATATGAATCATTAAGAAAGAATGTCCGGTGTATTTTTGACGAAATATTTGGTTAATCCAGCTTCCTGCGGTTACCTTTAATCGGGGCGCGCTGTCTTTCGTAGCCTTCTTCTATAATCCTGACAACTTCCTCAGGGTCATCTGCCATATGGAATAGTTTCATGTCGTCCTTACCTATAGTCCCTTTTCCCAGCATGGTATCCTGCATCCAGTTGATAAGTCCTTCCCAATAATCCTTTCCATACATCACAATAGGTATTCGCCTTATCTTATTTGTCTGCATAAGGGTCAGTGCCTCATAAAACTCATCAAGAGTCCCGAAACCACCGGGGGTTATTACATAACCTACGGAGTATTTGACAAACATGACCTTCCTTGCAAAAAAGTACCTGAAATCGAGTCTCTTATCCTGATATTTATTTGGAGACTGCTCTAAAGGCAATCCAATGTTTAATCCTACGGAAAGCCCTTTCCCTTTCTTTGCCCCCCTGTTTCCTGCCTCCATTATTCCGGGGCCCCCTCCTGTTATGATAGAAAAGCCTTTTTTTGATAATAGCTCTGCTATCTTCATTACGTCCTTATAATAGTGACTGTTTCTTGACAGTCTGGCGCTGCCGAATATAGATACACCACGTTTAACGCTGCTGAGTTCCTCGAATCCCTCGACGAACTCACTCATTATCCTGAATATCCGCCAGGTCTCGTTTCCTCTTAGATCATCCATATTGTTCATACCTTATGTGAAGCCCGAAAATTGCCGATTCAATTATGCGGTAGTATACATTCTTAGATCATAAAATTCAAATTTAAAAATGGCAATTGATTTAATAAGTAGTCTTAACAGGAGGTGACAGGTTATGAATGCTTTTAAGAATCTTCTAACAAGATACTTTGAGCCGGTGCTGGTGGCGGTTATTATACTTATCCTTTTGTTCATAGATATGTTTGTTGTAGACAAAGTTGTCTTTCTGTACTTCTATTTTATACCGGTACTTGTGGCAGGGTATTATATCGGCAAAAAAGGGGCGGTACTCTCTTCGATAATGACCGTTCTTATAGTAACCCTGAGACTTGTAATTTCACCTGAGACATTTTCTATTCGTTCAAAAGTAGATTTTGATCTGGTCTTTCAAATAGTTACATGGGGGAGTTTCCTGGTGTTGTCAAGTTATGTGGTTGGGAGGTTGTATGAAGAGAAGGAGGCGCGGTACAGGGACCTGAAACAGTCTTATGTGGGGGTTATTGAGATACTGGTAAAGTATATTGAATCTGTAGACAGGTATACGAAAGGGCACTCTGTCAGGGTTGCTGATATTGCAATGGATATCGCCAGGTCAATGTCTCTCACAAGAGAGGCGTGCGAGAATATCAAGGTGGCGGCTCTGTTGCATGATGTCGGGAAGATAGATGTAAGTATGGATTTGATTAAAAAGGCTGCAGCGCTGACAAAGGACGAGCGGCAGGTCATGAATTCGCATAGCGAAAGGGGGGCAAATATCCTCAATAAGGTGGGGAATGTCCTGAGTGATGCAGTGCCTATTGTTCTGGCCCACCATGAGTATTTCAGTAAAAAAGAAGAAGATAATTTAAAAGTGAAAGCGGACGTACCATTAGGGGCAAGAATAATTGCGGTTGCAGACACATATGACGCAATTGTAACGGACAGGCCATATCGTAAAGGCAAGCTGCCATGGCAGGCACTGGAAGAAATAGAAAAATCTTCAGGCACCCAGTTTGACCCTGAGGTTGTTGAAGCATTCCGCCATGTTGTAAGCACTTACATGGAAGAGCAGGAGCATGTATCTGTGTAACGGTTCATATCACGAAGTTACTCCAGCGCCATTCGCTGTCATCCCGGGTTTTCAGCATTCCTAATCATTTGACTTTCCATTCTCAAGATAATAATATGTACCATTGACGAATTTTAGCAAGAAAGGGTTGTTGCATATGTTTGTTAAGGACGAAGAAGAGAATTTGGATCTCGGGAGCCTTTCCTATGAAGAACTATTAGAGTTGATAGACAGGGAACGAATGCCCAGGCACATCGCTATTATTATGGATGGGAACGGGAGATGGGCAAGGAACCGTGGATTTCTCAGACTCGCCGGACACCGGGAAGGCATTAAGTCAGTCAGGGATATAGTGACATGCTGCAGAGAGATAGGGGTAAAGGTGCTGACTATCTATGCCTTTTCAGCGGAAAACTGGAAAAGGCCTGAGCTTGAGGTTAACACCCTTATGATGTTCCTCGAGGAATTTCTCAGGAAAGAGTTGAAGACCCTGATGGATAATAACATCAGGTTTATGACTATCGGGCAGACAGATAAACTTCCGGAGTCAGTACAGAGATGGTTGAAAAAGGTTATTAAGGAAACGGAAAATAATGATGCAATGGTACTGAATGTTGCTTTGAGTTATGGGGGGAGAACAGAGATAGTTGAGGCAATAAGGCTTATTGCAAGGGATGCGGCGAGCGGTGTGCTTATTCCGCAGGATATAAACAGCAAGACATTTTCAGAGTATTTGTATACCAGGGGATTACCGGATCCGGACCTAATGATAAGGACAAGCGGGGAGACCCGTATCAGCAATTTCCTTCTATGGCAGATGGCCTATACGGAACTATACTTTACCAGGACGCTATGGCCTGATTTCAGACGACATAATCTTCTCCTTGCCATACTGGATTACCAGCACAGGGAAAGGCGGTTTGGTATGGTTGAAGGGGAGATCTCCAGGGCGAACTAATGGGAGGAATGAGAGTTGTAACTGCCTTAGTCCTTATTCCCCTTATTTATATCGTAGTCAGATATATCCCACCTTTTTTCTTTCTACTTTTTGTTTCCTCATGGGTATTAATAGGTCAGTATGAGTTCTATAAATTCTACTATAAGGCATTCAATGTTTTTTCTTTCATAGGTCTGATCTTCGGATTTATGCTTCTTTTCTCATTTTATGCAGATGGATATGCGTTTGAGATGAAAGGTGTTGCTTTAACTGCTATTGTAATTCTAAGTTTAAGCTGTTTTATATTATTAAAGGCAAATATTCATGATGCCCTTCCAGGGGTTTCTGTGATAATATCTGGTGTATTATATGTCGCCTGGCCGCTTGCCCATCTTATTTCATTACGGAATCTGCTTAATGGTGAGAATCTTGTGTTTTTCATATTGATTGTTACCTGGGGGGTGGATACAGGGGCATATTATGCTGGCAGGCTTTTAGGAAGGCACAAACTATCTCCACATATCAGTCCCGGTAAGACTGTTGAGGGTGCAATAGGTGGTGTCTTGTCCTGCGTCCTTGCTGCATTGTTTGCGAGGTGGTTCTTTCTGCCGGAGCTGTCACTGAATAATACTGTATTTATGGGAATAGTTTTCGGTATTATCAGTCAGATAGGAGACCTGTCTGAATCCATGTTGAAACGTAGTGCCGGGGTCAAGGACTCCGGTCATTTGCTGCCGGCTCATGGGGGTATCCTTGACAGGGTGGACAGCGTTATTTTTACAGTGCCGGTATTTTATTATTACATAATATATTTTGTGCCCGGAATTGCGATGGGTTCTGTATAGGAATTCCCGATGAAAAATATTTCAATACTTGGTTCCACGGGTTCTATAGGGTGTAATACACTTGATATAGTCGCCCTTTTCCCTGAGAGGTTCAGAGTCCTCGGGCTTTCTGCCTGTGAAAACATTGAGAGGCTGGAGGCACAGATAAGACGCTTCAGGCCGGCGATGGTTTCTTTAAACAGCGTGAAGGCGGCTCATGTGTTAAAAGAGAGGTGTGGAGACCTGGGTGTGGAAATCTTATCAGGTGTTGAGGGACTTATACGTGTTTCAACTCTGCCGGAGGTTGATGTCGTTGTATCTGCAATAGCCGGTTCTGCCGGACTCATTCCAACGTTATCTGCTGTTATGGCAGGTAAAACCGTTGCCCTTGCCAATAAAGAGACTATGGTGATGGCAGGTGAAATTGTTACAAGAGAGGCAGAAAAAAAGGGGGTACGAATACTTCCGGTAGACAGTGAGCATAGCGCCATATTTCAGGTAATGGAATGCGGAAGACGGGAGGACTTGCATAAAATTATTTTAACGGCTTCAGGTGGTCCTTTTCTGAATAAATCTTATGAAGACAGGAAAAGGGTAACAGTTGAAGACGCATTGAAACATCCGAACTGGAATATGGGGGCCAAAGTGACTATAGATTCTGCAACACTCATGAATAAGGGGCTTGAGGTAATAGAGGCGAAGTGGTTGTTTGATGTTTCCATCAATCAGATAGAAGTGCTGATTCACCCGCAGAGTATAATTCATTCTATGGTAGAATTCAGGGATGGGTCTGTGTTGTCCCAGATGGGGATACCTGACATGCGTATTCCTATAGCTTACGCGTTAAGTTATCCTGAGCGGTTAGACCTTGTAATGCAACGGCTCGATCTTGCCAGGACAGGCATGCTGACATTTGAAAATCCGGATATAAAGAAATTCCCATGCCTGTCTTATGCGTATGATGCTATGAAAACAGGAGGGTCAATGCCTGCTGTTATGAATTCTTCCAATGAGGTGGCAGTAGCGGCATTTCTTCATGGCAGGATAGGGTTTCTGGACATAGAGAGGATCGTAGGCGATACAATGTCCGGACATACGGTAAAGGGAGTCAATAATATCGAAGATGTGCTTATGGCTGATAGCTGGGCACGAGAAGAGGCTGAGAGGCTTGTGGGAAAAAATTAAAATGAAAAATGCAGAATTACAGTTTAAAATTCAATAATTTGTTCAACTTCATAGGGGAATATAAATGTACACAATAATAATCTTTACCATCTGCTTAGGGATATTAATATTTGTCCACGAGTTTGGCCACTTTATTATGGCAAGGTTAAAGGGGATAAGGGTATTAAAATTTTCTCTCGGATTTGGTCCTAAAATAATCGGGAAAAAGGTTGGTGATACAGAGTATGTGATATCTGCTTTGCCCCTCGGCGGTTATGTGAAGATGGCAGGAGAGAATCTTGAAGAAGCAACGATGGCGCCTGATGAGTTCCCGTCAAAGAGTGTGGGAGACCGTGCTTCTGTTGTTCTTGCGGGCCCTGTGATGAATATTATTATTGCCTTCTTATTAATGCCGCTGGTATTTCTGATAGGTATTAAGATGCCGGCATTCTTAGAGAAGTCACCTGTCGTTGCCTGGATTGAAGAAGGTTCTCCTGCTCAGGTGGCCGGTATTCTGGTGGGTGACCGTATCATCAAAATAGATGGTAAGCCTATGTCAAACTGGGAGGATGTAACGACCGTTATATCTACCAGGCCGGAACTCGGGATCAAACTTGAGGTTGAAAGAGGTGATTCTGTACAGGAGGCGGTATTAAAAAGTAATGATAAAGGCAGCAAGCCAGGAAGCGGATACGCTGGAATGTTGCCGGACATGCCCGCGGTTATAGGTAAGGTCAGTAAGGGGTATCCTGCTGAACGTGCAGGGTTCAGGGCAGGTGACCGGATTGTGGAGGTTGATAATAATACTGTTGTTAACTGGTACCAGGTTTCATCATATATCAGGTCCAATGCAGGGAAGGAACTTACGCTTACAGTAAAGAGGGATGAACAGAAAGTAACTGCCAAAGTCACACCTGTAAAAGATGAGACTGCCGGTCACGGTATTATCGGTATCATGAACCAGCAAGAGACGATAGTAAGAAAATTTGGCCTCATTGACTCTGTAAAGCATGGCATCTCGAAGGCGCTGGAACTCACATTATTGACTGTTGATGTATTAAAGCGGCTGGTTTCACTGAATATCTCGATAGAGACCCTTGGCGGCCCGATAATGATTGCAAAACTTACAGGTGAGGCAGCACAATCAGGGTTTACAGACTTGATTGCATTCCTTGCGTTTCTCAGTTTACAACTTGGGGTTTTAAATCTCCTCCCTATACCTGTTCTGGATGGCGGGTGGGTAGTATTTCTCATAATAGAAAAGATTAAGGGGAGTCCGTTAAACAGGAAGACCATGGAGGTTGCACAGACAGTGGGGTTTGCGCTGCTGATAATGTTGATAATTATTGTGTCGTATAATGATATACTGAGGGTATTTAAATAAGCTCGTGATTAATCGTAAAAAGACGAGGCAGATAAAGGTTGGTAATGTTCTGATTGGGGGTGGCGCTCCGGTCATTGTCCAGTCTATGACTAATACGGACACCCGGGATGTTGATGCCACGGTTTCCCAGATAAAACGGCTTGAGGATGCAGGGTGCGAGATAGTTCGGGTTGCAGTACCTGACGCAGAAGCTGCATCAGCCCTTCCCCATATTAAAAAGTCTATAGGCATCCCTCTTATTGCGGACATTCATTTTGACTACCGGCTCGCCCTCATGGCAATTGATAATGGCGTTGACGGCTTGAGGCTGAATCCGGGCAACATAGGTGACAGTAAGAGGATTGAGCAGGTCGTACTGGCAGCCAAGGGTAGGGGAATCCCAATCAGGATAGGTGTAAATGCAGGCTCCCTTGAGGAAGACCTCCTGAAGAAATACGGTCATCCTACTGCTGAGGCTATGGTAGAATCGGCAGTACGGCATATAAGCATCCTGGAAGGTTATGACTTTCATGAAATTAAGCTCTCACTCAAGGCATCCAATGTCCGGATGACACTTGAGGCATACAGACTGATATCGGAGAAGATTGACTACCCCTTGCACGTTGGTATCTCAGAGGCAGGGCCGCTATTATCCGGCACAGTGAAATCTGCCATAGGAATAGGCATACTGCTGTCAGAAGGGATAGGCGATACAATAAGGGTCTCTCTGACTGCTGACCCGGTTGAAGAGGTACGGGTGGCATATGAGATATTAAAGGCATTAAATCTGCGTCACAGGGGGATAAATATCATCTCCTGCCCTACCTGCGGCAGGATGGAGATAGATATTGAGCGGATTGCGGCTGAGGTCGAGAAGAGATTATCTCATGTAACTTTGCCGCTTGATATTTCTATCCTTGGCTGTGTGGTTAATGGCATTGGTGAGGGTAAGGAGTCTGATGCAGGGATAGCAGGTGGCAAGGGGGTTGGACTGCTTTTCAGAGGTGGTGAGGTAGTCAGAAAGTTGAGAGAAGATGAACTGGTAGATGCACTTGTGAAAGAGGTAGAGGATTTAACAAGGACATCTGAAATTTGAGATTTGATTTTTGAAGTTACTATGTATTACACAAAGCTGTTAATACCAACACTCAGAGAAGACCCGGGAGAAGCAGAGATCGTCAGCCACAGGCTTATGTTACGGGCAGGTATGATCAGAAAGCTTGCTGCAGGGATTTACAATTACCTCCCTCTCGGCTACAGGGTCATAAGAAAGATTGAGAATATAATCCGTGAAGAGATGGACAGGGCAGGGGCACAGGAGGTCTTTATGCCTATGGTATTGCCTGCTGAACTCTGGAAAGAGACTGGCCGCTGGGAGAAATACGGGAAGGAGCTTCTGAGGCTGAAAGACAGGCATGAGAGGGACTTCTGCTTAGGCCCCACACATGAAGAGATTGTAACTGACATTGTCAGGAATGAGGTTAAATCTTACAGGCAGTTGCCTTTAAACCTGTATCAGATACAGTCAAAGTTCAGAGATGAAATAAGACCAAGGTTTGGGTTGATGAGGGGAAGGGAATTTATAATGAAGGATGCCTACAGCTTTGACGCAGATCAGTCAGGGGCTGAGGAATCCTACCGGAAGATGTACGATGCATACATAAATATTTTCAAACGCTGCGGACTCACATTTAAACCTGTTGAGGCGGATACCGGACTTATCGGCGGGCAGTTTTCTCATGAGTTTATGGTGCTGGCTGATACGGGTGAGGAGGCTGTAGTCTCCTGCGAATCCTGTGGATATGCGGCGAATATGGAAAAGGCAGAGGGAAGGAGTCAAGAGTCAGAGAGTACTCACTGCTCCCTGCTGCCGATTGAGAGGCGGACTACCCCTAACAAGAAAAGCGTTGAGGATGTATCAACATTTCTTGGTGTTAAGCCTCAGCAGCTCGTTAAGACCCTTATTGTGAGAGTGGATGACAAGGTTGTTGCGGCTCTGGTCAGGGGTGACCATGAACTAAACGGGACAAAGTTGTCCAGGTTGCTTGGCTGCACTGAAGTTCAGTTACTTTCTCCCTCAGAAGTTGAAGAAGCAACTGGCGCTCCATCAGGATTCTCAGGCCCGGTTGATCTGAAGGGGATTCCTGTAATTGCGGACATTGTCATAAAAGATATGGTAAATTTTGCAGCAGGCGGGAATGAAAGGGATGTGCATTTTGTTAATGTGAATATTTCCCGGGATTTTACACCAGATCAGTTTGCCGATATACGGAATGTTGCTGAAGGCGATGGTTGTCCGGGATGTATTGCCGGCAGGCTTGTTATAGTCAGGGGGATAGAAGTAGGACATACGTTTAAGCTCGGGACAAAGTACAGTGAGGCAATGGGTGCGACATATCTTGATGCTCAGGGCAATGCTCAGTCTGTTATCATGGGATGCTACGGTATTGGTGTTGGAAGGACTATGGCTGCCTCTATAGAGCAGAACAATGATAAGGATGGGATAATATGGCCTGTCGCCATAGCTCCATTCAAAGTAATTATCCTGCCGTTGAATGTAGGTTCTGAGAAAGTATATGCTGTAGCCAGGGCGATCTATGAGAAACTCACTGAGAACGGTATGGAGGTCCTTCTTGACGACCGGGATGAGAGGGCAGGGGTGAAGTTTAAGGATGCCGACCTGATAGGCATCCCCTATCAGGTAGTAGTCGGAGACAAAGGTGTCAATCGCGGAGTCGTTGAGGTAAAGGACAGGGCTACTAAGGGGGTAAAAGAGGTTGCCATTGAGGATGTGTTAACTGCATTTCAAGTCATCTTGTAATATCACCGATATTCAATTTAGCCGATTACAGATTATTCATGTTCCTTTCCTGAAGAGATTTTTTATGAAACTATCGGGGATATTAAAGCCATTAAGAGATGTAAAGCCAGTCAATGATTTTTTAAATATCTTAGACCTTATTTCTTCGCATCATCAGAATGCAGAGACAAGCATCATGCCTTTAGATAATAAAGAAGAGGTTATTAATCCTGATAATGATTTAATTTCCGATCTAAGGCTTACTAACAAGCTCCTCTACTACCAGGTTAACAAGTTTGAGACAGTACTTGATAACCTTAACGACGGTATAATACTCCTCGATTCTTCTAATCGTGTCTTTGTGATTAACCATATAATGGAACAGTTACTCAATCTGAAGAGAGGAGAAATAAAGGGTAAACATATCAAAGAGTGTCAGGTCAATAATGAAATATTCACATTCATACTTGATAATGCTGAATCTGCAGACAAGCTTGTTGAAAAGACAGTAGAAATCAATACAGGGACAAGCAGTCTTCTTGTATCATTTAAGACACTCATAAAAGGGGATGGAAATTCCTGTGGCAGCGTGCTTGTAGCAAAGGATATAACAACCCGGAAACTTGCAGACAACGAAAGGGTCGGTTTTCTTTCATATTTATCACATGAGTTAACTATTCCTGTAAATATGATCAAGTCTTATTCGGAGAAACTGCAGGAAAGCGAAAAAAACAGCAAAGAAGTTGCAGGGGAATTTTTAAACATCTTCAGCGAAGAGGCGGAAAGGCTTTCAGGTCTTGTTAATAATATCCTCAAACTGTCAAAGATTGAAATGGGGGAAATGACATTCTCCAAGTCGCTGGTAAGGACACGAGAGTTTGTAGAAGGTGTGTTTAACAGGGCTGTTGCCGGAAATAAAAAGAATCTTAAGATCAGTATTGACATGCCTCAGGACATAGCCCCGGTTAATATTGATAAGGAGTTAATAGCACTTGCCATAACAAATATATTGAATAATGCAATATCCTATACACAGGCATCTGGGACTGTCACATTAAAAGTAGAGGAGGAATTGGAAAATATAATGATACATATTATTGATACCGGTGTAGGAGTTTCCGAGGCTGAAATGACGCACATATTCGATAATTTCTATCGTTCTTCTGACGAAATGGTCAGCATGTACAGAGGGCATGGCCTGGGGCTATCCATAGCGAAACATATGGTTGCGCTTCATGAAGGAGAGATAAGGGTAAGCAGCAGGAAAGGGGAGGGGAGTCAATTCACCATCGTACTGCCCATCGGCCAGGGATACTTCCTCGAGTAATAATATCAGGGATTTTCAAATAAAAAGGCATATGAGCATAAAAAAAACAAAAATTGGTGTTATCAGCTATATAGAACCTGAAATACCGGTTGCTGATGAAGGTGTCAGTCAATTTAAAAAAGTAATAGAGGATTGCTTCAAAAACAGTGAATACAAGATAGTCATTAACTTCCGTTCTGTACCCTATATAGACAGCGAAGGGATTGAGGCCCTGCTTGATGTGCTTGCCGAAGTCAGGAAGAAGGGTGGAAGCATAAAGATTTCAGACCCGAATCCGGTCTGCAGTGATATATTTACGGCAACAAGACTCGATTCCCTCTTTGAGATATACACAAGTGCAGACAAGGCCGGCCGGAGTTTCTTATGATAACCTCACAGCGCCCTAGGACAAAGAAACTTGGAGAGCTTCTCGTAGAAAAAGGGCTTTTGACTGAAGAACAGTGTCATAATGCCCTTGATGTGCAAAAAAAAACCGGGAAGCGTCTTGGTCAGGCAGTAATTGATCTCGGATATGTTAAAGAGGAAGATCTTCTGCAGATATTAAGCAGGCAGATGGCGATTCCACATATCTGGATCAGAAAGGGGCTGATAGATCCAAAGATTGTTGATGTTATTCCTGGTGAGAAGGCAAGACTTTATAAGATTATCCCTATGTTCCGGATTAAGGATACTCTTATAGTAGCCACCTCGGACCCTCAGGCTATATTCGTCCTTGATGATATTGAGAAGATGACAGGTCTTAATGTTCAACCTGTATTGACCCGGTCAATAGATATAGAAAAGGCAATTACAGAATACTACAAAGAGGACATTGGGTTTGGAGATTTAAGCAGCGTATCAGTTGATGGGACAAGACAGGCTGATATGCAGCGCGGCCGTGATTTTCAGAAGATTGAAGATATGGAAGAAGGCAGCCCGATCATCAATCTTGTTAATACTATCATCCTTAGGGCTATCAGGGATAAGGCGAGCGATATCCATATAGAACCTGACAAGAACAAGCTTCGTGTTCGTTATAGAGTTGATGGTATACTTTATGAAGTCATGACGCAGAAGATGGAACTATATCCTGCTATAGTATCGAGGATGAAGGTTATGGCCAATCTTGATATAGCTGAAAGGCGTCTTCCACAGGACGGAAGGATACAGGTCATGGTGGAGGGGAGGTCAGTAGACTTAAGGTTTTCATCCATGCCCGGAATTCTTGGAGAAAAGATTGTTCTCAGAATACTGGATAAGAAGAATGTCATCCTTGACTTAAACCAATTGGGTTTTTCTGTAAATACATTATCAAACTTTCAAAAGCTCCTCAAACATCCATATGGCCTTATCCTTGTTACAGGTCCAACAGGAAGTGGAAAGACGACAACACTTTATGCTGCCATGAACTTTCTGAATTCAATTGAGAAGAATATTGTTACGATAGAAGACCCGGTTGAATACCAGATGGAGATAATTAATCAGAACCAGGTAAGAGATGCTATAGGTCTTACGTTTTCCGTAATACTAAGGCATACACTCCGCCAGGACCCGGACATAATAATGGTTGGTGAGATAAGAGATAAGGAGACGGCTGAGATAGCCATTCAGTCATCACTCACAGGTCACTTAGTCCTGTCAACCCTTCACACAAATGACAGTCCAAGTGCAATTACAAGATTACTTGATATGGGTATAGAACCATATCTGATATCTTCCTCTCTGACCGGAGTTATAGCCCAGAGGCTGGTAAGGACGATATGCTCAAAATGCAAGACCTTGTTTCACCCACCCTCTGCAGTGCTTGAACGGTATAAATGGTCGCAGGAAAAGAATCTGCAGGTCGCAAAGGGTAAAGGGTGTCCTGAATGTTACGGATCCGGTTACAAAGGAAGGGCAGGTATATACGAATTATTGGAGATGAATGAGGCATTACAAACCCTGATACTCTCTAACCCATCCCTGGAGGAGATTAGGAGACGCCTTAATGAATTGGATCATTCAAGTATGGAGATGGAGGGGCTTAAGAAGGTTAAAGAACGGATGACTACCTTTGAAGAGGTGTCAAGGGCTGTCAGCATAGGCTTATAGTATGGCTATATCTACCATAGAACATAAAAAGATCGGGAGAGAGTGGTTAGTCAGCGATGTGATGAAGAACTTAAGGTTGTCTTTTTTACGGCTGAGTAAGACCGGCAAGATACCCCCACGGGAGATAATCTTTTTTGTAGACCAGCTCTCTTTGATGCTTTCGACAGGGACACCCTTAAACAAGAGCATTCAGACAATAAGTTTTCAGGTAAGGAATAGTGCATTCAGACAGATTCTGCAGAATATCATCAGGGATATAGAAGATGGCCGGTTGCTTTCAGAGGCCATGAGCAAGTATCCGGATGTATTTTCATCAGTTTATATAAGCATGATAATGGCAGGGGAGAGCGGTGGTTTTCTCAAAGAAATGCTTGAACGTATAGTGTCCTTAGAGACAAAGAACCAGGAATTTCTGGCGACTATCAAGGCGGCATTGTATTATCCTGTCTTCCTGAGTGTTTTTGCAGTGTCGGTTGTATTGTTCATTATAGTGTACGTATTTCCTAAATTTGGCAGTATGTTTGAGGAGATTTACGACAGCCTTCCTGTTACCACTAAAGTCCTGATGGCGTCGAGCAATTTCTTTATATCATACTGGCATTTCATAATTATCCTGACAGGTATTTTATGGTATGCACTCTTTAAATTCATTTCCGGAGACAAGGGGAGGATGTATGTTGATACTATTAAGTTAAGGATACCTCTCATAAAGGATTTTTTTATTAAGGTGTATGTATCGCGGTTGATGAGGACGCTTGGCGCCTTAGTTAACGGTAATGTGCCGTTGCTTGACTCACTCACAATATCATCAGGTGTCGTGGGTAATAAAGTATTTGCGAAATTGATCGATAACATTTATGAGAGCGTTGAAGGAGGCAAGACCATCTCGCAGCCTGTTTCAGAGAGTCCATATTTTCCGGAGATAGTAAAGCAGATGATTAGCACAGGGGAGGATACAGGAACACTTGATAAGGTTATGCCAAGACTTGCCGACTACTATGATAAGGATATTGAGATGACGCTCAAGAAGATTACTACAGTGATGGAACCTGTACTGCTCGTAGTTATGGGGGGTGTTATAGGTGTAATAGTTATTTCATTGATACTCCCCATATTTAAGCTTACGAAGAGTATACATTGATATTAACTATTAACAGAAGGAGGATATGCGATGTTTAAGAGGTTAAACAACAAAAAAGGGTTTACTTTAGTAGAACTGCTCGTGGTGGTAATTATACTTGCCATACTGGCGGCAGTTGTCATTCCCCAGTTAAGGTCGTCTTCACAGGACGCAAAGCTCTCTGCCCTTGATTCAGACCTGAGCACTTCCAGGAGCGCTATAGAGCTTTACTACCATCAGCATAACAGCGCTTATCCCGGAGTGATAAAGCAACACAAAGGGGTGGCACATACAAGCACTGAAGATGCATTTGCAAAACAGCTTACTTATTGTTCCGATTCAGCCGGGAACACTACTGATACATGCGATACAGTGACTTACAAGTTTGGTCCGTATGTCAAGAAGAGTGTGCCTAAGAATCCTCTCCCGAACAGTAATACAACTGAGGCACAGTCAACAGGTGTAAAGGTGGATAGCGCAACAGCTACGATTGGTACAGCAGCCGCTGATGATACTGCGAGTAAGGGCTGGTTTTTTGTGCAGCAGACTGGTGAGTTCTTTGCCAACAACTCGACCTATGCAAGCAGGTAGCAGGGCCACAAGTCCACACTTTTCTAAGGGTTTCACACTTATAGAGCTTGTTCTGGTCATCCTGATACTTGGCATAATAGCAGGTGTTGCCGTACCGGCTATACGGGGTGTCATGGATGAAACAGTACTGGATGAATCGGTACAGGAAATTGTCAGTGTCCTCAGATATGGGAGGGACATTGCCATCCGGAACAATACTGCAATGATGATTGACTTTGACCCTTCTCAGGAATCAAGCACACTGTTGACCGGATATGTTTCATCAGGGAATAATCTTCTGAGATTTGACAATATGCAGAATCCACCGGCGAGTGAGACATGGGGCGTAAGAAATGTAAAGGTATCTGCCGGAAAGACAGTCTTATTAACAAACAACAATGGTTACGGAAATATCCCGGGGGGTGATACTTCAAATGTTGATCGCGTTGATTATAACTTTAGCGGTTCTGGTCAGAGTCTTAAGCTTTCCTACAGTCTGTATGATTCCGATACGCCGGAAGAGATAGCGATATATTTCAATGGTATTAAGATCGCTGATGCAGGCAAAGGGATTAATAACAACTGGACAAAGACCAGGACTATAAGCCTCCCGAGTGTAATCACAGGGGATGCATCTGTCATAAATGAGTTGGATAAAAAGTCCTATATTGTTAATTTTAATACTTCTCCCCGGCTCATCGGTGTTGATATCGTTTCAGCACTGTTTGGCGGTAGTGATGATATTATCTTCTATTTTGACGGCACACCATCTCAGGGAGGTACTGTTGTGTTGTCGTACAGGGGAAGGTCAAAGACCATCACTATCGAATCTGATACAGGTAATATATCAGTACAGTAAACTATCATATCGTAGCAACAGGGGAATAACTCTACTTGAAGTCCTGATAGCTACACTTATTCTGTCTATTATCATATTTCCACTTTTCATTTCTTTCACCGCTGCTTCCCGCTCAAATAGTGATGCTGAAAAGACAGGAGCTTCAACTTATTATGCTCAGGGAAGGCTGGAAGAGGTGCTTGCAATGAATTTCTCTGATATTAATGTCAGCAGTCCCCAGGGTACGCCTATTGCTTCCTTATCCGATACGGTTACGATACAGGGGAGAACAGTGAACAGAAATGTTTATGTGGATTTATATGACGGTGATGGGGATACCAACCCTGACGTTGATTTGAAGAAAATTACAGTTGCTGTAGATACTATATCCCTTAATTCACTTATAGCGGATTATCCATATGATACGTTTTAACGCGACTATGAGAAGGGTATTTTCAGATGAACGAGGTGTAACCCTGATAGAACTTGTTATTGTCATCCTCATTGTTTCTATTATAGCCGCAGGATTAAGTGAATTGCTCTCCATCGGCCTTCTATCATCAAGGGAAAACAGGACAAAATCAGAACTCCTGGACTCTGCAAATTATGCAATGAACAGGATAATCAGCGCTGCAAGGGAATCAAACCACGTGCTTATCCCGACAAATGCAAATGCTGTCCGCGATGTCTTGGCAATTAGCGCCATGGTTGATAATGATAATGATGGGAAGGTTGATGAGGACTGGAGCGGCGATATCGGGAATGATGGTCAACCAGGACTTGCAGGGTTTGATGATGACGGAGACGGCACTACAGATGAAGGGGGGGGCGGGGCACAGCTTGATGATGATGAGGATGGGGCGACAGATGAAGATAACCCGGAGAATGGATTGGATGATGACTCTGACAGCAATTATGATGAAGAATTCAGGGCAGACATAAATGGCGATGCATGTCCCGGCGTATGTTCACAGGATGATGACGGGGATGGTTCTGTTGACGAGGGTAGCGCAAATGATGATGACGAGGATGGGGCCGTTGATGAGGACCCGGTTGATCCGCTTATATATTATGTCAACAATGGGGCGCTCTACGAAAAGAAGGTAGTCTGGAACACATCAACAGGGAGTTCAGTAATTACAGACAAGAAGCTTATAGATAATGTTTCTCAGTTCAGAGTGGAAAGGCTGCTTGGTGTAAACGGGAAGACAGTAGTTAAAATAAGGATAGAACTATCCTACGGTAAAAGTGGTAACGTCGTGTTTGAGTCAGAGGCGTATCCAAGGATGATGCGTGCAGTAACGCCTTAAGCCATAGCAATGAGTAAGAGATAGCAATGAGCGCAATGCAACTGGCAATGAGTAGAAGAAGCAATGAGTATCGAGCAATGAGTTGGGAGATTCTCGGATGAAACAGGAAGGTTTTTCCTTAGTCATAGTTGTTCTCCTGATAGCCATGCTCTCTTCACTTGCCATTGTTGCAACAAAGATAGGCGGGCTAAGGGTGGCCTCCATGTATGGCGCTGTTAAGGAGAAACAGGCATATTATATCGCAGATGCCGCATATCAGCATGCCCTGTTTAAACTGAAACAGGACAGCAGTTGGAGGGGCG